>Ga0308171_1000534_pt1 | contig 77821 bp, 73 predicted proteins | sample PhyGR1_FD_202135 | JGI IMG/M metagenome (GOLD analysis project Ga0308171, IMG submission 202135) | Phyllosphere microbial communities from UC Gill Tract Community Farm, Albany, California, United States - DLSLSG.R1 | ecosystem: Host-associated > Plants > Phyllosphere > Unclassified | place: USA...
AGCTGCGGTCCTCGTAGACGGTGATCTCGACGGGGATGACGTTGCCGCGCTGGGCCTCGGTCGCCGCGTTGTACGCCTTGCAGAACTCCATGATGTTGACGCCGTGCTGACCGAGCGCCGGACCGATCGGCGGCGCGGGGTTGGCCGCGCCCGCCTTGATCTGGAGCTTGATCAGGCCGGTCACCTTTTTCTTGGGTGCCATATCCTTTTCCTCTCTCGAGCGGGAGCCTCGCGACTCCCTCTCTCCCGCACACCCGGCGGTTCCGGGCAGCGGTTGTCGCGCACTGACGCACGCAACCTTGCCATTGTACGCGAAGCCGAGGCCTTCGGCATCCCGCCGCCCGCCGCCGCGCCCCGCCCGCGCGGCCACGCTCAGCGCCCGCCCTCGCGGCGCGGCGGAACGCCCGCAACGCGGAACGCCCCGCGCGGCCGGAGCCGGGCGGGGCGTTCACGACGCGCGAAGCGCGTCAGATCATCTTGGTGACCTGGTCGAACGACAGCTCGACCGGGGTCTCGCGCTCGAAGAGCGACACGAGCACGGTGAGCTTGCCGCTCTCGGGCTTGATCTCGCTGATCGTGCCGGGCAGGCCCGCGAACGAGCCTTCCTTGATCGTGATCGTCTCGCCGGTCTCGAAGTCGACCTCGGCGGGGATGGAGCGCGTGGCGACCGGGGCGCCCTTGGCGCCGCCCGACTTGGCCGGAGCCGCTTCCTTCACCTCGACGAGGCTCTTCAGCATGTTGAAGGCCTCCTCGAAGCGCAGCGGCGTCGGGTTGTGGGCATTGCCCACGAAGCCGGTGACGCCGGGAGTGTGGCGCACGACCGACCAGGTGTCCTCGTTGAGGTCCATGCGCACCAGCACGTAGCCGGGGATGCGCACGCGGTTGACCATCTTGCGCTGGCCGTTCTTGATCTCGACGACGTCCTCCATCGGGACCTCGACCTGGTAGATGTCGTCCTCGACCTCGAGCGTCGACTTACGCTGCTCGATGTTGGCCTTCACCTTGCGCTCGAAGCCGGCGTAGGAGTGGATGACGTACCACTTGCCCGGGAGCGACCGCAGCTCGGCGCGGAACGCCTCGTAGGGGTCGGCGTTCTCGTCGTCGGCGGCGTCGAGGTCGGCCGGCGCCTCGGCGGCGTCGGCCGGAGATGCGGATGCCTCGACCTCGTCGACGACGCCGGCGGCAGCAGCCACCTCCTCGACGAACTCCTCGTCGAGCACGGGCTCATCGGGCTCGCCGTTGACGTCGGGTCCGTCGTACGGGGTGACCTCGTCCGCGGCTTCGGCGGCCTCTTCGGCCTCCTCCTCGGCGAGGGCGTCGTTCAGGACCTCGGCGGCCGCTTCGGCCTCGCTGGTCTCGTCGATCTCGAGAGCGTCGTTCACGATCGCGTCGGCCTCCGGGTCGGTGATGTCGATGTCGTCGAGATCCTCATCGGCGACGTCCGCGTCGTCCACCACGTGGACCGCGCTGTGCTCGGCGGCGTCGGAGGCGTGCTCCTGCGACGCGAGCACGTTGCCCTCCTGGGCCTCGTCGTCCTCGCTGGACTGCTCGGCAGCCGTCGCCCAATCGGCGTCGTCGACATATCTTTCAGACACTGATGATCTCTTCCGTTGATGTGCGGCCGCTGGTGAGGGCCGCGCGTCGCCGCAGCGCCGGTCAGGCGCCGGCGGTGCTCGGGACGCCGAAGACGGCGCTGGTCAGCCACACGAACAGCAGATCGAGGCCGTACACGAGCGCCATCATGACGACGACGAACCCGAGGACCACGGCGGTGAACTTGACCAGCTCCTGCCGCGTGGGCGTGACGACCTTGCGAAGTTCCGCAAAGACCTGACGGATGAAAAGAGCGATCCGCGCGAAGAAGTTGAGCTTCTTCTCACGGGGCGCGCCGCGATCCGCGACGACCTCGCCCTTCGTCTCGTCCTGCGTCATCGAACCACCTAGGTCGCTATTCGTTGCCAGCGTGTGCTGTGCGCAGGGCGGACAGGAATCGAACCTGCAACCTGCGGTTTTGGAGACCGCTGCTCTGCCAATTGAGCTACCGCCCTAAGATCCCGCGGGATCCAGGATTCGAAACCGACACGCTTTCGCCACGGATCTCTCGGGGAGGATGCCGCCTGTGCGCGGGGCACGGCGAAAGAATGCAGATTTCGACTGCACGTCCCAGTCTATGCCATGTCCCCCGGCCTGGCGAACCAGACCGGCGCCCATGCCGATGACCCGACGCACAAGGGTCCCCCGGCCTGGCGAACCCGGCCGGGGGCCGAAGCGCCGCTCACGCCGTGCGGATGAGCTTCTTATTCACGAACTCGTCGGCGGCGAGGAGTCCGAGCTCCCGGGAGGTACCGCTGCGCTTCACGCCGCCGAAGGGCAGCTCGGGCGAGTCGGCGAGCACGACGTTAATGTAGACCATCCCCGCCTCGAGGCGATCGGCCACTCGCGCCGCCTGATCGGCATCCGTGGTGAAGACGTACGACCCGAGACCGAAAGTCGTGTCGTTCGCGAGGGCCACGGCCTCGTCCTCACCGGACACGCGGTAGACGGTGCCGACGGGTCCGAAGAACTCCTCGCCGTAGGCATCCATGTCGCTCGTCACATCGGTCAGGACGGTGCCGGGGTAGAAGGCGCCGTCGCGCGTGCCGCCGACCACGACGGTCGCGCCCTGTGCGACCGCCCGCTGCACCTGCTCGTCCAGGCGCTCGGCCGCAACGAGGGAGGACAGCGGTCCGATGACGGTGTCGTCGGCGAACGGGTCGCCGACCTTCGCCTCGCCGAGTGCGGCGCTGAACTTCTCGAGGAAGGCGTCGTACAGATCGTCGACGACGATGAAGCGCTTGGCGCCGTTGCACGACTGCCCGTTGTTGTCGAGGCGAGCGTCCACGGCTGCCTGGACGGCGGCATCCAGATCGTCGGTGGACAGGAGGATGAACGGGTCGGAGCCACCCAGCTCGAGGGCGACCTTCTTCAGGTGCCGTCCCGCGATCTCGGCGACGGCGGATCCCGCGCGCTCGGATCCGGTCACCGAGACGCCCTGGACGCGCGGGTCGGCGATGATCGTCGCGGCCTGGTCGTTCGTCACCCGGACGTTCACGTACGCGCCCTCGGGGAGGCCCGCGTCGCGGTAGATCAGCTGCAGCGCCTCGGCCGACTCGGGGCACTGGGGCGCGTGCTTGAGGAGGATCGTGTTGCCCACCGCGAGGTTCGGGGCCGCGAAACGGGCGACCTGGTAGTACGGGAAGTTCCAGGGCATGATGCCCAGGAGCACGCCGAGGCCGGAGCGCCGGATGACCGCCGTGCCCTCGCCGAGGATGTCGATGGGCGTATCGCCGGTGATCTCGTCGATGTTGTCGGCATAGTACTCGGTGATGTCGGCGGCGAAGTCGACCTCGCCCAGGGCGGCCTCGAGGGGTTTGCCCATCTCGCGCACGATGATGGCGGCGAGGTCGTCGCGGCGTTCGCGGTGCAGCTGGGCGACACGGCGCAGACCCTCGGCGCGCTCGGCGGGAGCGGTGCGCGACCAGAGGCGGTACCCGTCGTGCGCCGCCGCGATGGCGGCATCCACTCCCGCGTCGGACAGGGTGTCGTATTCGGCGAGGGTCTCTCCCGTGGCCGGGTTGACGACGGCGTAATCGCTCATGTGCTTTCCGTTTCTCTGTCGATGTCGGTGGTCAGGGTCGTGCGGCCGCGCGGCGTCCGCGGCGCGCGCTGGCCGGGGCGTCGATCGAGAGCGTCTCGCCGCGGAAGAAGGCCGGTCGACGCACCCGCTGCCACACCATGATCGCCACTCCCAGCAGGATGATGGTCACCCCGAGGATGAAGACGAGTCCGACGCCGCCGATCTCCGAACCGCTCCCGTACTCGGGGTTCATGCTGTCCACGAGCGTCGTCACGAAGATCACCGCGAGGATGACGCCGCCCACGAGCGGGAAAAGCAGCGTGAAGAAGACGTTGCGCACCGAGTCGAACCACTGCTTGCGGAAGTACCAGACGCACGCGAACGCGGTGAGGCCGTAGTAGAAGCAGATCATGATGCCGAGCGTCAGAATCGTGTCGCTCAGGACGTTGACGCTCACCACGCGCATGACCGCGTAGAAGCCCGCGGCGACCACGGCCGAGACGATCGTGGCGAAGCCCGGCGTGAAGAATCGCGGGCTCACGCGCGCGAAACGCTCCGGAAGCGCGCCGTAGTGCCCCATCGCCAGCAGGGTGCGCGCGGGGCCGACGAAGGTCGACTGCAACGACGACGCCGAACTGGTCAGAACCGCGAGCGAGACGAACGCCGCGAACGGCCCGAGGATGGGGCCGGCGAGCGCGAAGAAGGCGTTGTCCTGGATGTCGGGGTTGCCGAGACCGAACTCTCCGTCGCCGATCCCGGCGAACATGATCATCGACACCGCCAGCAGCAGGTACAGCGACACGATCGTGATCACGGTGATGGTGGCTGCTCGCCCCGGCGTCCTCTCGGGGTCCTTCGTCTCCTCGTTCATGGTGAGAGTGACATCCCATCCCCAGAAGATGAAGATCGACAGCGACACCCCGGCGGCGAAGGCGCTGAACGACGACACCGCGAAGGGGTCGAACCACTCCCACGAGAACGGTGTGGCGTCGAAGGCGTTGCCCTGGACGGCGTGGACGATCGCCACGACGGCGAAGACCACGAGGACCAGGACCTGGAAAGTCACGAGGACGTACTGCAGCTTCTGCGTCGTCTGCATGTCGCGGTACGACACCACAGTGGCCGCGAGCACGAACAGCAGGCACACGACGATGTTGATGCCCAGGTTCGACGCGAGATCGGCGATACCGGACTGGCCGGTGAGCTGCGAGAGGAGCAGGAAGAGGAAGTCGACCGCGATTCCGGCGAGGTTGGAGAGCACGATGATGGTGGCGGCGATGAGACCCCAGCCGGCCATCCAGCCGATCCACGGTCCGAAGGCGCGTGCCGCCCAGGTGAACGAGGTGCCCGAGTCCGGCATCCGGTTGTTCAGTTCTCGGTAGCCGAAGGCCACGAGCAGCATCGGGATGAAGCCCACGAGGATGATCGCCGGCACCTGCACGCCCACCGCACCCACGGTCGGACCGATCGCAGCGGTGAAGGTGTACGCGGGGGCGATGCACGAGATGCCGATGACGACGGCGCCGATGAGGCCGATCGTGCCGGCGCTGAGGCCCTTGCGGGACAGTCCCCCGGTCTCGACGGGTGCGGTCATGGCCGGGGTCCTTCCTCGACGCGGGCGTCGGCACGGCTTCGTGGGACGACGACCAACGGAACGGGCAGTTCGTGCAGCATCTTCGCCGCGGTCGAACCGAGGAACAGCCGGCGCGGCTGCGCGAGTCGACTGGACCCGACGATCGCGAGCTCGGCGGGATCCCACGCGAGGTCGCGCACGGCCTCTTCGATGCTCGCGCCGTCGCCCACGACGACCTCCGCCGCGACGTCGGGTGGGAGGTCCGCGCGCGCCTGGGCGAGAACCTCCTCGGCGTGGGCGGCTCCCGCGATACGGATCGCTCCGGTCTCGAGGCCCGCCGGCAGGTCGACGGTCACCAGCGAGAGAAGCCGGAGGGGAACGGATGCCGCGGCCGCGAGCAGCACGCTCTCCTCGCGCAGCGCGTCGGCCCCGGGCCTGCTGCCGATCGCGGCCGTGATGCGGCTGATGCCGAGCGCGGGGTCGATCCGCCGCGAGCCCTCGGGGGCGAGGACGACCGGGACGTCGGAGGAGTGCAGCAGTTCGGAGGCGACGGTGCCGAGGCGGTGGCGGCCGCGAAGGCCCCCGTTCGCCGCTCCGACCACGATGTATCCCGCCCCGATCTCGTCGGCGAAGGCGACGAGGCCCTCGGCGAACGAGTCGGCGTGGCGCACACGCGTGCGGTGGGGCACGGCATCCTGAACCGTCCGGGCAGCGGCCCGCAGCCACTGCTCGGCCTGCTCGCGGATGTGCCGCGTGTAGGCCGCGTCGGGCGGGGTGATGACGCTGCGGGCGTCGTCGGGCAGCACCAGCGCGATCTCGAGCGGCGCGTCGAGTGCGCGGGCGAGACGGATGCCGAGGGCGAGGGCGTCGGCCCCGGCATCGGTCGCGGTGTACCCGACGACGACCGCGGCGTTCATCCGCGTGCCCGCTCGAGGATCTCTTCGGCCGCGCGGTGGCCCTGGCGGATGGCGCCGTCGACGTGCTGATAGCCGGCGCCGGCCATGTCGCTGCACGCGAGGTGAATGGGACCGACCGCCTCGCGCAGGTCGGCACCGTAGCGGTGGAGGCCGCCAAGGTCGAAGCTGGCGGCGTAGGCGCCGCGCGTCCACTCCTCGGTCCCCCAGTCGCTCTCGTAGTAGACGACCGGGTTCTTCGCCTCGGGTCCGTAGTAGTGCGAGAGCGATTCGAGGATGCGCTGCTTGCGCTCCTCGGCGCCGAGACGGAACAGGTCGTCGGCGTTCTGGTCCGACACGAAGCCCACGAGGGTGCCGCGCTCGTCACCGTGGTTGGTGTTGTCGTACGCCTCGTGGCACAGCTCGTACGGGCTGAACGCGGTGCCGGACAGACCCTGCTCGCGCCAGAACGGCGTCTCGTACACGGCGTGCACCTTGATGACGAAGCCCATCGAGACGTGCTGGTGCATCTGGTGCTGCAGGCGCGGCAGCGGCGGCTCGAACGAGATGCGAGGGTACAGCACGGGCGCCAGGGCGAGGATCGCGAAACGGGCGCGGACGGTCACGCCGTCGGCGATGACGGTGACGCCGGAGGACGAGGATGCCGCGGCCTGGACGCGCGCCGTCAGGTCGCGGAGGTCGTCGATGCGTCGCCCCGTCGTCCCGTCGCCGGGGCGCTCGGACGGCGTCGACTCGGCGCCCCACACGATGCGCCGCACCGGCTGGTTCAGCAGCACGTCGTCGCCGAGGCGTTCCGCGAGCAGCTCGGGCACCTGCTGCAGGCCCCCGACGACGCGCTTGTCGAGGATGAAGTCGGCGTCCACCAGGTGCGAGTACGACCCCGCGGATGCCGCCATGAGCAGCGACTGCAGCAGCGAGAACGTGTGCGTGGGCTTGGTCAGCATCGCCGACCCGGTCGCGAAGGCGAGGTTGCGCACCGCTTCGTCGTCGTCGGTCTGCTCCCGCAGCCACGCGTCCCACGAGATCCTGTCCCACTCGGCGGCGTTCGGGTGCTCCCACGGCTTGTCGGGGTCGATCTCGGCGACCATGGCATCCAGGCGCGCGGTGATCTCGTCGATGGCCTTCTCGGTCTCGGGGGCCACCGGGAACATCTCGCCCGTGAAGCGCTTGGCGACGCCGTCCGGGCCGACATAGACGCTGTCGCCCTCGCGGTAGCGGCTGTAGGTCTCCAGGCCCAGCTCGGCGACGGTGTCGATGAGCGCCTGCTGGTCGGGCGAGACCCACTGCCCGCCGAGCTCCAGCAGGGCGCCGTCGACGACGTCGGTCCACAGGCGTCCGCCCACGCGATCGCGTGCCTCGAGTACGACGACCGACAGCCCGGCCTTGCGCAGGTCGTTGGCGGCCGTGAGGCCGGCGGCGCCGGCTCCGATGACGACCACGTCGCGGGTGATCTCGTCCATGGGGTCCTCTTTCTTGTCGTGCTCGTCGTCGATGTCGTGGATGGCCCCGGCGGCGGCGGAGTTCGGGTCGACGCCGCCGCCGGGACGTTCGTCAGCTGCGCGCGAGGGCGGCCGCGATCACGTCGAGGCCCTCATTCAGCAGGTCGTCGCCGATCGACAGGGGTGGGAGGAATCGGATGACGTTGCCGTACGTGCCACAGGTGAGCACGATGACGCCCTCGGCGATCGCGGCCTTGGCCACCGCGGCCGTGAGGGCGGCGTCGGGAGCGCCGGTGGTGGGGTCGACGAACTCGGCGGCGATCATCGCGCCGTGCCCGCGCACGTCGCCGACCCGCGGGTCGTTCGCCTGCAGCGCGTGGAGGCGGCCCTTCAGCAGCTCGCCGATCTCGCGGGCCCGCTCGACGAATCCCTCGTTCTCGAACGCGTCGATGGATGCCAGAGCCGCGGCGCACGCGATCGGGTTGCCGCCGTAGGTGCCGCCCAGACCGCCCGTGTGGGTGGCATCCATGATCTCGGCGCGACCCGTAACGGCGGCGAGCGGCAGGCCCCCGGCGATGCCCTTGGCGGTGGTGACGAGGTCGGGGACGATGCCGAACAGCTCGGAGGCGAACATCGCGCCGGTCCGCGCGAAGCCGGACTGCACCTCGTCGGCGATGAAGACGACGCCGTTGGCGCGGCACCAGTCGACGATGGCGTTCAAGAAACCGTCGGCGGGGACGATGAAACCGCCCTCGCCCTGGATGGGCTCGATGATGACGGCGGCGAGGTTCTCAGGCCCGACCTGCTTCTCGATGAGCGAGATGGCCTTGGCGGCGGCCTCGGGGCCGGACAGACCGTCGCGGAAGGGGTACGACAGGGGCGCGCGGTAGACCTCGGCGGCGAAGGGGCCGAAGCCGCTCTTGTACGGCATGTTCTTCGCCGTCAGCGCCATCGTGAGGTTCGTGCGGCCGTGGTAGGCGTGGTCGAAAGCGACGACGGCCTGACGACCGGTGTGCTTGCGCGCGATCTTCACGGCGTTCTCGACGGCCTCGGCGCCGGAGTTGAACAGCGCGCTCTTCTTCGCGTGGTCGCCGGGGGTGAGGCGGTTCAGCGCCTCGGCGACGGCGACGTAGGAGTCGTACGGCGAGACCATGAAGCACGTGTGGGTGAACGCGGCCACCTGGTCCTGCACGGCTTTGACGACCGCGGGATGGGCGTTGCCGACGCTGGTCACGGCGATGCCCGAGCCGAGGTCGATGAGCGAGTTGCCGTCGGCGTCGACGACGACTCCGCCCCCCGCGGCGACGGCGTGGATGGGCACGGTGTGCCCGACACCGGATGCCACGGCCGCGGCCTTGCGATCGAGCAGCTCCTGCGAGCGCGGCCCGGGGATGGCGGTGACGAGGCGGCGCTCCTGGGCGAGCGAGGGACCGCCGACGGTGGGGAGGGTGTCGAGGCTCATGGCGGTGATGCTACGGAGGGCTCACACGCGACTGCACTCTCCCCCCTGTACAGTCGCTGACACTGTCGTATACGTCTCGTACAGGAGCCCTCATGGCCGACCCCGCCGTCGCACCACCCAGTCTGCGAGCCCTGCTCGCGCGCGGGGATCTCCGCCTGCGGCTGGCGATCGACGAGGCGGCGCTGCCCGCCGGGAGCATCGACCGCCCGGTGCGGTGGGTGCACTCCAGCGACCTGTCCGACCCGACGCCGTTCCTCAGCGACGGACTGGTCCTGTTGACCACCGGTACGCAGTTCGGCGCCGACGACGACTACGCCGCATACGTCCACCGCCTGACGGCCCGAGGCGTGCGCGCGTTGGGCTTCGGGACGGAGGTCGTGCGCGATGGCATCCCTCCCGGCCTCACCGAGGCATGCCTGGCGGCGGGGATGCCGCTGTTCGAGGTGCCATACCGCACGCCCTTCATCGCGGTGGCCCGCGCCGGCGCCGAGGCCATCGCCGCCGACGCGTACGCGCGCCGCAGCTGGTCGCTGGCCGCTCAGCGCGCGGTCTCGCTCGCGGCGCTGCGCCCGGACGGGCTGTCGGCGACCCTCGCCGAACTCTCCCGCCAGCTCGACTGCTGGGTGGGGCTGTTCGACGCCGCCGGCGCGCTGCGCACCGCGCATCCCACCGGCGCGCTCGTCGACGAGAGCGTCGCCGGTGTCGCCGCCGAAGTCGCGACGATGCTGCGCCGGGGTACGCGCGCCGCCTCGACGCTCCGCGTCGGAGACAGACCGGTGAGCGTGCAGACCCTCGGCCGCGGTGGCCATCTGCGTGGTGCCCTCGCGATCGCCGCCGACGATCTCGACCACGAGGCACGCAACGTCGTCACCGCGGTCATCGCAATGGCCGCTCTCGCCCTCGAGCAACAGGACGGACTCGGCCGCGCCATCGGCACGTTCCGCGCCGGGCTCGTGCAGGCCCTCGCCGGCGACGACCCCACCCTCGCCCGTCGGGCGGCGCGCGATCTGTTCGGGCCACTGCCGGCAGCACCGGTGGTGATCGCTCTCCTGCCGCCGGCGTCCGCGCGCTCGACCGCCCTGACCGAGTGGCTGGAGCTGCGCGCACACGAGCGGCGCGGGGAGCTGTTCTTCGGCCGGAGCGACGACGGAGTGGTCGTCGTGGTGCCCGACGGCGCGCGCGATCTGCTGGACGAGATCGCCGAGAAGTTCGAGACGGTGGTCGGGTGCTCGGCACCGACCGGCTACGACGGCTTCTCCGGCGCGCTGACCCAGGCGCGCACGGCCCGCGACCGTGTGAGCGTGCCGGGGGTCGCCGACTTCACCGACACGACCCGGGCGGGGTTGATCGTCGCGCTCGGTTCCGAGGCGGCGCGCGCCGTCGCCGCCGGCACCCTCGCCCCGCTCCGCCGCTACGACGCCGACCAGGGTGCCGCACTGGTCGAGACCCTCGACGCCTGGCTCGCGCACGACTGCTCGCACGAGGCGACGGCGCAGGCGCTCGGCATCCATCGCCACACCGTGCGCGCGCGCATCGCCCAAGCCGAACGGGTGGTCGAGCGCGACCTGTCGTCGTTCGCCGCTCGCGCCGAGCTGTGGACGGCCCTGCGGCTGGCGGAGTAGCGGAGGCGGGCGCGTCCCCGCACGCGCGCCCCCCGCACGCGCGAAATCACACGATCGTGACGAGCGCACACGCCCTGGGCCGGCGATTACGCGTGCGCTCGCGCGGATCGTGTGATCTCGGCGTCGGCCGCACGGCGACGGAACGTCAGCCGGCGTCGCCGAGGTTGTCGGAGAGGATCTCGAGCACCCGCGAGCGGGCGAGGGCGGAATCGTCGGCGCGCGCGGCGGCCACGGCGTCGACGAACGCCTCGGCGAAGACCGCGTGGGCGATGCGGGAGGTGTGCTCGAGCTCATCGCGGAACGTGCCTCCCGACGCGAGCACGAGGGTGAGGTCGGCCCGCTCGGTCAGCGGCGACGCGACGAACGAGGTCAGGGCGATCACGCGTGCGCCCGCGACGCGGGCGGCGGCCGCGGCCCGCAGGCTCGCCTCGTTGGCTCCCGAGCCGCTGATGACGATGCAGACGTCATCGGGGGCGAGGTGGCGCGCGGCGATCTGCTGGCCGATCGGATCGCCGATGGTCTCGGCCGAGCGCCCCACCGCGGTCAGGCGCATAGCCAGATCGGTGGCCACGGGCGCCGAGAGACCGCTGGCCACCACCAGCAGGCGCCGCGCGTCGACGACGGCATCGACGACCTGCGCCACCACACCGGCGTCGAGCAGGCTGGTGGCTGCGCGCAGGTCGTCGGCGATGCGGTCGATGGCGGAGCGGATGCCGCCGAGCGGCCCGTCCTCGGGCGTCGGCGTCGGCATCGCGCGGCGACCCCGCTCGGCGGCGAGAGCGACGCGCAGCTGCGGGTAGCCGCGGTAGCCGAAGGTCTGACAGGCGCGCACGACCGTGGCGCGCCCCACCCCCACACGGTCGGCGATCTGCTGCGCGGTCAGCTCGATGACGGCATCCGGATCGTCGACGATGAGGTCGGCGACGCGGCGCTCGCTGGGCTGCAGCGAGTTGCGCACGGCCGCGATGCGGGCGGTCACGGGCACCTCAGCGGACACGGGGACCCTCCATGATGCGGCGGCGGATACGGCCCGACACCGCGTCGATCGCGACGGTGATGACGACCACGACGATCAGGAGCATCCCGACCGTCGACCACTCACGGTACTGGGTGTAGGAGGTGAGCATGTCGCCGATGCCGCCGACGCCGATCAGGCCCAGCACGGCCGAGGCGCGCACGTTGATCTCGAACCGGTACAGCCAGAACGACAGGAACGTCGGCGCCGTCTGCGGCCAGACGCCCCAGCGCAGTACCTGCGCCGTCGACCCCCCGGCGGCGCGCGCGGCCTCGATGGGGCCGGGGGAGACGTTCTCGACCGCTTCGTAGCCCCACTTGCCGAGCGTGCCCACTCCCCCGACCGCGAGGGCGAGAGCGCCGGTGAGCGGGGTGAGCCCCGTGACCGAGAGGATGATGATCGCGAAGACCAGCTCGGGTACCGCACGCACGAGCGAGAACACGAAACGCAGCACCACCCGTACCGGGGCCGGGCCGAAGCCGCGCGCCGCGACGAGCGACAGCGGGGTCGCGATCAGGATGCCGAGAACGGTGCCGATCCACGCCATCTCGACGCTGCGCCAGGTCTGCCAGAGCGCCTCGGGCAGCTTCGACCAGTTCGGCGCGGCGAACATCAGGCCGAGGTAGCGCACGATCTCGGCGGGCAGATCGCCGAGCCGGGACCACCCGATGTCGGCCGACCAGAACGCGGCGACGACGATCACCGAGACCACGACCGCGGCCGTCGTGCGGAGCGGGTTGCGGCGCCGCGCGGGCACGACGAGCGCGGCGGGGCGCGCGGGAGCGAGGACGGTCATACGAGCCTCCGGCGGATCGCGTCGCTGGCGGTGTCGATCAGGACGACGATCACGAGGATTTCGACGATGATGAGCGACAGCTGGTCGTAGCGGTAGAAGGTGCGCACGGCGTCGATGAGCAGACCGATCCCGCCCGCGCCGACGAGTCCGAGCACCGTGGAGGCACGCACGTTCAGCTCGAACACGTAGAGCGTCTGCGAGATGAACGCGGGCCACGTGTCGGGAAGGGCGATCGCACGGTTGATCCGCGTCTGGGTGCCGCCCGCCGCGCGCCCCGCCTCCAGCGGACCGGCGTCGGACGCGTCGATCGTCTCGGACACGAGCTTGACCACGATGCCGACGTTGAACAGCACGAGCGCGATGATGCCCGGAAGGGCGCCGACGCCGACCATCGCCACGAGCACCGCCGCGTAGACGAGTTCGGGCACGGCGCGGACGATGTTCAGGATGCCGCGCAGCACCGCACGCGTCCACCCCACGGGGTTCGTCGGACGCGCTGCCCAGAAGCTCAGCGGCAGCGAGATCGCGGCACCGACGGCCGTGCCGATCACCGCCATCTGCAGCGTCTCGAGCAGGGGGCCGACCGTGCGCGGGAAGAACGACCAGTCCGGGGCCAGCAGCTCGACGATGCGCACGGCACCCTGCTGCCAGTTGCGGGCGATCGCGGCGATGTCGAGGCCGACGCCGATCCCCGGCAGGCACATGACGATCGTGACGGCGACGATCACCGCGGCGGCGGTCCACGGCATCCACCGCCCTTTCGGGCGAGCAGGCACGGTGAGCGAGGTCATCGCTCGAGCCTGTCGGCGGCGGTCACGGAGCGTCCGTAGATCTCGGCGAAGTCGGCATCGGTGGCGGATGCCGCGGGCCCGTCGTAGACGATCTCTCCGGCGCGCATGCCGATCATGCGCGTGCCGTACTCGCGCGCGAGATCGAGCAGGTGCAGGTTCACGAGCACCGTGATGCCGAGGTCTTCGTTGATGCGTCGCAGGTCGTTCATGACGCCACGCGCGGTGGGCGGGTCGAGGCTGGCGACCGGCTCGTCGGCGAGGACGATCCGCGGCTGCTGCGTGAGCGCGCGGGCGATCGCCACCCGCTGCTGCTGACCGCCTGACAGGGCCGAGGCGCGGTCCCACACCTTGGGCAGCATGCCGACGCGATCCAGCGCCTCGAACGCGAGCTGCCGGTCCTCAGGTCGGTACGCGCCGAGCAGCGTGCGCCACAGCGGCGTGTGGGCGAGACGACCGACGAGCACGTTGTTGAGCATGCTCGTGCGGCCCGCGAGGTTGAAGCTCTGGAACACCATGCCGATGTGTCCGCGGGTCTCGCGCAGCCGCCGCCCGGAGGCGCCGTCGATGCGGCGTCCGCCGACCTCGACGGTGCCCGAGGTCGCGGGCACGAGCCCGTTGATCGTGCGGATGAGCGTGGACTTGCCCGAGCCCGAAAGTCCGACCACGGCGACGAGGTCGCCGGGGGCGATGTCGACGCTGACTTCGCGCAGCCCCATCGTGCCGTTGGGGTAGCGCACCGAGACACCGTCGAGACGGATGCCCCAGGGCGCCGAGGTCTGAACCTCGACGCCCTGGGTCGCAGGACCGGTGGTCACTGGAGTCCGAGCTCCTGCGCGGCCCGGGCGACGACGTCGAGCGACGACGGGTCGGCCGGGGCGAGCTTGGTGATCGAGTAGACGGCCTTGAGCGCCGCGGAGCCCTCGTCGGTGGTCGAGTACTCCTCGAGCGCCGAAGAGATCTTCTTCTGCAACTCAGGCGAGAGGTCCTTCGACACGGCGACGCCGTCGTTGGGGATCTCGTTCGTGAGCGCGAACACGACGACCTTCTGGCCCACGTCAGGCTTGTCCTTCTTCACGAGCGTGCGCGCGTCCCAGAAGCTGAAGCCGACCTCGGCGTCACCGTTGTAGACCGCGAGCACCGAGGCGTCGTTGGCGGTGACGGGCACCTTCTGGAAGCCGTCGTCGATGTTCACGCCGGCCTCCTTCAGCGCGAGCATCGGGTAGATGTACCCGGCGGGCGAGCCGGGTCCGAGCACGGCCACCTTGGCCCCGGCGATCTTGGTGATCGAGTCGAGTCCGGCAGGGCCCTTCAGTGCGTCGGCGCCGTTGCAGAAGCTCATGCCGTCGCGCTCGACGACCGGGGTGTGGCAGTACTTGTCCGGGTCGTTCGTCATGAATTGCCCGGGGTAGGTGATGTTGCCGTTGCGCTCGGTCTGCAGCACCACCGAGGCGCCGTAGCGGTCGTGGGCCTGCCAGAGCTGCAACGAGGGGAGGAAGCCGATCTGCGCCTGCCCGGCACCCATGGCTTCGACGGCGGCCTGGTAGTCCTTCGACACGACACCGGTGACCGGGATGCCGAGCTTCTCGGTGAGCATGTCGGTGAGCGGCTTCGCGGTGTCGACGAGGTTCGCTTGGTCCTGCGAGGGGACGAGGGCCAGCACGAGTGAGCTGGGGTCGGCGGCGGGCGCGGCGTCGGATGCACCGGCGGAGCCGGAGCAACCCGCGAGGGCGACGGAGGCGAGGGCTGCCGCGGCGAACGCGGTGGCGAGGCGGATGCGACGAGTGTTCATGATTCCTTCTGCGGGTCGGGTGGGATCAGGCGGAGAAAGGGAGATGTTCGGCGGGGGAAGCGTCGACGCGAGCGGAGCGACGGAGGGCGGGGTCGTGAGGAGAGCGGTCGCCCGCGGCGGCGATCCAGTCGCCCAGCACGGGGAGCAGCTCGTCGAGCGTGTCGGCGCGGAAGGTCGGCCGGGCTGCGGGGTCGGGGTAGCCGCCGACCAGGGCGGTGGCGTGGCCACGCACGTGGGCGGGAGCCAGGTCGTTGCGCCAGACGTCGCCGATCGCCAGGACGCGAACACCCTCGCCGAGAGTGTCGAGGAGCAGTTCGAGTCCGACGGGCTTGGCGGCGTCGGTGACGATCCGGTCGAACAGCCCCGCCAGGCCGAGCGCGGTGAGCGCCTCGTCGAGACGCGTCGCCGGGGCGTTCGTGACGAGCAAGCGTTCGGCATCCACGCCCTGGAGGAACCCGATGAGGCCGGCGGCGGTCGCGATCGGCGCCGCCGGTGTGCCCAGGTGCGCGCGGCTCTCGCGATAAGCGGCGGACAGGGCGTCAGCGGGAATCGCCTCGGCCTCGGCCGCGCGGCGCACCACGTCGTAGCCGTCGATGACGTCGGCCGTGGGGGCGGCGAGCTGCGCGGCGACCGCCGCGACGAACGTATCGGGGGATGCCGTGTGGGCGGCGACGGCGCGGGCGTAGGCCAGCAGGGGGCCGTCGCCGAGGGCGACGGTACCGTCGAAGTCGAAGATGAGGACGGGGCGTGGCACGGAGGCTCCTGTCGTGTGGACGTTGCGTCCATGATGCTCCTCAAATGTGGACGGTATGTCCACGATCGGTAAACGCCGTGTAAACGATGCGGCCGCGCCGACGTACCGTAGGGCCGTGACCTCCCTCGACACGGCCGCGACGCTCGCCGTCTCCGACCCGTCGGCCGCCATCGACTCCCTGCCGTGGCTCGCCGCCGCCCTCGCCGACGATCGCGACGCCGGCCGGTTCGCGACGTGGGGTTCTTCGACGGTGATCGACGAGAACGTGGGCTCGGCGGTCCTGGCCCGCCCGCTCTTCGACGAGTTGCATCGACGAGCGGGACTGTCGGCGCGATGGCCCGTCGGCAATGCCGGACTGCTGCACGTGTACGGATACCTGCTGTCGACCACGCCCACGCCGTACGGCCTCAAACGCGAGCGTTGGCTGTCGGGAGAGCTCGAGCAGGCCTGCGGGCTGCCTGCCGGGAGTCTTCTGCCCTGGGCCACCGCCGAGACACTCCTTACGCGCGCGACCGCGGTGGCCACAGCGCTCCTCGCCCGCGCCGACGCCCTCGTCGAGACGATCGACGGCCGCTCGGCCCGCATCGCCATCGGCGAGCGGCACCCCGACGACGCCGCCGCGCTCGCCTACGCCGTCGACGACCGAATCGTCACGCTGTTCCCCGTCGCCGACCCTGCGGCCCTGCGCGACGGGCTCGGTGCGCCGCGGCTGCGGTGGAACGCCGTCTGAGTCGACGTCCCGCGGGGCCGTCGGGCGGAGTTCGGGTCCGACACGCCGCGTTCACGGCATCCCGAACCGGCGTGTCCCCCACGAACTCCGCACAACGACACGACGGCGGAGCGGCACGGCCCGCGGCCGCCACCACCTCCACCGGTCAGCAGCCGCAGCTGGCCCGCACGAGCACGCGCGGCTCGAACACCACGTCGAACGTGCCGCCCTCGGGCGGCGTCCCGGCCGTGCCGGCGAGGATGCGCGCGGCCGCGCGGCCCATGGCCTCCATCGGCTGGCGCACGGTCGTCAGCGGCGGGGTCGTCAGGCGCGAGCCGAGTGTGCCGTCGAACCCGGTGACGATCACGTCCGCGGGCACGCGCACACCCTCGGAGGCGAGCACGTCGAGCAGGGTGAAGGCGTTCTGGTCGGTCGCGCAGACGAAGGCCTGCGGCATCCGATCCTCGACGATCAGGGCGCGCAGCTGCGGCACGAGATCGTCGGCCCCGCGGACGGTCGCGTCGACCACGTCGAGACGGGGACGGATGCCACGGGCCTCGAGCTCCGCGATCAGCGCGTCGCGTCGTTCGACGGCATCCGTCGCCTCCAGGCGCCCGACGAACGCGAGGTCGGTCGCGGCGTGCTCGTCGACGAGGTGCCCCACCAGTGCCCGCATCCCGCGGGTGTTGTCGACGCGCACGCGGTGATGGCGGTCGTCGCCGGGGGCGGCGCTGAACAGCACGATCGGGATGTTCAGCGAGTGCCGGGCGAGGGTCGGCGCGGTCTGCGGCGAGGGGAAGATCGCCAACCCGTCGACACGTCCCACCGTGTCGGCGACCGACACGTCGGCATCCGATCCGCTGCTCAGCATCACCGGCCGCCCGAGAGCCCAGCACTCCAGCTCGAACCCGCGCTGCACCTCGTCGAGGTACAGGGGGAAGGCCCGCGGGTCGGAGAGCACGTCGTCGTCGGTCTGGTCCCAGGGGATCACTCCCCCGGTATCGAGCGGCGGCGAGTGCATGCCGCTGAGCGGCTGGGCCAGCGGGTCGGCGCGCTCCAGTAGCAGGTCGAACGCGTGCAGGCCGAGCGTGCCGGTGCGCCCGTGCGCGAGGCCACGCGCCGCGGCGCTGGGGGCGTACCCCAGCCGCCGCGCCGCGTCGAGCACGCGTTGACGCGTGGCGTCACTGAGCTTGTCGGGGCGGCGGAACGCGAACGACACCGAGGCGATCGAGACGTTCGCCTCCTGCGCCACGTCGTACACGGTCGGTCGACGCGTCGCCTGCCCCTCCGCCATCCGCGTCCCTATCCCCTCTGCAGCACGGCCGGCTCCGCCAGCTCCAGCCCGTGGTGCACGGGGAAGATCGGGTCACCGGTGTCCGACGGTACATCCTCGCGCGAGGATCGCACGGCATCCATCGACCGGGGGATCTCGATCGGCAGGCGTCCGCGCGGCGCGACCCGGCCGGTGAGGGCGTCGAGCACGGCCTTCGCCGAACTGCCGTAGTCGGCGACGATCGCCGCGGCGTGACCGACGAACGGGGTGAGGATCGCGGGGCGATCGAGGTTCACCACGATCACGAGCGGGCAGGATGCCGCGATCTGGTTCAGGCGGTACACCAGACCCGGCGCGAACTCGAGGGAGCCCTGGTGGAACCACGCCTCGAGGAAGAGGTCGTCGCGCGGATCGAACGGGGCGCCGATGCGCACGATCGCGAGGTCGGCCTCGGCGGGGTCGGTCACGACGCGTCCGAGCTCGGCGACGTCGTCGGGGCGGAAGCCCTCGACGTAGACGGCGTCGACCGGCCGCAGGGGAAGGATGGACCCCTCGTTCACGAGCACGGTCAGCGAACGCGCCTGCGCCCGCTCCCCCAGGGCGCGGAACTCGGCGTTGCCGACGATGCGCTCGGCCTCGTCGACGTCGACGTACGGGTCGTCGAACAGCCCGAGCTGGAATTTCACCCGCAGCAGACGCCGGACGGAGGCGTCGATGCGCTCCTCGGACACCCGGCCCGAGCGGACGAGGTCGATGAGCATGTCGACGCACTCCTCCCCGCCGAACTGATCGCTGCCGGCATCCAGGATCTTCTCCATGCGCTCGACCGCGGTGAGGTGCTCCACGCCCCAGGCGCGCGCGGGCAGCACCTGATCGCCGACGTGGTTGTCGTTGACGAGCTCCCAGTCGGTGACCACGACACCGTCGTAGCCGAGCTGTTCGCGCAGCAGCCCCGTGACGATCTGACGGTTGTAGCCGAAGCCGACCTCTTCGATCCGCTCGCCGCCGACCTCGAGGCCCACCGGCATGCCGTAGTACGGCATCATCGCGGCGGTGCCGCGGCGGATCGCCTCGCGGAACGGCTCGAGGTGGTAGTCGAACATGCCGCCGGGATACACCTGCTCGCGGCCGTACGGGAAGTGCGCGTCCTCGCCGCCGAGCTGCGGACCGCCGCCCGGGAAGTGCTTGGTCGTGCATGCCACGCTGTCCGGTCCCAGCTCGTCGCCCTGGAAGCCCTGCAGGTAGGCGGCGGTGAAGGCGGTGACCCGCTCGGCATCCTGACCCAGCGTCTGCGCCTGCCGCCCCCAGCGCGGCTCGGTGGCGAGGTCGATCTGCGGGTGCAGCGCTGCCCGGATGCCGACGGCGACGTACTCGCGGCGCGCGACCTCGGCGAACTCGCGCACGGTGTCGACGTCGTCGAGGGCCGCGAGCCCCAGCCCCTCGGGCCACTGCGAGAAGGGCCCGGCCGAGAAGGCCACACCGGTGTTCTCGACGAACGCGTGACGCGGATCGGTGCTGATGGTGACCGGGATGCCGTGCGGCGTCGCCTCGGCGAGCGCCTGCAGGTTGTTGTTCCAGGTCGCCGCCTGGCGGGCGGTGCGGATCGCGTGCACGTTGAAGTGGTTCATGTTCTTGTGCACGACCACGGTCGTCGTGGGCGACTTGGAGATCCTGCCGGGCGCCTCGAGCACCTCGCCGTCGTCGCCGACCTCGATCACGGTCTGGAACATCAGACCGCACTTCTCCTCGAGGCTGAGCCGCGCGACGAGGTCGTCGGTGCGCTCGTCGACACTGAGGGTGGGGTTCTCGTACGGGTCCATCACGCCGTTGCCGTTGAGGTCGCGGAAGCGCGTGCCGTCGGGTGCGGTGAGGAAGCGGGCGGAGGTCATGGGGGTCCTTTCGGGGGCTCGGCGGCGGTGAGGGGGGCCCGCACGAGGCGGGCCGCCGCCTCACTTCAGGCCGGTCGAGGCGATGCCCTGGATGAAGTAGCGCTGCAAGAAGACGAACAGCAGGATGATGGGCGCGATGACGAGGACGGAACCGGCCAGCAACAGGCCGTAATCCGTGGCGTTCTGCCCCGTGGAGTACAGCGACAACGCGACCGGCAGGGTGTACTTCGCCTCGGTCTGCGCCGCCACGAGCGGCCAGAGGAAGTTGTTCCACGAGGCGAGGAAGGTCAGGATGCCGAGGGTCGCCAGCGGCGGCCCGCACAGCGGCATGACGATCCGGGCGAAGATCCGCAGCTCCCCGGCGCCGTCGATGCGCGCGGCCTCGAGCAGCGGATCCGGGATTCCGAGCATGAACTGCCGCATGAGGAACACCCCCAGCGGCGTCGTGACGAACGGCAGGATGAGCGCCGCGTAGGTGTCGACGAGACCGAGCGACGAGACCATCACGAACAGCGGCACGAAGGTGACGACGCCGGGGACCATGAGCGTCACCATCACGACGAGGAACAGCGCCTTCTTGCCGGGGAAGTCCATCTTCGCCAGCGCGTAGCCGACCATCGAGCAGAACACGAGGTTGCCGAGGACGGTGAACAGGGCCACCACGATGCTGTTGCCGAAGAACTGGCCGAAGTTCAGCTGCCCGAACCAGGCGCCGAAGTTCTCCCAGGTGAACTCCTGGGGCCACCACGTCGGCGGGCGCTGCAGGATCTCGCGCTGCGTCTTGACCGAGCCCAGCAGCATCCACGCGAAGGGCAGGATCCAGACGATGACGCCGACGACGAGGACCGTGTAGGTCAGGGCGCGGCCGGGGGTGAGCCGGTTCTCGGAGCGGCGGCGACGGCGCGGCGGCTCGACGGTCTCGGCGACGACGGCCGGAGCCGCGGGTGACGTGAGTGTCATGGCATCCTCCCTCAATCCTTCGAGCGCAGTACGCGGAACTGCACCAGGCTGAGCAGCGCGATCGCGAGGAACAGCAGGTAGCTCGCGGCCGAGGCCGTGCCGTACTGCCCGAATCCGAACTGCTTGAACGTGTAATAGGCCACCGAGAGGGTGGAGTTGAGCGGACCGCCCTGGGTCATCACGAACGCTTCCTCGAAGAACTGCAGGAACCCGACCGAGATGAGCACCGCGCCCAGCAGCAACGTGGGACGCAGCAGCGGCAGGGTGACCGACGTCAGACGCCGCCACGACGAGGCGCCGTCCATGAGGGCGGCCTCCTTCACGTCGGTGGGGATGGCCTGGAGCCCGGCGAGGAAGATCACCATGAGCGTGCCCACGTTGCGCCAGACCGCCATGGCGATGAGCGAGGGAAGGGCGGTGCGCGTGTCGTTGAGCCAGTCCGGACCCTGGATGCCGATGATCGCGAGCGCGGAGTTGAGCAGCCCCTCGGGCTGCAGGATGTAGCGCCACACCACCGCGACGGCAACGATGCTCGTCACGACCGGGGCGTAGAAGCCTGCGCGGAGCACCGAGACGATGCGCCCCTTGCTCGCGTTGAGGGCGAGGGCGAGAGCCAGGGCGAGCGCCATGGTGACCGGGATGCCGACCACGACGAACGTCGCGGTCACGCCCAACGAGGTGAGGAAGACGGGATCGCCCAGCACCCCGGCGTACTGCTCGAGCCCGACGAAGTTCACCGAGAACGGCGAGCGGATGTCGCGCGCCGTGAAGTCGGTGAACGACATCGCGAACGAGCCCACGATCGGCACGACCATGAAGATCGCGAAGACCGCGACGAACGGCAGGGCGAAGCCCCACGCGACCCATCCCTGGCGCCGGCGGCGGCTCGATCCCCCGCCGGCGCGGGCGCGACCGGGGGCCGGAGCCCGCCCGGTCGCGCCCACGACTGCTTGCGTCATGATCTCAGCCCAGGCCCAGCTGGTCGGCGGTGGCCTGGAGCTCCTTCAGACCGTCGGCGGGCGACTGCTGGCCCAGACGGATCTTCTCGAGCATCGCGTCACCGGCCGCGGCCACCTGCACCCACGTCGTGACGGCGGGCACCGACTTGGCGGTCTCGAGCTGCGTGCCGAAGGCGGCGAGGGTGGGCGACGAGGCGAGGGCGTCGTCCTTCCAGGCATCCTGGACGGCAGGGAGGTCGCCGGTCGCGGCGTACCAGGCGGCCTGCGTCTCGGGCTCGGTCAACCACTGCACGAGCTTCCACGCGCTGGTGGCGTTGTCGGAGTTGTCGAAGACGGCGAGGTTCGCGCCACCGCTGAAGGAGGTCGAGGACTCCTTCGTGGGGAGAACGGCCGTCGTGAACTTGTCGCTGAAGCCCGCGCCGCCGAGCTCCTCGAGCTGTCCGATGAGGAAGGGGCCGTCGATGAGCATCGGGGTCGCGCCCGAGACGAAGTCCGCCTCCTGGGCCCCTGCCGAGCGGTCGGCGGCCGGGTTGGCGATGCCGTCGGTGTAGAAGCTCTGGTAGTAGTCGAACGCCTCGGTGGTCTCGGGGGTGTCCAGGGTCCACTCCGAGCCGTTCTCGAGCTCGGCACCGTTGGACCACGGCATCCACAGGTTGCCCTGGAACGAGTCGTTGCCGGCGGGGAAGCGGATGCCGTAGTCGGCGCCGCCCTTGGCCTGCATGTCGGCCGCCATCTGCTCCAGGTCGTCCCAGGTCGCGGGGGCCGTGGTCCATCCGGCCTGGGCTGCGATGTCGGTGCGGTAGTAGAGCACGCGGGTGTCGACGTACCACGGGACGCCGGTCGCACGGTCGTCGATCATCGTGGAGTCGATCGCGCCGGGGAAGATGCCGTCGGTCGAGAGGTCGGTGGGCACGGTCTGCAGCGCGTCACCGAAGTCGGCCATCCACGTCGAGCCGACCATGGCGAGGTCGGGGGTGTTGCCGCCGGCGATCGCCGTTCGGAACTTGCTGTACGCGGCATCCCAGGGCACGGGCGTGACCTCGACGGTGACGCCGGGGTTTGCCTCTTCGAACTGCTTCACGAACTCGGGCAGCGCCTCGCCCTCGGCGCCCATCGCCCACATCGTGAGCGTGCCCTCGGCCTTCGCGTCGCCGATCGTGCTCGCCTCGGCGGCACCGGAACCGGTGTCGGAGGTGCGGCCGCAGCCGGTCAAAGCGATCGCCGCCGCGGCGACAACGGCCACGGCGCTCCATCGGGTGATTCTCATGGTGTTCCTCCTCGAACCAGGCACCCGTCGTCGGGTGCGCGTCTGCACGTCGTGGTCGAGTTTAAGCGCATAACCTCCGCCCCGCAACCCCACCTGCCGCGCACTCTCCGCGCGCGTTCGGGGCGCGGAATGTGCATCGGGGCGGACATTTCGCGCCCCGACGACACAGAACACGCCCCGAACCCTCGCTCGTCAGTCCGGACAGGGACGCGGATGCCGCGAGCCCGGACGGATGCCGGACCTCAGGCCGGGGGCTGCAGATACCCCCGCACGAACTCCGCGAAGAGCGCGGACATATCGACCGTCTCGTCCAGGAGCCACTGCTGCTGCAGGCCGTCCATCACGGCGCTGAGGAGCCTCGCGGCCCGCTCGGGATCGACGTCGGCGCGCACCTCGCCCGCGGCCTGTCCGGCGCGGAGCAGGTCGGCGGCCGTTGCGGCGCTCTGCCGGTACCGCTCGGCGAAGGCCTCGTGGGAGGGGTGGGCGGGATCACCCGCCTCGGCGACGACCAACGTGTACAGGGAGGTGAGGCCGCGGGTCGTGGCGTTGTGGGCGACGACCTTCTTCATCTGCTCCACGAGCGTGTGCTCGTGCGGATCCCCCGCCGCCGCACGCACGCGCTCGTCGCGCTGGCGCAGCACCTCGGCGAACAGCTCCTCCTTCGACGCGAAATGGTGCAGGAGGCCGGCGGGCGTGAGACCGACGCGGGCGGCGACCTCGCGAAGCGACCCCGCCGTGACGCCGGAGCGCCCGAACACCACCACCGCCTCGTCGACGATGCGCTGACGGGTCTGCTGCCCCTTCGCGTAGCTGCCGCGACGCGCGCGCTGTGCGGGTGCGTCGGTCATCGGCATCCTCTCCCCGTCCGAACACGTCGATGCCCGGCACCCCCCGAGGCACCGGGCATCGAGCGGTCGAGCCGTCAGTGACGCGAGGCGCTCCACGACGAGCCGAAGACCTGCTGCTCGATGGTGGGCCGGAGGTTCTGCTCCATCCTGTCATCGACCATGTAGTCCTTCAGCGAATCGTCGGTCAGCGCGTTGCCGATCGCGGCCATGATCATCGACTGGTCGAGCGACAGGTAGCGCTCCGCGACCGTGCCGCTTTTCACCGCGACGGCGTCGTAGAACCCGCCGGGTCCGTAGGCGCCGAGCTTCTTCTCCAGGCCCCGGAGGTTCTTCAGCACACCCGCGCGGTCGTACGGCAGCGCGAGGAACGCCGCGTGCGGCGTGACGACGCCGTCGCCGAAGGTCGGGTCGGGGTTCGTCCCCTCGGTGCAGCCCGGGCGGTCGATGTCCACGTCGGTCTTCTCGGCATCCGAGGTGTAGCCATCCGAGCGCATCCCGGCGATGTCGACGCCGTACTCCGCGTATCCGCCGAACGGGTTGCTGGCGGGCGAGAAGCCCCAGAAGCCGTAGCCGGCTTCCTTCAGGCCGTGCCTCTTCTGCACCTCGACCGTGATCGGGTGATTCACGCCCCACGAGCGCGGCCCCCACTCGGTCTCGGGGATCAGCAGGTCGGGCATGAGCGCCTCGAACATGCTGCCGCCCCAACTCGGCGCGAACGACATGCCGTCGTAGGAATACGCCCCCTCGTAGACGTCGACGCCGTCGTAGGTGCGCGTCTCCCCGGTGGGCAGTTGCTCCTGCCACGCCCAGTCGCAGCCCGGGGGCATCGTGCGGTGGGTGCCGTACAGCCCCGTCGCCGGGATCGCTCCCTCCGAGATGCCGAGGTAGGTCGCGATGCGGCTCTCGCTCACGGTCGTGTCGTAGTGGTGGCAGGTGTAGAACGCGGTCTCGCCGCTGCCGTTGTACATCGGCGCCTCGACCGCGCAGCCGTCGCCGGGAGGGGCCTCCCAGAAGCCGCCGCGGTTCGTGCCGGCCGGAAGACCCGCCGCCCCGGCCGCGTCGAAGAACGCCGAGAAGTCCATCGACCGGTAGAGCGTGTCGGCCCGCTCGGCGAGCGTCGGTTCGGCCTCGCGGACGATCCGCAGCCCCGCCGCGAGCCACCCGTTGTCGACGGTGCTGAGGAACGGGTGGATGACCTCGCCCGAGGTCGGGAAGATCTCGAGCTTCGCGCCGGTGTCGGGCGCGTACCAGTTGTAGTACATGCCGCTGGCATCGTTGCGCTCCATCGTCTCGAGCGTGGAGACCGTGGCGGTCAGGCGCTCGCGGGCCTCGTCGGCGTCGATGATGCCCAGGTCGCGCGCGGTCACCGTCGACCAGAGGTACCCGCCGATGTTGGTCGGCGAGGTGTACCCGGATGCCGTGGACTCCTCCAGCGCGCCGCCGATGTTGTCGTCGGGCAGGCCGGTGTCCTCGTGGGCCATCGCCGCGAGCGAGGCCCAGGTGTCGGCGGCGTAGCGTTCGAGGTCGCGTGCGCCGGGTCCGGCGTGGGCGGGCGGACCGGCATGCCCGGGAGGGCCGGGTTTCTCGGGCGGTGCGGCCATGGCGGGGACCGCCGCGGCGAGACCGCCCAGGACGAGACCGACGACCGCGATGGATGCCGCGAGGGTGTGCTTCATGACTGGCTCTCCTCATCGAAAGCGCTCCGGGGGGACGGAGCTCACTGAGCAGAAACCTTACACGCGTCAGGTTTTCACGCAAGCCCTGCCGACTTCGGGCGCACCGAAGTCACACGATCCGCGCGAGATCACAGGCCCCGGTGGTGCCCGATCGTATGCGCTCGCGCAGAACGTGTGATTTCGCCGATGCTGCGGCACACCGCGGGGGCGCGAAGCCGGCGTACACCGGCTCACTCCCCCGGCGCGTGCGCCTGCAGGAACTCGTACATCTCGGTCGTGTCGACACCCGGAAACGCCCCGGTCGGCAGGGTCGCGAGCAGTGTCCGCGGCGTGCGCACATTCGGCCATGCCTGTCCGCGCCACGCGTTCTCGAGCTCCGCGGGCGCGCGTCGGCAACACGTCTCGACCGCGTGCCGCGAGACCCCCCGGTTGGGAGTGTCGCGCCCGCGGAACCACCGCGTGTCGTCGAAGCGCACCCCCACGCTCACCGAGTGCGCGCCCTCGCTCGACTGCTCCACGCGCGCGGTGCACCAGTACGTGCCGTTCCCGGTGTCGGTGTACTGGTAATACGGGTTGAACAGGTCGTCCTCGTCGAACACCACACGGCTCGTCCACCGCCGGCAGCACATCTGCCCCTCGATCGAGCCCAGCCGGTCGGTGGGGAAGTTCACGTCGTCGTTCTCGTACGCCTTCGTGATCGTCCCCGACTCATGCACCTTGAGGAAATGCACCGGGATGCCGAGGTGCACGGTCGCGAGATTCGTGAAGCGGTGCGCGGCGGTCTCGTACGACACCGAGTAGGCGTCGCGGAGGTCTTCGATGCTGATCGTGCGCCGCTCCTTCGCCTCGCGCAGCGCGGCGACCACGTGCGCTTCGGGCATCAACAGCGCGCCCGTGAGGTAGTTCGTCTCCACGCGCTGACGCAGGAACTCGTCGTAGCTCGTCGGCTCGCCGTGCCCGAGGATCCGGCTCGACAGCGCCTGCAGCACGGCCGCACGCGGGTCGCCCTTCGCGACCTTCGTCGAGAGGTACAGCCGACCGTTCTTGGCATCGGCGATGCTGCGCGTCGACGACGGCAGGTCGGGCACGTAGTGCAGCGAGAAACCGAGGTGCGCGGCGATGTCGCTCGCCCCGCGCTGCGTGAGCGGACCGCCGGGGTGCGCGATCGCTTCCCGAATCTCGGATGCCACGCGCTCCAGCTCCGGGAAGTGGTTGTCCTGCGTGCGCATCAGACGCCGCAGGGCGACGTTCGCACGTCGCGCCTCCTCGGGCGTCGCCGACCGCTCCTCCCGCAGGCGTTCGATCTCGGCCTGCAGCGCGAGCATCGCGGCGAGCGCTTCGTCCGGCACCGCGCGTCCGACTCGGAACGGCGCGATCCCGAGCGCCTGGAACGTCTGCCCGCGCATCGCGCGTTCGACCGACAGCTCGAGGGTGGCGCGGGCGTCGAGGGGCTCGGCATCCAGGATCTGGTCGAGCTTGCACTCCAGCGCGCGGGCGATCGCCTGGAGCAGCGTGAGCTTGGCCTCTCGGCGACCGTTCTCGATCATCGACATCTGGCTCGGCGCCCGACCGACCGCGGTGGCGAGGTCGTCGAGGGTCAGGCCGCGCGCGGTGCGCAGCTGACGAATGCGTCGGCCGATGGTGAGGGTGTCCACCTCTTCATCGTCGAGCGGAAGGGATGCCGAAGAAATCGAGACGCCGGTGTCCATACGCCAGAGTCTCACAGGCGCAGAAGATCGGGCAATCTTCACAGCGCGGATGCGGTTTCAGGGCAGTGATCTTCGCTCACAGTGGTCGTCACGGGGCACCGACGCCCCGGCATCCGAAGGAGAAGCTCATGACGATCCAGGCCACCCCCGCCCAGCAGCCGCTGCGTCCCGGCGACCAGACCGAGACCGCCGCCGAGCTGCGTGCCTCGTGGGATGCCGACCCCCGCTGGGACGGCATCGAGCGCACGTTCTCGGCCGACGACGTCGTTCGCCTTCGTGGCACCGTCCGCGAAGAGGCGACGCTCGCCCGCCGCGGGGCCGAGAACCTCTGGAACCTCATCCACACCGAGGAGTACGTCCGTGCTCTCGGCGCGTACACCGGCGGCCAGGCGGTGCAGCAGGTGCGCGCCGGGCTCAAGGCCATCTACCTCAGCGGTTGGCAAGTCGCCGCCGACGGCAACCTCGCGGGGCAGACCTACCCCGACCAGAGTCTGTACCCGGCCAACTCGGTGCCCGCCGTCGTCCGCCGGATCAACAACGCTCTGCTGCGCCAGGACCAGATCGAGCGCGCCGAGGGAGAGGTCACGCAGGACTGGCTCGCGCCGATCGTCGCGGATGCCGAGGCCGGCTTCGGCGGCCCGCTCAATGCCTACGAGCTCGCGCAGTCGCTCATCCAGGCGGGGGCCGCCGGCATCCACTGGGAGGACCAGCTCGCCAGCGAGAAGAAGTGTGGCCACCTCGGCGGCAAGGTGCTCGTGCCGATCCAACAGCACATCCGCACGCTCAACGCCTCGCGCCTGGCGGCCGACGTCGCGGGCGTGCCCACCGTGATCATCGCCCGCACCGATGCCCTGGCAGCCGACCTGCTGACCAGCGACGTCGACGAGCGCGACCGGCAGTTCCTCACCGGCGAGCGCACGAGCGAGGGGTTCTACCGGGTGCGTCCCGGGCTGGATGCCGTCATCGCCCGCGGCCTCGCCTTCGCGCCCTACGCCGACCTGCTGTGGGTCGAGACCGGCGAGCCCGACATCGAGCTCGCGCGCCGCTTCGCGGAGGCCATCCACGCCCGCTACCCGGGCAAGAAGCTCGCGTACAACTGCTCGCCGAGCTTCAACTGGAAGCGCCACCTCGACGACGCGCAGATCGCGACGTTCCAGGCGGAGCTGGCGGCGATGGGCTACGCGTTCCAGTTCATCACGCTGGCCGGCTTCCACGCCGTGAACCACTCGATGTTCGACCTCGCCCGCGGCTACGCCGAACGCGCCATGAGCGCGTACGTCGAGCTGCAGGAGGCCGAGTTCGCCGCCGAGGCCGTCGGGTACACCGCCACGCGCCACCAGCGCGAGGCGGGCACCGGCTACTTCGACGTCGTCTCCACCGCGCTCAACCCCGACAGCGCCACCCTCGCCCTCGCCGGCTCCACCGAGACCGCCCAGTTCCACTGACCCCTCGCCTCTCGCCCCCGCCCCCGTCGCCTCGCGCCCCCGCCTCCGCCTCCGGCCCCGGCCCCGGCCCCGGCCCCGGCCCCGGCCCCGGCCCCGGCCCCGGCCCCGGCCGAGTGTCCACAACACCCGGACGTTCCGAAAGTTCGTCCGGATGTCGTGGACACTCAGCGCGGCTCACACCCCGCACCTCGCGCGGCGCGGCGGGCAGCGGGAGGGCGAGCGGGCCCCCGCACAGAAAGACACGACCATGACCCTCATCACCTCTCCCCCACCCACCACGACATCGACCGGCGCGACATCGGTCGGCGCGACACCAGCCGGCGCGACGCCGCAGGCCGCGGCATCCGTCCCCCACCTGCGCCTCGAACGCCCCCTCGAAGGCCGGGATGCCGAGATCCTCACGCCCGCGGCGATCGCGTTCCTCACGGAGCTGCACGACCGCTTCGCCCGGCGCCGGCACGACCGGCTCGCCGCACGCGAGCGCCGGCGCTTCGAGATCGGCACGGGCGACGCCCCGCACTTCCGCGCCGACACCGCGCACATCCGCGACGACCCGTCGTGGCGTGTGGCCGGCGCCGGCCCGGGCCTGGAGGACCGCCGGGTCGAGATCACCGGCCCCACCGACCCGAAGATGACCATCAACGCGCTGAACTCCGGCGCGCGGGTCTGGCTGGCCGACCAGGAGGATGCCACGAGCCCCACGTGGCGGAACGTCATCGGCGGGCAGCTCTCGCTGTTCGACGCGATCCGCGGGCAGCTGTCGTTCACGAACGCCGAAGGCAAGGAGTACCACGTCACCGCGGAGCGCACCCCGACGATCGTGATGCGCCCGCGCGGCTGGCACCTGCCCGAGAAGCACGTGACGTTCGTCGATCGCTCTGGCCGCGAGCTGCCGGCATCCGGATCCCTCGTCGACTACGGGCTGTACGTGTTCCACAACGCGCACGCGCTGATCGCCGCGGGCCGCGGGCCGTACTTCTACCTGGCGAAGATCGAGTCGGCCGAGGAGGCACGACTCTGGGACGACGTCTTCTCGTTCACCGAGGAGCGCCTGGGACTCGCGCACGGCACGATCCGCGCGACGGTACTGATTGAGACGCTGCCCGCCGCGTTCGAGATGGAGGAGATCCTCTTCGCCCTGCGCGACCACTGCGCGGGCCTGAACGCCGGCCGCTGGGACTACATCTTCTCGATCATCAAGACCTACCGCGGCCGCGGGGCGCGGTTCGTGCTGCCGGATCGCAGCGAGGTCACGATGACGGTGCCGTTCATGCGGGCCTACACCGAGCTGCTCGTGCAGACCTGCCACAAGCGGGGCGCCTACGCGATCGGCGGCATGAGCGCGTTCATCCCCAACCGCCGCAAGCCCGAGGTGACCGCAGCGGCGTTCGAGAAGGTCGCCGCCGACAAGCGGCGCGAGGCCGGAGACGGCTTCGACGGCACCTGGGTCGCCCACCCCGATCTCATCCCCGTGGCGCGCGCGGAGTTCGACGCCGTCCTGGGCGACGAGCCGAACCAGCTCGGGCGCACCCGCGACGAGGTCTCGATCGACCCCGCCGACCTGCTCGATCTGCGGATCGGCCTGCCCATCACCACGGCCGGCGTGCGGGGCAACGTCTCGGTCGCGATCCGCTACCTCGAGGCGTGGCTGCGGGGACTCGGCGCCGTCGCGATCGACGACCTCATGGAGAATGCCGCGACGGCCGAGATCTCGCGATCACAGATCTGGCAGTGGATCCACCAGGACCGCGAGACCGCGGAGGGCGACGCCATCACCCGGTCGTTCGTCGAGGGTCTCGTGGACGACGTGCTCGCCGAGGCCCCGCGGTCCGACGGCGACCGCTTCGACGATGCCGCCGAGGTGTTCCGCGAGGTGGCGCTGCGCCCGGAGTTCCCGGCGTTCCTGACCCTGCCGGCGTACGCGAAGTACCTGGACTGAGCCGGATGCCGAGGGGTCGGGGCCACGAGCCCCGGCCCCTCGTCACGCCCCTCGGTGGCCTACTCCCGGCCCGGGTCGATCGGCGCGAACTTCCGCAGGCCCGCGCGCGACGACAGCCGCGAGGCCGCGAGCGACCCAGCCACGGCCAGGAAGATCGGCAGCAGCAGCGTGAACCCGGTGTCGGTGAACTCGATCACCAGGGCGATCGCCGTGAACGGTGCGCGCATATTGGATGCCAGAAACGCCGCCGCCGCGACGATGGCCAGCGCCGTCGCGTCGGCGCCCGGCCAGATGAACGCCCATCCCGCCGCGGCGGCGGCGCCGAGCGCCGCACCGATCGCGACCGAGGGCTGCAGGGTGCCGCCGATGGCGCCCGAGCCGAGCGAGACGGTGGTGGCGACGTACTTCAGCAGCGCGAGCAGGAGCAGCAGCAGCGCCGGCTGCGAGAGGTCGAAGCCCGCGGTGGCCAGGGCACGGCCGTTGCCGAGGATGAGCGGGAAGAACGCGCCCAGCACACCGACCGCGGTGAAGGTGAGGGGCAGCACGACGAGCAGCTTCCAGCCCGTCGGGCGGAACCGGCCGAGCGCCTTCGTCACCGTCGCGAAGCTCGTCGCCCCCCAGCCCATGAGCGGACCGATCAGCAGGGCGGCGACCACGAGCGAGGCGTTCACCTCGAGGGATGCCACCTGGTACAGCGACTCCTCCCCCACCAGCGGACGCGCGACGAAGGTGGCGATCGCGCTGACCGACAGCGCGACGACCGCGGCGCCCACGCTGAACTGGGCGAGGAGGATCTCGATCGCGAATAGCGCGCCGCCCAGCGGCACGTTGTAGACCGCGGCAAGACCAGCCCCAGCGGCGGAGGCGATGAGGATGCGGCACCACCGGGCGTTCAGACCGAACCAGCGCACGATCTTCGAGCCCGCCATCGCGGAGAGCTCACGCGGCGCGACCTCTTTGCCGATGGAGGCACCGAGGGCGACCGAGGTCACCTGCAGCACCGTGTCGACGAGGGTCTCCCACCACGGCATGTGCGCGCCGTCGACGCCCTGTTCGACCGTGGCGAGCTTGCGGCCGAAACGGCGGATCAGGTACCACCCGAGGGCGGCGATGACACCGGCGCCACCCACCGTGACGATCGGCAGCCACCAGGGCGACGGCATCGGGAGTCCGTCGAGGAACGGACCCTCCTCGTGGCCCCAGATCAGATGCTCGATCGAGTGGACGATCCAGACCAGCAGCAGCACCGCGAGGCCGGTCGCGACGCCGACGATGATGCTGGCCACCCCGAGCTTGAGCAGGAATCCGATCGCACGACGGTGGGTACGCGGGGGTGCGAGGGGTTCTGCTGTCACCCCGCCACGCTATCGGAGCCGTGCGCCCGCCCCAGACCGCGCGGCGTCACACCCTCTCCGCGCGAGGACGCAAACAGTAGGCTTTCCCCGTGACTTCCCGCGCCCCGCTCTCCCGCAAGCTGTCCGCCATCGCCGAGTCCGCGACCCTCAAGGTCGACGCCAAGGCCAAGGCCCTCCAGGCCGCCGGCCGACCGGTCATCTCGTACGCCGCGGGCGAGCCCGATTTCGCCACCCCGTCGTTCATCGTGGATGCCGCCGCCGAGGCGCTGCAGAACCCCAAGAACTACCGCTACACCCCCGCCGCAGGGCTCCCGGTGCTGCGCGAAGCGATCGCGGCCAAGACGCTGCGCGACTCCGGCCTCGAGGTGGCGCCGTCGCAGGTCATCGTCACCAACGGCGGCAAGCAGTCGGTGTACCAGGCCTTCCAGACCGTGGTGAACCCCGGCGACGAGGTTCTGCTGCCCGCGCCGTACTGGACCACTTACCCCGAGGCGATCGCCCTCGCCGACGGTACCCCCGTCGAGGTGTTCGCCGGTGCCGACCAGGACTACAAGGTCACCGTCGCGCAGCTCGAGGCCGCCCGCACCGACAAGACGACCGTGCTCGTCTTCGTCTCGCCCTCGAACCCGACCGGCTCGGTGTACACCCCGGAAGAGACCGCCGAGATCGGCCGCTGGGCGCTCGAGCACGGCATCTGGGTCATCACCGACGAGATCTATCAGAACCTCACCTACGAAGGCACCCGCGCGGTGTCGATCGTCGAGGCCGTTCCCGAGCTCGCCGAGCAGACGATCCTCGTCAACGGCGTCGCGAAGACCTACGCCATGACCGGGTGGCGCGTGGGCTGGATGGTGGGACCGGCGGATGCCATGAAGCTCGCCGGCAACCTGCAGTCGCACCTGACGAGCAACGTCAACAACGTCGCTCAGATCGCCGCGGCCGCAGCCCTCAACGGCCCGCAGGACGAGGCGGAGCAGTTCCGTCTCGCCTTCGACCGCCGCCGTCAGCTGATCGTGTCGGAACTGGCCAAGATCGACGGTGTCGAGGTGCCGAACCCCCTCGGCGCGTTCTACGTCTACCCCGACGTGCAGGGACTGCTGAACCGTTCCTGGGACGGCGTCACGCCCACCACCTCGCTCGAGCTCGCCGACCTCATCCTCGAGAAGGCCGAAGTGGCCGTGGTCCCCGGCGAGGCCTTCGGCCCCAGCGGCTACCTGCGCCTGTCGTACGCCCTGGGCGACGAGCAGCTCCTTGAGGGCGTCCAGCGCCTCCAGCGCCTGTTCTCCTAGAGCCTCTTCGGCGCCGGTCTCCGATTCTCGGTGGCCGGCGCCGATCCATACGCACCCGCCCGGGCTACAGCTCGACGTTCACCAGGACGGGTTCGGGTTGGAGGAGCAGGCCGAAGTCGGCGTGGACGCGCTGCTGGACGAAGCGGGCGAGCTCGGCGATCTCCGCCGCGGTCGCCTCGCCGCGATTGGTCAGCGCGAGCGTGTGCTTGGTCGACAGCCCGGCGCGCGAGCGCGGGAACCGGAACCCGCGGCCGAGCCCCGCGTTCTCGATCAGCCACGCGGCGCTCACCTTGACCTCGCGCCGCTCCACGGGCGGGGGCGGGAGGATGCCATCGAACGCGGCGAGCGGGATGACCCGCACCGCGTCGACCACCGGGGTCATCGGCCACTTGGGGCACGCCTCGGGAAGGGTGCGCGCGAACGCCTCCGAGACGATGGCGTTCTGGAAGAACGAGCCCGCGCTCCAGGTGTCGGGGTCTTCGTCGTCGAGCACCATGCCCTTGCGGGCGCGGGTGGCCAGGACGTGGTCACGGATCCAGCGCAGCGACACCGCGTCCGTGGCATCCAGACCGAGCGCACCGCGCAGATGGTCCCCGGCGATCGGGCGCTCGCCATCGCCGACGCGCTCCAGCTCGAGGGTGACCGAGACGATCACGGCCGGGCGGTCGGGAACGGAGCCGTAGTGCTGCTTCAGCACCGAGGTGCGAAAGCCCAGGCCGAGTTCTCCGGCCGGCACGACCGACACCTCACCGGTGGCCTCGTCGATCAGCTCGACCTCGACGAGCGTCTGCACGATCTCCTGGCCGTAGGCACCCACGTTCTGCACGGGGGCGGCGCCCACCGTCCCCGGGATGCCGGACATCGCCTCGATGCCCGCCAGTCCGCGCTCGACGGTCTCGGCGACGAGGGCATCCCAGTCGTGACCGGCCTGCACGCGCAGACGCACGGTGTCGGGGCGGGAGCCGGGAAGCTCCTCGATGCCGGAGGTACGGACGCGGATGACCGTGCCCTCGAAGGGCTCGTCGCCGACGAACAGGTTGGACCCGCCGCCGAGCACGAACCACGGCTCACCGACTGCCCACACCTCCCGAAGGGCCTGGACGAGCTCGTCGGCGGTCGTGGCCTCGACGAGTCGGGCGGGCTCACCCCCCGTGCGCAGCGTCGTCAGCTGCGAGAGGGGAACGGGGGCGACCTCGGGCATCAGGACAGCCGCACCCGCACCTGCGCCTTGCCGAGCACAGTGGTTCCCTCGAAGGTCACGGTGAGGTCGATGCGGGCCGTCTCGTCGTCGGCCGCGCCGACCTTCGCGCTGACGTGCAGGTCGGCACCGGTCTCGGGGTCCACGACGACGGGGCGCGTGAAGCGCACGCCGTACTCGGCGATGCGACCGGTGTCGCCCAGCGCATCGGCGAGCGTGCCGACGGCGATGCCCATCGTCAGCATGCCGTGCGCGAGGACGCCGGGCAGCCCCACGGCGGCGGCGACGTCGTCCCGGTAGTGGATCGGGTTGAAGTCGCCCGAGGCCCCGGCGTACCGCACGAGCGATTCGCGGGTCAGGTGCACGGAACGTTCGGCGACGACCTCACCCACGGTGAACGCGCTCATGCGCCGGCCTCCCCCGCCAGCAGAACGCTGACCGTCGTCACGACGTGGGCGCCGGTGGCATCCACGATCTCCGCCTCGCTGGTAATCATGGCGTTGCCGCCCATCGACCGGAGCCCGGTGACCGACAGGGTGGCGGTGAGCTCGTCACCCGCGACGATCGGGCGCGTGTAGCGGAAGCGCTGCTCCGCGTGCACGAGACGGGACAACTCGATGCCGGACTCGGGGTCGCCGAGGAGCTGCTGGAGGGTGAGATCCTGCACGACCATCGCGAACGTCGGCGGAGCGACGACGTCGTCGTAGCCGAGCGCACGCGCTGCCTCGGGGTCGGAATGCTGCGGGGCGTCGGCGAAGACGGCGCGGGCGAACTCGCGCACCTTCTCACGGCCGACCAGGTAGGGCGCGGTCGGCGGGAAGGCACGACCGAGAAGTTCAGGATTCACGGGCACCCGACCAGTCTACGGCGGGGGCTCGGCGCGGTCGGCGGGCCGTGCTCAGCGCTGGTGGCGACCGCGGACGGCCTTGATGGCCATCTGGGTGGCGATGAAGACGAGGAACACCGAGAACAGGATGTTGCCCACGCGGGGGTCGACGAGGGTCGCGATGAACGCCCCGAGGGCGGTCGTCGTACAGGCGGCGAGGCCGACGCAGAGCGCAGCGCGGATGTCGACGTTGGAGCGGCGGAGGTTGCCGACGGTCCCCGAGACCGCGGTCGGGATCATCATCAGCAGAGAGGTCCCCTTCGCGACGAGGTCGCTCGTGCCGAACAGCAGCAGCAGCGCGGGGACGACGATGATCCCGCCACCGACACCGAGCAGGCCCGCCAGGATGCCGGTGACCACTCCCAAAACCGCGAGCCCGGGACCGGTGATCCACGTGAGCTCCAGCTCGGCGTCGCGAGAGGGGATGACGAGGTACAGGCTCACGATGACGCCGACGAGGAAGGTCACGAAGGCCCAACGCAGGGCCGTCTGCGAAACCTTGGGGAGCAGCCAGGTGCCGATCTGCGCTCCGCCGACGGCGCCGGCGGCGAGGATCAGCGCCGGGATCCACGCCACGGAACCGTGCACGGCGTAGGAGATGACGCCGACCGACGCGGTCGGGACGATCGCCGCCAGCGAGGTGCCGGCCGCGAGGCGCTGGTCGAATCCCAGCAGCAGCACGAGGAGCGGGACGATCACCGTGCCCCCGCCGACGCCGAACAGACCCGACATGAGTCCGGCGAGCAGGCCGACGCCGATGCACACGGCGAAGAAGCGGGCGGTGCGGGGCGGACGGGTCTCGGCGTGCACGGTGCTGGTGTCCTCGCGGGTCGGCGGAGGGGAATCCCCCCGACCATTCAGTCTGGCATCTCCCCGCGTTCGCGACGGAAGTGCCCGAGAAAGAAAGCGGCCCCCGGTGTCCGAAGCCGCGTCCACCGGGGGCCGTCGCCCTCACAGGTCAAGCGGAACGATGACCCGAACATCGTCCGCGACCACTCACGTGAGAGTCCGACAAGAAGAAAACTAGCCACCCGACACCTCGCACACGGTCCCATTGACACAGATACTTCGACCTGCTAGTAATTCATCTGGCTTAGCACGGGTGAGATCACCGGGAATGCCGTCGTGCCGCCGACATCCTCACCGACGGCTCCCCCGCCGGCTCCGAGAACCGCCGCGCGCTGGCGACCTCGGGCGACGTGGACGACGCCGTCGCGCTGGTGACCCGCATCTACGGAGAGTTCGGCTTCGACACCGTCACCATCGGACCGCTCAGCGAGAGCTGGCGCGTCGAGCGCGACCAGCCGGCGTACGTCGTGCGGCAGAACGCCGCGGAGCTCGAGCAGAACCTGGCCCGCGCCGAGCGCTGACGCTCGCCGAGCAAGATCCCGGATGCCACGAACCCGGCGCCCGCATCCGCGCGGCGCCGGGTTCGTCGTTCGTCAGAGCGCGGCGAGCGCCCGGTCGACGTCGGCGACGAGGTCGTCGACCGACTCGATGCCGACGGACAGGCGCACGATTGTCTCAGGAACCGCGAGCTCGGTGCCGCGGACGGACGCGTGGGTCATGGCATCCGGGTAGTTCACCAGCGACTCCACGCCGCCCAGCGACTCGGCCAGCGTGAACAGGCGCGTCGACTCGGCGAAGCGGCGCGCGGCGGTGCCGTCGGCGAGTTCGAGCGAGACGATGCCGCCGAAGCCGCTCATCTGCCGCGCGGCGAGCTCGTGGCCGGGGTGCGTCGAGAGGCCCGGGTAGTAGACCTTCGCGACACGGTCGTGACCGGCGAGGTGTTCCGCGATGGCCTGGGCGTTCTCGCTGTGACGCTGCATGCGGATGCCGAGCGTCTTGATGCCGCGGGTGGTGAGGTACGCGTCGAACGGCCCCGACACCGCGCCCGCCGCGAACTGCAGGAACTGGGTCTTCTCGGCGAGCTCGGCGTCGGCGAACGCGAGAGCGCCGCCGACCACGTCGCTGTGCCCCCCGAGGTACTTCGTGGCGGAGTGCACGACGACGTCGGCTCCGAGCGCGATCGGCTGCTGGAGAGCGGGCGAGGCGAAGGTGTTGTCGACGACGACGATCGCTCCGGCCGCGTGCCCGAGGCGGGCGAGGCCCGCGACGTCCGTGATGCGCAGCATCGGGTTGCTGGGCGTCTCGACCCAGACCATGCGCGGCGCGCGCTCCTCGATGGCGGCGGCGACGGCATCCAGGTCGCTCATGTCGACCACGCGGAGCTTGACGCCCCAGGGGCGGAGCACGCGGGCGAGCAGGCGGTACGTGCCGCCGTAGACGTCGTTGCCGAGCAGCACCTCGTCGCCGGGCACGAGGGCTGCGCGCAGCAGGGCATCCTCGCCGGCCAGACCGGACGAGAACGACAGCGCGCGCGCCGCGCCCTCGAGCGCGGCGATCTGCGTCTCCAGCGCCGTGCGGGTCGGGTTGCCGCTGCGGCCGTACTCGTAGCCGCCTCGCAGGCCCCCGATGCCGTCCTGCGCGTACGTCGTCGAGACGTGGATCGGCGGGATGACCGCGCCGGTGGTCTCGTCGGGCGCTTGACCGGCGTGGACGGCGAGGCTGTCGAAGCCGCGGGCGGCGTCGTGGGTGCTCATGCGGAGTGCTCCTGGGTGGTCGAGGGCAGAACGGATGCCGGGGCGTCGACGTCGTAGCCGCGCGCGGTCATCCAGTCGTCGTTGAAGATCTTGCTGAGGTAGCCGCGACCGTGATCGGGCAGGACGACGACCATGACGGCGTCGGCGGGCAGGTCGCGGGCGACGCGCAGGGCTCCGACGACGGCCATGCCGCTGGAGCCGCCGACAAGCAGGCCCTCCTCGCGGGCGAGACGACGCGTCATCGCGAAGGACTCGGCGTCCGAGACGCGCTCGTACGCGTCGACCACGGTCGGATCGAATGCCGGCGGCCAGAAGTCCTCTCCCACGCCCTCGACGTCGTAGCCGTGGATGTCGCCGCCCGAGTAGATCGAGCCGACCGGGTCGACACCGACGATGCGCACGCTCGAGCCCGCGACCTCGCGCAGGTAGCGGCCCGTACCGCTGATCGTGCCGCCCGTACCGACGCCGGCCACGAAATGCGTGAGCGTCCCGTCGGTGTCGCGCCAGATCTCGGGACCGGTGGTCTCGTAGTGACTGCGGGGGCCATTCGGGTTGGCGTACTGGTTGGGCTTGAACGCCCCGGGGATCTCCCGCACGAGCCGGTCCGACACGCTGTAGTACGAGTCGGGGTCCTCGGGCTCGACGTTGGTGGGGGTCACCACGACCTCGGCTCCGTAGGCCCGCAGCACCGCGCGCTTGTCCTCGGCGACCTTGTCGGGCACGACGAAGACGCAGCGGTAGCCGCGCTGCTGCGCGACGAGGGCCAGGCCCACGCCGGTGTTGCCGCTGGTCGGCTCGACGATCACGCCGCCGGGCTGCAGGTGTCCGTCACGCTCGGCGGCGTCGATGATGTTGGCGGCGATGCGGTCCTTCGCCGAGCCGCCGGGGTTGACGTACTCGATCTTCGCCAGCACGGTCGCGGCGATGCCGTCGGTGACGCGGGAGAGGCGGACGAGGGGGGTGTTGCCGACGAGGTCGGCGACGCTCTGGGCGTAACGCACGATGGCATCCTGAAGGGTTGGTGCGCCCGAGGCGGGCGCGGCTGACGGGGTCGTCGAAAGGGAACGCGGGAGGCGTTCAGCGACAACAGCGACAGGTCAGCACGCCGCCAGCATACCGGACGTCGACGGGCCGCCGGGCCATGGCATCCGGTCGCGGTCAGGCGACCGCCCCGAGGAACTCCTCGAAACTCTGCGCCGGGCGGCCGGTGACCCGCTCGACGTCACCGGAAACTCCGGCGAGGTCGCCGCTGGCGATCGCGGTGTACGTGCTCACCCAGGCATCGACCTGCCAGCGCGGAGCGCCGAAGGCCGCGCGGGAGGCATAGGCCTCCTCGACGGTCTCGTCCACGTAGCGCACCGGATGACCGCGGACGGCGGAGATCTTCTCGGCGACCTCGGCCATCGTCAGGGCCTCGGGGCCCGTCAGGTCGTACGCGGTGTTCGCGTGGGCGGACGGGTCGAGCAGGACCGAGACGGCCGTCGCCGCGACGTCGGAGCGCGATACCAGTGAGCACCGTCCGTCACCGGCGGGTCCGCGGATGACGCCGTCGTCTCCGGCGAAGAGCTCCATCATGTCCATGTAGAAGTTGTCGCGCAGGAACGTCCAGCGCATGTTCGAGGTGCGGATGATGTCCTCGGTCGCGGCATGGTCCCGGCCCAGGGTGAACACGGCGTCCGGCGCTGCGGCGAAGAACGACGTGTACACGATCGCCTGCACGCCCGCTTCGGCGGCGGCCTCGACGAACGTGCGGTGATGCTTCACCCGGTCAGCCGTCTCGGAGGCCGACACCATGAAGAGCGTCTGCACGCCCTGCAGCGCCGAGCGGGCGGCATCCCGGTCGGAGTACCGCGCCACGTGCACCTCGGCCCCGTCCAGCACGGGGGCACGCGACGCGTCGCGCACCAGAAGGCGCTGCGGGATGCCGCGAGCGGCGAGGTCGCGCGCGACGCGACCTCCCACGGCTCCGGTGGAACCGGTGACGGCGATGACGGGCGACGTGGGCATTCGACCTCCGGGAGGGGGAACGGGCTTCCAGCGTAAGCCGCGCCTGCCCGGCGTGGACCGGGAGGATGCTCAGGAAGCGGGTGCCACCAGACGGGCGACGCGCACCCGGACGGTCGTCGGTCTGTCGTCATCGCCCGTGCCACGCACCGCGTCGGCGACGGCGGCGGCGACGGCCGCGCTGTCGTCCTGGGTCGAGACACCGATGCACACGGTGATGGCCCTGCCCGCGGCGGCGTCGTCGACCGAGGCCAGAGACCCGGCGACGTCGGTGACGCGCTCGAACGCCCGTGCGGTCACCGGCCGCGCCGAGTACGTCTCGCGCACGCCCTCGACCGCCGTGACGGCCAGGTCGATCCGCGGCGCGAGTTCGGCCGCTGAGATGGTGCTCATTCGTTCTCCCCCTCGTCGATGTGCACGTCGCCGACCGTGACGTCTACACGGCCCACCCGCAGGTCGCCATGTCGTTCGATCGCGGCCCGGATGCCGTCCCGCATCTCGTCGACCGCCGTCGTCATCGCGCGCCCGAAACGCACACTGACCGTCACGCGGACGTCCAGCGGTGCGCCGGGTCCGGTCTGGTCCAGGCGCACGCGGCCCACGAGGAGTCCCGGGACACCGTCGCCGACCGCGCGGATGAGCTCGTACAGAGCGCCCTCGGTGACGACCAGCTCTGTTCCGTCGTCGGTACGCGCCAGGGGGATGTCGCGCCCGGCGCGGAACTCGCGCATGACCTCGCGCATGATCCCGTCGTACCAGGAGTCCGTCAGCGGCTGGGCCGCCTGCTCCTCGACGATCTCGCGAGAGAGGCGTCCCATCCGCTCCATCGACGCCAGCACCGCCTGACACTGGGCGTTGCGCTCGATGGCGGCAATGCGCGGGACCCGTCCGCGATCGAGGTAGGCCGAGAGATCCTCGAGCGAGTAGCCCGAGCCCCCGATGTCGTCACTGTTGCCGCTCATGCCTCACCTCCACTCCTGCATGCGTTCCAACACGGTCTTGCGCGCTCGCGCCAGGCGACCGCGTACCGTGGCCGGCGACTCCCCGACCTCGACGGCGATCTCGTCGTAGCTGTGCCCGCCGATCTCGCGGAGAATCCAGACCACCCGTAGGTCCTCGGGGAGATCCGCCAGTACCTTCTTCAACGCGTCCATCTGCGACGATGCCACAACCGAGCGCTCGGGGTCGTCCGCGGCAGAGACCATCTGCTCGTCGATCTGCTCGGAGATCTTCCGCGCGCGCAGACGATCGGTCGCCTTGCGCGACACGATCGTGGTGAGCCAGCTGCGCACCTTCTCGGGGTCGGTCAGGTCCGGCAACCGTCGCCAGGCGGTGATGAGCGCTTCTTGCACGCAATCGTCGGCGTCGGCCCGCGAGCCCGCCAGCCGCGTCGCGAAGGCGACGAGGAAGGGAGCGTGCCGCCGCACCAGGACGCCGAAGGCGAGCTGGTCACCGTCAGCCGCGCGCGACGCGAGGAAGGCGTCGGTGGCGGAGGACAAAGAGGGCATCGAGACTTCCTGTCGGCGAATCCTTCCCGATCGCGACGGTTCGCGAATCGGGTTCGTCCCCATAGCGAAACACCTCGCACCTTCGCGGGGTCTTCGTCTTGACGCGGCGGCCGTCTCGTGGCAATGGCGCTCGTGAGCCGGAACATGCATGCCGGTCCACCTCCCGTCATCCCCGTGACGATGTCGCAGGATGCCGCTACTGTCGGCGGGACCCTCCCCGATACGAAGGATTCCCATGCGCATCGCCCTCACCGGCTCCTCCGGCAAACTCGGCACCGTCGTCGCCCGCGAACTGCGTGCCGCCGGGCACGAGGTCATCGGCCTCGACGTCCGCGGCGAGCGCGGACCCGGCTTCGTCCAGGTCGATCTGACGGACTACGGCCAGGTCATCGACGCCCTCGCCGGCGTGAACGACCAGCACGACGGCATCGACGCCCTCGTCCACCTCGGCGCGATCCCCGCCCCCGGTATCCGGTCCGACATCGCCACCTTCCACAACAACATGACGAGCACGTTCAACGTGTTCTGGGCCGCCGTGCGCCTCGGCATCCACAAGGTCGTCTACGCGTCGAGCGAGACCGTGCTCGGCCTGCCGTTCGACGTCCCGCCGCCCTACATCCCGGTCGACGAGGCGTACCCGGCGCGCCCCGAGTCGGTGTACTCCCTCGTGAAGACGCTCGAGGAGCACCTGGCGACCGAGCTGGTGCGGTGGCATCCGGAGCTGTCGATCACCGCTCTGCGGTTCTCGAACGTCATGGTGCCAGAGGACTACGCGGAGTTCCCCTTCGACGCCGACGCCCGCACGCGCAAGTGGAACCTGTGGGGGTACATCGACGCGCGCGACGGGGCGCAGGCCGTCCAGCGCGCGCTCGAGAAGGCGCCCGCCGGTTTCGACACGTTCATCATCGCGGCGGCCGACACCGTCATGACGCGTCCCAACGCCGAGCTGGTCGCCGAGGTGTTCCCGGGCGTCGAGACGCGGGGCGAGCTCGGGAAGAACACCACGCTGCTGTCGATCGACAAGGCCCGACGTCTGCTCGGCTACGACCCGCAGCATTCCTGGCGCAACCACCGCTGCGAGCGTGACACACTCGGGGCATGAGCGCCGACGAACCGATCATTCCCCTGCCGACGGCGCGCGAGAAGGAAGTGAGCTTCCTCGCCCGCAGTGGCGCGGTCGTCACGCTGCGCCTGATCGACACCGGCCGGTACGAGCTCAAACTCGACACCCGCGGCGACTACACCGCCGTGCTCCTGCACGACGGCGAGACGTTCGCGCTGCACCCCGCACCGGGCGTGCACGCCGTGGGCGGCGAGAATCTCACCGCGACCGACCTGTACGAGGGGTTCTAGGTCCATCTGTGCCGGGCGCGCGAGCGCAACCCCCGGCAGCCCGGCGCCGGAGGGCGGTTGACTGGGATCCTCATCGACCGCGGGAGGACCCTCGTGCACCACGACGCCGACAGCTATGACATCGCCGTGATCGGCGCCGGACCGGCGGGCACGGCGACGGCGTTGCGGGCGGCCGAGCTGGGCGCCTCGGTCGTCGTCCTCGAAGCCGCGCGCGTGGGCGGAACGTGCGTCAACACGGGCTGCGTTCCCACCCGCGTGCTGGCGAAGGCCGCGCGGCTCATGCGCGAGACCCGCTCCGCGGACGACTACGGCATCGTCGTCGACGAGCCGCGGGTGGACTGGGCGGCCGTCGTCGCCCGCGTGCACGAGCGCGTGGATGCCGTGCGCTCGATCAAGCGCGAGGCCGAGCGCTTCGCCGCCGCGGGCGTCGACCTCGTCCACGAGGGGCGGGCACGTTTCGTCGACGATCACACCCTCGCGCTGGAGAGCGGCCGCCGGATCCGGGCGGAGTCGATCATCGTCTGCGTCGGCGGCCACTCCCGCCGCCTGCCCATCCCGGGCGCAGAGCTGGCCACGGTGCCCGAAGACGTGCTGTCGCTGTCCGAGCTGCCCGCGCGCGTCGCGGTCATCGGGGCAGGCAACACGGGCGCACAGCTGGTGACCGTGTTCCGCTCCTTCGGTTCCGAGGTGACCCTCCTGGACGTGGCCCCGCGTGTGCTCGTCGCCTCCGACGCGCGAATCTCGGATGCCATCGCCCGCGCGCTCACAGACAACGGGGTGGATGTGCGCACCGGCATCGAGACCGTCGAGCGCCTCGACCGCACCGACGACGGCGCCATCACCCTGAGCTGGAGCGAGGACGGCGAGACGCACCGCCGTGACGTCGACGTCGTGATCATGGCCACGGGGTGGCCGGCCGACGTGGAGGACCTGGGCCTGGAGACCGCGGGCGTCGAGGTGGAGCGCTCGGCGATCCCGGTGGACCGGTACTTCCGCACGATGGTGCCGCACATCCTCGCGGTCGGCGATGCGAACGGCCGGGACATGCTCGTCCAGGCCGCGCAGTTCGAGGGCGAGGCGGCTGCCGAGAACGCCGTGCTCGGCGCCAACCGGCGCACACCGCACCACCTGCTGCCCGCGGGCGGGTTCACCGACCCCGACTACGCCGGGGTCGGCCTGACCGAGGAGCAGGCCCGCGATCGCGACCCGTCGTGCGTCGTGGCCGTGACGGCGTTCGCCGATCTGGATCGCGCGGTGATCGACGACCGTGAGCGGGGGTTCCTCATGCTCATCGCCGACCGTCGGCGCGAGCTGATCCTCGGGGCCCACGCGGTTGGTGAGAACGCGGTCGAAGTGATCCAGTCCGTCACGACCGCGATGGCCGCGGGAATCGACGTCGCCACGCTGGCGGGCGTGCGCTTCGCGTACCCGACCTACAGCGCGGTGATCGGCAACGCCGCCCGCGCGCTGCTGCACGAGGACGTCCCGGCCCTGCTGGAGTGACACACTGAGAACGTGACCACTGCCGACTCCGCGACGGGTACGCGATCGGGTTCTGCCACCGGGCGCCGCGGACGGCCCGGATACGACCGCGAGGGTCTGCTCGCCGTCGCGGTGCAGCTGTTCAACGAACAGGGCTACGACGCCACCAGTGTCGCCGATCTGGCACGCCGGCTGGGCCTGACCAAGTCGGCGCTGTACCACCACTTCGCCTCGAAGGAGGAGCTGCTCGCCGTGGCCCTCGAGGCGGCGCTGGGAGGTCTCGAGGCCGTCCTCGACCAGCCCGGCGCCCGCGAGGGCGCGGCATCCGACCGTCTGCGTTTCGTACTGACGGGGGCGACCGATGTGCTCGTCGAGCAACTGCCCGCCGTCACCCTTCTCCTGCGCGTGCGCGGGAACAGTGCCGTCGAGCAGGCCGCTCTCGAACGCCGGCGCGTGTTCGACCACCGGGTGACGGCCCTCGTCGCCGAGGCGCAGGCGGAGGGCAGCGTGCGCGACGACGTCGATGCAGCGGTGGCCGCGCGTCTGCTGTTCGGCATGATCAACTCGGTCGTCGAGTGGTACCGCCCCGGCGGCGGGGTCGACGGCGACCGACTCGGCCATGACATCGTGCGCATCGCGCTCGACGGGCTGCGCACCGCCTGACTCCCGCGGAGTCGGGACACCCCCATGCGGAAGGGGCCCCGCGCGCGACGCGGGACCCCTTCCGTGGCATCCGGATCAGGCGTGCAGGTCCACGCCCTTCGGCTCCGTGATGAAGGACACCGCGGTCAGCGAGATCAGCGCCGCCACGGCGATGTAGACGCCGATCGACCACGACACCCCCGTCGAGCGCAGGAGGGCCTCGGCGATCATCGGCGCGAAGGCCCCGCCCAGGATGGCACCGAGCGCGTAGCCGATCGAGACGCCCGAGTAGCGGACATTGGCGGGGAACATCTCCGCGTAGAGAGCCGCCTGCGGGCCGTAGGAGAGACCGAGTCCGAGCGTCATCACGAACAGCGCCACGAAGTACCAGACGATGTTCCCGGTGTCGATGAGGAACCACATGGGCACGGCCCACACGGCCAGCAACAGGTAGCCGAGCTGGAAGGTGCGGACGCGTCCGAGGCGGTCCGACAGCCGGCCGCCCCAGAGGGTGAAGCCGAGCCAGCCGAAGGATGCCAACGTGGTGGCCAGCAGCACGGTCGGGCGTTCGAGTCCCAGCACCGAGACGGAGTAGGTCGCGAAGAAGGCGATGAGCAGGTAGCCCGCGGCATTGTTGCCGATGAAGACGAGCGCCGTCAGCGCGACCTGACGCCAGTTCCGGCGGAACAACTGCCCCAGGGGCGCGGAGGACTCCTTGCGGCGGCGGACGAGGTCCTCGAAGACGGGGCTCTCCTCGACGGCACGCCGGATGACGTAGCCGACGACGATGAGCACGATCGACAGCAGGAACGGCACGCGCCAGCCCCAGGCGAGGAACGCCTCGGCGGACATCGAGGAGGTGAGGATCCACAGCGTCGCGGTGGCGAGGATCATGCCCACCGGCACACCGATCTGCGGGAACGCCCCGAAGTAGCCGCGGCGGCCGGCCGGAGCGTGCTCGACCGACAGCAGGGCCGCTCCGCCCCACTCCCCGCCGGCCGAGAAGCCCTGCAGCACGCGCAGGAGGATCAGCAGAATCGGGGCGGCGACGCCGATGGCGGCATAGGTCGGCAGCAGGCCGATGAGCGCGGTCGAGACGCCCATCATGATGAGCGTCAGCACGAGCATCTTCTTGCGGCCGAGCCGGTCGCCGAGGTAGCCGGCGACGACGGCGCCGAGGGGGCGGAACAGGAACGAGATGCCGATGGTCGCCCACGAGAGCACCTGGGCGATGGACGGGTCGGTCTCGGCCAGCGGCGCCAGGAAGAGGGGCGCCAGGACGAGCCCGGCCGCTTGCGCGTAGATGAAGAAGTCGTACCACTCGATCGAGGTGCCGACGAGGGTGCCGGCGAGTACGCGTCGCTCTTCGCGTCTCACCGCGGTCGGGGAAGGGGATGCCGAGGTCTGGGTGGCCATGAGAACTCCATCGTTCTGTGGGGCGGGGAACACGCCCGGTGACACTATTACCAACCGAGCGTTCAGTAATAGTGTCAGAGGAGGATGCCGTCGACAAGAGGGCAACCGGGAAGGAGAACGCCATGACGATCTGGACCATCGTGCCCGGCGCGCTCGATGAGCGTCTCGGCATCACCGTGACGGAGCAGTCCGCCGAGCGCGTGGCGGCATCCCTCCCCGTCCCGGGGAACACGCAGTCCCTGGGGCGCCTGCACGGCGGCGCCACAGCCGCCCTCGCCGAAGCGGTCGGGTCATGGGCCGCGATGATCCACGCCAGCACCCGCGGGAAGGTGTGCGTCGGCGTGGACCTCAACATCACGCACCACCGTGGGGTGCGTGACGGGTCCATTCATGCCGTCGCCACGCCCGCTCACCGCGGCGGGCGCGTGGCGACCTACGACGTGCGCGTGACCGACGACGACGGTCGGCTCGTCGCCACGGCGCGCATCACGAACCTGCTCGTGGATCCGGATTGAGCGGTACCTCTGGCATCCGTCCGGCCGTGCGGGTCACGGACGGCGCGGCGGCGTACCGGCCTTCGCGCGCCGGGCGTTGAGCCAGTACGAGAACGGGGTCACCAGCGCCACGATCGCCGCCATCGAGATGGCGATGATCAGCGGAGGCGTCTGGTTGATCAGGCCGACGAAGAGATATCCCAGACTGCCGCACAGCGCCAAGATGAAGCTGTTGAACCACAGTCGCCCCTTGCTGACGGGCGTGGCGGGGGTATTCGACATGGGGTCTCCTTCGTACGAGCGGGTCGGTGAAGCGGGGTCGGTGAAGCGGGGTCGGTGAAGCGGGGTCAGCGAGGGGTGAAGGCGGCGAGAAGACGTGCGGGGTCGCGGTCAAGGAGCGCCCCGCTCAAACGGGTCGACACGACGGCGCCGGCGGCGGCCAGGAGCAGCGCTCCTGCGAGCACGATCTCGACGGGGACGACCGGCTGCACCCAGGTGGCCAGCCACCCGGTGCCGTAGACGAGCACCATCATCGCCGCGAAGACCGCGAGCATCCGGACGGCGAGGGCGCTGCGGTCGCCCTGTGGCGCCTCCTGGTCGTACGGGTTCCAGGCGCTGCAGAACCCTCCCGCGGCGACGGCCATCAGCAGCCCCGCGAGAGCGCCGACCAGCGCGAGCGGGATCTCGTCGACGACGCCGGCGGCGATGCCGAGCCCGATCGTCAGAGCGGCCACCCCGGGCAGCAGGAAGAGCGTGACCGCGAACAGCTTGCCGCGCAGCACCGCGCTCAGCGACGCGCCCGTCTGCACGGTGAGTTCGACACCGCGTCCATCGAACCCGAAGAGGTTGAGCATGGCGCTTCCCCCCATCGCCACCGCGGCGATCGATGCGGCGAACGGCAGACCGGACGTGTGCACCTGCGTCCACCCGAACATCAGGCCGATGACGGGCCCCAGAATGATGAACTGGGCCGCGCGCGGCGCGCGGAAGAAGTAGTAGCGCAGGTGCTGGCTCGCCGCTCCGATCACCGCCCCCGCGCGGAACGGGTGGAGCAGCAGGGGCACGAGGGCGAGGTCGCTGCCCGAGACCGGCGCTCGGGATGCCACCGCGCGAGCGGAGTGTCCGATGACGTGTCGGTGCAACGCGACGCTCCACACCAGAAGGGCGAGGGCGATCGCGGCGAGGATCACTCCGACGCGGGCGAGCACGCCGACCACGTCTCCGGCGTCGAGCGCGGAGCCGAGAGCGCTGGCAGCACCGGGTGGCGTCCACGTCAGAACGGCCACGAGGACGGCGCCGGCATCCTCCGCGGCACCGACAACCGGAGCCATCACGTGCGGCAGCACGTACAACGCGACGATGACGAGAGTGGACAGGATCACCGCGAGGTCGCGACCGCGTCGAGCGGAGAGGGCCTCGGCGAACAGCGCCCGCACGCCGTACGACGCGGCCACGCACAGGACCGTGAACAGCAGGCCCGCACCCACCGAGGCGATCCGGCCGGGCACCTCAGCGTGCGTGGCCGCGACGCCGCCGGCGGCGGTGAGGAAAGTGGCGAGGGCGGTCGGGGTGGCGAGGCCCCCGAGCAGGAGGCCCGCGACCTGTTGTCCGCGGCTCAGCGGGTACTGCTCGAGCACACGCGGGTCGATGAGGTTCGCACTGGGGATGGGCGTGGCGATCGGCAGGACGACCCACGCGACGAGGATGCCGAGGAACAGCGCCGGCACGACGAGGTCGCCAATGGGAGTGACACCCGAGTCCAAGGCCGCCACGAGCAGACCACCGATGAGTCCCATCAGCACACCGACGACCCAGCTCAGGACGTAGACCGCCACCCCGCGGCCGGTCGCTCCGCCGAGCTGCAGCGCCAGCCTCAGGCGGAGGAGGACGACAGCCACGCCAGGTCTCCCGTGTCGATGTCGCGACCGCCGACGATGTGGACGAAGGCGTCCTGCAGCGACCCTCCCTGCGCCAGCTCCGCCACCGTGCCCTCGGCGACGAGCGACCCCGCGGCGATGATGGCCACGCGGTCGCACAGGCGCTGGACGACGTCGAGCACGTGGCTCGAGAAGACCACCGTCCCCCCACCCTTCCGGTACAGCTGGAGCATTTCCTCCATCACCTGCGTGTTGACGGGGTCGAGGGCACCGAACGGCTCATCGAGGATGAGAACCCGCGGGCTGTGCAGCATCGCAACCGCGAGACCGATGCGCTTGGTCATACCGAGCGAGAAATCCGCGATGGGTCGACCGGCGTCGGCTTCCAGATCCAGCACACGCAGCAGATCGTCGCCACGGCGGCGAATTTCCGCGGCTTTCATGCCGCGCAGCATTCCCGAGTAGTCGAGCATCTCGCGAGCATTCAGTCGACCGAACAGAGGGGGATTGTCGGCGACATATCCCAGAGCGGCTTTGGCAGCGCGCGGGTTCGGCCAGACCGGAACTCCCGCCACCTCGATCGTGCCGGCGTCCGGCTGCAGGAGGCCCGTGATCATGCGGATCGACGTGGTTTTTCCGGCGCCGTTGGGACCGGCGATGCCGTAAAAGGTCCCCTCGGGAACCGTGAGATTCAATCCCGCGACGCTCTTCACATCGCCGAACGTCTTGACCACCCCGGTGGCGTGGATCGCAGCTGCAGTCACATTGCTGAGAATAGGGGTTTCGGCGGGCGAACCGCTCAATTTCCTATGAAGCCGGGACGGCGGATGGTCCGGTTGCGTTCGCCCGCTCTCAGATGATGTCCCACGGGTTGTCGGCGTCGTACGTCGGGGAGGGGATGTCGTCGGTCTCGACACGGTCGAGATCGTCGCCTCTGCCGCCGTCGACGCGGATCGTCTCGGTGGTGATGACCAGGACAGAGCTCGGGGTGACCAGAATGCTCAGGCGCTGGCCGTTGTCCAACGCCACCTCGACGAAGTCACCCCCCGCACGCACGGCATCCCGGGCCGCTGTGGTGACGGCGTCGAGGTGCTCGGTCGGTGCGAGCGCGTACGACACTCCCCCATGCACGACATGAAGACGGTCGATCGTGTGAGGCATGGCGGAACACTACGTCGCCTCCCCGCCGGCCCCTCCAGGGGGTTGCCGCAGCTTCGCGAGTATGCCGGGACTGCGTCCGCGGGCGTATCTCGGTCGTCTCGGGAGAGACCGCCGACGCGCAGGGAGCCTCTCCCGACAGCGCGGTCATCGCCGACGCCGCGCGCACGACCATCTGCGACGGAAGCGGTGACGCCCCGCGGCGCCTCTCAGCGCCAGGGTCGGGCCGAGCGGCGGCTCCAGTACTCCCCCGGCTCCATCGCGAGGCGCTCGAGCAGGTCGCTGTCGAGCAGGTCGCTGTCAAGCTCCGCTGCGCGCGCTCCCGCGCCGCGACGCAGATGCGCCACGGTCGTGGCCCCGCTCAGCACGAGGTCTGCGAACGGCTGCGCGAGCGCCGCGCCGAAGGCGTAGATGTCAGCGGCGACCCCGGATGCCGCGACGGCCACGTCGCTGCCGGACTTCGCGCTCGCCAGCTCGCCGTTGGCCAGCACTTCCTTGAGCACGACCGTCCACCCAGCGTCGCGCGCCTCGCCCAGCGCCGCCCCCACCGACGGCTCCAGGATGTTCCAGGTGGACTGGACGACCGTGAACGGACTGTCGTCGAGTCGCATCGCCGCGCGCACGACGTCCGCCTGCCGCGGACCGCTCGTCGACAACCCCACGCGCACGCCTTCCGCGGCGAGACGCCGCATGCGCCTGAGTACTTTCTCATCGGAGAGCGCCGTGCTCTCGGGTGTGACGGAGTGGATCAGATAGATGTCGGGCGCCGAACCGAGCGCCGCGAGGGTCTCCGGCCACTGCCGATCGAACATCGCGGCCGAGTGTTCCTTGCGCTCGTGCACGGTGGCATCCATCTTCCACTCGCCGACGTACGCATAGCCCCACTTGGAGCCGATCGCGAGCTGCTCGCGCCGCTCGGGATGGGCGGCGAGCCACCCGCCGAGGAACTCCTCCGCCAGACCGTACGAACGAGCCGCGTCGACGTACCGGATGCCGAGCGCCCACGCCTCGTCGAGGAGCAGGTGCGCCCGGGCGCGCAGGGTGGCGATCGACCGCTCGGTGGGATCGCCGAGATCGTCGGCGCGGTCGGTGGTGATGTACGCGGGGCGACCGACGGCGGCGAGACCGAAGCCCAGGCGGGCGGAGGAGAGCATGGGTCGACGCTAGTGGCCCCGCCGGCGGGGACAATGGAGGTCGCGCCGACGGTGTCGGCATCCCTGTCCGAACCGAGGGCCCATGACGTACGCGAACCCTTTCGCCGACGAGGCGCAGCCGATCTGCCCCGCCTGCGGGGTCACGATGCATCCGTTGCTCGACGAGGGCATCCGCGCGGACGAGTGCCGCGAATGCGGGTTCCAGCTCGAATGGCCGGGAGCGGGCCCCGCGCGAGCGGACGACGACGACGAGCGCGATACGCGCTGGGACTGATGCCGCGAACCGGCGTCAGCGACCTGAGCACGCAGACGAGAGCGAGGGCGACGTGAGGGCGGGGTCGGGGCACCGTCATCCATCCGCGTCGATCGGTGAGGCGGCAGCGTGGCACGACGTCGCAGGCGAGGAGCACGAGCCCGTCGCCTCGGTCGAGTGGTGTCTGCGGAGGGTCGGGACCTCGTCCAGCTTCTCTACCGATGCGCGTCTGAGGCGGCAAGCTTTCTGAGGCGTACCGGCAGCAGTTCGGCGTGGTAGGAACCCTCAGGGAAGAGCTCGAAGACGCCGAACTCGGTCGCCGTCTCGATGCCGTCCACGTAGGCGACGTCGGTGATGCCCGCCCACGCGATGGCGCCGAGGCACATCAAGCACGGCTCGCACGAGGTGTAGAGCGTGGCCCCCGTCAGATCGAGCGTGCTCAGTCGTCGGCAGGCCGTGCGGATGGCCTGCACCTCCGCGTGAGCGGTCGGATCGACGGATGTCAGGACGGCGTTCGTCTCGATGCTCACCACTCTGCCGGTGCGGACGATGGCCGCGGCGAACGTCGCATCACGTCCGGCAGGGTGGGCGAGGTCGACGAGCTGACGGATCAGGGCGTCTTCCTCGGTATCCGCCCCCGTCATGTCGTAACCGCCATGGCGCCGATCTTCTCCAGGAAGTGCTCGCCGGAGGTGATCGGGGCGTATCGTGACGGCCGCTCGCGGTCCAGCGACTCGATCCGGGCGTCGTGGTTCGGCTGGTGGAAGAAGGCGATCGAGATGCGGTCGCTGTCCCACCTGCCCTCGACCGGATTCGCCACGCGGTGCAGCGTCGAGGTCCACACGTCGTTCGTCCACCTCTGCATGAGGTCGCCGAGGTTGATGACGAACGCGCCCGGGACCACCGGGACGTCCTCCCACTCTTCGCCGTCCCAGACCTGGAGTCCTTCGACCGTGGGGTCGGCGTGCAGCACGGTGACACCGCCGAAGTCGGTGTGCGCGCCGCCGCGGAGCTGCCCCGGGAGCGGCTGCTCGGTCATCGGCGGATAGTGGAACACGCCCATGTTGCTGTCGTGGCGGAACGTGTACTGCTCGAAGAAGCTTGCCTCCCGCCCCAAGGCGAGCGCGAAGATCTCCATCAGCGTGTCCGCGACCCGGTTCATTTCGGTGTAGTAGTCGAGCAGGGCGAGCCGCATCTGCGACGTCGCCCCCTCGCCGGCCCACGTCGCGGCATCCGGATCGAGCAGGTCATGCTTCATCGCCGAGAACCCCTCGCGAAGGTCGACCGGGGCGTCGGCCCCGAGCGACTGACCGAGCGACATGTTGGCGAAGGCATGGTAGCCGCTGCCCGCCCCATCCCCACCCCCGTACCGGGACTTCTCCTCGGTGGGGAGGGCGAAGAAGTCCCGCATCGCGGCGACGCCGCGGCGCAGAGTCTCGGTACGGACTCCGTGTCCGGTGACGACGAGGAAGCCGATCTCGCGGCACGCGGCGTCCACGGCGGCGGTGACCGCCGCCGGGTCCGTTCCGTCGCGGAAGGGGGTGATGTCGATGACGGGGACGATGCGGGGCATGCGTGTTCTCCTGACGGGTGGGGCGGACGCGGTTCAGGGGGTGGGGAGCCCGATGGAGGGGTCGATGAAGCGGTTCGTGTAGAGGTCGTCTGCGGTCAGGCCGTCAGCGGGTGGGCTGCCGACGGCGGAGGCGATCGGAGCGACGACGGAGAAGAAGCGCTTCATCCGGTCGTCATCGAAATCGCCGATGGTGCTGTTGTCGCCGTTGGAGACCAGACCGTCTGCGAGAACGCTGGTCGTGCCGAATTCCGCTGCGCCCCGCGTGTAGACGATCCCGTCGTCGTAGGTGTCCACGGCCTTCACGATCAGATCGAGGACCGGCTCGGGGTCGGCGTAGAAGTCGACCTCGGCCTGCTGCATCACCGGTACCAGCTTGGTCAGACAGGCGTCCAGCTCGGGGAGGGCGTCGGCGCGCACCGCCATCGTCCCGGTGTAGTTCTCGTACCCGGCATCCGAGACCAGCTGATAGGCGACCGGCTTGCCCCAGTCCGCGATCTCCTTCTCATACAGGTACGGCTCGCTGCTGGCGAAGCCCTGCTGGGCGTCCTTTCCTCCCGCGGCGACGAAATTGGCGGGGGTGCCCGTGTAGCTTCCATCGGTCTGCTCGCGGCGCAGTTGCCCGGACTGCACGAGATACTCCATGAACGGTGCGCCCGTGAAGTACCTCACCATGGCGTTGGTGTCTTTCAACTGCTCAATGCGGGTGATGTCGGGGTAGGTCGCGGGGTCCCACATGATGATCTGCGGACTGACCTCCAGCGGTGCCATGACCGACACGGTTGGAAGCTGATCGGATGCCATGATCTGCCCGTCGGTCTGGACGTACCCCAGCGTGATACTCGGGTCGGCGTAGAGCTGACTTTCCACCGTCTGATAGCCGACGGCGGGGCCGCCCGCGCGGATCTCGATGTTCACTCCGGTGTACTCACCGTGCGCGTACAGGGGTCCTTTTACAGACAGCGCGCTTTTATCGATCACGGGATCCGGGCCCAGCATCTCGTAGGTGAATCCGTGCTCGGCGCTGGGGTTCCAGTCCGTCTGCACGACGATCGTCGCCGGGCAGACATCGGAAAGGTCGACCTTCCCGATCGCGGCGGTGGTCGTGGGTGACGAGACGCCAGGAGCGCACCCAGTGAGGGCGAGGACGAGTCCGGCGGTGACTGTGGCGGACAACAGGGGGTGACGCATCGGGGCTCCTTTCCCGTCTTCAAGACGGGTCGGCAGTATCGTTAGGTGCGGTGGAGCAGTGTGGCCGTATAACTAACAGGAATATTCCCGGATGATCGTTGCGACGCGTTTTCGGGGACGTGACGGCTGGATTACCGTATGAACGCGAGGACGTCGGAGGCGACGAATCCGATGCGCGGCCTCGGTCAGCGACTGCGCGCGGCCCGCAAGGCACGGGGACTGACGATGGTTGCGCTCGCAGATGCCGCCGAGGTCAGCCAGCCGTTTCTGAGCAAGGTCGAGCGTGAGGCAACGAATCCCTCACTGCACACCCTGTACCGTCTCGCCCACGCCCTCGACATCCCTGTCTCGGACCTGCTCCCGAGCGAGGAGCTGGCTCAGGCGACCGTCGTCCGTGCATCGGAGGGCGCTATCGTCGCGACCACCGAAGACCCCGCGTCGCCGCCGATTCGCCTGGTGTCGCTGGGGGGAACCTCGCGCATGCAGGTGCTCGACTACCGAGCCGACGCTTCGCGCAACGTCGGGGACTGGTTCGATGTCGTCGGTGAAGGCGCGCTCGTCATCGTCTCGGGATCGCTCGTGGTCGATGTCGAGGGCATCGGGCGTTGGACGCTCGCGGCGCACGACACCCTTTTCCTGCGTGGACCGACGCGCACGCGATGGACCGCGCCCGGGCCGGATCCGTGCTCGCTCCTGCTGTTCAGCGTGGAATGAGCCGTCAGGTTCGGGACGCGCTGTGGTCGAACCGGCTGATCTCCTCGAGCGCCTCGACGACGAAGGACACGCTGTCCTCGAACATTTCGGCACCGTGAGCGGCGTTGGCACCGGTGGGGTCGCCGAGCACTCCCGTGGGACCGAAGTCGTTCGACAGCCACCCGAAGGTCACGGGCTTGCCGTTGAAGCCGATGTGCCGGAAGTCGCCGATGTGCGCGGGCACCGTGGCGTGGAACTTCGCGGGGTCGACGAGCTCGGGACGCAAGTGCATGACGATGCTGGTCTCGTCCCAGCCGGCGTGGATGCCGAGTTCCCATTCGCCTTCCGGAGCGTCTGCCATACGTTCTTTGCCGAAGTTGGTCGCGGGCATGAGAAACGTGCGGAGGCCGAACCGGCGCCGCAGCTCGCGGTTCGCCACGTTCAGCAGCGCGACGTTGCCGCCGTGGCCGTTGAGGAACACGAGGGTGCGGGCGCGGGTGGTGAGGATCGAGCGGCCGATGTCGACGATCGTCTGCATCATCGTCTCGGGAGTCAGCCACAGCGTGCCGGGCGCCCACGAGTGCTCGTCCGACTTCGTGATCGACAGGGTCGGCAGTTGCCAGACGTCGAGCCCCTGAGCGGCGGCCCGCGCGACAGCGGCCGTCGCCGACGCCTCAGCCACGATGACATCCGTCGCCAGCGGAAGGTGCGGACCATGGTGCTCGATGGCGCCGACCGGCAGCACCAGAATCGACCTGTCGTTGAGAGCGACGGCAGCCGCAGCGCCCGTCAGTTCAGCCAAGAGCCGAGTCACGACCTCGACCACTTTTGCAATCGAATCGCCAGCGTTCGAAGCCTGAGCGACGCGAACCGATGTCGGACGCAGAACACGAGCACGTAAGCCTCCGTCGTGAAGAGATCTTCTACGCAGGCGGCGTCTTCATGTCGTGCCACCTCAGGCACCGCAAGCTACGCCGACGGCATTTCGGGGGCGTATCCCGGCGGTGACGTCGACGTATCGCAAGGTTCAGTCTGATTCTCGAGTTGCCCCCACAGGCAGATCTTCGCAGCGCTCAAGACGAGGGGGCTCAAGACGGAAGGAAGGGCTGCGTGAGCGTCGGGCCCAGGCCACAGATGCGGTGACGCGCTTGTTCGACTAAGGTCGACAGACCCTCTGAGATGTAGCGGGAGCGGGGCTTGAACCCGCGACCTCACGATTATGAGTCGTGCGCTCTCACCAACTGAGCTACCCCGCCGCACGGCATCCAATGTTCTGAAGTGATGCCTTGAGCCCCGAGTCAGGATTGAACTGACGACCCCTTCCTTACCATGGAAGTGCTCTGCCACTGAGCTATCGGGGCGTACCCGGATCTCTCCGGGCAACTTGAAGAGGATATCAGAGGCAGGGCCCCATCCTCCAATCGGTCAGCCTCCCGCGTGCTGACGCAGCCACGCGATCGGATCGATCGGGGTGGTGCCGTTCTGCAGGATCTCGACGTGCGTGTGCGCGCCGAAGGAACGACCGGTGTTGCCCGTGCGTCCGAGGAACTGTCCGACGTGGACGTGCTCGCCCGGGGTGACCTGGAGCGAGCCGTACTGCATGTGTCCGTAGCGGCTCGAGACGAGCTGCCCGTCGATCTGGTGGTCGATGAGGACCGTCACTCCGAACGCGTCGCCGTTCTCGGTCGCGATGCGCACGACGCCATCGGCGATGGCCTGAACCGGCGAGCCCTCACCGGGCACGAAGTCCGCGCCCTCGTGCATGCGCCCGTCACGCATGCCGAAGCCGTACGTGATGGGCACACCCACGGCGAACGGCCACTGGATCGGGGCCGTCGGGTCGTTGACGTAGAAGTTCGAGAAGTTCTTGATGCCCGAGTCGGCGGCCATCTGCGCGTAGGTCGAGGCCGAGTAGCCGTCGGCGCGGTCGACCACGGCCGCCTGCGACTGGGCCGGCGCGACGTAGGCCTGGATCCCCTGGTCGCCCGCGACGTCTCCGCCGGCGGCGAGGTTGACCGTGGCGGTCTGGGGCGACGCGACGTTCATGGTGCCGTTGGCCGAGGCGAGGGCGCCCACCGGCATCGTCATGCCGACGGTCAGCAGACCGACCAGACCCATGACGCCGACCGAGAACGAGGCGGCGGCAATCCGGCGACCACTGCGGCGCGTGGGCGGCGTCGTCTCGACCGGGAGACCCTCGGCGACGGGCGTGGTGGGGGCGGCGACGGGCGCCGCGGACTGCACAGCGGTCTCGCCGGTGAAGGCGAACAGGCGTGCGGCGACTTCGAACTCGTCGGTCTCGTCGTCGGCATCCTTACGGAACGCGGAGCCTTTCGGAGCCTCCGGCGCACTCTCGGCGGCGACCGGGGGCGCCGCATCGGGCTCGACCGGCTGCGGACGACGGCGGGCACGCCGCGTCACCGGCAGCGTGATGGGCGAGGTCGGCAGTGCCACGGGCGTGGTGGCGACCTCGGCGTCCGTGCTCTGCAGGATCACGGCGACGTCGCCCTCGTCGGCCTGACGCTCGTCGACCACCGTGACGGCGAGGGCGTCGGCATCCGCGTCGGTCGTCGACGAACCGGATGCCAGGACCTCGACGCCCTCGTCGGACGGGCGCTGCGCGGCCGCGGTGTCCGCGGCGCGCGCGGCACGGCGACGCGGGGGAAGCGTGGGCTCGATGGTGGCGGCGATGACCGTCTCGACGACGGCCGCGGCCACCTGCTCGACCAGCGCCGACTGTGCGGCCACGTCGGCGTCGACCGGAGCGGGGCCGGCCGAGGTCACGGCGTCCTGGGCGGACTCCTCCGAAGCGACCGCGGAGGAACGACGACGCATTTCGGCTCGCGTGAGCTGCGGAGCGGCAGCGGGCACGGCGGGTCGACTGGAACGCCGTGTGCGGGCGGAATCAGTCTCAGGGGCTTCTGACGGCAACGCGCGATGGCTCTCGTGTCGTGTCGCGTGCGCGACGGCTTCGGGCTTTGGGGCTTCTGCCATTTCCGCAGTTTCGGGTTGCGAAAATAACGATCAGGTAAACACCCTAACCCGACGGACTGGGAATGTCATGAGTGGGGCCGCACTCACCGGTCGTAGTCGAGCAGCTCCTCCAGTCGCGGGAAGAATCCCGCACCCGCCGCGATGACCATTCCCTTGCCCGGGCGCCCACCCGGCGCGCCGCCGAGCATGCCGCCGGCCTCCTCGACCAGCAGCGCTCCCGCCGCGTGATCCCAGGGGTGCGTGCCCTTCTCGTAGTAGGCGTCCACGCGCCCGGCCGCGACCGAGGCCAGGTCCAGCGAGGCCGCGCCGATGCGCCGCAGGTCGCGGGCGATCGGCATGACACGACCGAGCTGCGCGAGCGTGGGGGCGTGCGACGCGGGGTCGTATCCGAATCCGGTCGCCACGAGCCCTCCAGCTTCGCCCACATCGGGGGTCACAGCGAGGCGCTGGTCGCCGAGCCACGCTCCCCCGCCGCGCGAGGCCCGGAACAACTCGTCGGTGTTGGGGTTGTAGACGGCCCCGGCGAGCGCGACCCATCGAGCGGGGTCGGCCGGCCCCTCCACCGCGGCGATGCTGACCGCCCACGCGGGGATGCCGTAGGCGTAGTTCACGGTCCCGTCGATGGGATCGACCACCCAGGTGATGCCGGTGATGCTCTCCTGTGCGGCGGATTCCTCGCCGAAGAAGCCGTCTCCGGGGCGCACGCGCTCGAGCTCGGCGCGGACGAACGCCTCGACCTCCCGGTCGGCAGCCGTGACGATGTCGGCGGCGGCGGACTTGGTGGCGGCGATCCTGACCCCCTCCCGGCGGCGACGCAGCGCGAGCTCACCGGCCTCTCGGGCGATGCGGGTGGCGACGTCGAGCAGTTCCGCGGCGAGGGTCATGGCATCCACGCTAGTGCGCCAGCCCCTGCGGCCGGGTCCTCGGGCTCGCTAGCGTGGAGGCATGACCGCTTCGGAGACTCGCCGGTACGACGTCGTCATCGTGGGGGGAGGGCACAACGCCCTCGTCTCCGCGGCCTACCTCGCCCGCGCCGGGCGCTCCGTGGTGGTGATCGAGCGAGCGGATGCCGTGGGCGGCGCCGCCGTGTCCGAACGCCCGTGGCCGGGGGTCGACGCCCGCCTGTCGCGCTACTCCTATCTCGTCAGCCTGCTCCCGCAGAAGATCATCGACGACCTGGGACTGCGGATCGACCTGCGGCGGCGGCGGTACGCGTCGTACACGCCCGACCCGACGGATCCGACGCGCGGCATCCTCGTCGACACCCAGGATGCCGAGGCCACCGCCGCCTCGTTCGTCCGCACGCTGGGCGACGCCGACGAGGCCGAACGATTCGCCGCGTTCGGCGAGCGGATCGCGCCGGTCGGTCGCGCCGTGTTCCCGACGATGACCGAGCCCCTGCCGACCGCCGACGAGATGCGCGAGCGCGTCGGCGACGACGCACTGTGGACGTCGCTGACCGAGAGGCCGCTGGGCGAGCTGCTGCGCGCCGCGCTGGAGAGCGACATCGCCCGCGGCATCGCCCTCACCGACGGGCTGATCGGGACGTTCGCCTCGTCTGACGACCCCTCCCTGGCACAGAACCGCTGCTTCCTGTACCACGTGATCGGCGGCGAGACCGGCGATTGGGACGTGCCCGTCGGCGGCATGGGCGCCGTCACCGCCGAACTCGAGCGCGCCGCGCGCGAGGCCGGCGCCGACATCCGCACGGGCGTCGAGGTGATCTCGATCTCGCCGAACGGCGAGGTGCACGGCGTGACCGACCGGTCCGAGGTGTTCCACGGCTCCCTCATCCTCAGCGGCGTGGGGCGCGCGGTGCTCGCGCGCCTCCTGACGGCGGGCGGAGCGCCGACCGAGGCGGATGAGCCCGAGGGCGCGCAGGTCAAAGTCAACATGCTGCTGTCGCGGCTGCCCCGTCTGAAGGACCCACACGTCTCCCCCGAGGCGGCGTTCGCGGGCACATTCCACGTGAACGAGACGATGACGCAGCTGGACTCTGCGTTCGTGGCGGCTTCGGGCGGGATGCTTCCCGACCCCCTGCCGCTGGAGATCTACTGCCACTCCCTCACCGACCCCTCGATCCTCGGCGACGAGTTGCGCGCCGAGGGGGCACAGACCCTCACCCTCTTCGGTCTGCACGTACCGCACCGCCTCATCGCGGACGCCGACCCGGTCGCAGCGGGCGCACGCCTCCTGGCCGCGGCGCAGCAGTCCCTGGATGCCGTGCTCGACGAGCCCCTGCGCGACTGCATCCTGCGCGCGCCCGACGGGCGGCTGTGCATCGAGGCCCGCACCACCGTCGACCTGGAGGCATCGCTGAACATGGTCGGCGGCGACATCTTCCACGGCGGGCTGTCGTGGCCATGGCTGACTGCTCCCGCCACCGACCCCGCGACACGGTGGGGCGTCGAGACCGAGCACGCGCGCGTCCTGCTCTGCGGATCCAGCGCCCGGCGCGGCGGTGCCGTGAGCGGCATCGGCGGGCAGAACGCGGCGATGGCGGCGCTGGAGATCCTCGAGGGTCGGGACTGAGAGAAGGCTCCGGCCGTGGGGGGCGGTTGCGGGGGTGGGGTGCGGTTGCGGGGGCGGCGGGAGGTGGGGCGCGACCCGAGGACGACGCGAGGGTGAAAACGCAGGAATGGCGGGCGAGGTCTCTGGAGACATTCGAACATAATTTCTAAGCTTGAGTCATGACAGACCTCCTGCCACCGCCCTCCCTCGCCGGACCCGACCCCGTCGCCGAGGAGCGCCTCCGCATGCTGGTGGCCGAGATCCGCGCCCTCACGGCGGAGGCGGAGCGGCTGCAGGCGAGACTCATCAGGCGACGTGCGGAGGTCATGAAGATCGCGCTTGCAGAGGTCGAACGATCGGGCTGCCGCGCGTCACGGGAACGCGAGATGCCGGTGCGGTCCGTGGCCCTCGAGATCGCGATGGCGACGAAGACGCACGACCTCACCGTCCAGAAAGAACTCGGTGACGCCTACACGCTGACCGAGAAATTCAGCTCGACCGTCGACGCGCTGGAAGCGGGACGCATCACGCTGCGACACGTGCAGGCTGTCCTCGACACCGGGATCGTCATCGACGACGACGAGACGAGGCGCGGGTGGGAACAGATCGTCCTCAGCCGCGCCGAGAAGGACTCGCCCGGCCGCGTACGAGCCTTCGCGCGCGAACTCGCCGAGAGCGTTCACCCCGAGGGGATGACAGCAAGGCACGCGCGCGCCGCCCAGCAGCGAGGAGTGAGCGTTCGCGGCCTCGCTGACGGGATGGCCGAGCTCAGCGTCATTCTTCCTGCCACGGTGGCCTACGGCATTCGGGATCGCCTGCGCCGGCAGGCCGCGATGATTCGCGCCGAAATGCCGGCAAGCGGGGCGCGAAGTGCATCCGATGTCCCGGACGCCCGTGGCGCGGGACATCTGCCCGGAACGGACCGGGAGTATCCCCTCGCCCCACGTGACGACCGCACACTCGCTCAGATCGGCGCTGACCTCTGCGCGGATCTCCTGCTGACGGCTGCACCCACGATCGATCCGACGAGCGAGGCCACGTGCCCGGGCGGTCTTGGTGCCATCCGCGCCCAGGTGCAGATCACGGTCCCGGTCCTCACCCTGCTCGGACACACCGATGCCGGTGCCGCCGTCGCGGGTCGCAGCCCCATCGACCCCGAGTCAGCTCGTCGCCTCGCGGCGCACGCGCCCGGATGGGATCGCGTGCTGTGCGACCCGGTAACCGGGACGGTGCTCGAGGTCGACCGCTACAGCCCCACCGCCGCCCAGCGTCGCTATCTCGCCGCCCGCGACCAACACTGCCGGGCCCCGGGGTGCCGCGCGCCCCTCACGCGCTGCCAGCTCGACCACAACCACGAGGCACGGGACGGCGGGCCGACCCGACTGACGAACCTCTCCTACCTCTGCGTACGCCATCACACGCTCAAGACCGAGACGGCGTGGACGGTGACTCAAGACCGCGATGGTTCACTACGTTTCGAGAGTCCCCTCGGTCAGCGCACCACCGAGGCGCCGCCACCGCGGGTCATGTTCCTCCCCGACTCCTGCGACACCCCTGGAACCCCGCTCCCGCCGGACGCAGCGCCCTTCTGACCCGAGAGGGCGCGACCGCCCTCACCCATCCGGCTCACGCCCGGCATGCGCCCGCAGCACCTCGAGTCGTCGCGCCTCGCGCACCGCGCTACTTCCCGACGCGTGCCGGCGGCACCTCCAACACCGTCGCGCCTCACGCACCCCGCTCACGCCCGACGCGCGCACCGCACCTCCAACACCGTCGCGCCTCACGCGCCCCACTCCCGCCCGACATGCGCCCGCAGCACCCCCAGCATCGTCGCGACGGCCTCCATCAGCACGACGGTCGACGGCTCGGCGTACCCGAACACGATGCCGGCGGGAAGGGCGGACGACGCCGCGTCCACCGCGTACCTCGACAATGGCTCGACGCGGATGCCTCGCGCGCGCAGCTCGTCGACGACCGCGTGCTCGACGTCAGACACTCCAGGGGGCAGCAGCACCACCGCGTGGAGCCCGCCATCCATCGCGGCGAGTTCTACCTCCGGCAGGGAGGCGAACGCGTCGAGCAGCAGGCGCCGCCGATGCCGATAGTCGCGGCGACGCCGCGCCACGTGTCGGGCGAGATCGCCGTCGGCGAGATAGAGCGCCAATGCTTCTTGTTGCACGAGCGAGACCGGAAGATCCAGGTCCTCCCGCGCCGCGCGGATCCTCTCCCCGACGGCTCCGGTTGCCACGACCCACCCACACCGCACCGCCGGCGTGAGAACCTTCGACAGACTGCCGATGAGCACCACCCGACTCGGCTCCAGCATGTGCAGCGGCGGAAAGGGCGCTCGTCCGTGTGGAAACTCGCTGTCGTAGTCGTCTTCGATGACGACCACATCGTCGCGCACGGCCCAGGCCAGCAGACGGGCGCGGTGCTCGGCGTCCATACGACTGCCGAGCGGATAGTGGTGATGGGGCGTGACGATGACCGCATCGAGATCGCGCTCCCGCGAAAGAGCGTCGAGGTCCAGTCCCGCACCAGGACGGACGGGAACGGGGACCGCGTCGATACCGAGACGCCCGAGGATCATCCGCACCCGCGGGTACCCCGGATCCTCGATACCGACACGGCGTCTCGCGCGACCGTTTTTCGTCGGCAGAGAGAGCAGCGTGAGCAGGAGGGCATCACTGGTCCCCGCGGTGACGGCGACGTCATCGACCGAGACGTCGAGGCCGCGTGTGCGACCTAGGTGCCGGGCGATCTCGGTGCGAAGCGCCCGCGCACCCCGGGGGTCGTCGGCCTCGGACGGCGGATCCGCAGCCGTCGCCCGACGCCACGCCGAACGCCACGCGGCGTCAGCAAGCCCGTGCGTGCGAGGACGCCCCGGACTCAGGTCCACCACCGCCCCCGGCTCCGGACGCGAGGGCGAAACCGGGGCGAGCGCGACGGTCGCACGACGAACGCTCTCGGCGACGACGGTGCCCCCGCCCGGCCGGGTCAGCAGATAGCCCTCGCCGGCGAGGATCTCGTACGCCACGACGATGGTTCCGCGTGCGACGCCGAGATCGGCGGCGAGCGCGCGCGTCGACGGCACCGTCTCTCCCCCGGCTACGCGCCCGGACAGGATGGCTTCGCGCAGCCCATGCGCGAGCTGCTCGTGCAAGGGAACCGGCGAACGCCGATCCAACATGCCTACAGAGATCACGCTCGCAGTCTCTCACTGGCCCGCGTCCCGGCTCGTCCCGCGGACTCTCGCCGCAGGGACGACGTCTCGACTCTCCGCGAACCCACGAGCCGCCCATCCGACTGGTCCAGTGCTGCTGAGGGAAAGCGGACTACACCCTAGACCACCTCTCGCGCTGGAATCAGAGCATGACCGACCTCCCGCTCTCCCCTCTCACCCGCGTCCGCCGAGGCGCGCACCACCAGCGCACCGACCGCGCCGCGCTCTACGACGTCATCGACGGGGCCCTGTCGGCCACCCTCGCGATTGTGCGCGACGATCGCCCCGTCGCCCTTCCCGTCGGCATCGGCCGCGACGGCGACGACGTCCTCGTGCACGGATCGACGGGCAGTGACTTCTTCCGTCGCATCGCCGCGGGCGCCCCCGTCTGCCTCACGGTCACGCATCTCCTGGGCCTGAAGTACGCGCGCTCCCTGTTCGACAGCTCGATGCGCTACCGCTGCGCGGTCGTCCACGCGGTGGCATCCGTGGTTCCCCCGGAGGAGAAGGAAGCGGCTCTGTTGACGCTGTCGGAGCACCTCATGCCCGGCCGGAGTCTCGAGGTGCGGCCCATGACGTCTCGGGAGCTGGCCGCCACGATGGTGCTGCGCATCCCGCTCGCCGAGGCCAGCGTCAAGGACAATGCCGGATCCCTCGTCGAGGAGGACGACGACGGCGAGGACCGGACGGTGTGGGCCGGCACACTCCCCCTGCGCACGAGTGCGGGCGCACCCGTCACCTCGGCGCAGACAGCCCCCGGCACACCCGTCCCGGCATCGGTCAGGCGAACGGCGGATCGCATCACCGCGGCGGGGACCGCCTGAGCCGTCACCGGCCGCGCGGCCCAGCTCACACCCGCGAAGCCGCCGACACGGGAGGGCGGGACCACCCGAATTCGTCCCGCCCTTCCCGCGGACTCAGCGCGTTGCCACCAGCGGCGGCACCGCGTAGCGACGGGGCGTGCCGAAGCGGTGGGCCGTGATCGACACGGCCTGCTCGCGCAGGAACGGCAACAGCTCGACAGCGCCGCTGCGCGTGACCTCACCGGCGTAGACCGCGACAGACGGCGACCCGCCCGTCACCTCGGCCAGCGCCGCGACGGATCCGCCGAGCAGCCGCACGCGTCCGCCGGTGCGGGCGAGGCGCGCTGCGCGGTGGCCCCACTCGACGGCGTCCTCGACGTGCGCCGCGACGCCGACCCCTTCGAGCCACGCGCGCACCGCGGGCGACAGGGCGGCGGCGGTACTCACCGTCACGGGTGCACCGACGCGCACGCCGGCGACGACGACGCGAACGAGCGCCGCCTCCGATGCCTCCTCTCGCCGCACGGTCACCGGGACGGCGCCGTAGCGCAACACGTTCTGCTCCGACTCCAGACCGGTCACATCGCGGGCCAGCGAGAACTCGGACGTCCACGCGGCGCGGTCGCTCGCGAGAGCGGATGCCAACCACTCGCGGTCCCCCGATGGAACCGCCGCGAGGGCCGGCGCGGCGAGGGCGTCTGCCGAGCGCGGCGCGGACGACGACGCGTCCGTCCACGACCCGAAGCCGAACAGGTAGTGCGGGCCGCCCGCCTTGGTGCCGGCGCCGACGGCGGACTTCTTCCACCCGCCGAAGGGCTGGCGCTGCACGATCGCGCCGGTGGTGCCGCGGTTGACGTAGACGTTGCCGGCCTCGATGCGCGCGAGCCACGTGTCGATCTCCGACGTGTCGAGCGCGTGCAGGCCTGAGGTGAGGCCGTACTCGATGGCGTTGACGATCTCGATCGCCTCCTCCAGCGTCTCGGCCGTCATGATGCCGAGGACGGGACCGAAGTACTCGGTGCGGTGGAACGCGCTGCCGGGCTCCACGCCCTCCCGGATGCCGGGGCGCCACAGCATCCCCTCGTCGTCCAGCTTCTTCGGCTCGACCACCCAGCGCTGTCCGGGCTCCAGCGTCGTCAGCGCCGCAAGCAGCTTGCCCTGCGCGGGCTCGATGAGCGGACCGACGCGCGACGCCTCGTCCCACGGCATGCCGACCTCGAGCGAGGTGACGGCGTCGACGAGCTGGTCGCGGAACCGGCGCGAGCGGGCGACCGAGCCGACCAGCACGACGAGGGATGCCGCGGAGCACTTCTGTCCCGCGTGCCCGAAGGCCGACATCGCGACGTCTTTCGCGGCGAGGTCGAGGTCGGCGCTGGGGGTGACGATCACGGCGTTCTTGCCGCTCGTCTCGGCCAGGAGCTGCAGGTCGGGTCGGAACGAGCGGAACAGCTCGGCCGTCTCGTACGCGCCGGTGAGCACGACCCGCTCGACGGCGGGGTGCGTCAGCAACTGGCGGCCGAGGTCGTTCTCGGACACCTGCACGAGCTTCAGCACCTCGCGGGGCACGCCCGCCTCCCACAGCGCCTCGACCATCACGGCGCCGCAGCGCTCGGCGAGCCCCGCGGGCTTGATGACCACGGCGGAACCCGCGGCGAGCGCCGCGAGCGTCGAACCGGCCGGGATAGCTACCGGGAAGTTCCACGGCGGCGTGACGACCGTGACACCGACCGGGGTGAACGTGGCGCCATCGACGTTCTCGAGCGAACGCGCCTGCTCCGCGTAGTAGTGGGCGAAGTCGATCGCCTCCGACACCTCGGGGTCGCTCTGCTCGATGACCTTGCCGCACTCCGCGCCCATGACCTCCAGCAGGTCGGCCCGGCGCGCTTCGAGCACGTCGCCCGCGCGGTGCAGAATCTCGGCGCGATCCGCGGCCCCGAGCGCGCGCCACGAGGCGGCGGCGTCGGCGGCATCCTGAATCAGCTCGTTCAGAGCGGCTTCGTCGGTGACCGTGTGGTCCGCGATGGTCTGACGCCCGAGCTCGGAGCCCTGCATGCGCGCGATGATCGCGCGGGACCACTCACGGTTCGCCTCGATCGCGGGGTCGGAATCCGGGGTATTGCGGAAGCCGTGCGCGGGGGCAGGAACGGCAGGAGCCGTACGGTCCTGCACGCGGTTCGACGCGGGCACTCCCTCGGGCATGTCGGCGAGGGATGCCAGGAAGCGGTCGCGCTCGCGGGCGAACAGCGCCGCGTGGGTGTCGAGGTCGAACACCGCCGACATGAAGTTCTCGCTCGACGCGCCCTCTTCGAGACGGCGGATGAGATAGGCGATCGCGACGTCGAACTCCTGCGGGTGCACGACGGGGGTGTACAGCAGGATCGAGCCGACGGTGCGCCGGACGACGGTCTGCTGCGCGGTCGCCATGCCGAGGAGCATCTCGACCTCGATGCCCGGTCGGCCCGCCGGACCCGCCGCCGTCACCCCGCGGCGCTCGGCCAGCAGCCAGGCGAGGGCGATGTCGAAGAGGTTGTGGCCGGCGACGCCGATCCGCACGTTCGCGGTGTGCTCGGGGCGCAGGGCGTAGTCGAGCACGGCTTTGTAAGAGGCATCCGTCGCCTGCTTCGACGGCCAGGTGGCGAGCGGCCAGTCGTGCACGTCGGCATCCACGCGCTCCATCGGCAGGTTCGCGCCCTTCACGACCCGCACCTTGATCGGCGCGCCCCCGGATGCCACCCGCGCGGCCGTCCACTCCTGCAGGCGGATCATCGCGGCGAGCGCGTCGGGCAGGTAGGCCTGCAGCACGATGCCGGCCTCGACGCCGTGGAACTCGGGCTCGCCCAGCAGCGTCTCGAACACCGCGAGGGTGAGGTCGAGGTCTTTGAACTCCTCCATGTCGAGGTTGAGAAAGGTGCCGGTCTCCTTCGCGACGCGGTACAGCGGCCGCAGGGCCGAGACCGCGTCGGCGACGGCGGCGTCGAACGCCCACGGCGTGTGCGGCGCGACGGTCGATGAGACCTTGATCGAGACGTAGTCGACGTCGTCGCGGGCGAGGAGCTTGCGCGTCCCTTCGAGCCTGCGCGCGGCCTCCTTCTTGCCGAGGATCGCCTCGCCGAGCAGGTTCACGTTGAGACGGATGCCGTCGCCTCGGCCGCGGATCGAGGAGATCGCGTCGCCGAGCTTGCGGTCGGTGGCGTCGACGATGAGGTGGCGCACCATGGAACGCAGCGCCATGCGGGCGGCGGGGACGACGACCTGCGGGAGGATCGGCGCGGCGAAAGCGCCCAGGCGAATCGCCGCCTTGAGGTGCAGGGGAAGGAAGCCCGGGATGAGCGGGGTGAGCGCGGCGAGGTTGCGCGCAGCCACGCGGAGGTCTTCGGGACGCACGACCCCGTCGACGAAGCCGACGGTGAAGTCGAGTCCGTGCGGGTCGCGCAAGACGCCGGCGAGGCGCTGAGCAGCGGCGTCGACCGGCTCGTCGCGGCTCTCGACGACCCACCGCTGCACGAGGGCGATCGCCTCGTCGGCGAGGTCGTGCGGCGAGACGAGCGCGTCAGTGATGTTCTGTTCGGTGAGCGACATGGCGATCCTCTTCCTCGGATGACATCAGCATGAGGTGCGGATCGCGTCGAGAAAAGCGATGATTGGTGACGGGTATTGTTCGATTTCATCGACGGGATTCCATGTTCGACCTCCGCCGCCTCCGCCTCCTGCACGAGCTGTCGATGCGCGGCACCCTCGCCGCCGTCGCCGAGGCCCTCTCGTACAGCCCTTCGACGATCTCGCAGCAGCTCTCGCTCCTCGAGAAGGAGGCCGGGGTACCGCTGCTCGAACCCGACGGCAGGCGCCTGCGTCTCACCGCGCAGGGCGCCGCTCTCGCGGCTCACGCCGCCCGAATGCTGGACGCCGACGAAGCCGCGCGCGCCGAACTCGAACGCCTCCGCCCCTCCCTGGCGCCGGTGCGCGTCGCCGTCATGCAGTCGGCCGCGCACGGCCTGCTCCCCCACGCCCTCGACGCCCTCGCCGAGAGCGAGCCGAATCTGCGCATCGAGGTCGCCGAGCTCGCCCCCGAAGAGGGGCTGTTCGAGGTCGCCGCGCGTGGGTTCGACCTCGCCGTCGCCGAGCAGTATCCCGGCCACACACGGGAGCATCGCGACGGCCTCGAGCGCAGCCTGCTGGGAAGGGATGCCATCCGCCTCGCCGTCTCGCGCGATGATCGCGCGCGGGCGCTCGAAGACCTCCGCGACCGCGCGTGGGTGATGGAGCCGGTGGGCACCGCCGCGCGGCAGTGGGCGACGCAGCAGTGCCGCGCCGTGGGCTTCGAGCCCGACGTGCGCTTCGAGATGGCCGACCTGACCGCGCACGCCCGGCTCGTGGCATCAGGACATGCCGTGGGGATGATTCCCGACCTCGTCTTCGCCGGCGACGACCCGCCCGTGCGCCTGGTCGATCTGCCGGGCGAACCCCGTCGCGAGGTGTTCACGGCCGTCCGCCGCGGAACGGCCGACCGCCCCGGCGTACGCGCCGTGCGCGGAGCGCTGCAGGCGGCGTACGACCGGGGCGGTCGGTGAGAGGAGGTTCTCGGGCGGGTTACTTCGTCAGGGCGATCTCGTTCGGCGTGACGTCGAGCGTGACACTCCCCACGAGGCGTCCCGTCGAGAGGGTGATCACTTGGTCAGGGCGATCTCGTTCGGCGTGACGTCGAGCGTGACGCTCTTCACGACCTCACCGGTGGTGAGATCGACGGCGTGCACGGCGTTCTTCGCGGGCTCGGTCACGTACGCGATGTCGCCCGACACCTTGATTGCGGGGTGCGCGTCCTGCCACTCGACCGGACCCTCCCACGCGCCGATCACGGGGAACGACTCCGTGAACGCGCCCTTCTCGAGGTCGAACACGTGGATCGCGCCGTCCGAGGCGAGGATGTAGCCGAGATCCTCGGGGCCGCGGGCCAGGTCGCGGAAGGTGTACTCGGCCCCCGCGGGCATGTCGACGACGGTCTGGGTCTTGGCCTCGGTGTCGATCAGCGAGACGCGGTGCAGCAGGTAGCCCTCGGCATCCCGGTCGTCCTTGTAGTCGCCGAGCACGAGGGGGCTGGTGTCGGTGACGAAGATGTTGCCCATACGGCCGTACGGCTGGTCGGGGGCATCGATCTTGGTGATCGCGCCGTCCGCGTAGACGAGGGCGCCGTTCTCGCAGCCGAAGACCACGACCTCGTTCTGCGCGGTGCCTTCGCCGTGCACGCCGGGGCAGGTGGCGTTCTCGGCGACGGTGGCGCCCGAGGCGTCCTTCACGACGATGCCGGTGCGGCCGTTGGCGTTGCCGACGGTCGTGACGAACGAGCCGTCCTCGAGCGCGATCGAGACGCCGTGGTGCGCCTCGACACCCGGGACGGTCTCGAAGGCGGGCAGCTCGTCGGTGGATGCCAGGAGGGCGTCCGTGTCGAAGATCGTCGAGTCGCTCGTGCCGTCGGCGTAGAGCACCGTCTTGCCGCCGTGCGTGACGACGTGGCCGGGCTTGGCCGCCGGGAACACGAGGTCGGTGAGCTCGGGCTCGGCGTCTGAGGTGCCGGCATCCAGAACCTGGAAGCCCGCGCTCGTCGTGACCATGACGTGGCGGCCGTCGCCGGCGGAGTTGAGGCGGGTGAACTCCTCGGACGAGAAGTCGCCGAGGGTCTCGAGGCTCTCGCCGTCGAGCACGACGATGCCGCCGGGGTACGACAGGGCGACGCGTGTGGCGTCGGCGGCGGACGCGCTCGGGGCCGGAGCCGCGGAGCCGGTGCCGCCGGCGCAGGCCGAGAGGCCGACGGTCGCGCCGACCGCGAGCACGAGCAGGCCCGCGCGACGGAGGGAAGAGGTGCGCATGTGTTTCTCTTTCTGGTGCGTGGCCGGTCGTCAGGGCGACAGGCCGGTGGTGATGCGCTCCGTGTTGACGCGCATCATGGTCAGGTAGTCGGGGGCGCCGCCGCCGGCGTCGGTGAGCGACTCGGTGAACAGCTCGGTCACCTCGACGTCGCGGTCGGCCTCGTTCGCGAGTGCGCGCACGAGACGGTCGGGTGACGACGACTCGGCGAAGATCGTGGGCACTCCCGCCTCGTCGATCGCGGACACGAGGTCGGCGAGATCGCTCGCACTCGGGGCCGCGAGCGTCGTGCCGCCGGGGATCACCGCGCCGACGACGCGGAAGCCGAAACGGTCGGCGAGGTAGCCGAACACATGGTGGTTCGTCACGAGGGCCCGCCGCTCGGCCGGGATGCCGGCAAAGGCCGCGGTCATCTCGGCATCCAGCCCTTCGAGCTCGGCGCGGTACGCCGCGGCGTGTTCGCCGACGGCAGGTCCACCGACCTCCTCGAGCACCGGGGTCAGGGCGTCGACGACCGCGATCATTCGCGCGGGGTCGGTCCAGAAGTGCGGATCGTCGCCACCGTCGGCGTCGGTCGAGGTGTACGGCAGCACCGTGACGGCGTCGCCGGCGACGAAGGTGTGGACCCCCTCGGACGCCGCCGCGTCCAGGTGCTGTTGCAGCCCCTCCTCCAAGCCGATGCCGTTGGCCACGAGGAGATCGGCCGATCGCAGGCGGGCACCCTCGGCCGCCGAGATCTCGAACGAGTGCGGATCGGCGCCCGGACGCATGAGGGTGAGAACCTCGACGTCGTCGCCGACGAGGTTCGACACGACGTCGCCGAGGATGTTCGTCGTCACGACGACGAGCGGACGGTCGGATGCCACTCCCCCGGCGCAGCCGGTGAGGGCGAGCAGGGCGGCAGTCAGGGTCGCGGCGAGGAACTTCCGCATGTCAGCGTCCCGTCTCTGCGAAGAACACCGGCGCGGTCTCGGGCGTGAACTCCCGGGCGATGCGGGCGTCGTCGGAGAAGTCGATCTCCCACAGACGGTTCTCGACGGGGCCGTTGAGGTAGGCCCGCTGCTGGTCGGCGACGAGGGTGACGGGCTGGCCGGACGCGAGGCTCGCATCGACCAGCGGAGCGGATGCCGCGCGCTGCGCGCCCGTCTCGCCGTCCAGCACGAGCACGCGTCCGTCAGCCGTGAGCGCGAGGACGTTCGCGTCCTTGTCGTCGACGGCGGTGGCCTGGACGACCGGCTCCGGCGTCGGCAGCAACGTCCAGGACCGTTCGCGGGTGTCCAGCATCCAGACCCCGACGCCCTCCGCGACGGCGGCCACCGTGGGACGGCCCTCCCGGTTGGCGAACGCCGTCGCGCGCGGCGCGGTCGTTCCTGCCGGGTAGGCGATGCGCTCGATGGCGGGCGCCTCGCCCTCGAGGGTGATCAGCAGCGCTCCGTCCTGGCATCCGATCACCGCTCCGACACGGGTCGTGATGGTCCCGGCGGGATCGACGCAGTCGGCGGAGTCGCCGACCGCCGAGCCGTCGGCAGTGTGCAGGGTCACCTCGTCGCCGGCGGCGACAGCGGCGAACGAGCCCGCGGGCACGACGAGACCCGGACCCGGGGCCGCCGCGAGCCGGAACCGTTCCACGATCTCGCCCTTCGACAGCGCCTCGGTGTCCAGCAGCACCGCCTCCCCCGAGGACGGGAAGAACAGTCCGGTGCCCCCGGTGGTGGACGAGTTGGAGGTCGCGACGGATGCGACACCCGAACCCGCGACCTCACCGAGGAGGCGCGGCTCGGCGCGGTAGTAGTGGAAGTGGTCGACGTGGTCCCAGGTCCACACGCCGCTGTCGACCACCGATACACCGGCGTCGTCCGCGGCGAAGAGGTACCGTCCGTCCGAGTGCACGGCTGCGGGCGACCGCACGGTGCCCAGGTCGGCGGTGGTCTCCTCGAGCAGGTCCAGGTGCGAGACGCGGCCCTGCGCGTCGATCGTGGTCAGGCCGACCGCCGGCTCAGCGAGCTCGGCGGCCCCGGCGATCTCGCCGTGGGTGTCGGTCGTGGGCTCGGAGGCCGGGACGGTCGGGGCGGCACATCCGGCGAGGGTGACGAGCATCGCCGCGGTGACGGGAAGAAGAGTGATGGGAAGAAGGAGGACTCGGGGGGAGGAGAGGTGGAGCATGAAGCCTTTCTCGATCAGATGGGATGAGGGACGGCGGGGGCGAGGCGGCGCACGAGGGCGGTGCGGGCAGCATGCAGACCCCACGACACCGCCGCGGCAGCGATCGCCGTGGCCGCGATCGTCGCGCCCGCCGCGGTGGCGGCATGCCACGAGACCAGCAGTCCCACGACGACGCTGAGCACCCCGATCACGGCGGCGAGCGCCATCGTCGTCGGGATGCGCGCGGTCCACTGACGCGCGGCGACAGCGGGAGCGACGAGCAGCCCGACGACCAGGAGCGACCCGACCGCTTGATACGAGGCCACGACGGCGAGGGTGACCAGACCGACGAGGGCGGTCTGCGCGACCCGGGGACCCAACCCCAGCACGCGCGCCACCCTTTCGTCGACGGCGAGGGCCACCAGGCTCCGGTGGGCGAGCATCGCCGTGACGATCCCGAGAACGACGGCGACGGCGAGGACGACGAGGTCGTCGGCGTCGATGGCGAGGATGTCGCCGAACAGGATCGCCGTGGCATCCGTCGCGAAGCTCCCCGCGTGCGAGATGACGATCACGCCGAGGGCGAGCATGCCGACGAAGAGCAGACCGATGCTGGTGTCGTACGACAGCTTGGCGCGCCGTTGCAGGACGCCGATGCCGAGACTCATCGCCACCGCGCTGACCGCTGCCCCCGCGAGGACGGGAAGCCCGAGGACGGTCGCGAGCGCGACACCGGGCAGCATGCCGTGGGCGAGCGCCTCACCGAGGAAGGCCATGCCGCGCACGATCACCCAGGTTCCGGCGACCCCGCACAGCACGGCCACGAGCGCTCCGCCGACCGTCGCGCGCTGAACGAACTCCAGCGAAAACGGATCGGTGAGCCAAGACACGATGCACGACCGTAGCGTTAACGAGAACGATTATCAAAATCGTACAATGGATGCCATGACCCCCACCTCCGCCTCGCTGCGCGGCATCCGGGTCGACTACTCCGGCGTGCGCGCCGTGGACGACGTCGACCTCGATATCGCCAGCGCTGCCCTCACAGCGATCGTCGGACCCAACGGAGCCGGTAAGTCCACGCTGCTCGAGGTGCTCGCCGGCGCGCGAGAACCGACCGCCGGTCACGTCGACACCCGGGGACGCAGCCGCGCCTTCGTGCCCCAGCGCGCCGCGGTCTCGGATCGACTCCCCCTGACCGTCCGGGAGGTCGTCTCCGTGGGCGCCTGGGGGCGCACCGGACCCTTCCGCCGCATTTCGCCCGCCCTGCGGGCCGTCGTCGCCGACGCCATGGCCCGGCTGGACATCGCGTCGCTCGCACGGCATCCGTTCGCGTCGCTATCCGGCGGTCAGCGCCAGCGGGCCCTTCTCGCGCAGGGCCTCGCCCGCGGTGCCGATCTGCTCCTGCTGGACGAGCCGACCACCGGCCTCGACGCGCACAGCAGCGCCCTCATTCGCGACGCCATCGCCACCGAGACCCGTGGAGGCACAGCCGTCGTCTGCGTCAGCCACGACGATGCCCTCATCGCCGAGGCCGACCATGTCATCCGCCTGGAGGACGGAAGGGTCAGGCCGTCTCTCGCGCCCGCTCGGTGATACGGCTCAGCATCTCGGCGAAGCCCCCCGCATCGGCGACGGGCTCCGCGCGAATGGCGTTCTGAATCTCGAGCTCGAAACGCCGCAGCGCCACCCACGGCTCGACCTCCAGATCGACGGCGAGGAAGATGTGGTTCACGCGGCGGTCGTCGGCGTCGAGCTCGCGGCGCAGAATCCCGCGCCCCACCAGCCGGTCGACGAGGGTGGTCACTCCGGCGGAGGTCACGCCCAAGCACTCGCGGAGAACAGAAGGTCGGATGCCGGGCTCCGCGCTGATGCTCGTGATCGCCCGCGCTTCGAGCTCGCTGATGCCGAGCGCCTTCCGGGCGACCAGCAGAGCCTCACGACCGGCGTCGACGTAGTCGTTGAGAGCCTCGAACAGGGCGGAGGGAGCGTTGGTCACGGTTCTTCTCCTGGCTGCGACCCCGGCTGGTCACATGACCGAGCATAGCCAGCTAGCTGAACGTTTCATGTACTTATTTAAATTCGTTAATTACATGCTAGATTAGCTGTCAGCCCCGCCCGACGACCCTAAAGGAGATCGCCATGGCCAAGCTTTACTACGGAGCGGACACGACGCCCGTCGCGCTGCCCGACCGCCTGCTCGGGTACATCAAGGTCATCACCGCGACCAAACTGCGTCGCGGCGAGTCCTTCACCCTCACGTGGACCGGAGCCCACGACGAGACGGGACGCTCGACCATCTGGCTGCAGCCGTCCATCCCGCTGCGCTTCGTCTTCGAGTCCGTCGAACCCGAGCAGCTCAACGGCGAATACCTGCGCATGCTCGCCGACCAGTCCAACTCGGCCGCCGGCCTGAACATCGACGTGAGCACGTGGGAGTCGGCGGAGAATGCCGCCCGAACGCCCGCGCGTGCGTCCACCGCCGCACCGAAGGGGGCCGCCCGCCCCGTGCGCGCCGCCTGACGGGCCCCCTCAACTGAATGACCCGTTCTGTCCGCCATAATGGCGGGGAGAACGGGTCTTTTCGTTCACTCGGAGAAATGAGGGGCGCGTGCCTGTCCGCAAAATGCTCGACAAAGAGACACTCGACCAGTGGCTCACGGAATTCTCCGCACGCGGCTACCTGACGACCGCGGAGATCCGCGTCCTCGAGCAGGAGGACGAGCAGGACCCCGACGCCGGACTGATCGTCGTCGACCTCAGCGGCGCGAAGACCATCACCTACCTTCAGCCCATCACGGGCGGTCAGGGCGAGTGGAAAGTCACGATGGAAGCGCGCGAGGCGACGATCGAGCTCGGCGCCGCGGAGTTGGTCAACCTGGGCCACGAGGTGGTCGTCCTGGGTTCGCTGCTGTGCTTCCTCGAGTCGAAGTCGAAGATCCTGCTGGCACAGGCGGGCTGACGGCGGCTTCCTTGCCGCGTCATCGGTATCCGGGCCGTAGCCGCCGACGGCACCCGCGACGAATGATCGCCGACCGCGGGGGAGTGAGCCGCGCCGCGAAACCGCCAGCCCCTGCGCGGCCCGATCAGGCCTGCGCGTCGCTCTGAAGCTGCGCGACGTGCTCGATCGACTTGCGCTGCAGAAAAGCGCAGAGGTCGGCAGCGGATGTCAGCTCACGACACAGGTCGTAGACCGCTTCCGGCGAGAGCTCGGTCACGTCGGGCTGCGCCTCGAAGGTCACGCGCCAGTCGGGGGCGCCGACGGCCATGGGGGCCAGGTACACCGATGTCGTGGCGTTCGTCAGCGGGTAGATGACCAGCCCGCTGTCCATGCCATCCATCGCTTCCTGATCCGCGACGTAGGCGACCCCACCACCCCGAGCCCCGCTGGCCGCGAACTCGTCGAGCCACGTCTGCAACGTGTCCTTGCTGCGAAACGGCACCGGCGACCCTCCAGCTGTCTGGGCGGCGAGCATCCCGCCAAAAAGATCGTACGCACCTTGGACGCAGTCCATCAAACCTCGTGGCATCCCGTGATGCCAACGACACACCCTGCGAGGTTGTGGAGCGGCTATTTGACGATGCTGGTGGGTCCACCACTGACAGAGAACCCAAAGCCAAGATGGCCCCCGGGTGATCCCGGGGGCCATCTGCGTCACTCGACATTTAGTTGATCTCGAATATCGTTGAGCGCACGAGAGATACGCTTCAAGATGAGAATGACCCACACTGCGAACCAAACAGCAAGTCCGGTCAACACGAGAGGAAAAAGCAGTCCTAGGAGGCCCAGGAATGCTGCCGAGGTCGTCACGATATTCTCCTTCTGAAACCGTTATGGCTGTTTCTCAGAACAGCGCGGTCACGAGATTGTTGTTGCGCACGAAACCTTCCACACCACCCTCCAATGTTGCCACATTGTACGGGTAGGTAAAGCGGGACCACCCTCGCACCCACGCACCAGCGGTCGAATTTTCGGTGCGCCGAGGGACCGTGAACCACTTTCCATCGGACTTAGTAGTTCCGAACGTCTGAATTACCATGCCCCAGGGGTTGCCGACCACGGTGGTATACGAACCCGATGCGCCGAATTTGACGTAATACTCCATGTGGGCGAAGCCGTTACTTCCCCAAATTTTATAGTCCCCCGTCAGGGCGCGAGCACTGACGGCCCCGTCTCCTCCGTTAGCCACCGGCTCCGCGCCCACACTGAGTTTGGTGCCGTTACTGAGGGTGACTTCCTTGAAGTCGCTTTCGCCTGAACCGAGCTCGATGCTTACCTCAAGGGAATCCTTTGCAGCCTCCCACTCCTGGACCAGCGCGCTCTGCTCGGATGCAGTCAGGCTGGACGCACCCAGCTGGGCTGCGACAGCTGCGTCCTCTTCCGTCAGAGTCACTTGCGTGCTGGCGGATGCGCCACTGACCGACAAACCGGCAAGAACGATTCCTGCAGCAATACCCCCCGCGACAAATCGACGCACGCGTGTCATTTTAATCATCTGCAACCCCCAAGGTGCTTTGCGCTATCAGCTAGAGCGACTGTTCTCCAGCCTCACACGCCAAATTCAGATCGTCAACAAAAAAGACACGTGTCCACCAAATGGCCGAAACGGGAGGCGTGTATGCACTCTTGCCGGTCACCTCGTATAGTCAACAAAACTTTCTCTGCATTCTCGTCCGCTTGGACGAGGAGCACGGCCTGTAGATCATCAGAAGGGCTCCACCATTCACGACGCGACGCCAGTGACGGCACCATCGGCGACCGATATTTCTGCGCTAGACGTCAGACAGTGATTGACCGGCACATATGGCCAGCAGGAATCAACTCCCTCTTTTCCTCATTGCGCAGCTTTACACCTGCCAAGCTAAACTCGGAGCCGATAGACATCGTCCAGATGGACGAAAGATCGGAATACACCATCGTTGAACCTGCGAGGGGAAAGCGTCCAAGGAGCCTCTATGCGGGAGGCTGGAACTCGACGCCGACAAGGGAGCACACCGCCGACTCCGCACCCGCACGACTCAGTAGTCGGGGCCGAACCTGCGCCGACTGTGACAGGGGCGCACGACCTCGCGGGCGATCAGGTCTTGACGCACTCATCACATGCGAGCAGAGCGGTGGCCGCCGCGGGCGAGTGGTTTCGGCCGTTGCGTGTCGTCGGGACGCAACAGGACAGCTAACGCACCAATGAGTTCGCGGAGCGGCGCAACGCGAGGCGCGAGAGGCCCTGCGCTCCCTCGTGTCACAGAGCGTGGCACTCCTGGCCTTTGCCCGGACCCGTCCGGGGCGCAAGGCGGCGGTTGGTCCCGGTTCGTCATGAATCCCAGGAGCCGTCGCCGTCGCCGTCGAGCAGAGCGGCATCCAGCGGACGGGGGTTGCCGCTACCAGCTAGCTGGGCGTAACGCCCCGGCCTCCGGTCGACCCGCCCGTGCACCACGACAATGGTCCCGGAGTTCATCCGGTCGTGTAACCGCTCGAGCTGCTCTTCGCGGACTCTCACTTCAACGCGACTCTTCCGGGTCCCCGCCGCGGAAGGGGCGGCTTGAATGACAACCTCACCGAACGGCTCGCGCGGCGACCGGACGGGCGGGCGGGGGTTATAGGCAAAAACGTGTGGATGGGGTGTTGATGTAGCCGCGTGATTACGCGGTGAATCCGGGTTGCGCATGGTCCGCGAGGCTTAGGCGTGGACCTTCCCTCGAATCAGGCACTGTGCGTGA
>Ga0308171_1000535_pt1 | contig 77610 bp, 75 predicted proteins | sample PhyGR1_FD_202135 | JGI IMG/M metagenome (GOLD analysis project Ga0308171, IMG submission 202135) | Phyllosphere microbial communities from UC Gill Tract Community Farm, Albany, California, United States - DLSLSG.R1 | ecosystem: Host-associated > Plants > Phyllosphere > Unclassified | place: USA...
GAACGTGCTGGCCAAGTGCTATGGTGGCGACGTTTCGCGCAAGAAGAAGCTGCTCGAGAAACAGAAGGAAGGCAAGAAGCGCATGAAGCAGGTCGGCCGCGTGGAAATCCCGCAGGAAGCCTTCCTCGCCGTGCTGCAGATGGACAAGTAAGGCCGGATGGCCGGTCCCGGCAGCGGCAGGCGACACCGGCCAGGTGTCGCCGGGCGCGCAGGGTCTGCCAGGTACCTGCTGCACCCGCACCCGCTGCACCCGTTCCCAAGGACACTGCATGAAACTGTTTGAGCTCCTCCTGGTCGTATTGACGCTGGCTTCGGGCCTGATCCTGCTGGCCGACAAACTGTATTTCGCCAAGCGTCGCGCCCAGCGCGCCGGCCTGCTGGATTCCGAGCCGGTGACGGTCGATTACGCACGGGCGTTCTTCCCGGTGCTGGCGATCGTGCTGGTGGTGCGCAGCTTCATCGCCGAGCCCTACAAGATCCCGTCCAGCTCGATGATGCCCAATCTGCTGATCGGCGATTTCATCCTGGTCAACAAGTTCGCCTACGGCCTGCGCCTGCCGCTCAACAACGCCAAGGTGGTTCCGCTGGGCGAGCCCAAGCGGGGCGACGTGGTGGTGTTCCACTTCCCGGGGCATTCCGATGCCGATCCGGCCAAGGGCGAGAACTTCATCAAGCGCGTGATCGGCGTGCCGGGTGACGAGATCGAATTCCAGGGCGACGGCGTCATCCTCAACGGCGAGCCGCTCACCTACGACAACAAGGGCCTGTACGCCGGCCATCGCGGCCAGGGCGAGGGCAGCTCGCTGCTGGTCGAGCACCTGCCGGGCCGCACCCATACCGTGCTCGAGACCGAGTACCCGCGGGGCGCCGGCCAGTGGACCGTGCCGGAAGGCAAGTACCTGGTGATGGGCGACAACCGCGACAACAGCGATGATGGCCGCTTCTGGGGGCTGCTGCCGGAGGAAAACCTCCGCGGCAAGGCCTTCCTGATCTGGCTGAACTGCTCGGGCTGGTTCTGCAAGGACGGGTTCGAGCCGTCGCGGATCGGTACCGGGATCCATTGATCCACAACGCAAGCGTATCTGGGGAGAACGCAATGAAGATGATGAACACGCAGCGTGGCATGACCTTGACCTCGTTCCTGGTCGTGCTGATCGTGATCGCTTTCGGCCTGTACATCGGCATGAAGCTGTTCCCGATGTACCAGGAGTACTACTCGGTGCGCTCGGCGATGAAGAGCCTGGCCAAGGAGCCGGGGGTGGGGGCGATGGAGCCGGGCCGCGTGCAGGACATGTTCTTCAAGCGCCTGTACATCAGCTACTCCGAGAACGTGAAGCCGGCCAATGTGAAGTTTGAACGCATCGATGGCGGCTGGAACATGAAGGTCAACTACGAAGTGCGCCGCGAATTGATCGGCAATCTGGACGTCGTTGGCAAATTTGATTCAAACCAGGAATTGACCAGCAGCGGTGCCGACTAACACCTTCCAACGCGGTGACCTGATCGGACACCCCTTCAACGAACCGGGCCTGCTGGTGCAGGCCCTGACGCATCGCAGTGCCGGCTCGCCCAACAACGAGCGCCTGGAGTTCCTCGGCGACAGCATCGTCAACATGATGGTCGCCCAGGCGCTCTACGAGCGCTGGCCCAAGGCCGACGAAGGCGCGCTGACCCGCGCCCGCGCCGAACTGGTGCGCGAGGGCGCGCTGGCGGTGATCGCGCGCGAACTGCAGCTGGGCGAGCGCCTGATCCTGGGCCCGGGCGAGATGAAGACCGGCGGGCATCGCCGCGATTCGATCCTGGCCGACGCGCTGGAAGCGGTGGTCGCGGCGATCTACCTGGATGTGGGCTTCGAAGCCTGCCGGGCCGTGGTGCTGCCCTGGTTCATGGCCTCCATGCAGGCGCTGCCGGCCACCGGCAAGCCGGAAAAAGACCCCAAGACGCGTCTGCAGGAATGGCTGCAGGCCCGCCAGCGGTCGCTGCCGGTCTACGAACTGGTGTCAGAGTCGGGTGACGACCACGCCAAGACCTTCCGGGTACGCTGTGGCGTAGCCGATCCCGCTGTCAGCACCGAAGGCGAAGGTGCCTCGCGACGGCTGGCCGAACAACAAGCGGCTGCCGCCGCCCTTGAGCAACTGGATTCCAAGTGACTGAAGCTACCCCCCATCGTTCCGGCAGCGTGGCCGTCATCGGCCGCCCCAATGTCGGCAAATCGACCCTGACCAACGCCCTGGTGGGCGCGAAGGTCAGCATCGTGTCCAACCGCCCGCAGACCACGCGGCACCGGCTGCTCGGCATTGCCAGCTACCCGGAAGGGCAGCTGGTGCTGGTCGATACGCCGGGCCTGCACCGGGTGCAGAAGCGCGCGATGAACCGGGTGATGAACCGCGCCGCGCGCGGCTCGCTCGAGGGTGTGGACGCCGGCATGCTGGTGATCGAGGCCGGGCGCTGGGACGAGGAGGACACGCTGGCCTTCAACGTGCTCAGCGACTCGGGCATCCCGGTCGTGCTGGTGGTCAACAAGGTCGACCGCCTGAAGGAAAAGGCCGCGCTGCTGCCGTTCCTGCAGCAGGTGACCGAAGGCCGCACGTTCGCTGCCGTTCACCCCATTTCGGCGCAGAAGCGCAACGGCCTGGAGGCGCTGGTGCGCGACCTGCTGGCGCTGCTGCCCGAAGCGCCGCCGATGTTCGGCGAAGATGAGATCACCGACCGCAGCCAGCGCTTCCTGGCCGGCGAGCTGGTCCGCGAGCAGCTGATGCGCCAGCTGGGCGAAGAGCTGCCGTACGCCACCACGGTGGAAATCGAGCGTTTCGTCGAAGACGGCAACCTGCTGCGGATCGGCGCGGTGATCTGGGTCGAGCGCGAAGGCCAGAAGGCGATCGTGATCGGCAAGGGCGGCATCCGCCTGAAGGACATCGGCGCCAAGTCGCGCCTGCAGATGGAACGGCTGTTCGGCGCCAAGGTGTTCCTGGAGACCTGGGTGCGCGTGCGCGAGGGCTGGTCCGATGACGAAGCCGCGCTCAAGGCCTTCGGCTACGAGTAAGCGTGCCGGGCGCGCCGTCGCCGACGGCCGCCGGCCTGCCTGCTTGAGCTGCCCACGCTGACCGGCCCGGCATGCGCATCGACGACGAACCGGCTTTCGTGCTGCATGCCCGCCCCTGGCGGGAGACCAGCCTGCTGGTGGAGATGCTGACCGAGCAGTACGGCCGGATCGGCGTGCTGGCGCGCGGCGTCAGCAGCCCGCGCAGCCAGGCGCTGCGCGCGGCGTTGCAGCCCCTGCAGTGGATCCGGCTGACGGCCGTGCAGCGCGGTGAGCTGGCCCAGCTGCGCGGTGCCGAGGCGATGGATGCCGCGCCGCGACTGACCGGCGATGCCATGCTCGCCGGGTTCTATATCAATGAACTGGTGCTGCGGCTGGCCCCGCGCCAGGATCCGCTGCCGGAGCTGTTCGCGTCCTATGGCCAGGTGCGTGACCGGCTGGGCCATGGCGAACCGCTGGCCTGGACCCTGCGCCGGTTCGAACGTGATCTGCTGGAGGCGCTGGGCTTCGGCTTCGACCTGGCCCATGACGGCGACGGCGTACCGGTCGACCCGGCGGCCCGCTATGAGCTGGACCCGCAGGAAGGCCCGCGCCGGCTGCTGAGCGACCGCGGCGCGGAACAGCGGCGCGGCGCGGCCACCGGCAGCGCCTTGCTGGCGCTGGCCGCCGACCGGCTGCCGGCCAGCGAGGATGTCGCCAGCCTGCGCCGGGCCATGCGCACGGTGCTGATGCACCACCTGGGCGGGCGCGGCCTGAAATCGTGGGAAATGCTGGAGGATCTGGCCCGCCGCCGTTGAGCGGGCCGCGCCGCTCAGTGCAGCAGGGCTTCCACGGCCGCACTGAAACGCGTGTGCGCACCGCTCGAGGCCGGGCTCTGGTGCAGCTGGCGCACCGCACGCGCCAGCCGGGCCGCGCCGACGAACCCGCAGCTGGCCTGCAGCCGGTGCAGCTGGTTGTGAAGGGCGCGGGTGTCGTCCAGGCGCACGGCCTGGGCGACCGCGTCGCGCACCCCAGGCAGTTCGGCCAGGAACAGCTCGCGCAGGGCGATCAGGTGGTGGCGCTGGCCGTTCAGGGCGGCCAGGGCGGTGGTTTCGTCCCAGTCACGGGGCTCGTCACTGGCGCTGCTGCCATCGCCGGCGGTGGCCGGGGCATCCAGACCGCCGGAGCTGTTCACCAACGCGCGGCGCACCGCCTTGAGCAGGTGCTCGCGGCTGAGCGGCTTGATCAGGGTCTCGCTGAAACCGGCATCGCGCAGGTGCGCGTGGATGCTGCTGTCGCCATCGGCGGTATGCGCCAGTGCGGGGGTATCCGGGCGCGACCGGCGCAGCGCGTGCAGCAGCTGCGTGCCATTGCCATCGGGCAGGTTCACATCGATCAGCCACAGGTCATGCCGGCCGTGGCTGGCACGGTCCATGGCACTGGCCAGCGAATCGGCGGTATCCACCTGCGCCGGCAGGGTTTCCAGCGCGGCCTTGAAGAAGCCGCGGCTGATGGTGTCGTCCTCGACGAGCAGGAATCGGGGCATGGGATCCCTCGGGGTCATCTGCATTTGGGCTGCCTCCATGTCAGCTGCGACCATATTAAACGCGAAGTCCCCGCCTGCAAGCGGTTTCAGCGGGCGGCAAGTCAGTTGGGAGTTGGTATCTGCGACAATACGCACCCTTTTTGCCCGCAGCCTGTTGCCACGTGGCCCGAACCCGCTCCCGACTCGACCGAACCCCTTTCCAGACCGAGATCCTCGACCTCAGCCATGACGGCCGCGGCGTCGCCCGCCGTGATGGCGAGGGCGGCAAGGTCACCTTCATCACCGGCGCGTTGCCGGGTGAAGTGGTCAGCGCCGAACCGACCGCGCGCAACCGCCATTTCGACGAGGCGCGCACGCTGGACGTGCTGCAGCCCTCGCCGCAGCGGGTGACCCCGCGCTGCCCGCATTTCGGCGTCTGTGCCGGCTGCGTGCTGCAGCACCTGGAGGAGTCGCAGCAGATCGTGGCCAAGCAGCGCGTGCTGATGGACAACCTGACCCGGATCGGCCACGTCACCCCCGGCACCGTGCTGCCGCCGCTGGTCGGCGACAGCTGGGGCTACCGCCGCAAGGGGCGTTTCTCGGTGCGCCGGGTGGAGAAGAAGGACAAGACCCTGGTCGGGTTCCGCGAGCTGGATCCGCGCTTCGTGGCCGATCTGGGCGTCTGCCTGACCGTGATCCCGGAGATCGGCAGCAAGGTCGGGGCGATGGCCGCGTTCATCGAGACCCTCGAGGGCAAGCGCGATATCCCCCAGATCGAGTTCATCGCCGGCGATGAGGCGATCATGCTCACCATCCGCCACATGCAGCCGCTCAGCGAGGCCGACCGCGCCGCGTGGACGGCCTTCGGGCAGGAACACGGCTTTGCGATCTCGCTGCAGCCCGGCGGCGTGGAATCGGTGCAGCCGCTGTGGCCGGCCGAGGTGCCGCTCTCGTTCAGGCTGGCGCCGTGGGATGTCGAGCTGGCTTTCCGCCCGCTGGACTTCATCCAGGTCAATGCCAAGCTCAACGTGCAGATGATCGCCCACGCCCTGGCCCTGCTCGATGCCGGCCCGGACGAGCGCGTGCTGGATCTGTTCTGCGGCCTGGGCAACTTCACCCTGCCGCTGGCGCGTACCGTGCGCAACGTGGTCGGCGTGGAAGGCGATGCCGGGCTGGTGGCGCGTGCGCGCGAGAATGCGGCGCGCAACGGCCTGGACAACGCCGAGTTCTTCGCCGCCGATCTGACCCAGGACCAGCGCCAGGCCGCGTGGATGCGCCAGGGCTTCGACAAGCTGCTGCTGGACCCGCCGCGCTCGGGCGCGCTTGAAGTACTGCAGCAGCTGCCGCTCAAGCAGTTCAAGCGGATCGTCTATGTCAGCTGCCATCCCGGTTCGCTGGCGCGCGACGCCGGTTATCTGGTCAAGGAGCAGGGCTTCACCCTGGTCTCGGCCGGTGCAATGGACATGTTCCCGCATACCGCGCACGTGGAAAGCATCGCCGTGTTCGAGCGGCGCTGACGACCATGGGCATCGAAATCGAACGCAAGTTCCTGGTCACCGGCGATGGCTGGCGCACCGCCGCGCATGCGGTCATCCCGATGGCACAGGGCTACATCAACGACACCGCCGCGCTGGACAGCGGTGCGCAGAAGGCCTCGGTGCGCGTGCGCATCCAGGGCGAGCAGGCGTTCCTGAATTTCAAATCGCGCGAGATCGGCCCCCGCCGGCAGGAATTCGAGTACCCGATTCCGCTGGAGGATGCGCGCGCGCTGTTGGCGCTGTGCGTGGGGGGCCTGATCGACAAACGCCGGCACCTGGTCAACCACGCCGGGCTGGTCTGGGAAGTGGACGAGTTCCTGGGCGACAACGCCGGGCTGGTGGTGGCCGAGGTCGAACTCGAGGATGCCGCCCAGCCGATCGAAAAGCCCGACTGGGCCGGCAGCGAAGTCACCGATGAGGTGCGCTACTACAACCTGGCGCTGGCCGCGTACCCGTACACGCGCTGGTCGGTGGACGAACGGGGCTGAGCCGGCCCCTTGTATAGCGGCCCGGCCGGCCATACGCAGTCGGGATGAGAATCGATATCTGGTCTGACGTGGTGTGCCCCTGGTGCTGGATCGGCAAGCACCGGTTCGAACAAGGCCTGGCCCTGCTGGGCGACGATGCGCCGGCGCTGGAGGTGCATTGGCAGCCCTTCCAGCTCGATCCGGAGGCCGGCACCACGCCGGTGCCGCTGCGCGAGGCGTATGCGGCCAAGTTCGGCAGCGCCGAACGCACCGCGCAGATCCTGTCGCAGACCCAGGCGACCGCCCGTGCCGAGGGCCTGCCGATGGACTTCAGCCAGGGCCAGGTCAGGGTCACCACGCTGCCCGCGCACCGGCTGATGTGGCTGGCCGAGCGTGAAGGCGACCCCGCCGCGGTGGGCGAGGCGCTGTTCCGCGCGCACTTCGAACACGCCCGCAACCTGGCCGAGCCGCAGACCCTGATCGAGGCCGGGGCCGCCGGCGGCCTGGCGGCCGAGCGCGTGCGCGCGCTGCTGGCCGGGGATGAGGGGCACCAGGAGGTGGAGGCCCAGCGGGCACAGGCGCAGGCACTCGGGATCCAGTCGGTGCCGACCTTCGTGGTCAACCAGCGCTATGCGATCCAGGGCGCACAGTCGCCGGAGGCGTTCGCGCAGGCGCTGCGCCAGATTGCCGCCGAGGCCGCCGACGGCGCCGCGGGGGAGCGATAGCCGCCGCGGCCGGGGCCGCCGCCCGTGGCCTTGCGTGCGTGGGTTCTGCGACAATGCGGCGGTGCGCCATCATGGCGCCCCGTATTGGAGATCACCCATGCTCTTGATCGGCGTTGCCGGGACCGAACTGACCGCCCAGGAACGCGAGTGGCTGCAGCACGATGCCGTGGCCGGTGTCGTGCTGTTCAAGCGCAACTTCGCCTCGCGCGCGCAGGTCGCCGAGCTCTCGGCCGCGATCCGCGCCGCCGCGCCGCGCCCGCAGCTGATCTGCGTGGACCAGGAGGGGGGCCGCGTGCAGCGCTTCCGCGAGGGCTACAGCGCGCTGCCGCCGCTGCAGGGCTTCGGCGAACTGTATGCCCACGATCCGGACGCCGCACTCGGCCTGGCCGAGCAGCATGCCTGGCTGATGGCCAGTGAAGTGCGCGCCAGTGGCGTGGACCTGAGTTTCGCCCCCGTGGTCGACCTGGGCCGGGGCAACCTGGCCATCGGCAACCGCGCCTTCAGTCCCGATCCGGAGGTGGTGGCCGCCTTCACCCGCGCCTATGTGCGCGGCATGCACAGCGTGGGCATGGCCGCCACGCTCAAGCATTTCCCGGGGCACGGCACCGTGCGGGAAGACACCCATGTCGACGACGCCCGTGACCCGCGTTCGCTGGACGAACTGCGCGCGCTGGATCTGGTGCCGTTCGCCGCCGGCATCGAGGCCGGTGCCGATGCGGTGATGATGGCCCACGTGGTCTACCCGCAGGTCTCGCCGGAACCGGCCGGGTACTCGCCGCGCTGGATCCAGCAGATCCTGCGCGGGGAGATGGGCTTCCGTGGCGTCGTGTTTTCCGATGACATCGGGATGGCGGCCTCGTTCTCGGCCGGTGGGGTCAGGGCGCGCGTGGATGCGCACCTGGACGCCGGCTGCGACGTGGTACTGGTCTGCCACCCCGAACTGGTGGAAGAATCGTTGCGCGCGGTTGAATCCCGCACCCTCAATACTGCTGCGCTGGTTGGCCTGATCGGCCGCGGCGCGCTCGGCTGGGACGGCCTGCTGGCCGATACCCGCCATGGCAGCACCCAATCCCGTTTGCTTGACACCCTTGGAAGAACCGTCTGATGCCCAACCTCACCATTTCCCAGGCCCTGGCCCAGGCCGACCTGCTGGTCGACCGTCCCACCATCGACAAGGCCATCGCCGGCATCGCCGAGTCCATCGCGCGCGACTACAAGGGCGAAGTGCCGCTGTTCCTGTCGATCATGCACGGTGCGCTGCCGTTCGCCGGCCAGCTGGCGCTCGAGCTGGGCGCGCGCGGCCAGGACGTGCAGTTCGATTACCTGCATGCCACCCGCTACCGCGGTGAAACCACCGGCGGCGAGCTGGTCTGGAAGCACAAGCCGGCCACCGCGCTGTTCGGCCGCCGCGTGCTGCTGGTCGATGACATCCTCGATGAAGGCTTCACGCTGCAGGGCGTGCGCACCTGGTGCCTGGAGCAGGGTGCCACCGATGTGCGCATCGCCGCGCTGACGGTCAAGCAGCACGATCGCGCGCTGCCGGACGTCAAGGCCGATTACGCCGGTATCGAACTGCCGGACCGCTATGTGTTCGGGTTCGGCATGGACGTCAACGAAACCCTGCGCTGCGTGCCCGCCATCTACGCGATGAAGGAATGAGCCACGCGGAGCCGGTGCAGCGCGCCGGCTCCGTTCCACCCGGCTGACGCGCCCTGCGGTCTGCGTGTGCAGGCGAGGGCGCTCCGTTTTTCTGGAGTCCCCATGGAACACATTGCATTGGCCGTGATCGGCGGCACCGGCGTCTACAAGCTGGCCCAGCTCGATGACGTGCAGACCCACCAGGTCGATACCCGCTACGGCACGCCTTCGGGCCCGATCCGGGTCGGCACGCTGCTCGGCCAGCGCGTGGCCTTCCTGGCCCGGCACGGCGAAGGCCATTCGCTGCCGCCCCACAAGATCAATTACCGCGCAAACCTTGCTGCTTTGCAGCAAATCGGGGCCACGCGCGTGCTTGCCCTCAACACGGTCGGCGGCATCACCGAACACTTCGGCCCGCGTGTGCTGGCCTGCCCGGACCAGCTGATCGATTACACCTGGGGCCGCATTTCCACCCTCAGCGAAGAACCCGGCAGCGAGGTGCTGCACGTGGATTTCGGCCACCCCTACACGCCGATGCTGCGCAGCAAGGTGCTGGCCGCGGCGAAGGTCACCGGCGTGCGCCTGCATGACGGCGGCTGCTACGGCGCCACACAGGGCCCGCGGCTGGAAACCAATGCGGAAATCGCGCGGATGCGCCGCGATGGCTGCGACCTGGTCGGCATGACCGGCATGCCCGAAGCGAGCCTGGCGCGTGAGCTCGGGCTGGACTACGCGTGCCTGGCGATCGTGGCGAACTGGGCCGCCGGCTGTGGCGATGGCGATGAGATCACGATGGCCGAAGTGCTGGCCAACGTCGATGCCGCGTCGTCGGGATTGCCGGAACTGGTGGGTGAATTGGCCCGGGGGTGATTGTCATTGCCGAGCAAGCTTTGCATACTCCGGCAGTGCGCTGGTTGAGCGTACACCACCCATTCATTGAAGAAGGTCTCGCATTACCATGCCGAACGGTACCGTCAAGTGGTTCAACGACGCCAAGGGATTTGGCTTTATCTCGCCGGAGGACGGCAGCGCCGACGTCTTCGCGCACTTCTCCGCGATCAACTCCAAGGGCTTCCGCAGTCTGCAGGAAGGCCAGAAGGTCACCTATGACGTGACCCAGGGCCCGAAGGGCGCCCAAGCCTCGAACATCGTGCCGGCGGCTGAGTGATCCACCCCGTTGCGCATTGAAAACCCCGCTTCGGCGGGGTTTTTTTTCATCTTGTGACACACATCACGCAGGACGGTAGGAACATGCATCAGCGGCGCACCATCGCCATCGTGGGTTACGGCACGGCCGGCCAGGCCCTGTCGGTCCTGCTGTCGCGCGACGGGCACGATGTGCACGTGTTCGAGCGCGCGCCGGCACCCGGACCGGTCGGCGCCGGGTTCCTGCTGCAGCCGACCGGGCTGGAGGTGCTGTGGCAGATGGATCTGCTGCCCGATGTCCTGCGGCATGGCGCGCCGGTGCGCCGCCTGCATGGGCAGACCCCGTGCGGGCGCACCGTGATGGACATGAACTACGCCGCGCTGGATGCGCGCCTGCATGGCGTGGGCATGCAGCGGGGCGCGCTGTTCTCGCTGCTGGCGCAGGCATGGTCGCACCCGGGCAACCTGCAGGCCGATACCGCGATCGTCGAAGTCGATGCCACGCAGGGGCGCGTGCGCGATGCGCGCGGTCTCTGGCATGGCCCGTATGACCTGGTCATCGCCGCCGACGGCGCCGGTTCGGCGCTGCGCACGCAGGTGCAGGGCACCCGGCTCGACCGCGAATACCCGTGGGGCGCGCTGTGGTGCCTGCTGCCCGGCGATGACTGGCCGCACTACGACGAACTGCGCCAGCGCTATGTCTCGGCGCGCAAGATGATCGGGCTGCTGCCGGTCGGCACGCGGCCGGACGATGCGCAGCGGCGGCTGAGTTTCTTCTGGAGCCTGCCGCGCGATCAGTTCGCGCAGTGGGAGCGCGATGGCCTGCAGCGCTGGCTGGACGAAATCGCCACGTTGTGGCCCGAGGCCCATCAGCGCCTTGCCGGGGTAAGCAGCAGTGCCCAGCTGGCCCGCGCCGGCTACCGCGATGCGGTGATGTCGCGCTGGCACAACGGTCGGCTGGTGCTGGCGGGCGATGCAGCGCACGCGATGAGCCCGCAGCTGGGGCAGGGCGTCAACATGGCGCTGATGGATGCGCTGGCGTTGCGCGATGCGCTGCGTGCGCATGCCGGTCACACCGCGGCGCTGCAGGCCTACCAGGCGCAGCGGCAGGCGCACGTGGGCATCTATCACTTCTGGAGCCGCTGGCTGACCCCGGTGTTCCAGTCCGAGCGCGACGCCGTGGCGCGCGCGCGGGACGTGCTGTTCCTGCCGATGGGCCGCCTGCCGGGAGGGCGCGGCCACATGCTGCGCGTGCTCAGTGGCACCCAGCGCGGCTGGCTGGGCAAACTGCCGCTGTCAGCGGGTTTCGTGCAGGCCCTGGTGGATGCGCCGGCCCGCGAGGGCATCAGCTGATAACCACGCGTATCGCGATGAATGCGCGGCCATCGCGCGCCTGGCCCCCTGCGTTGACGGTGGAATCACCCCCGACGTGGGACAACACACGGGCAATCGCATACGAAGGAGATGGACATGCTGTTCTCGGCCGAGACTCTCGAGAGTGAACTCAGCAAACTGCGCGGCCTGCTGCAGATGCTGCATGAGGATCAGCCGGATGTGATGGAAGATGTGTTCGAATTCCATGTCACCAGCCTGATCACGCACGCCCCGCTGGAGCTGCACCCGCGCATCCGCAGCACGGCGCACGCCATGCTTGCCGAGGTGCTGCGCCGGCCCGTGCAACCCGATCCCCTGAAACCGGAAATCCGCTTGATGCCCGAACAGCTGGTGTCCGCCGCCTGAGCGGCGCTGCGGCGCAGCGGCGCGCTGTTCAGCGCGTCGGCAGCGCGATGGCGTGATCTTCCACGCACGCCACCAGCTGTTCGCCGCTTTCCACCAGCGGCGCGATGCCCGCCGTGAAGCGTGAGAACGCGGGCAGCACGCACAGCCGCTCGCGCAGCCAGAAGGCCGGCCAGCGGCGCTGCATGCCCGGCAGCTTGGCCAGGGGATGCAGATGCCCGCACAGCACGTGCAGGCTCGGATGCGGCTGGGGATCGTGGCGCAGCAGGAAGGGGCCCACCGGCAACCGTTCGCCCAGCAGTTCGATGCCCAGGTCCGCCTTGGGCAACGCACGGTCGTGATTGCCGGCCAGCGCGCCGATATCCAGCGCCGGATGCTGCTCGCGCCAGCCCTGCCACTGCCGGTACCAGGCCGCGCGATGCGCTGCCCCGTGCAGCACATCGCCCAGGATCCACAGCGTGCGCACGTCGTGCCGGGCGATCAGCTGCGAGAGCCGCTGCAGGTCATCGCCGGTGCCGCCGCTGGGCAGGCCGATGCCGGCGCGGCGGAACAGATCGGCCTTGCCCAGGTGCAGATCGGCGATCAACAGGGCCTGGCGTGCGGGCCAGTACAGCGCACGTGCGCCGAGCAGCAGCACCTGCTCGCCGGCCAGCAGCATCGACAGCTCAGGGGCCATGGCGGTCCTCCAGTTGGCGAGCTGCACGCAGCACGCGGGTTTTCCAGTCTTCATTGCCCAGCTGCCCGCGCAGGCGCTCGGCCCACAGCGGGAACGACAGCGGGCCCAGGCTGCGCAGCGTCTGCAGGTGCAGCGTGCGCGACTGGCAGCGTTGCAGGGTGCTGGCCAGCGAGGCCAGATCGAGTTGACTGTGCAGCACTTCGCGTTCGGCCAGTGTCAGCAGGATGTGATCCGGATCGTGCTGGCGCAGCACGTCGTACAGCAGGCCGCTGGACGCCTGCAGCTGGCGCAGGCTGCGCGGTGTGCGGCCGGGCAGGGCAGGCACCAGCATGCCCGACACGCGCGCGATGTCGCGGAACTGGCGGCGCGCCAGCTCGCCCAGGTTGAGGCTGTCGCGCAGATCCTCGAACAGGCCCTCCGGGCGCAGCAGCGCACGGACGCGCGCGGCGTCCACCTCGACCGCGCGCGCCGGGGCCAGCACGAAGCCGTAGTCGTTGGCGGCATAGCCGAAGGTATTGGACTGCAGCCGCGTGAACCGCATCGCCATCAATGCGGCCAGGCCCTCGTTGACCTGGCGGCCGGCGAAGGGATACACGAACAGGAACTGGCCTTCGCGGCGGCGTACGGTTTCCACCAGCAGGATCGACGGCGAAGGCAGCACCGAGAGTTTCTGCTGCAGATCCAGCAGCGGGGCCAGCCAGGCCATCTCCGGGCTGGTGGCCGGGGCACCGAACACGGCCTCCATTTCGTGCCCCAGCGCATCGGACATCGGCAGCCGGCCGCCCTGCCAGCGCGGGACCAGGCCATCGCCGCCCTTGGCCAGGCGCACGTACGCGGTCAGGTTCTCCAGCCGCACCAGCTCCAGCAGGCGGCCCGCGAACTGGAACCGGTCGCCGGGGCGCAGGCGGCCCAGGAACTGTTCTTCCACCACGCCCAGCCGCCCGCCGCGCAGGAACTGCACCATGACGCTGCCGTCGCTGGTGATGGTGCCGATGGAGAGCCGGTGGCGCAGGGCCACGCGGCGGTCGTGCACGCGGTAGAGGCCGTCCGCATCGCGCACCACCTTGTGGAAGTCCGGGTACTGCGCCAAGGCGCGCCCGCCCTGCACGATGAAGTCCAGCACGCCCTGCCACTGCGCCGCGTCCAGGGCCGCGAATGCGTGCGTGCGGCGCACCTGCGCGAACAGGGCCTGCGGCTCGAAGCCGCCGCCCAGCGCGCAGCTCACGCAATGCTGGGCCAGCACATCCAGCGAAAGCCGCAGCGGCGGCCGCGCTTCGATCACGCCGGCGGCCAAGGCGTGGCGTGCGGCGGCGTACTCGACCAGCTCCAGCGCATGCGACGGCACGCACACCACGTGCCCGGATTCGCCCGGACGATGGCGCGCGCGTCCGGCGCGCTGCAGCAGCCGCGCGATGCCCTTGGGGCTGCCGAGCTGCAGGACCTGGTCCACCGCCGGGAAGTCCACGCCCAGGTCGAGGCTGGAGGTGGCCACCACGCAGCGCAGGCGGCCCTCGCGCAGGCCGTCTTCGGCCGCGCGGCGCAGCGCGGGGTCGAGCGAGCCGTGGTGCAGCGCCAGCGTTGCCGGATCTTCCGGCCACACCGCGCTCAGCGCCTGGTGCCACAGCTCGGCCTGCGCACGGGTATTGGTGAACAGCAGGCTGGTGCCGGCGCCCAGCAGTTTCTCCAGCACCCGTTGCAGCTGCGACAGGCCCAAATGGCCTGCCCAGGGGAAGCGCTCGCCCTGCGCCGGCAGCAGGGTTTCCAGCGTGACCGGGCGGGGCCGTGCGCCGGCCACCAGCGGTGCGTCGGGGCGGTCGGGCAGCAGGACATCGCGGGCCTCTTCCAGATTGCCCAGCGTGGCCGACAGCCCCCACACTTGCAGGGCGGGCAGCGCATCGCGCAGCCGGCGCAGGTTCAACTGCAGCAGTACGCCGCGCTTGTTGCCCAGCAGCTCGTGCCATTCGTCCACCACCACGCAGCGCAGCTGCTGCAGGCGCGCCTGCGTATCGGGATAGCTCAACAGCAACGCCAGCGATTCCGGCGTGGTGACCAGCACATCCAGCTTGCCCTCGCGCGCCAGCCGCTTGTCGCGCGCGCTGGCATCGCCGGTGCGCAGTCCCACCTGCCAGTCCAACCCCAGCGCATCCAGTGGCTCGCGCAGCGCGCGCGCGGTATCGGCCGCCAGTGCACGCAGCGGGGTGATCCACAGCACCTGCAGGGCCGGCGCCGGTTTTTTCGCACGGCCCTGGACGGCGCGCGGCACCGGATCGGCCAGTGCCTGCAGCAGCGGGCCACCGAACATCGCCAAGGTCTTGCCGCTGCCGGTCGGGGTGTGCAGCAGGCCCGAGGCGCCGGCCAGGTAGTGGCGCCACATCGCGCGCTGGAACGGCAGCGGCGCCCAGCCACGGCTGTCGAACCACGCCACCAGGCGTGCCATGGCCTGGCGCCGGTTCACCGCGCCAGTGCCTGCAGCTGGGCCAGCGTGTCCGCTTCGCGTGCCGGCTTGTCCTGGCGCCAGCGCAGGATCCGCGGGAAGCGCACTGCGATGCCGGATTTGTGCCGCTTGCTGCGGTTCACCGCTTCAAAGCCCAGCTCGAACACCTGTTCGCCGCGCACGCTGCGCACCGGGCCGAAGCGCTCCAGCGTATTGGCCCGGATCCAGCGGTCCAGCGCGAGGATCTCCTTGTCGTCCAGGCCCGAATACGCCTTGGCCACCGGCACCAGCGCATCGCCATCCCAGACGCCGAAGGTGTAATCGGTGTACAGCGTGCTGCGCCGGCCGTGGCCGGACTGCGCATAGATCATCACCGCATCGATGGTGAGCGGGTCGATCTTCCATTTCCACCAGTCACCGCGCCGCCGCCCGCTCTGGTACGGCGAGGTGCTGCGCTTGAGCATCAGGCCTTCCACACCGCGCTCGCGCGCCTGCAGGCGCAGCTCGGCCGCGGCGGTCCAGTCCGGCGCGCTGACGGCCGGCGAGAGCGCGATGCGCGGATCGTCCAGGGCCTGCAGCAGGTCGGCCAGTTGCGCGCGGCGCTGGGTGAGCGGTTGCGCGCGCAGGTCCTGGCCGTCGCGTTCCAGCAGGTCGTAGGCGAGCACGCGCACGGGGGTGTCGCGCAGCGTTTTCGGCCCCGGCTTGCGCCGCTGGATGCGGGTCTGCAGCCCGGTGAACGGCAACGGCTGCGTGGCGTCCTCGGCCCAGGCCAGCAGTTCGCCGTCGATCACGCAGCCGTCGGGCAGCGCCATCGCCGCCGCCTCGATCTCGGGGAAGCGCCCGTCCAGCCGCTCTTCGCCGCGCGACCACAGCGCCACTTCGCCCTGGCGGCGCAGCAGCTGCACGCGGATGCCATCCCACTTCCATTCCAGGGTCCAGTCGCTGATCGGGCCCAGGCTGTCGACGCCGGCCTCCAGCGGGGAGGCCAGGAAAAACGGATACGGCTGCTGGCGATCCTCCGGCCGCTCTTCGGGCGAGAGCAGCGTGGCCAGCAGGCCGGGCGAGGGCACCCACTCGCCGAGCATGCGCTGGGCGATGCGCGCGATGTCGATGCCGGACAGCTCGGCCAGGGCCTGCTGCACCAGCCGCTGCGAAACACCAATGCGCAGCGCGCCGGTCAACAGCTTGTTGAACACCAGCCGCTCATCGAAGGCCAGCTGCCGCCACGCGCCGACCACGGTGGCGCGGCGGACCGCTTCGTCCTGGTTGGCGATCGGCAGCAGCCGCTGTTCGATCCAGTCGGCCAGGGCCACATCCGTCGCCGCTTGATCCGGGTCGTCGAACAACAGCGAGATGGTTTCCGCCAGATCGCCGACCTGGTCGTAGCTGTCCTCCACCAGCCATGCCGGCGTATCGGTTTCTTCGGCCAGCCATGCGCGCAGCTCGCCACTGGCCGCGATCCGGCGGCGCGCACTGGTGACCTTGCCGCCGGCCAGCAGGAACAGCGCCCAGGCCGCGTCGTGCGCCGGCGCCTGCCGGAAGTAGCGCACCAGGGCGGCGCGCTTGTCGCCGGTGGCGGTGCTGCGGTCCAGTTCGGTGTACAGCGCGGCGAAGCGTTTCATTCCTCCTCCCCGTAGCCGGTGGCGAAGGCCTCGGCAGCGACACCGCGCTCGCGCAGGAAACGGATCAGCGCATCGGTATTGCCGTGCGTGGCAATCACCCGGCGTGCGCCGGTCTCGGCGATGGTGCGCAGCAGATCGGGCCAATCGGCATGGTCGGACACGACGAAGCCGCGGTCGTAGTTGCGCCGCCGGCGGTTGCCGCGCACGCGCATCCAGCCCGAGGCGAAGCCCAGCTGCGCGCCCTTGAAACGCCGCATCCAGCTGCTGCCCGCCGCCGAGGGCGGGGCCAGCACCAGCTTGCCGGCGAAGTCGCTGCCGCGGGCCTGTTCGCTGACGGTTTCGGTGGCCAGCATGGGAATGCCCGCCGCGCGGTAGACCGCGACGCCGTTGGCGATCGCACCATGCAGCAGGGCGGGCTGGTCATCCAGCGGCAGCAGCTCGGCCAGCAGCCGCTGCGCCTTGCCCAGCGCGTAGCACAGCAGCACGGCCGCTTCGCCGCGCGCGGCACACTCGCGCCGCCAGGCCACGATCTCGGCGGCGACCTGGCGGGTATCGGGCCAGCGGTACACCGGCAGCCCGAAGGTGGCTTCGGTGATGAAGGTATCGCAGGGCACCACCTCGAACGGGGCGCAGCTGGGGTCGGGCTGGCGCTTGTAATCGCCCGAGGCCACCCAGACCCGTCCGGCGTGCGCGATCCGCACCTGCGCCGAGCCCAGCACATGCCCGGCCGAATGCAGCGAGACCTGGGTCTGGCCGAGCGTGAACGGCACCCCGTAGTCATACGCAGTGCACGCCACGTCGCCCAGCCGCCAGCGCAGGATCGGCAGGCTCTGCGTGGTGCAGAAGTACTCGCCCATGCCGTTGCGGGCGTGATCGCCATGGCCGTGGGTGATCACCGCGCGCGGCACCGGCCGCCAGGGGTCGATGTGGAAATCACCTGCCGGGCAGTACAGCCCTTCCGGGCGCAGCACCACCAGATCGTCGTTCGCCGTGTCTACCGTCATGCCCGCACTGTGCCGCCCGGCTCGTGCAGGAGGTGAGAATCCGCATGAACGGCCGCCCACGCGCCGATGCGGCAGAATCGGGCTTCCATCGCCAGGGAGGCTGCCGTGACGAACCCCGCATTGCCTGCGTTTTCCACCCATGTGGTGACCAACCAGCCACCGCCGTTTGCCGGGCGCCATCTGTGGGCCGATGACGTGGCACTGGCGCAGGCGGTACAGCGCGAAGGCGGCGGCGCGTTCGTGCCGCGGCTGGAGCGCTACGGTGAACTGGCCGGTGATCTGCTGTACCGGCTGGGCTTCGATGCCAACCGCGACCGGCCGCGATTGCGCACGCATGACGCACAGGGCCACCGGATCGACACCGTCGAGTTCCATCCGGCCTACCACGCGTTGCTGGACACGGCCAAGACGCACGGCGTGGCGGGGCTGTCCTGGCACGAGGGCGGGGCCGGTGCGCATGTTGCGCGGGCCGCGCTGAGCTACCTGCACCACCAGGCCGAGGCGGGCACCAGCTGCCCGCTGACCATGACCCATGCGGCGGTGGCGGTGCTGCGCCAGGAACCTGCGCTGGCCGAGTGGGCCGCGAAGGCGGCCGCACCGCAGTACGACCCGCGCGATGTGCCGATCGCCGACAAGGCCGGGATCACGCTGGGCATGGGCATGACCGAGAAGCAGGGCGGCTCGGATGTGCGCAGCAACGCCACCGTGGCCGAGCCGCTGCCGGGTGACGGCGAGTATCGGCTGATCGGGCACAAATGGTTTTTCTCCGCGCCGATGTCCGATGGCTTCCTGGTGCTGGCACAGGCGCCCGGCGGGCTGACCTGCCTGCTGATGCCGCGCCGGCTGCCGGACGGCGACCGCAATGCGTTCCGGCTGATGCGCTTGAAGGACAAGCTGGGCGACTGGTCCAACGCCTCCAGCGAAATCGAACTGTGCGGGGCCTGGGCGCGCCGGGTCGGTGACGAAGGGCGCGGCGTGGCCACGATCATCGGCATGGTGATGATGACGCGGCTGGACTGCATGCTCGGTGCAGCCGCGGAAATGCGCATGGCGCTCGCGCAGGCCCTGCATCACGCGCGGCACCGCAGCGCGTTTGGCCGGCGCCTTTGCGAGCACCCGCTGATGGCCAACGTGCTGGCGGATCTGGCGATCGAATCCGAAGCGGCCACGGCGCTGGCGCTGCGCGTGGCGCGCGCGGTCGACCAGGCGCCCCACGACCCGCAGGCCGCCGCGTTCGCCCGGCTCGCCACGGCGGTCGGCAAGTACTGGGTCTGCAAGCGTGCGGCCGCGTTCGTCAATGAAGCCCAGGAATGCCTGGGCGGTGCCGGCTATGTCGAGGAATCGATGCTGCCGCGCCTGTACCGGCAGGCGCCGCTGAATTCGATCTGGGAAGGCAGCGGCAACATCCAGTGCCTGGATGTACTGCGCGCACTGGCACGCGAGCCGCAGGTACTGCCCGCGCTGGAGGCCGAACTGGCTACGGCGGCCGGGCGCGATCCGGTCTTCGATGCCGCCTGTGACGCCCTGCGGGCGCGGCTGGCCGCAGGCCCGCAGGAGGCGCAGGCGCGCAGCATCACCGAAGCGCTCGCGCTGCTGCTGCAGGCGGCCGTGCTGCTGGCCGCCGACAGCCCGCTGGCGCCGGCGTTCGTGCGCTCACGGCTGGGCGGTGGGCATGGGCTGGCCTTCGGCACGCTGGCCGGCGGGACCGACTTCGGCGCGATCCTGGCGCGTGCCTTGCCCTGAACGGCGAAGGGCCGGCAATGCCGGCCCTCCGTGGGACACACCGCGCGCTGCTTCAGCGCTTGGCGTCGTCGGCATTGTGCTGGGCATCATCGGCCACATCGCGCGCCTTGTCGGCCACCTTCTGCGCGGCGGTGGCCGTGGAATCGCTGGCATGGGCCGCTGCGTCGCGGGCGGCGACCTTGGCTTCACTGGCCGCCTCGGAGGTGGCGACCGCAGCCCGGTCCAGTGCCTGCTGGGTGTCGGCGGCGGCGCGCTCGGATGCTTCGGCCGCGTTGTCGGCGGCCGAGCGCGTGGCCGCGGCGGCCTTGTCGACCGCTTCGCGGGCGGCGGCATTGGCGCTGTCGGCGGCTTCGGCGGCATCGCGGCGCGCTTCTTCGGCCTGCGGGCCCTGGCAGGCGGCGAGGGCGAGCACCAGGCTGGCGGCCAGCAACGGGGTCAGGGCGGGGCGGATCGTCATGGCGCACTCCTAGGCAGGTGAAGGATGGCGCCAGCGTATTCATGCGCCGGTACAGGACGGGTGAAGCCCGGCGGCGGTGCGGATCGAAGGCAAAGAAAAAGCCGCTGGCGAACCAGCGGCTTCTTCAGACTTGCGTGAAGAAAGAAGTTATTACTTCTTGGCTTCTTCAGCAGCGTCCTTGGCCTGCTCGGCGGTGCCTTCGGCAGCCTTGGCAGCGTCGGCAGCCTGGTCGGCAGCGGCGTCGGTGGCAGCGCCAGCAGCCTGGGCAGCGGCATCAGCCGAAGCGTCAGCAGCGGTGGTGGCGGTGTCAGCAGCAGCCTGGGCAGCGTCGGCAGCCGGGGCGCCAGCAGCAGCGGCCTGGTCGGCAGCAGCCTGCGCGTCAGCGGCGGCTTCGTTGGCCGAAGCAGCGGCGTCAGCAGCCTGCTCCTGCTTCGAGCACGCGGTCAGGGCCAGGCCCAGGGCCATTGCGATCAGCAGCTTGTTGATGCTCATTGTTGTGAATCCTCGTCGTTAGATTAGGCAACGCGCTATTGCGCGCCCGGCAACATGATGACAAGCCAAGATTGGCTGTCAAGCGATCGCGCATTCAGTTTTGAGAAATACGCGTTAAATCAAATCAAATCAATTCGATAGCGATTGCAGTTGCTTCGCCGCCACCGATGCACAGGGTAGCAATACCGCGCGTGACGCCGCGTGTGCGCAACGCATTCACCAGCGTGACCACCAGGCGGGCGCCCGAAGCACCGATCGGGTGGCCCAGTGCGCAGGCACCGCCGTTGACGTTGACCTTTTCGTGCGGGATGCCCAGTTCGCGGATCGGCGCCATCGCCACCACCGCGAAGGCCTCGTTGATCTCGAACAGATCGACCTGGTCCAGCGTCCAGCCGGTCTTGGCCAGGAGTTTATGGATCGCACCGATCGGGGCGGTGGTGAACCATTCCGGCGCCTGTGAATGGGTGGCGTGGCCGACGATCCGCGCCAGCGGCTGCAGGCCGCGCGCGGCCGCATCCTCCTCGCTCAGCAGCACCACCGCAGCGGCGCCGTCGGAGATGCTGGACGAGCTGGCGGCGGTGACGGTGCCGTCCTTCTTGAAGGCCGGGCGCAGGCTCGGGATCTTGGCGATGTCCGAGCGGCCCGGCTGTTCATCCTGCGCGAACTCGACCTCGCCCTTGCGGGTGGCGACCTTCACCGCAACGATCTCATCGTCGAACGCACCGGCGGCCTGCGCAGCCTGCGCGCGGCGTACCGATTCGATGGCGAAGGCATCCTGTTCCTCGCGGCTGACCTGGTACTTCTCCACCGCCGATTCGGCGAACTCGCCCATGGCCTTGCCGTCGTAGGCGTTGACCAGGCCATCGTGGGCCATGTGGTCGACCGCCTGGAAGTTGCCGAAACGGTTGCCGGTGCGCGAATTGGGCAGCATGTGCGGGGCGTTGGACATCGATTCCATGCCGCCGGCGACCACGATGCTGGCCGAGCCGGCCTTGATCAGGTCGTGGCCGAGCATGATCGCCTTCATGCCCGAGCCGCACACCTTGTTGAGGGTGGTGGCGCCGGTGGCGACCGGAATCCCGGCGGCGATCGCGGCCTGGCGGGCCGGCGCCTGGCCGAGATTGGCCGGCAGCACGCAGCCCATGATCACTTCGGAGACATCCGCGGCCGGGATCCCGGACTGGGCCAGGGCCGCGGCGATCGCGGTGGCGCCCAGGGTGGGGGTGGGCACGCCGTTGAACTGCCCCAGGAAGGAGCCGATGGCGGTGCGCTTGGCAGCGGCGATGACGATGTTGGACATGTGCAATCTCATTGGTACGTGAGCAATGTTCGGAATGGGAACACGCGCCTTGGAAGGCGGCGCGTTTCCCGGCAGACTGCGGGGGTCCGCCCAGTATAAGGGGGCGCGCTTGAACACCGGAGTCAGCCTGGAAGGCAGGCCGGCAGCGGTATTACTTCACGTGGGGAGCAGGGATGAAACAGATCGTGATCGGCAGGACGGTGCTGGCGGGTTCGCTGGCGTTGGCATTGAGTGCATGCGGGGGTGGGGGCGGCGGCGGCAACGTCCGCATCGATCCACCGCCGACCACGCCACCGCCCACGACGCCGCCGCCGACAACACCACCGCCGACGACGCCGCCACCCACGACACCGCCGCCGACCTCTACGCAGCCGGCGATCGATGCGCATCTGTCGATCATCAATGCCTACGACCGGGGCAACGTCACCGGCAAGGGCGTGCGCATCGGCGTGGTCGATTCGGGCGTGAACCGGCGCAATCCGACGCTGTCCGGCCGTGTCGTATCGAGCCGCGCCTACGTGGATCCGCGCGCGAACAACCTCAACGTGGACGACGTGGTCGGCCACGGCACCACGGTGGCCTCGCTGGCGGCGGGCCGCGCGTTCGGCAACTATCCGGGCGGCGTCGCACCGGACGCGCTGATCGTCTCGGCGCGCATCATCGCCGATACCCGGCCGGATGATGACGGCTCCGGTGATGGCAACGAAGTGGACGGCGCGCTCGGCCTGGCCGGCGTGCATCAGGATCTGATCACCGACGGGGTGAAGATCATGAACAACTCGTGGGGCGGGCTGTACTGGACCAATGCGGCGGCCACCGCGCCGATCGCGGCCGAGTACCGTCCCTTCATCGTCGGCAACAACGGCCTGGTGGTGTTTGCCACCGGCAATGAAAGCCGGGCCAATCCGTCGGACATGGCGGCGCTGCCGAGCCAGCGCGGGCCGGGCAACACGCTGCCGGCCGCCGATCTGGAACGCGGCTGGCTGGCGGTGACGGCGGTGGATTCCAACGATCCGGCCAAGCTGGCCTCGTATGCCAACGCCTGCGGCGTGGCCGCCAATTACTGCCTGGCCGCACCCGGCTCGGCGGTGTTCCTGGATCCGCAGAACACCGGCGGCACGCCCAGCTACTACTGGGGGTCGGGCACGTCCTACGCCGCGCCGCTGGTCTCCGGTGCGGCGGCGCTGGTGTGGGAGAGATTCCCGAGCCTGAGCAACGATCAGGTGCGCCAGATCCTGCTCGGGACCGCCAGTGACCTGGGCGCGCCCGGCGTGGACGCGGTGTTCGGCCATGGCCTGCTCAACGTCGGCCGCGCGCTGCGCGGTCCCGGCCGGCTGGACTGGGGCGACCTGCACGTCATGCTGCCCTCGGACCAGGCCACCAGCTGGTGGGGCGGGCTGTCCGGTGCGGGCGGCATCGTGGCCGATGGCGGCGGCAACGTGGTCGATGGCGTCGCTGATCCCAGCCTGTCGCTGTCCGGGCAGAACCGCAATGCAGGGCAGTTGCGGGTCACCGGTGGCGCAACCGTGTCGGTCAATGACCTGTATGAATCGGACATCGTCGTGGATACCGGGTCCTACCTGTACGCCTGGGAGGTCACGGTCAACGGCGACATCACCAACAACGGCGTGATGCAGATCAACTCGGCGAAATTCGTCAACCGCGAGACCGATCTCAACGGCACCCTGCGCAACAACGGCATCCTGTTCAATCGTGATTTCGCCCACACCACGCTCAACGGTGACTTCACCCAGAGCGCAGGCGGCGAATTCTGGATGCTGCTGGGCACCGATCCGCTGCATATCACCGGCAAGGCCGCGCTCGATGGCGAGCTGTTCGTCTACGGGGTGGCCGAAGGGTACGTGCCGCGCCGCGTGCACGAGGTCCTGCAGGCCGATGGCGGGGTGGAGGGCCGTTTCTCCGCGTGGGGCTACAACGCGGCCACGCTGCCGCTGCTGCAGGCCACCGTGCATTACGACCCCAACCGCGTGTATCTGGATGTGGAACCGACCTCGGTGACAGTCGCCGCCGGCGCAGGCGCGAGCGTGGCCACGCTCGCCTCGGCCAGCCGCGTGGAAGCTGCGTTCCAGGCACTGGATGCACGGCTTCAGCCGACAACGGCCTCCACGGCCATCGTGCTCGACCCGGTGGTGACCGCGGCGGCCGGTGCGATCCAGCGCACCGCGACGAACGAAGCGCTCGCGGCCAGCCTGGACAGTCTGTCCGGCAAGGCACATGGGCTGGCCGCGGCGATGACCTTCGACACCATCGACATGAATCGCCGGGCCCTGTCCTCGCGCTTCGATGCGGTGATGGCCGCGCCGCGCCTGCAGGGTGCGTGGCACAACACGCTCGGCGAGGCCGGGCAGGGCAGCTTCGCCGGCAGCGGCGTGCAGACCCAGGGCTGGATGATGGGGCAGGACATGGCGGTGGGCAGCAATGCGGTGGCTGGCTTCGCCTTCGGCGAGACGCGCAGCACCAGCAGTGCGGCGTGGGGGGATGAGCGTGGCCGCGATCGCCAGTCGCAGGCACAGGTGTATGCCGGCTGGAACAGCGGCCACGGCTACGCACTCGGCCAGTTCGGCGTCGGCCAGTTCACCCGGCAGATCGATCGCCAGCTGCTGCTGGGTGCCGGCCAGTACGGTGTGGATGCCCGTTACGGCGGCCACTTCAGCGCCGCCAGCGTCGAATCGGGCTACCGCTTCGGCACCGCCCGCGCGGCACTGACGCCCTACCTCGGGGCGGAGTATGCGCGGGTGGAAAGCGATGGCTTCAGCGAACAGGGCGGCTTTGGCTTCGGGCTGCGTGCCGCGGGCAGCCAGGCCACCCGCAGCCAGGCGCTGGCCGGCCTGCGTGCGGAACGGCAGTGGGGTGGCTGGTCGCTGCGCGGCTATGCCGAATGGCAGCAGATGCTCTCCAGCAGCGGCCTGGATGTGCAGGCCAGCTTCGTCGGCGTGGATGCCTGGGCGCCGATGGCGGGCCTGCAGCCGGCACGCTCGGGCGGGCTGTTCGGGGTCTCGGTGGAATCCTGGCTGAGCCGCAACAGCCGGGTGGCGTTCGGCTATGACCAGCGCTTCGGCCCGCGCGGCGATCTGCACCAGGTCGCGCTGCGCTACATGGCCGCATTCTGACCGTCCGGGCGGCAACGCCCGGTCCTGCAACGCAGAAGGGCGCGATCGGTGATCGCGCCCTTTTCAGTGCACCATGCCGCGCCGGCTCAGCTGCCGCGCAGCGTGCCCAGCCGCGGCGTCGCCCGGCCCAGCGGCATCTTGAGCTTGCCGATGGAGAGGATGCGCGCTTCGGCGATCTGGTCGGCCGCGCGCTGAGGCGCGATGCCCTCCCGCTCGGACAGCGCGAAGATGCGCCCGAGGTTGTGGTAGATGCTGCGGATCAGGCGCATCGCGCGCTCGCGGTTGTAGCCGTCGATTTCCAGCGAGACATTCATCACGCCACCGGCGTTGACCGCGTAATCCGGCGCGTACAGGATGCCGCGTGCGTGCAGCTCATCGCCGACCTCCAGGCTGGTCAGCTGGTTGTTGGCGGTGCCACACACGATCCGGCATTTCAGCCGGGGCAGGGTCTGCGGGTTGATCGCGCCTTCCAGCGCGCAGGGCGCGAACACATCGGCGTTGACGTCGTAGATATCGTCGGGCTTGACGGCCTCGGCACCGTATTCGGTGACAGCGCGGTCGACCAGGGTGCTGTCCAGATCGCTGACGAACAGTTTGGCGCCGCGGTCGCGCAGCAGCTTGACCAGTTCCATGCCGATGTGGCCCAGGCCCTGCACGGCGATGCTGGCCTTGCCCACTTCCTCGTGGCCCAGCTTGTGCTGCATGGAGGCCATCAGCGCCTGCAGTGCGCCATAGGCGGTGAACGGGGCCGGATCGCCCGAGCCGCCATGTACCTGGTGCACGCCGGTGACGTATTCGCTTTCCAGGTAGATGTTTTCCATGTCGTTGACATCGGTGCCGACGTCTTCGGCGGTGATGTAACGGCCGCCCAGCGAATCGACGTAGCGGCCGAAGGCGCGGAACAGCACCTCGGTCTTGTCGCGCTTGGGATCGCCGATGATCACCGCCTTGCCGCCGCCCACGTTGAGCCCGGCCAGCGCGTTCTTGTAGGTCATGGTCCGGCTCAGCCGCAGCGCGTCTGCCAGCGCCTCGTCGGTGCTGGCATACGGGCGCATGCGCACCCCGCCCAGGGCCGGGCCGAGGGTGGTGTTGTGGACGGCGATGATCGCCCTCAGGCCGGCATCGCGGTTGTGGCAGAACACCACCTGTTCGTGACCGCTGGTTTCGAGGGTTTCAAATAACATGGCAGCTCCGATGGTGCGAACGGTGGCGAAAAGCGGCGAACGCGCCAGCAAAAGGTGGGGTGTAAAACAAAAAAAGCGACGTCGTCGGGAATGGGACGGGTCGCGCGGCGCCATTCTAGTGCATTCCGCCGGTAGGTGTTGTCAGGGTTTGCCGCCCAGTGCCGGGCACCGGCGACCGCGGCTGCCGTGGGCGGCGGCACCGGCGGGATTAAAGTTGCCGCCGCGGCGGCCGATGCCTTGGCAACGGTGAGCATGCCCGGCAATGTCAGGATGAAACGCGTGGTCGCAGTCGCAGTGGCAACAGGGCAGGTGCGTTACCCCGTGACCGGGAGCCGGGCATGACCGGCGCGCTGGTGATGGTCGGCGTGCTGCTGGCAGCGGCCACCGTGGCGGGCGCATGGCTGTGGCAGCGGGGCGCGGCCGGCAAGCCCGCGCCGTCGCGCCGCCGGCCGCCGGGCGCCGCAGCGGCCGCTGCGCCGGCGCAGGCCGCCGACGCGCCGCCGGCCAACGCGGCCGCCCTGCTGCAAGCCAGCCTGCATGAGCTGGCGCTGGTGCCGCGCAGCGGCGACACCGGGGCGTCCACCGCCGTGCATGCCGGGGAACTCCGAGATACCGTCACGGCCGCGCTGCTGGCCCGGGAGTGGTCGGCGCGGCATCTGCCCCGCCGCCCGCAGCTGCTGCCGCAGTTGATCCAGACCGTGAACGACAGCGATGCCTCGGCCCGCGGCATCGCCGGCATCATCGGCCAGGATGCGGTGCTGACCGGCAACCTGCTGCGGATCGCCAACAGCCCGATCTATCGCCTGCAGGCGCGCCCGGTGGAAACGCTGCAGCGGGCGGTGACGCTGGTGGGCACCGACGGGATCCGCCAGATCATCAGCGCGGTGCTGGTGCAGCCGGTCATGCACCTGCAGTGCGATGCGTTCCCGCAGTTCAGTGCGGTGATCTGGGAGCACGCGCTGCTGGCCTCGCGCGCGGCGGCCGACCATGCGCGCAGCGTGACCCATGAAGACGGCTTTGCGGCGCAGTGGCTGGGCCTGACCCAGGGGCTGGGCGCGGCGCTGGTGATGCGCCACCTGCTGGACGCCTGTGCCGCCCAGGGCGAGGCCGCGCCCGAGCGCGCGCTGGCGGCCGAGCTGCTCGATGCCTGGACCCTGCCGGTGGCCAGCCGCATCGCAGCGGCTTGGGAACTGCCGCCGGCGGTGCACGAGGCGTTGATCCGGCAGCGCGCCGGCGGGCTGGCCTCAAGCCTGCGTTTCGGGCGGGCGGCGGCCGCGGCGAGCCTGCTGTGCCGGCACGGGCAGATCGGGCAGGCGCAGGCGCTGGCGCTGCTGGAAGGCCTGGAGGACACCCCCGCGCACGCAGTCCAGTGGATCTGGCGGCGCGTGCACGGGCGTGCGGTGGAAACCGTGGACGATGCCGAACGCCTGCCGCTGGCCGCGGAATGAACCGCGCAGGCTTACAGCTGTGATTCCAGCGGCAACCAGCTGATCGCGCGGGCGCTGGCGCGCAGCCACAGGCTGCTGTCCGGTTCGGTGTACAGCCAGTGCGGCGGTTGCGCGGCCCGATCCAGCCAGCGCACCTGATCGTCGGGGCCCAGCGCGATCCAGTAGCTCTGTTCGGGGCTGGCCAGCCGCAGGTATTCATCGCGCAGCTGCACGGCCAGCGCCGGGTCGTCGAACAGCACGCCCATTTCGGTATTGAGATAGGCCGAACGCGGATCCAGGTTGAACGAGCCGACGAAGCCGCGGCGGTCATCGACCAGCAGCGCCTTGGTGTGCAGGCTGGCCCCGCTGCTGCCGAACAGGCCGCCGCCATCGACATTGCCCCGTGCCTTGAGCTCGTACAGCTGCACGCCACTGCGCAGCAGCGGCGCGCGGTAGTGCATGTAGCCACTGTGCACCGCCGCCACATCGTTGGCCGCCAGCGAATTGGTCACCACCCCGACCTGCGCGCCGCGCTGGACCAGCCCGCCCAAGGCCTCGGCGCCGTCTTCGCCGGGCACGAAGTACGGGGAAATCAGCAGTGCCTTGTGCTGGGCGGACTGCACCACCTGCCCCAGGCGGGTGACCAGCCAGCCGGCGCGATCGTCGCGGCGATGCTTCATCGGCGGATCGGAGACGATCTGGACCTGGTCGCTCCAGCGCAGCGCCAGCGTGTGCCGGTAGTACGCGCGCGCCGCCTGTGAGCGTGCCACGCGCTCCAGGTACGGCTTGGCGCTGTCCAGCCCCGCCTCGTGCTCGGATTCGGCCACCAGCAGGCGCAGCTGCGGCAGCGTGTGGAAGGCCAGCGCCCGGATCGGCACGGCCGTTTCGCTGTTCCAGTAGTCATCGAAGATCGTGTTGGCCTGGGCCACGGCCTTGCCGGCCACCAGCAGGTCCAGGTCCTGGAAGTTCACGTCCGGGCGCGCGCTGAAGTACTCCTCGCCGATGTTGCGCCCGCCGACGATCGCCACGCGCCCATCGGCGATCCAGGCTTTGTTGTGCATGCGGTGGTTCACGCTGAAAAAGCGCTGCACCATCTCCACCATCCGCCAGATCCCGCTGCGGTTGCGGAAGGGGTTGTACAGGCGGATCTCGATGTTGGGATGGGCATCGAGCGCCATCATCAGCGCGTCCTTGTCCTGCGCGTTCATGTCATCGAGCAGGATGCGCACGCGGACCCCGCGTTCGGCGGCCCGGTGCAGCTCGCGCGCCATGAGGTGGCCGATCAGGTCGTCGTGCCAGAGGTAGTACTGCAGGTCCAGGCTGCGCCCCGCGTGCTGGGTGATCAGCGCGCGCGCGGCGAACGCGTCCAGCCCGTCGGACAGATAGGCCACGCCGGATTGCCCGGGGTGCTCGGCCTGCAGGCGCAGCAGTTCACGGTCGATCGCACTCTGGTCGGCCTGCAGCGGCAGCACGCGGGAGGGTTCGCCGCGCGCCTGGGGCGTGAGATGGTCGGCCAGCAGCAGCCCGCTGAGCACCAGCAGGGCCACCACCGCCACGAGAATTCCCAGCAGGCGCAGCATCCGGCGCCAGAGCGGTTTCGTTTCAGTCATGCCCTGATCGTAAGCGGCGGCGTGCACCGGCAGTGCACGCGGACATCACGCAGGCCGCCTGCGCGCGCTCAGAAGCGCTCGTCCGGGGCGAGATACCGCCACTGGCCCGGGGCGAGCTTGCCGATCGCCACGCGGCCGATGCGCAGGCGGCGGATGCTGATGACCTCCAGCCCCACCTGGCGGCACATGTCGCGCAGCTGGCCCGGCTGCACCGGCTTGATCGCAAAGCGCAGGCGGGTTTCGTTCTGCCAGCTGACCTTGCACGGCGGCAGCGGCCAGCTGCGGTAGCTCAGCCCGTGCGCCAGCCGTTTCATGCCGTAGGGCGCCAGCTCGCCGCTGACTTCCACCAGGTATTCCTGTTCCAGCGTCGCGCCCCGGTCCTTGAGGTGGGAGACCACGCGGCCATCCTGGCTGACCACCACCATGCCGCTGTCTTCGGCCGCCAGCGGCATCACCAGCTGCAGCGCGTGGAAATGGCGCTGCAGCAGCGTCACGCCGGTGCCGTCCAGTTCGCTGCGGGTCTCCGGGGTGACCATCGCGCACAGCTCCTGGCCGCTGATGCCGACCGGCTTGTGCAGCAGCATGCTCACCGTCTCGGCGCGGGTCGCTTCGGCGTTCTCGCGCAGCACGATGGCTTCGTCGGTCACCATCGTCTGCGGTTGTTCGACCACCGTGCCGTCCACGGTGACCCAGCCGCCTTCGATGTAGCGCTGGGCGTCGCCACGGGAACACCCAACCAGGTGGGTCAGGCGTTTGTCGAGTCGGATCGGGTCGGTCATGGGGCAGGCAACGAAAAGCAGGACGCGGGCGGGGAGTGTACTGGCTGGGCGCCGTGGCTGCGCGATGAGGGGCTGCGCGCGGGCGGGGGCGCTGGCATGATCCGGGCATGAAGCCTTTCGCATCGCCGGCCGTACGGGTCGGACTTTCCATCGCCGTGGCCACCGGGCTGTACGGCATTTCCTTCGGTGCCCTGGCGGTCGCGGCCGGGCTCAGCGTGTGGCAGGCGCAGGCATTGAGCCTGCTGATGTTCACCGGCGGCTCGCAGTTCGCGTTCATCGGCGTCATCGCCGGCGGCGGGGCAGGTTCGGCCGCGTTCACTGCCGCGACCCTGCTGGGGGTGCGCAATGCGGTCTACGGCATGCAGATGAACCGGATGCTGGGCCTGCGTGGCGGGCTACGGCTGCTGGGCGCGCAGCTGACGATCGATGAATCGGCGGCCACGGCGTCCAGCCAGCGCGACCCTGCCGAGCAGCACCGGGGGTTCTGGACGGCCGGGGTGGGGGTGTTCCTGCTCTGGAACCTGTTCACCGCGGTCGGGGCGATCGCCGGCGATGCGCTGGGGGATCCGCGCCGCTGGGGCCTGGATGGCGCGGCGGTGGCCGCGTTCCTGGCGTTGTTGTGGCCGCGGCTGCGCCAGCGTGATGCGGTGGCCGTGGCGATCGTGGCCGCGCTGGTGACGGTACTGGCGTTGCCGTGGGTGCCGGCGGGCATTCCGATCGTGCTGGCGGCCGCGGTCGCCGCGGCCTGGGGCGCGCTCGTGCCTGGGCCGCGCGATGAAGGGCTGGAGCCGGACATCGCACCGGCGCCGCCGGAGGCCCGCCGATGAGCACCTGGCACTGGCTGCTGCTGGCCTGCGCGGCTGCGTATGCGATCAAGCTGGCCGGCTGGCGGGTGCCCTCGCGGTGGCTGGAATCGCCGCGCATGACGCGGGTCGCCGGCACCTTGACGATCGGCCTGCTGGCCGCGCTGACGGCCATGAACGCGGTGGCCAGCGGCACCGCGATCGCCTGCGATGCACGGCTGGGCGCGCTGCTGGTGGCGGCCATCGCGTTGCTGCTGCGCGCGCCGTTCCTGGCGGTGGTGGTGCTGGGCGCGGCCAGTGCGGCGGCGCTGCGCTGGGCCGGGATCGGCTGAGCCGTTCACCCGGCCGCGGTGCGCTCCAGATGCGTCAGGTAAAGGCGTAGATCGAACTCCAGCTGGTGATAGTCCGCTTCCATGTGGGTGCACAGCTGGTAGAACGCCTTGTTGTGGTCGGATTCCTTCAGGTGCGCCAGTTCGTGCACCACGATCATCTTCAGGAACGGGGCCGGCGCCTCGCGGAACACGCTGGCGATGCGGATCTCACGGCTCGCCTTGAGCCGGCTGCCCTGCACGCGCGACACCGTGGTGTGGGTTCCCAGCGCGTGCTTGAGCACCTGCAGCCGGCTGTCGTAGATCACCTTGGACAACGGCGCGGACTGGCGCAGGTAGCGTTCTTTCAGGCCCTGGGTGTAGTCATACAGCTGGCGGTCGTTGCGGACCTCGTGCAGCTGGCCATAGCGCTGCGCCAGCCAGGGCCCCAGCCGGTCGCCCGCGATCAGCTCGCGCACCTGCTGCTGCAGGGCGTCGGGGTAGCCGGCGAGATACTTCAGGGCGGACATGGCGGGCAGTTGGGGCAGGGCGGGCAGACCCGTATGATGGCCTCCGGAATCCCGTAAAAACAGATGCAAGGCGTATGGCGAAGGCAAATCCCCTGCAGGAGCAGCTGCTCAAGGCTGGCCTGGTCAAGAAATCCCAGGTCTCCCAGGCCGCCCGTGAACAGGTCAAGGCCCGTCACGGCAAGGCCCCGGTCGCGCCCAGCGAAAGCCAGCGCGAGGCCGACCGCGTGCGCGCGGAAAAGGCCGAGCGCGACCGCGCGCTGGAGGCCGAGCGCAAGGCGCGCGCCCACGCGCAGGAACTGCAGGCCCAGGTCCGCCAGATCATCGAGGCGCACAAGGTCAAGCGGGAGGGCGAAAGCGAGTACCGCTTCAATGACGGCACCGTGATCCGTACGCTGCTGGTCAACCCGCTGCTGCGCCGCCAGCTTGCCGCGGGCAGCCTGGTGATCGTGCGCCTGGGCGAGGGCTTCGAACTGGTGCCGCGCGCGGCGGCCGAGAAGATCCGCGAACGCGATGCCAGCGTGATCGTGCTCGACAACGGCCAGCCCAGCGCCGAGCCGAGTACCGGCAACGACGAAGACGATGCGTATTACGCGCAGTTCCAGGTCCCCGACGACCTGGTCTGGTAAGCACGGCCTGAAGGATTCATCCCGGCGCGCGGGCGTTCAGCCGCACGTCGGCTGGGCGCTGGCGGCCGGGACTATGCTGGTCTTATCTACCACGGCATGGGAGACACGATCATGGCGACAGGTTGGGCAGGCGACGGCGCCGTCCAGGATCAGATCGACGCCACCGTCGATGAGGCCATCCAGCGCGCCCGCGCGCAGCTCCGGCACGGCCCGGGGCTGACCCACTGCGAAGAATGCGATGCCCCCATTCCGGAGGCGCGGCGCAAGGCCGTGCCCGGGGTCCGCCTGTGCGTGCGCTGCCAGGCCGCGGCCGATGCCGGGCAGCACGAAAGCGCCAGCTTCAACCGCCGCGGCAGCAAGGACAGCCAGCTGCGCTGAGGCGCCTCAGCCGTCGCCCTGGATTCCGCCGGGGGCCTGCGAGGGATCGCGCCAGCGGCGCACGGTGCGCTGGAAGAACATGTTGTTCGGGATCTGCAGCACGGTGCCTTCGTGCCCGCCGCCGTTTTCCTGCAGCGTGGTGTAGATCAGGTTCACATCGATCACGCGGCCCTTCAGGCCGGGCTTTTCGCCGTTCTCCAGCACTTCGATGTAATCGTGCAGGCGGAACGGGCGCGTGGTGAAGATCAGCAGCGTGCAGAAGATGTTGGAGAGCACGCTCCAGGCCGCGAAGAAGGCCACCGCGCCGACGGCGGCGAAGCCGGTGAACGCAGTCCACAGCACCGAAGCCGAGGTGCCGATGATGCTGAGCACGATCAGCAACGCACCGAAGTTGATGATGAAACTGCTGATGCGGCGCGCGCCCATCACCATTTCCACCGGCAGTGTGTGGTGCTCACCGAGGCGGCGGATCAGCCGGCGCGCGAACATCCGCAGCAGCCAGGCGGCCAGCAGGGTCAACAGGATCTGCAGGGCAGGAACCCCGTAGTGCAGCCACTCATGGGTCCAGGCGGGCAGATGGTCTTTCATGGGGAACGCGATTCCTTGCAGCGGTAATGCCGGTGACCGCCCATCTTAATGCGCGCGGCGGTGATCTACCCGACCGCGGGCTCAACCGCCTGTCCGGCCACGGCCTTCCAGCCCTGCGATCAGCTGGGACACGCAGACCGGGGCAGTGTCTGCGTAGTGCACGCACAGGTCCGGGCCCGAGGGCGGCAGCGAGAGCCGTACGGTCACCGGGCTGAAGGGCAGCAGGCAGCTGTTGGCCAGCGACAGCAGCAGGGCGAGGCACGAGGTGGACATGGCGGTTTCCTGGTCGGCAGTGACAGGGCTTGGATGCACGGCACGGCAGGAAGGTTTAAACGGCGTGCGCGAAAAAGAACCGGCGGCGCTTTAAACCTTTTGATCGGCCGGCGCATCCAACGGATATGCTCACCACCACCATGCCCGCCCCCGATGCCTCCGCGCAGGTCGACCCTGCCGACGACCACGCCCTGGTGCGTGCGGCGGCGGCCGGTGACGTGGCCGCCTATGAACGCATCTACCGGCGGCATGCGCCACGCATGTACGCGGTGCTGTGGCGTTTGTGCGGCGGGCAGGCCGCGCGTGCCGAGGATGCATTGCAGGACGCGTTCCTGCAGGCCTGGCGTTCGCTGCCGGGATTCCGTTTCGAATGCAGCCTGGGCACCTGGCTGCATCGGCTGGCAGTGAACGCGGCGCTGATGGAACTGCGTGCGCATGCGGCCTCCGATGCGGGCGACACCGGCGAAGACGCGATCGAGGCGATGGCGCTGCTGCCGGCGCTGGAGCGCTGCACCGGGACCGCGATGGATCTGGAACGCGCCCTGGAGACGCTGCCGCCACGCGCCCGCGCGGTGCTGGTGCTGCACGATATCGAAGGCTGGAAACACCAGGAAATCGCCGACCAGCTGCAGATGGCGGTCGGCAGTTCGAAAGCACAGCTGCACCGCGCGCGCGGCCTGTTGCGCGCGTGCCTTGGAGAACCCGCATGACCCACCACGCCCCCGGCCACGATGATCTCGCTGCACGACTGCAGGCACTGCCTTCGCAGCGTGTCCCCCCGGCGCACGTGTGGCAGAACATCGCCGCCGGCATCGCACCGCCAGCCGCCGCCGCTGCGGCCGTCACGCCGCCGCGTGCGCTGCGCAGGCCGCGCCGCTGGCCGCTGCGGATCGGCCTGGGCCTGGCCGCCGCGCTGGCCCTGGTGATGGTGGTGCCCACGCCGGTGCCGCAGACGCCGCCGCCCACGCTGCTGCAGCGCCAGGCCGATGCCATGGCCGGCCAGTACCAGCAGGCGATCGCATCGCTGCCCCCGGCCGCGGGCGCCGATGCGCTGCAACCGGCGTTGCATGAACTCGATGCCAGCGCGGATGCGATCCGTGCGGCCATCGCCGAAAACCCACGCTCGCGCCATCTGCTCGGGCAACTGCAGCGCACCTATGCGCTGCGGCTGGAACTCACCCAGCGGGCGGTCCTGGCGGCCGGCCTGCCAACCTGAAGGAGACACTCCCATGCGTACTTCCCTGTCCCTGCTCGCCGCCCTGGCGCTGTGGCTGCCCCTCGCGGCGCAGGCCGACACCCGCGTCGATGAACGCCACCCGCTCGGCGCCGGCGGGCGCGTGGAGTTGAGCAATATCGCCGGCAAGGTCAGCGTGCGCGGCTGGGACCGCAACGATGTCGCGCTGACCGGGGCGATGGCCGACGGGCTCACGCTCAAACAGGACAGGAGCAGCAACCGGGTCCGCTGGGAGGTGGTCTATCCGCGCGGCCGCAGCAGCGGCGGGGCGACCCTGGAACTGCGCGTGCCGCGCGCGGTGGAGGTGCAGCTGGGCACGGTCAGCGCCGACATCGATGTGGCCGGGCTGGACGTGCGCCGGCTGCAGGTCAATACGGTCAGTGGCGGCATCGTGGCGGACGGGCGCAGTGGCGAGGCCACGTTGAATTCGGTCAGCGGGCAGATCCGCACGCAGCTGCAGACGCCGCGGCTGGACGCACGCACGGTCAGCGGCCAACTGCTCGCCGGGCGCGGTGCCTCGGGCGAGATCACCGCAGAAACAGTGTCCGGGCGGATCACGGTCGACGCTGGTCGGATCCAGCGGCTTGCGGTGGAAAGCGTATCGGGGAGTGTGGACGTGGCCGCGGCGGGCATGGCCCCGGGCGGCAAGGTGACACTGCAGACGGTCAGCGGGTCGATCGCGCTGAAGCTGCCGGTCACGGTCTCGGCGCAGCTGGCGGTGAAGACCTTCAGCGGCAGCATCCAGTCCGATGCCGGCCAGGTCGAGAAGCCCAGGTACGGCCCCGGACGCAGCCTGGACGCGCGTCTTGGCGGTGGCGACGGGGATGTGTCGATCAATGCCCATTCGGGCAGCGTGCGGGTCAGCCTGACCCGCTGAGTGCAGCCACCGCACCGGCCAGCGCCGGTGCGGTCGGCAGCGACGTCAGCCGGCTTTTTTCAGCGCCAGGGTATTGCCCAGCACTTCGATCTTGCCGCCGCCCTTGCGGAAGGCAGCCAGATCCGCAGCGATGCTCTGGCTGCTGACGGCGGAGTTGGACCCTTGCTTGCGGTCCACGCGAACGGTGTTGCTTGCCTTGGGGGAGGTCTTTGGCGTACGAGCCATGGATGCTCCTGCTATGAATGGATCGTGGAAGAAAACGTCGACAGATCCTGCTGTTGTCGACGGTAGTCCTGCCGCACGAGGCGGCAATCATCGCCGCCCATGTCGAATTGGCGGCAGATCGCGGGACGCTGCGAATAGATCGTGCAGCGAAGATGGTACGGGTCGATCGCCGCGCACCAGCCTTCCTCGTTCTGCGCCATCACGGTACCGCCGCGCGCATCGGTATCCAGCAGATGGCCGGGTACGTTGTCGTCGGGCATGACCGTGACGGTGAGCCGGCAACACACCGCGTCGCAACGGCGACAGTCGATGGCGGCAGGTTCGGCGGGTGGAAGGGGTACAGCCAGGCGTTCGCCCAATCGGATATCTCGAGGCGGCTCGGGGTGCGACATGCTGTGAACGAGCCGGATCACAGCGTAGAGCGATGCCGGCACCCAGGACGGATCCGGAAGGCGGCAGCATCGAGAAGGGTGGCCTGCAACAGGCCCGGGTGACATGCGCATTGCGCATTGAAGCCGAAAGATGATAGCGCTTACGGCGTAACGTTTTGTTAATGCGGGCCGTCTGCACCCCTTCAGGCCTTGCGGGACAAGGCCTGGCGCTGCGTTGGATCAGCCCGCGGCGGCCCACGCCAGGCCGTGCACGACGCCGAACGAGGGATTGCCGCGGACCAGCGTGGCGGTCGGGAACGCCGCCGCGACCGCCTGCTGCAGGTAGCCGGCCCGCGACATGCCGCCGGTCAGGAACACCGCCACCGGATCATGGCCGATATCGGCCCGTACCTGGGCCAGCAGGGTATCCAGTTCGCTCAGGTAGCCGCTGGCGGCGGCCTGCAGGCGGCCGGCGTCCACATCCACGTGCAGGCCACGCTCGATGAACTCCAGCGGGCTGTGGTGGCTGGCTTCGGTGCTCAGGGCGATCTTGCAGTGCTCGACCTCGCGGTACAGCCGCGCGGTGTTGCCGGTGTCCTGCAGCGCCTGCAGCCGGCGATCCCACGGCGCATCCACGTCGCGGTAATTGTGCTGGCGGAAATCGCGCTGGCGGGTGGTGTCCTGCACCATCGCCGCTTCCACGTAATGGTGCGTCGGCACCCGGCTCAGGCCACGCCCGAACAGCGGCATGTAGCCGCCCAGGCTCAGGGCCAGGTCGATGTCGGTGCCGCCGCGCGGGATACCCCAGGCGCGGTGGATCTTCGGCGCGCGCCCGCCGCCCACGCGGGCATGCGCGATATCGGTGGTGCCGCCGCCGATATCCACCACCACGGCATCGTGTTCTTCGGGGCTTTCGGCGTGGTAGTGCATGGCCGCCGCAGCGGGCTCCTCAAGGAAATCCACATCGTCGAAGCCGGCCGCGAGCGCCGCGCCGTGCAGGATTTTAAGTGCCTGGTCGTTGCCGGCATCGCCGATCGAGCTGCGGAACTGCACCGGGCGGCCCAGCGTGGCGGTCCGTACCGGCGCATCCAGCTGGCGCGAGGCGGTCAGCCGGATGTGTTCGAGGATGTGGGTCGCGATGCCGGTGATGGTCTGGCGCGCACGCGGATGCAGGTTGTAGCCGAGCATGGACTTCGGGCTCTGCACCAGGTTGCCTTCGTTTTCCTCGAAGTAGGCCTCCAGCGCATCATCGCCGTAGATGGCGTTCTGCAGCAGCTTGGTCGAGCTCAGCGGCGCGCGCATCTGCTCTTCCATCCACTGCCGACGCACCACCCGCAGCGCTTCGCGGCGCAGGGCATCGGGCGTGCGTTCCTGGCCGGCGGCGCGGGCATCGCGCGCGGCGGCATCGATCAGGCGCGCCAGCTCATGTTCCAGTGCCGGGGTCAGCTGGAAGTCGTTGGGGTCGCGCATCACCTCGGGGAAGTACACCGTGGTGCGGAACTGCTGGGCATCGCCGAACTGGATCGGGACGACCTTGCCGTCGATCACCACGGCGGCGGCGGAGTTGCTGGTGCCAAAGTCGATGCCGAGTTTCATGCGGGCCGGGCCGGTGGACAGGGGGCGCGCACTTTGCGGCAAGCCGCCCGCCGACGCAAGGGCCGCCCGGCCGGGCGGTTACAATAGGCGCCGTTTCGTTACCGATGACCTGCCGATGTCCACCGTTCCCGCCTGCCCGCAGTGCACCCTTGAAAACACCTATGCCGATGGCGCGCTGTGGATCTGCGCGGACTGCGGGCACGAATGGGCGGCCGGCGATGGCGCGGGCGAGGCCGTGGTGGTGCGCGACAGCAACGGCAACGTGCTGGTGGCTGGCGACACCGTCACCGTGATCAAGGATCTCAAGGTGAAGGGCTCCTCGATCCCGCTCAAGCAGGGCACGGTGATCCGCAACATCCGCCTGGTCGAAGACGATGCCGAGCACATCGAAGGCAACGCGGAAAAGATCAAGGGCCTGGTCCTGAAGACCTGCTTCCTCAAGAAGGCCTGACCCGGCTCAGTTGACCGGCGCGCTGCGCTGCCGCCAGCGCTGCAGGCTGTCCAGCTTGGCCTGGTAGCGGGCCTTGAGGGGGTCGCTGTCGCCGGCCAGGTCGTGGGCGCGCTGCAGTTCCAGCGACGCGCGGCGGTTGTCGCCGACCCGGAAGTACACGCGCGCCAGGCCGAAGTGGAACGGGTGCGCGGTGTCATACAGGCGCACCGCGCGCGTGTAGAACCCGATCGCCTGGGCGTACTCGCCGCGTTGCTCGGCCTGGGCGCCGAACAGATACTGCGCGAACGGATCGCGGCGCTGGACCTGGGCCAGCCGCCGTGCCAGCAGGGCCGCCTGCCGGCTGTCGCCCAGCCGCCGGTACAGGGCGCTGGCATTGGATAACGTGGCGGCATGCCGCGGCTGGTGGCGCAGGGCGGTCTGGTAGTCCACCCGGGCGCGATCGAACGCGCCGAGCCGGCTGTCCAGCACGCCCAGATTGTTCCAGCCCGGTGCGAAATCCGGTGCCAGTGCCAGCGCAGCCTGGAAGTAAGCCCGCGCGCTGCTGCTGTCGCCATCGGTCATGAACTGCGCGCCGCGGTTGTTGTAGAAATGCGCCAACGCGCGCGCCATCGGGATCGGCTGTGGGCCCCAGCGGTCGTAGAGCACGTTGCGGTCCAGGTCCACCACCGCCGTGCGCCCATCCAGGGTGACCCCGGCATTGACGTGGCCGACGTTGTAGATCACGCCCTCGTCCTGGTACCACGACACCGCCTGGGCGACTTCCTGCACGCGCGCATCGATGCCCGCCGCGCGGGCGAGGGTGACGAACAGCAGGGTGAAGGAGAGGCAGTTGGCGCGGCCGGTCTGCCAGGTTTCGGTGAGGGTGTGGGTGGCATGCGGGTCGTAGGCCAGGTGCATGCCGTCCGCATCGAAGATCAGCGCGACCAGCCGACGCAGGCGTTGTTCGCGCGCGATGCGCGGCGCGATCACCCGCGCCTGCAGCAGCGCGCGCAGCTCGACGGGCACCGCGAGGATCTGCTCCGGTGTGGGCAGCACTTCGGGCGTGCCCACGGCCTGGCGACCCAGCGCGGGTGGGGCCGGTGACGCGGCAGGCGGATCGGCGGCGCGGACCGGTGCGGTGGCCAGCGCCGCGCACAGCACCGCGGTTGCCACCGGCAGATTCCAAGCGTGCATCGCAGCCACCTCCTGCCTCACGGGGGACGCCATGCCCGCCAGTCTAGGCCCGCGCGGGGCCACCGGGCATGCCGCTCATCGGCCGGCCGGTCCATCCACAGGCCATGTGGATCAGCGGTCGACAAAGATGTGGATAACCGCGTGCAGCCGCTGTGCGGCGGGGCTTGCGAAGGCGTGGTGAAAATTTGATCGCCCGCTCGGCTTGCCAACGCGCCGGGCACGGCCAATGATGCGGGCATGCACTTCGACTCGATGCCCCTGCCGGCCGGCCAGTTGGCCGAGCTGCACGCCGCCTACGCGCACCCGCCGCGGGCCTACCACAGCTGGGCGCATGCGCTGGCCGTGCTGCAGCACTGCCAGACCGTCGCCGAGGGGCCGGGCTGGCGGCAGCCGCGCGAGGTGCAGCTGGCCGCGCTCTATCACGATGCCATCTACGAGGCCGGGCGCAGCGACAACGAAGCGCGTTCGGCGGCGCTGGCACGCACGGCCATCGCGCGCTGGCTGCCGGGCGAAGCAATCGATGTGGCGCGCGTGGTCGAGCTGATCGAGCTGACCGCCCGCCACGGGTCACTGGGTCCCCAGGATGTCGATGCCGAAGCCGCGTTGTTCCTGGATTGCGACATGGCCATCCTGGGCGCACCGGCGGCCGTATTCGACGCCTACGATGCCGGCATCGCGCAGGAATACGCCGGCCATGTGCCGGGGATCGTGTTCCGGTTCAACCGGCGGCGCTTCCTCAAGCAGGTGCTGGCGCAGCCGCGGATCTTCCTCAGCGGGTTTTTCCACGCGCGGCTGGATGCCGCCGCACGGGCCAACCTGCGCCGCCGGGTTGAGCGCTGAGGCACGCCCGTTACACTGGCGCGGCTGTTTTCCCACCTGCCTGCCCATGCCCCCGATCGTCCCGCTGCCTGATTCCGATCCACGCCCGCTGCCGCCCGAAGCGCCCGGCCCCAACGAGTGCTGCGGCAGTGGCTGCCCGCTGTGCGTGCTGGATCTGTACACCGACGAACTGCAGGCCTATCGCGCCGCGCTGGCGGCATGGAAGCTGCGCCACCCCGAGATCACCGACTGAGCACGGACGCTGCCATGACGATGCCTGTTTCACGCCCCTCGCGCTGGCCGCCACAGCGGCACGCCCGGATCGCCCTGGTTGCGCTGCTGGCGCTGGGCCTGTTCGCCGCAACCGCCCTGTGGACCCAGTGGGCGCGTGCGGACCTGGACTGGGTGCAGGCGACCTTGAGCCTGTATCTGCACGGTCCCTGGGGACTGGCCCTGCGCACCGCCTATTGCGTGCTCGCGCTGGCGATCATGCTGCTGGCGGTGTCGCTGCATGCCGACAGCCGCTCGCCACGGCGCAGCGTGGCCGCGCCGCTGCTGTTCTGCGTGGCCGGCCTGGGCCTGCTGGGGGTGGCGATCGGCGACAGCTGGCTGCCGGAGCGGGCGCCGTTGATCGCCCCGTTCGTACATGGGCTGTCGGCCAACACTGCCTTCCTGTGCGCGAGCGTGGCGATGCTGCTGCAGAGCTGGTACCTGCGCGCGGATCCACGCTGGTCGGGCGTGGCGGCGCTGGCCTGGTGGTGGGCATGGGCGTGTTTCGTGCTGCTGTGGCTGCACGTGCTGTGGCGCGGGCCACCGCGCGGTGCCGGACAGAAGCTGGTGATCGCGGTCCTGGTGGCCTGGCTGGTGATGGTGGCGGTGCAGCTGTGGCGGCAGGCGCGGCAGGCGCGGCGTGCATCGGCAGCGGCCCGGCACTGACCGTTGCTGCCAGCCTGTGTACATGCCGTTGGCCGGGCACAGGCGTATCGTTGGCCTGACTTTTCCAGGATGCGGAACGATGCGGCGTACCGGGTGGGACAGGGTGCTGGGGCTGGCGATGTGCGCGATGACGGCTGCGGCCAGCGCCGCACCGGCCAGGGAAGTCAGTCATGGTCGTTTCCAGGCGGTGCCGGTGTATCTGCCGGACGGCCACCCGCAGCGCGTGGTGGTCTGGTTCGATGGCGGCGTCGCGCGCGAACGCACCGGCCAGCAGATCGACGCCCTGCGCGCGCAGGGGGCGCTGGTGGCCCGGGTGGATGTCGCCCGGCTGCGGCAGGTGCTGGCCCGCGAAGGCGGTGGCCCTTGTGCGTTCGGCGCAGGCGATGTGGAGAATTTCTCGCGCTGGTTCCAGGCCTATCTGCAGGTGCCCGGCTACCATCTGCCGCTGATCGGCGGTGATGGCGAGGGTGCCGAACTGGCCTATGCGGTGGCCGCGCAGGCCGATACCCAGGTGTTCGCCGGGCTGCTGACGACCGGCTTCTGCCCCGATCATGTGCGCGAGCGCGCGGTGTGCGGCGCCGGGGTCAGCCATGGTCGGCTGGTGCCGGCGGAACTGGCCTTCCCGTGGTTGAACGCCGCCGGCGACGCGCGCTGCGCGGCCGGTGATGCGGCGTCTTTCGTGCGCCAGGTGGAGATGGGGCGCACCTTCCAGCGGACCCGCACCGGTGATGCCCAGCCAGGCCTGCTGGCGGCCGCGAAGGTGATCGGTGCGCAGCCGGGCGTCAGCCTGGCGCCGCCGCCGGATGATCTGAACGGGCTGCCGGTGGTGGATGTGCCGACCACCCGGCCAGGCGATGCGTTCGCGATCTTCGTGTCCGGCGATGGCGGCTGGGCCGGCCTGGACAAGGACGTCGCCGCCGCGCTGAGCGCGGCCGGGGTGCCGGTGGTCGGCGTGGATTCGCTGCGCTATTTCTGGACCGCGCGCACGCCGGAAAGCTTCGCCCGCGACCTGGAGCGCATCGCCGCCCATTACAGTCGCCAGTGGCAGCGCAAGCGCGTGGTGCTGGTGGGCTTCTCGCAGGGCGCCGACGTGCTGCCTGCGGCGATCAACCAGCTTTCACCGGCGGTGCGTGAGAACGTGGCGATGATCGGGCTGATGGCGGTCGGCAAGACCGCCGACTACGAATTCCACGTGACCAACTGGCTTGGCGGCGGAAGTGACGGGCTGCCGATCGCGCCGGAGATCGCCCGGCTGCCAGCCGGGCGCACGCTGTGCCTGTACGGCGAAGACGATGCGGATGCGCTGTGCCCGGCGCTGCCGGCTAACACGGCCACCGTCATCAAGCTGCCCGGCGACCACCATTTCAAGGGCGATTACGATCGCCTCGCACAGACCCTGCTGCAGCACCTGCCCGCACGCTGAGGCGCGCGGCAGGGCGCTGGCGGCCTCAGTCCTTCCGCCGGGGGTCCAGTGAGATCAAGCGCGTGGCATCGAGCAGCGCGGCCGGCAGGTGCACGCCACCGGGCGCGGCCAGGTAGCGCGCGCGCCAGGCCGGGGCGAATTTCGATTTGAACCGGCGCAGGCCACTGAACCCGTAGAACCGCTCGCCATGCCGCGCGACCACGTTGGCGAAGCGGTTCCAGCGCCCGGCCAGGCGATGCTGGGCCAGCCCGGACAACGGCGCCATGCCCAGCGAGAAACGGTGGAACCCCTGGTCCCGGCCCCAGCCGAACAGTTCGATGAACAGGAAATCCATCGTGCCTTTCGGGGCATCGTCCACGTGCCGCATCAGATCCACCGACAGCTCGTGGCCGGCCGGTGCCTGCCACAGGTTGGCGAAGGCCACGATGCGCCCCTGCGCTTCCACCAGCGCCACCGGGAAGCGCGCCAGATAGGCGGGATCGAAACTGCCCAGCGAAAACCCTTTTTCATCGCCGGCCTTGTCATCCAGCCACTGCCGGGATATCGCGGCCAGCGCCGGCAGCAGGGCCGGCACCTCCTCCGGGGGCGCAACGCGGAAGCTCAGCCCGCCACGCTTGCCACGGTTCCAGGCCTGGCGCAGATCGGCACGGTCGCGGCCTTCCAGGGTGAAGCCCTGCAGCGGCACCATCGCTTCTTCGCCGAGCTTGACCAGGGTCAGCCCGAGATCCAGATAGGTCTGCCAGTACGCCTCGCCGACCTGGTAGAACACCGGACGCAGGCCCAACCGATCCGCCTCTTCGCGGAAGCGCCAGATCAGGGAACGGGCGACCTCGGCGGGCCCGACCGGATCGCCCATCGCGATCAGCGAACCGCCGTAGCGCTGCATCATCACGAAGCCCTGCTGGGCATCATCGCGCAGCACGGCCTTGTCGCCGGTAAGCACCAGGCAGGCCTGGGTGTCCTGCGCGGCGGCGAGGATCGGGGCGAGGGCGGCCAGCGTGGGCGCATCGGCGGCCGGCAGCGGCGTGCGCGTGCTGTGCAGCAGCCGGGCCAGGCCGAAGATGGTCAGCGCGATCGCCACCAGCAGCAGCGCACGCAACGCACGCGGCGCATTGCCCTGCACGGCGAACTGCCACCACAGTTCATTCTGGTATTCAACGTGGCTGTAGACGAAGAACAACAGCCAGATCACCGCCACCAGCACCAGCCCCAGATTGCGGATCCACGGCCACGACCAGGCCTCATCGAGCAGGGCACCCTGGCGGTAGAACTCGCGGCGCGACGCCCACAGCGCCATCGCCACCAGCACCGCCGACAACGCGATCAGCACCTGCCCGCCCCGCAGCCAGATCGGCAGGGGCGCGATCACGCAGATCACCAGGGCCAGCATCCAGGCGGCGTGGCTGCGCCGTTGCAGGCCCTGGCCGATCAGCAGCAGCGCAACCCCGGCCAGGCTGCCGAGCAGGTGCGAGGTTTCCAGGATCGGCAGCGAGGCATGCAGCAGGGTACGGCGCGGCGTCGGCAGCGTGCCGTCGATCACCAGCGCGGCGCCCACGCTGAACACGGCCAGCGCGATGATCTGCGGCAGCCACGGGCGCAGCGCGGTCCAGCCGGCGCGCGTGGCACCGGCACCCACCCGCAACGGCCGGCGCAGCGCCGGTGCCACCGCCAGCAGCGTGGCCAGCAGCAGCGGCAGCACGTAATAGGTGACGCGGTAGATCAGCGCGGCGGCCAGCACCGCCGCCGGGGCAACCTGTGGCAGCAGCTTGAGCAGGCTCCATTCGAACACGCCCAGCCCGGCCGGCACGCTGGAGATCAGCCCGGCCAGCACCGCGACCAGGTACAGCCCCACGAAGCCGGGCAGGCCGGTCGGGGTATCCATCGGCAGCAGCACGTAGAACGCAGCGGCGGCCATGACCAGTTCGATCACGCTGAGCACGGTGACGCCCAGCATGGTGCGCCGGTCCGGCAGCCACAGCGCATGCCCGCGGATGTGGAAGCTGCGCCCGTCGCGGCCGACCAGCACCACCGTGAGCGCATAGGCGAGCAGCCCCGCGATGCCCAGCCCGCGCACCGCCTGGACCGACAGCGGCAACGCCAACGCGGCCGCGCCCGGTTCCAGCGCGAGCGCCAGGGCCAGCAGCAGCCACGCGCCGAACATGAAGCCCAGCGTGCTCATCAGCACCACCTGGCCGATCTCGCCCAGCGACAGGCCGGCGCCACCGTAGCCGCGCAGGCGCACCGCGCCGCCGGTCAACGCGGCAAAGCCGAGCGTCTGCCCCAGCGTATGCGCCAGGAAGGCGGTGATGCCGACCCGTGCCGGATGCAGGCGCTTGCCGCTGCGGCGCAGCCCGATCGCATCGAAGCCGATCAGGCAGGCGTAGCTGGCCAGCCCCAGCAGCACGGTCAGTGCGATCTGGCCGGCGCCCAGCTGGCCGAAGGCGGTACGGATGGCGTGGTAGCCGTGTGCGTCGAATTCGCTGGCCAGCCCGCGCAGGGCAAGCGCCAGGATCGCCAGGCTGAACACCACGGTGGCGGCACGGCGCCAGTGCACGCGGTTCGGGGAAGGCGCGATCGGTGTTTCGCTCATCGGTACAGCGTGCTCCGGGCCAGGCGATGGAAGAGTCAACGCGTTTGCAGGGACGCGCGGCGGCATCGTGCGCCTGTCCCGCGCGCTTGCCAAGTCGTCCGGCTTTGCCTGCCGTGGCGGCAAGGCGCCCGTACAGCGGCGCGATCACGCTGCATCGGTGACAATGCCCGATCACCCAGAGGAGCAATCGCCATGATGGAGCGTTTCGAGGTCGGCCCGCGCATGTCCGAGATGACCGTGCACAACAAGGTCGCTTACCTGTCGGGCCAGATTCCCGAAGACACCAGCCAGGACATCACCGGGCAGACCCGGCAGGTGCTGGAAGAGATTGACAAGCTGCTGGCCGTGGCGGCCAGTGACAAGCAGCACGTACTGCGCGCGGAGATCTTCCTGGCCGACATGGCCGATTTCGCCGGCATGAATGCCGCGTGGGACGAATGGGTCGTGCCCGGCATGACGCCGGCCCGTGCCACGGTGGAAGCTAAGCTGGCCGACCCGAGCTGGAAAGTGGAAATCGTCATCACCGCCGCGGTGCCGTAAGCACGAAGGCTGCGCCACCCCACGGGTGGCTCTGCCGGCACGATCAGCGCGCGGGGGCGACCAGCGCGATGCAGTCCACCGGGCACGGGGGCAGGCACAGGCCGCAGCCGGTGCACAGATCGGCGATCACCGTGTGCATGTACTTCGCACCGCCGACGATCGCATCGACCGGGCAGGCCTGGATGCATTTGGTACAGCCGATGCAGTCGGCCTCGATCACCAGCGCCACCTGCGGCGGCGTCTGCGCGCCGCGCTGGCGGTCGAACGGCCGGGCCGGCACGTCCAGCACCCGGGCCAGCGCGCGCGCACCGGCATCCCCGCCGGGCGGGCAGTGATCGATGCCGGCCTCGCCGCGGGCCATGGCCTCGGCATACGGCCGGCAGCCGTCGAAGCCACACTGCCGGCACTGGGTCTGTGGCAGCAGGCGGTCGAGCCGTTCGATGAGGGTCGGGGGTGTGGTCATGCGTGGCGTCGGCTGCGCGGAATCATGTCAGGGGTTTGCCGCGGTACCAGCGCTCATGGGCGAGGGCGAGCATCGGGCGGTCTTCGCCACTGTCACCGTAGGCGTGGATGCGCAGATAGCGCGTGAGGTCGTACTGGCGGCGGATGTGCTCGGCTTTGTGCGGTCCGCAGTCGCCGCCGGCATACCGGCCGGTGAGGCGGCCGTCGTGGCTTTCCAGCCGGTTGCAGATCAGGCCCAGCCCCAGTGCCTCGCACCACGGGCGCAGGTACAGATCCAGCGAGCCGGACACGATCACCACGGTGTGCTGCTGTTTGAGGTGCCAGTGGATCTGCTCGAGCATCTCCGGCCGCATCACCTCGGGCAGCACCTCACGTGCATAGCCGGCGGCCTGCGCGCTGATGTCATCGACATGGCGGCCGGTGAAGGTCAGCCGGGTGACGCGGGCGCGGATGCGGCGGGCGGAGATCACCTTCAGCCGATACGCCAGCAGCCATGGGCCGACCTTCCACCAGGCCTGCGCGTGCTGTTCCGGTGTGGCCACGCGGCGCAGGAAACGGCCGTAGGTATCGCAGGTGGTGACCGTGTGGTCGAAATCGAACAAGGCCAGTTCCAACACGCACCTCCCCGGGACGGTCGGACAGGGCGGCCTGCATCGCCGCCCTGTCGCTGCACTCAGCGGACCGGCATGCCCGGCAGCGCGGCGCTGTCGGCGTCCAGCAGGGCGAGTGCGCCGCCGTCGAAACCGGCCGACAGGATCATGCCTTCGCTCAGGCCGAAGCGCATCTTGCGCGGGGCCAGGTTGGCGATGAACACCACGCTGCGGCCGACCAGCTTTTCCGGTTCGCCGTAGCTGGCGCGGATGCCGGAGAAGATCTGCCGGGTACCCAGGTCACCGGCATCGAGTTCGAAGCGCAGCAGCTTGTCCGAACCTTCCACGAACGTGCAGGCCAGCACCTTGCCGATGCGCAGGTCGAGCTTGGCGAAGTCGTCGATGCCGATATAGGCCGGCGCGGCCTCGCCATCGGTGACCACCGCCGGTGCCGGTGCGGCAGCGGGCTGGGCCGGGGTGGCCGGGGCGGCGGGGGCCGGGGGGGCGGCCTGCAGGGTGTCCTTGGAAGCGTCGGTCATGGCGTCGATTTTTTTCGGGTCGATACGGGTGAACAGGGGCTCGTACACCGCGATGGTGTGCGCGGTCAGCGGGGCGGCGATGTCGGTCCAGGCCTGCACCGGCGCGGCCAGGAAGGCCTCGGCCTGCGCGGCGGTGGCCGGCAGCACCGGCTTGAGCGCGGTGACCAGCACGCGGAACAGATTCAGGCCCTGGGTGCAGACCGACTGCAGCTGCGCGTCGGCGCCGTCCTGCTTGGCGATCACCCAGGGCTTCTGGTCGTCGATGTAGCGGTTGGCTTCGTCAGCCAGGGTCATGGTCAGGCGCAGCGCGGCGGCCGGATCGTTGCGCTCGTACGCTTCACGGATCGGCGCCAGGGCGGCGACGAAGCGGTCGTACTGGGCGGCATCGGGCAGCGCGGCGGCCAGGCGGCCCTCGAAGCGCTTGCTGATGAAGCCGGCGCAGCGGCTGGCCAGGTTGACGAACTTGCCGACCAGGTCCGCGTTGACGCGCGCGATGAAGTCACCCAGGTTCAGGTCGAGATCGTCCACGCCGCCGGAGGACTTGGCCGCGAAGTAGTAGCGCAGCGCTTCCGGTTCCAGCCCGGCATCCAGGAAGGTGCGCGCCATCACGAAGGTGCCGCGCGACTTGGACATCTTCGCGCCATCCACGGTCAGGTAGCCGTTGACGTGCAGGCGGGTCGGCGCGCGGTGGCCGGTGCCGTGCAGCACCGCCGGCCAGAACAGGCCGTGGAAGTTCACGATGTCCTTGCCGATGAAGTGGTGCAGCTCGGTGCTGGTGCCGGCGCGCAGGTGCGCGTCGAAATCCTCGCCGGTCTTCGCGCACAGGGTCTGGAAGCTGGACAGGTAACCGATCGGGGCGTCCAGCCAGACGTAGAAATACTTGCCCGGGTGGCCGGGAATCTGGAAGCCGAAGTACGGCGCATCGCGCGAGATGTCCCACGCGCGCAGGCCACCTTCGGCGTTGAGCCACTCACCGAGCTTGGCCTTGACCCCGGGCAGGGCGACATCGCCGGCCAGCCACTCGCGCAGGAAACCTTCGAAGCGGCCCACCTCGAAGAAGAAATGCTCCGAATCGCGGATTTCCGGCGTCGCGCCGGAGATCACCGATTTCGGGTCCTTCAGGTCGGTCGGGCTGTAGGTGGCGCCGCAGACTTCGCAGTTGTCGCCGTACTGGTCCGGCGTGCCGCAGTTCGGGCAGATGCCCTTGATGTAGCGGTCCGGCAGGAACATGCCCTTGGCCGGGTCGTAGAACTGGGCCACGGAGCGGCGCGCGATGTGGCCTTCGGCCTCGAGCTTGAGGTAGAAGGCTTCGGTCAGCGCCTTGTTGGCCGCCGAGTTGGTGGAATCGTAGTGGTCGAACGCGACGCCGAACGCGGCGAAATCGCGCTCATGGCTGGCCTGGATGTTGGCGATGAAGGCCTCCGGGGTCACGCCGGCCTTTTCGGCCGCGAGCATGATCGGGGTGCCGTGGGTGTCATCGGCGCAGACGAACCAGGTCTTGCCGCCGCTCATTCGCCGCGCGCGCACCCAGATGTCAGCCTGGATGTAGCCGACCAGGTGGCCCAGGTGCAGCGGGCCGTTGGCGTAGGGCAGGGCGGTGGTGACGAGAGCGGTGCGGGTCATGATGAGCGCTGTTGCCAGGGGAACCGGGGATTATCGCACGCCACAACGCAGTAACCCGGCCGGAGCCGGGTTACGGGGGGTCGAAAGCAGCGCAGCGCTTACTCGCGAACCCAGGTCTGCGCCCGGCAGATGAACGCCACGCAGCCGGAGACGTCCAGCTTGGCGCCGCCGGTCTGCAGCTTCATCTTGGACTTGTAGGTCTTGCCATTGCCCGGGTCCAGGATGGTGCCGCCGGACCAGGCATTGGCGCCATCGGCCTTGAGGTTCCACAGGATCGTCATGCCCTTGACCGGCTTGTTCTTGTTGGCACCCTCGCAGCCGTCGCAGACCGGGTTGGGGCCCTTGTCCGAATGCAGGATGTCCACCACCTTGCCGCTCAGCGAGCCATTGGCCGCCTGGGTGATCTCCACGATCGACTTCACCTTGCCGGTCTTGTCATCGATGGTCTTCCAGCGGCCGACCGCACCGTCGGCGGCGCTGGCCGACAGCGCGGCCATCATCAGCGGCAGCGCCAGCAACAGGGTCTTGAAAGTCTTGCGCATGTTCCCCTCCCAGGGATATCGGTGAACGCCGGCGCAGGCGGCCGGTACAGCGCGACTGTATACCCATTCGGCCGGGTACGGAACGCACCGGCTGCCCGGTTCAGGCCTGGGCGGCCGCGATTTCGTACAGCTCCAGCGGCAGCCCGTCCGGATCGGCGAAGAAGGTGAAGCGGCGGCCGGTGTATTCGTCTTCGCGGATCGGCTCGCAGGCAACGCCGGCCGCCGCCAGGCGCGCGATCATCGGCTCCAGCAGCGCCACCCGGAAGGCCAGGTGGCGCAGGCCCTGTGCCTCCGGGCGGCTGGGCCGCGCCGGCGCATCGGGAAAGGAGAACAGCTCCAGCTGGCTGCCATCGGGCAGGGCCAGGTCCAGCTTCCAGGAGCCGCGCGCGGGACGGTGGTTTTCCGCGATCACACGCAGGCCCAGCACCTGCGTGTAGAACGCCTTGGAGCGCGCGTAGTCGGCGCCGATCAGCGCCACGTGGTGCACGCCCAGTAACAGGGCGGGGGCCGGGTTCATGGCGCCGCCGCCGGTGCGGGCGCCGCGCCGGTCTCGTGCGCGATCCAGCGGTCCAGCTTGGCCTCCAGGATGTCCAGCGGCATCGAGCCGTCGCGTAGGACCTCCTCGTGGAAGCGGCGCAGGTCGAAGCGCGCGCCTAGCGCGGCCTGCGCCTTGTCGCGCAGCGCCATCATCTTCAGTTCGCCCAGGCCGTTGGGCAGGGTCTGGCCGGGCAGCGCCATGAAGCGCTCGACCTCGGCCGTGGCATCGGCAGCCTCCATGTCCGCCGTCTTGACCAGGTAGTCCACCGCCTGCCGCTTGCTCCAGCCCTGGGCGTGCACGCCGGTGTCGGCGGCCATGCGCGCCGCACGGGTCAGGGCCGCCTGCAGGTAACCGATCCGCTCGTACGGATCCTGGTAGACGCCCAGCTGGTCTCCCAGCGATTCGGCATACAGGCCCCAGCCTTCGACGAACGCGATGTCGCCCCCGAGCCGGCGGAACCGCGGCAGCTTGTCCAGCTCCTGCTGCAGGCCCAGCTGCACGTGGTGGCCGGGGATGCCTTCATGCAGGAACTGCATCGGCGCGGCCCAGCGGCGGCGGCTGGCCAGCTCGCCGGTGTTGACGTACAGGATGCCCGGGCGCATGCCATCGGGCAGCGGCTGCTGGTAGCTCACCGCGCCGGCGCTGGCGGCGCGCTCGGGCTCCACCGCGCGGATCTCCATCGGTGCCTTGGGCAGCGTGCCGAGCAGGCCCGGCAGGCGTGCGTTGACCTGGCCCTGCAGCTGCCGGTAGCGGTTGAGCAGGGCATCGGGCGTGGCGTACTGGAAATCGCGATCGGTGCGCATGTTGCGCAGCATCTTCTGCTGCGAGCCGCGGATCCGGTTCTCCTTCATGATCGCGGCGATCTGCGCCTGCAGCGTACCCACGCGCTGCTCGGCCAGGGCGTGGATCTGTTCCGGCGTCAGGCTCGAGGCCGTGCTCTGCACGATGTTCTGGGCGTACCAGGCCTTGCCGCCCGGCACGCCGGAAAGCCCGTCGGTGGCACGCGCGGCAGGCAGGTATTCGGTGGCGATGAAACCGCGCAGGGCGCGGTAAGCCGGCATGATCCGGTACTCGATCATGCGCTTGTACTCGGCGCTGATGCGCGCCTTGTCCGCCGCCGGGAAATCCTCGGGCATGTTGCGCACCGGCGCCCAGAAAATGGTCTCCTCGGCGTTGCTCTTGAGCACGGCATCCAGCTGCGGCAGCACTTTTTCCATCAGGTCGCGCGGCTGCACCACGCCGGCGCTCATGCCCTGGCGCATGTTCGCGATGGCCTGGTCGAACAGCGGCGCGATCCCGAGTGAACGGCGCGACCATGCATCGTAATCGGCCACCGTATTGAACGGCTGGGCCCCCGATCCGGAACCGAGGATGGCCATGATGCTGCCGAGGTTGTAGTACTGGCTCACCGGCAACATCCAGCCCGGCGACTGTTCGGCTGCCAGCGACATGCGTGCATCGCGCACGAAGATCTCATAGCTCAGCAGGTCCTGGCCGGACAGGCCGTCCTGGCCGATCTTCTCGATCTTGCCCAGCCACTGCACGGTGAAGTCGTGCGACTGCTGGCGGTAGGCGGCGGAAAGGATGTTGGGCAGCTGGTCGTTGTAGCGGCTGTCGCCCTGGAACGTGGCCTGCAGCGGGTTGAGCCGCATCGAGGCATCCCAGTATTCATCGTAGAGCCGCTCGAGCTGTGCGGCCTTGCTCTGCTGGCGGACCACGGGCTGCCGCGTGGGCGCGGCGGCCGGGCGTGCGCGCGGTTTTGCCTTGGGCTTGGCGGCGGGCCGGGACTGGGCCGCGGCGGGCCGGGTGGCCTTCTTCTTGGCGGCTTCGGCCGGAGCGGCGGCGCTGAAGGCCATCAGTACGGCGATGGCGAGCGCCAGGGCGCGGGCGGGGTGGGGCATCGGCTGTTTCCGTAAACGCACAGACCCGGGAGCTTGCCCGATTCGCCTGGCGACGGCCAGCGTCGGCCCCTGGTCAGGTTCGCGCCGTAAGGCTGCCGGTCAGCCGCGATGTCGCGCGCTGCACGGCGTCGCCGGCGCACACATCAACGATCGCCGGCGCGGGTGAACGGCACGCTTTCCGGTGCCACCGCACCGCCGGAAATGATGAAGCTCATCGCCTGGTCCACGGTCCAGTCGGTGGGCGTGAGCATTTCCACCGGCACGATCTCGAGATAGCCGGAGGTCGGGTTCGGGGTGGTCGGCACGTAGACGGCGGCCAGTTCGCGGTCGCTGCCCTGTTCCTTGATGACGCGCGTGACCAGCCCGACCGATTTCATGTCACGGTGCGGGAAATCGATCAGCACCACGCGCTGGGTACTGCCCGGTTCGGTCTGCAGCATGTCCAGCAGCTTCTTGGCGCTGTCATAGATGATGCTGGCCAGCGGGATGCGCTTGATCACCGCGCCGAACCAGCGCAGCAGGCGCTGGCCGATCACGCGGCGGCTGAGCACGCCCACCGAGAGGATCACCAGCAGGGTCGCTGCCAGCGCGATGATGTCCTGCATCCATTCCACCTTGATCCAGCCCAGGTAGTGCGGGAACGAGGCCGCGATCTGCTCCGACAACGGCACCACCAGCGGGCTGGAAATGCCCGACAGCAGCACGAACACGAATTTGACCACGACCCAGGTCAGCCAGATCGGCAGCAGGGTCAGCAGGCCGGTCAGGAACAGGCGCTGCAGGGAGGGGCGAGGAACGAGGGTGGGGGCTTCAGGCGACATCCGCGCATTGTAGCGGTGGCCAGCCCCGGTTTACCCTGCCGGCGCCCGCAGGAAGCGGCGCAAGGGAAGAATGCTGTGTTGAGCAACCTGCTGCGGTGGATCGTCCGCTGCCTGCTGGGATTGGGCGTGCTGGTCGTCGTGCTGTGGCTGGCCGCGCGCTACAGTCCGCTGCCCGCCGCGCAGCGCGACGCGCTGGCGCAGCTGCAGGCGCCGCTGCCGGCGGAAGGCCGCAATGCGTTCACCGCGATGTACATGCTCCCCTATGACCAGGCCAGCGCGGCGCAGCGCCAGGCGGTGGTCGAGATGGACCTGCGCAACGCGCCGCGCACCCGGCTGGAGGGCGCGCCACCCCTGTTCGTCAGCGCCGCGCAGGCCTATCCCCGGCAATCGCTGCCGAGCGAGCGCTGCCGCGCCGGATGCCTGGCCTGGGTCCGGGCGCACGCCGCGCAGGTCGAGGACGGGCACCGCTCGCATGCAGCGCTTCATCAGCGTATCGCCGCACTGGCCGATGCGGGGCATCTGCGCAGCCCGTTCGTGGCCGATCCGGCCTCGCCGATGCCGCCGTTCCAGTACCTGTTCGATCGGTTGCCGGTGCATGCGTTGGCGCATGTCCAGGGGCGCACCGAGGAGGCGTTGCAGGGCGTGTGCACCGACGTGCGCACGGGCCGCATGCTGATCGCGCAGGGCGACACGCTCATGGCGGCGATGCTCGGGGCCGCGCTGGTCGAGCACAGCACCGGGTTGTTCGCCGAGATGCTGGCCGAGCTGCCGGCATCGCATCCGGTGCCGGCGCAGTGCCGCATCGCGTTCGCCGCGCCCGCGGTGGAAGAGATCAGCCTGTGCGCGCCCCTGCACGGGGAAGCAGCTTTCCTGCGACGCTTCCTGGCACTGTCGCGGACGCCCGGCGCCTGGCTGCTGCTGGACGAACGCCGGACGCTGGCCCGTGCCGCGCTGCCGTCCGCGCAGAGCTGCAGCCCGGCGCGCGCGCGGTTGCTGGCCGAGGATCTGCCGGTTCCCGCCACGCCCCCGCCGCGAAGAGGCTGGGACTGCCTGGCCAATCCGGTCGGGTGCGCGCTGGTGGATATCGCCCCGCCGACCTACACCCCCCAGCTGCTGCGGGCTCAGGACACCGGTGCGGCCCTGCGCCTGGCGGCCGTACTGCTGTGGCTGCGCGAGCAGCCGATCCGGAGCGGGGCGGATCTCCAGGCGGCGTTGCAGCACGTACCGGCCGCAGTGCGCAGCGGGCAGCGCCCGATCCAATGGCAGCGGGACGACCATGCACTGCAGGTGCCGCGTCATGCACCGGCCGGGCTCGACGGACCAGCAGACGGGGCGGCGACCTTCGTGCGCCTGCCGTTGCCGCCGCTGGCGGCGTGGGAACAACCGTAAGCGGGCGATGGACTCAGCCGGCCTGGCGCTGGCGAGCCTCGGGCTTCAGCCGCAGGTAGACCTGCTTGCGCACCCGCGCGATCACCTCGCCCTTGGCATCGACGATATCGTTGCTGAACCAGTGCAGGTATTTTTCACCGCTGGCGGTGGCGGCGCGCAGCTCCGCCAGCAGGGCCGCATCCAGCCGGAATTCGGCCGCGACCGTGCCGCGCCCGGGTTTGAGGAATTCGATCTCGCCGGCGCGATCCCAGACGTAATAATCGCGGCCGAGGTTCTGCATCACCGTCAGCATCCAGAACGGATCGGTCATCGCGAACAGGCTGCCCCCAAAATGGGTGCCCACGTAGTTCCGGTTCCACGGGCGCATGCGCAGCTCGACCCGCACGTGCCGGTAATCCGCACTCACCGTGGTGACGTGGATGCCGGTAAACAGGAACGGCGGCCACAGGTTGATGCCATGGCGGAACAGGCGGGCATTCATCGGTGCAGGTCCCGTGGAGGTGGAGCCCGCAGTCTAACATTCGCATGCGTATGGTGGGCGCCCGCGCTCAGCTTCCGCCGGTATCGGCCACGTAGCCGTTGCGCCCGGCGTCCTTGGCTTTGTAGAGCGCCGCATCGGCCGCTTCGAAGAAGTGCCGTGGTTCGCTGTGCGGCCCCGGCACCCGGGTATAGGCGCCGGCGCTGAGGGTGATGCGGGTCGTGGCGCCGCGCCCGACCGGGATGTCCAGCGACTGCGCGTGCGCGATCAGTTCCTGCACGACCTGCTGCGCGCCTTCGGGCGTGGTATCGGGGAGGATCAGCGCGAACTCGTCACCGCCGAAGCGCGCCGCCATGTCGCGCGGGCGACGCGCATGCGCGCGCAGTGCATCGGCGATCCGGCGCAGCACCGTGTCGCCGGCCTGGTGGCCATGCTGGTCGTTGTGGCGCTTGAAGTGATCCACATCGATCAGCACCAGGCTCAATGGCCGCCCGCTGCGGCGGCCCGCGTCGTGTTCCTGCTGCAGGGTCTGTTCGAAGCGCAGGCGGTTTCCCAGCCCGGTCAATGCATCGCTGTTGGCCAGCCGGCGCCAGGCGCTGACCCGCCACAGCAGCCAGCCCAGGATCACCGCCGCCATCACGATCAGGCTGGTGGCGGGCGCGAACCACAGGTTGAAGCCGCGCAGCAGCGCAAAGCTCAGCAGTGCGATCGCCGGCAGCGGCAGCAGCGCCCCCCACCAGCCACGCCGCAGCGCCAGCGCCAGGCAGCCCAGGCCGACCAGGAGCGCACTGAGCAGGCTCTGCCAGTGGCTGGGGAGCACGCCGATGGCCTTGTCGCCGAGCAGCATCGAGGCCACGTTGGCCTGGTACTCGCTGCCACTCATCCAGCGCTCGCGCGAGGTCGGGGTGAGCAGGCGCAAGGCGATGCCGCTGGCGGTCATGCCCACAATCACCCGTCGCCCGTGCAACAGGGCCGGGTCGACCGCACCGTTGAGCACGTCCACGTAGGACACCTGCGGGAAGCGTTCGGGCGGGCCGGCGTAGCGAACGCGCACGTAGTGGTCGCGGTGCCACTGGAAGGGCGAGGTGGAGGGCGGTGGAGCCTCGCGCAGGCCGGGCAGCGGCCCCGTCAGGCCGGCCAGGGCCAGGCCGAGCGCGGGCCAGCGGGGCGATCCGATGCCGCCGGTGAGGTACAGGCCGCGGGCGACCCCGTCCTTGTCGACCTCGATGTCGCTGTGGCCCAGGGTCGCGGTGTTCGCGGCGATCAACGGGATCGGCAGCAGTTCTTCGGCCACGCGCTGGCCGCTGGGCGGGGCGGCCACCACCGGCAGCACCACGTTGCCGTTGCGCAGGATCGCCGCGGCCAGTTCGGCATCCTGCGCGTTGTCGGTCCGGTCCGGTTCGGACAGCATCAGATCCAGCACCACGCGGCCGGTACCGGCGTCGGTCAGGCGGTTCAGCAGGCGCGCGTGAGTGCTGCGCGGCCACGGCCACTGCCCGAGCTGCTGCAGGCTGTGATCATCGATCGCCACGATCAGCAGGCTCGGATCCGGGGTGTATTCCCAGTGGCCGGCATACAGGTCGTACAGGGCTTCGTCCTGCTTCCACGACCACGGCCAATGGCTCGCCGCGGCGGCCAACGCCGCCATCAGCAGCGCCAGCAGCACGCGCTGCTTGACTGACACATAGCGCGGCATCAACGGCGCGGCTCCGGCCTGGCGGAGATCAGCGGGCGGTGGGCCGTCGGCAGGCCAGGGGCGGGAGCGGTTCCGGGGGTCATCGATGGCCCTGCAATGCGGGGCGCAGCGATGCGGGCCGACGGGCCCGGACTTCATCCCCGGATGAAATGCGGCGCGAAGCAGGCCGCGCCGGCATTATTGCCCGGGCCGTGTTCAGAATTTCTGAACGTGATCGACATCACGTTCGGGCGAGGACGAGTGCGGTAGCGGGCGGCGTCGGCGGCCGCCCGCGAGCGACGCGGGGCTCAGAACAGCAGCGAGGCCATGCGGCGGCGGTACTGACCGACCAGGTCCTCGTCTTCGATCACCTTGAAGGCGTCGATCAGCAGCTTGCGCGGCCGCCCGTCCTCGAAGGTGCGGTCACGCCGCAGCATGTCCAGGAACTGTTCCAGCGCCGCGGCATCTTCACCGGACAGCAGCAGCTGCACGCCGCGCAGGTGGCGGGCCTGCAGGTCATCGCCATTAGCGGCGATGCGCGCCTCCAGCACCTCGGCTGCCGGCGCATCCTGCAGCGCACCGGCGAACTCCAGCCGTGCCCGCGCGCGCACCGCACGGTCGTCGGTGGACAGGTTGGCGGGCAGGTTGTCGATCAGGGCGGTCGCTTCGGCCGTGGCGCCGGTCTGCAGCAGGGCCAGCGCCAGGTCGAGCTTGAGCTCTTCCTTGTCCGGCTCGGCGGCGATGCCCGCGCGCAGCACGTCCACCTGCGCCTGCGGGTCGAGCGGGGCGACCTCCGCTTCCGGCGCGTCGGCCGTGGGATCGGCCTCCAGCGGTACCACGCCATGCTGGCTCAGGAACTCGCGCAGCTGGCCTTCGGGCACCGCGCCGGGGAACCCGTCGACGATCTGGCCGCCCTTGACCAGGAACACGGTCGGCACCGAGCGGATCTGGAACGCCGCGGCGATCTGCTGTTCCTTGTCCACATCGACCTTGGCCAGTTCGAACGCACCGTGGTACTCGCCGGCGAGTTTCTCCAGCATCGGGCCGAGCGTCTTGCAGGGACCGCACCAGGTGGCCCAGAAATCGACCAGCACCGGTGTCTGCAGCGACTTCTGCAGGACAGCGGTTTCGAAGGTTTCGGTGGTGGCGTCAAAGACGTGGGGCAGATCGCTCATGGTCTCGAATCAACGGATAACTGGAGAACCCAGTGTATGGTGCCGCCCGCCGCCGGACGCAACCCCACTGCCGTGGATCGGGCAAAGCGGTGACAATGCGGTCTCATGAAAACGCCGGCGATCCGGCAGGGCCGGAGGCAGCATGCAGCATCACCATCGATGGGAACACGCCGTGGGCGCATTGGCCGCGCTGCTCAGCGTGGCGGCCGTGCTGGGATTCGGCGCGGCCCTGCACGGCTTTGATCCGCTGCGCCATCCGGTAGCGCTGCTGGGTGCGCTGGGCGTCCCGCATGGCCGCGGGTTCAGCATCCTCGCCTTCGTGCTGCCCGGGCTGCTGGCCTGCGGCGTCGCGCTGCGCCTGCTGCGGCGGGTGCCGCGCACGGCGCCCTGGTCGATGCGGGTCGGCGCGCAGCTGCTGATGCTGGCCGGGATCGGCTTCGCGGCGATGGGCGTGCTGCCGCTGGATGCCAACGACATTGAAAGCGCGGCCAGCCAGTACCACGCCAGCGCCTGGATGGTGTGGGTGCTGGCGTTCGTGCCGGGTGCGGTGCTGTCGGCGATCGGCGCGCTGCGGCTGCCCGGCTGGCGGCGGGTGGGCGTGCTGCACCTGGTGTGCGGGCTGGTCACGCTGCTGGCGGCCTTTGCCCTGCCGGCGGTGTTGCCCGCGCCGGTGGCGCAGTTGCTGGCCTTCGCGGCCTGGCTGGCCTGGGTGGCCGCGGTGCTGCCGTTGGCCCCGGGCGTGGCGCGGCCCTGAACGGATTTGAGCGGGGTGGCGCGGCAAGCGTGCGCGGCGCGACCGGGAAGGGCGTCCGGCACGGCCAGCCAAACCCCTGATAATTCAAGGGGATGACAGGTTTGGCCGGCCCGAGGGATAGGGTCGATTGGAGCGCTTTGCCGCACTGCGGTACCCTGTGCCGCTTTGCCGCCGCACTAGCGTTTTTATGACCAGCGTCGAACCCAACGCATACGATCCGCAGCAGGTTGAATCCGCCGCCCAGCAGTACTGGGATGCCACCCATGCCTTTGAAGTCAGCGAGACCTCGGACAAGCCGAAGTTCTACTGCCTTTCGATGCTGCCGTATCCGTCCGGTGCGCTGCACATGGGCCACGTGCGCAACTACACCATCGGCGACGTGATCAGCCGCTACAAGCGGATGACCGGGCACAACGTGCTGCAGCCGATGGGCTGGGACGCGTTCGGCCTGCCGGCCGAGAACGCGGCGATCAAGAACAAGACCGCGCCGGCCAAGTGGACCTACGCCAACATCGGCCACATGCGCACCCAGCTCAAGTCGCTGGGCTATGCGATCGACTGGTCGCGCGAGTTCGCCACCTGCACGCCCGAGTACTACGTGCACGAGCAGCGCATGTTCACGCGCCTGATGCGCAAGGGCCTGGCCTACCGCCGCAACGCGGTGGTGAACTGGGACCCGGTCGACCAGACCGTGCTGGCCAATGAACAGGTGATCGACGGCCGTGGCTGGCGTTCCGGCGCGCTGGTGGAAAAGCGCGAGATCCCGCAGTGGTTCCTGCGCATCACCGATTACGCCCAGGAACTGCTGGACGGCCTGGATGAACTGCCGGGCTGGCCGGAGTCGGTCAAGACCATGCAGCGCAACTGGATCGGCCGCTCGGAAGGGCTGGAGATCCAGTTCGACGTGCGCGACGTGGATGGCAGCGCGCTGGATCCGGTGCGGGTGTTCACCACCCGTCCGGACACCGTGATGGGCGTGACCTTCGTGTCGATCGCCGGCGAGCATCCGCTGGCCCAGCACGCGGCGAAGAACAACCCGGCGCTGGCCGCGCTGCTGGCCGAGATGAAGCAGGGCGGCGTGTCCGAAGCCGAACTGGAAACCCAGGAAAAGCGTGGCATGGATACCGGCCTGCGTGCCGTGCATCCGGTCACCGGTGCGCAGGTGCCGGTGTGGGTCGCCAACTTCGTGCTGATGGGCTACGGCACCGGCGCGGTGATGGCCGTTCCCGGGCACGACCAGCGCGACAATGAATTCGCCAACAAGTACGACCTGCCGATCCGCCAGGTGATCGCGGTGAAGTCGCTGCGCAAGGAGGAAAGCGCTTACGACGCCACCCGCTGGCAGGACTGGTACGGCGACAAGACCCGCGATAGCGAACTGGTGAACTCCGAAGAGTTCGACGGGCTGGATTTCCAGGGGGCCTTCGAGGCACTGGCCGAGCGTTTCGAACGCAAGGCCCAGGGCCAGCGCCGCGTGAACTACCGCCTGCGCGACTGGGGCGTGAGCCGCCAGCGTTACTGGGGCTGCCCGATCCCGGTGATCTACTGCCCCAAGTGCGGCGCCTTGCCGGTGCCGGAAGAACAGCTGCCGGTGGTACTGCCCGAGGACGTCAACTTCGTCGGCACCGGTTCGCCGATAAAGGCCGATCCGGAATGGCGCAAGACCACCTGCCCGGACTGCGGCGGCGCGGCCGAGCGCGAGACCGACACCTTCGATACCTTCATGGAATCGAGCTGGTACTACGCCCGCTACACCTCGCCCGGTGCCCGCGATGCGGTGGACAAACGCGGCAACTACTGGCTGCCGGTGGACCAGTACATCGGCGGTATCGAACACGCGATCCTGCACCTGATGTACTTCCGTTTCTTCCACAAGCTGCTGCGTGATGCGCGCATGGTGGACAGCAACGAACCGGCGCAGAACCTGCTGTGCCAGGGCATGGTGATCGCCGAAACCTACTACCGCCCCAATCCGGACGGGTCCAAGGACTGGATCAACCCGGCCGATGTGGACGTGCAGCGCGACGAGCGCGGCCGCATCACCGGCGCCACGCTGATCGCCGATGGCCAGCCGGTGGAGATCGGTGGCACCGAAAAGATGTCCAAGTCCAAGAACAACGGCGTGGACCCGCAGGCGATGGTCGGCAAGTACGGCGCCGACACCGTGCGCCTGTTCTCGATGTTCGCCGCACCGCCGGAACAGTCGCTGGAATGGAACGAGGCCGGCGTGGATGGCATGGCCCGCTTCCTGCGCCGCCTGTGGGCCCAGGTGCACAAGCACGCCGCCGAGGGCGCCGCACCGGCGCTGGACGTGGCTGCGCTGGACGCCGGGCAGAAGGCGCTGCGCCGCAAGACCCACGAAACCATCGGCAAGGTCGGCGACGACTACGGCCGCCGCCACAGCTTCAACACCGCCATTGCCGCGGTGATGGAACTGATGAACGCGCTGGCCAAGTTCGATGACGCCAGCGAGCAGGGCCGGGCGGTCCGCCAGGAAGCGCTGCAGGCCACCGTGCTGCTGCTCAACCCGATCACCCCGCACGCCAGCCATGCGCTGTGGCAGGTGCTGGGCCATGGCGTGACGCTGCTGGAAGACCAGGCGTTCCCGCAGGTCGATCCGGCCGCGCTGGTGCGCGATGCGGTCACCCTGGCGGTGCAGGTCAACGGCAAGCTGCGCGGCACGATCGAGGTGGCCGCCGATGCACCGCGCGACCAGATCGAAGCCCTCGGCCTGGCCGAGCCGAACGCAGCGAAGTTCCTGGACGGGCTGGTGGTGCGCAAGATCATCATCGTGCCCGGCAAGATCGTGAACATCGTGGCCGCACCGCAAGGCTGAGCAGGCCGATGACGCAGGCCCGCGGACGGGCCTGCGCGCTGCGCATCACGCGTTAGGGGGTTGGCCGCCGGTCGCCCTCTGCCGGTATCAAGTCCCGTTCACGTGGCATCGGGCACGCTCAGTGCCTGTTGCCGCGCCCGCCCGGCTCCTCCAGACTGTATCCATGACCCGATTCCTGCTTGCCCTCGTCCTGACCGCGACCCTCGCCGGCTGTGGTTTCCATATGCGCAACAAGCTGCTGTTGCCCGCCGATACCGCTGCGGTGAAGGTGGTCTCCACCGCGCCCTACAGCGAGCTGGTCAAGCTTCTGCGCCGTGGCCTGCAGGCATCGGGCGCACAGCTGGCCGACAGCGACAGCAGCGAGCCGGCCGCGCAGCTGCAGGTGCTGTCCGAACGCTGGGGCGATCTGCCGATCGCGATCGATGCGCAGGGCCGCGCGCAGGAGTACAGCCTGCGCTACGCGGTGATCTTCATCTTCCTGCGCGAGGATGGCAGCCAGCTGGTGCCGCAGCAGGTGATCGAGCTGTCGCGCGATTACGTGTCCCCGCCCACCGACGCCACCGGCACCACGACCGAGCGCGAGATCCTGGCCGACGAACTGCGCCGTGAGATGTCGGCCTCGATCATGCGCCGCATCGACAGCGTGGTCCGCGCCGAGATGGCCAGTGGCCGTGTTCCGGGCAAGGCCGCGCCCGCCGCGCCGGAGCAGACGCCGCCGGCGTCGGCTCCGGTCGACGTGCCGCAGGGGAACTGACCCCGGTCCGCGCGCGGACCGCCGCCCCCGCATGGAACTGCGCCCCGAACAGTTCGCCAGCCAACCGGCCAGCCAGGGCCTGGCCCCGATCTACCTGATCGCCGGTCCGGAAACCCTGCGCGTGCTGGAAGCCGCCGACGCGGTGCGCGCCCGCGCCCGTGCCGAGGGCATCCACGAACGCGAAGTGTTCGACGCCGACGGCCGTGATTTCGACTGGAACCAGCTGCAGGGCACGTTCAACGCGCCCAGCCTGTTCAGCGCACGGCGCCTGGTCGAGCTGCGCCTGCCCAGCGGCAAGCCGGGCAAGGAAGGCGCCGAGGTCATCAGCCAGTTCTGCGCCGATCCCGCGCCGGACGTGATCCTGCTGATCACCTGCAACGAATGGAGCAAGGCCCACCAGGGCAAGTGGGCCGAGGCGGTCAACCGCGTCGGCGTGCTGTCCGTGGCGTGGGCGATCAAGCCGCATGAGCTGCCCGACTGGATCGAGCGCCGGCTGCGGGCCAAGGGCCTGCGGGCCGAGCCGCAGGCGGTGCAGCGCCTGGCCGAACGGGTGGAGGGCAACCTGCTGGCCGCCGCCCAGGAGATCGACAAACTGGCGCTGCTGGCCAGCGGCCAGAGCCTGGATGTGGACACGATGGAATCGCTGGTCGCCGATGCGGCCCGGTACGACGTGTTCCGCCTGGTCGAAGCCACGTTCTCCGGCCAGCCGGCGGCGGTGCTGCGCATGATCGCCGGCCTGCGTGCCGAAGGCGATGCGGTGGCCGGGCTGACCCCGATCGTGATCCGCGAACTGCTGGCCACCGCGGCGCTGGCGCGGGTGCAGGCCCGCGGCGGCAATCTCGCCGCCGAAATGAAGAGCCGCGGGATCTGGGAATCGCGCCAGGCCCCGTTCAAACGCGCGCTGCAGCGCCACCCCGAGGCCAAGCGCTGGGAGCGGTTCGTGGCCGAGGCCGGGCTGGTGGACCGCATCGCCAAGGGCCGCGCCGATGGCGATGCCTGGCTTGCCCTGGAACGGCTGCTGATCGCGGTGGCCGAAGCACGTGCGGTACGCCTGCTCGCCCGGGCCTGAGCCCATGGGCCTGCGCATCTATTACGGCGGCACCTTCGATCCGGTCCACCTGGGCCATCTGGCGATCGCGCGTGCGGCACGCGATCAGCTCCAGGTGGCGGTGCGGCTGCTGCCGGCCGCCGATCCCCCGCATCGCCCCGCGCCCGGCGCCACGGCCGCGCAACGCCAGGAGATGCTGGCGCTGGCGATCGGCGAAGAACCCGGGTTGCTGCTGGATCCGCGCGAGCTGGACCGCGCCGCGCGCCACCCTGGCGTGCCGTCCTACACCGTCGATACGCTGCGCGAGCTGCGCGCCGAGCTCGGCCCGCGCCAGCCGATCGCCTGGCTGGTCGGGGCCGACAGCCTGCTGGCGCTGCCGCGGTGGCACGAGTGGGAGCTGCTGTTCGAACTGGCGCATTTCATCGTGGCCGACCGCCCGGGCAGCCCGCTGGCGCAGGGGGCGGGCCCGGACCTTATGCAGGCACTGCAGGGCCGCTGGGTGCGCCATGAGCGCGAGCTGTTCACCGCGCCGGCCGGGCGGCTGCTGCGCCTGCAGGCCCCCCTGCGGGAAGAATCGGCGACCGCGGTCCGCGAGCGGATCGAGGCCGGCGGCGACTGGCAGCGCCTGCTGTCCCCGGCCGTTGCCGGGTACATCGGCCGGCACCACCTGTACGGCGCGACACCTTCGTGAATACGCGGCGGCCCGTGGCCCCGTATAATCCGCCTCACATTTATCGAGTTCACCCGCTTTGAGCAACCAAGCCCAGCCCCAGACCATCAAGGTCCAACTGCCCAACCCGGCGCCCTCCGTCCCGCAATTGCTGGAGTGCGTGCGCAAGGCCACCGAAGAACTGAAGGCCAAGGACGTCGTCGAGATCGATGTCATCGGCAAGTCCAGCGTTGCCGATTACATGGTGATCGCTTCGGGCACGTCCAGCCGTCACGTCAAGTCGATCGCCGAGGAAGTGGTGAAGTTCTCCAAGCAGCTGGGCGTGATGCCGCTGGGCGTGGAAGGCGAGCGCGAAGCCGAGTGGGTGCTGGTCGACCTGGGCGATGTGATCGTCCACGTGATGCTGCCCCGCGTGCGCGAGTTCTACGCGCTGGAGCGCCTGTGGACGGTCGGCGACCAGCCGCCGAGCCTGACCGACGACGCCGATGAAGGCGACGACTACGACTACGACGCACGGTAATCGCCGTACGCAGGGTCACGATGACGGCGCCGATGGCGCCGTTGTCATTTGCACGGCAGCAGGATCGATGCCGGGAGGACACAGATGAAAGCCAGATTGATCGCCACCGGTGAGCGTGCGCCCGGCTGGGTCGCGCAGGGCTTTGCCGAGTACCAGAAGCGGCTCTCGCATTGGTTGCCGTTCGAACTGGTGGAAATCGAACCGGGCCTGCGCGGCAAGGGGCGCGATCCGCGTCGCGCCACCGAGGACGAGGGCAAGCGGGTGATCGCCGCGCTGCCCAAGAACGCCTATGTGGTGGCGTTGGATGTGCCGGGGCGGCAGCTCAGTTCCGAACAGCTGGCGCAGCGCCTGGAGCACTGGCGCGGGCAGGGCAGGGACATGGCCTTCCTGATCGGTGGCCCGGAAGGGCATTCGCCGGAGGTCTCGGCGCTGGCCGACGAGAAATGGTCGATCGGCCCGCTGACCCTGCCGCACATGCTGGTGCGGCTGGTGGTCGCCGAGCAGCTGTACCGCGCCGCGGCGATGCTGGCCAACCACCCTTACCATCGCGCCTGACATTGATCGCGCAAAACGGGTTACATCTCGTGAAAAACGGGCTACAATGCGCACCCCGCCCGAATAGCTCAGCCGGTTAGAGCACTTGACTGTTAATCAGGGGGTCGTTGGTTCGAGTCCAACTTCGGGCGCCAAGTTTTGAAAAGCCTCGCAGCGATGCGGGGCTTTTTTTTGTCCGCACACCGCCCGCCGCGCGGCAACAAAAAGCCCGGGCAGTGCCCGGGCTCCCTGTTCCCCACGTGCGGCTACCTCATTCGAAGGTGTACTTGGCCCCGACGGTGAAGTAACGGCCGATCGCACCGCTGAAGTGCAGCGGGTTGTAGTTCACGCCACCGTAGGTGGCCGGATCCAGAGGCGCGATGCGGTCGAACACGTTCTGCACCGAAGCATTCAGTTCGAACGCATCGGTGATGTTCCAGCGGCCGGACAGGTCGAAGGTGGTGAACGAGGCGATCTTCTCGACCGGTTCGCCGTCTTCATAGAAGGCCAGGTAGTCGCCACCGCGGCGGTCCTTGTTCTCCAGGCTGTCGATGTAGTTGACCACGCCGCTCACGCTCCAGGCGCCCTGCTTCCAGGTGGTGCCGAAGTTGATGCGGTCCTGCGGGGTGCCGATGCAGTTGGTCACGTCGCAGTTGCCGTGCGTGCCCACGTAATCGACGGTGCTGTCGCCTTCGGTGCGCTCGAACTTCAGCACATGGCTCCACTGCAGGTCCATTTCCAGCTGGCCCGGGCCCACTTCGAAGGTCTGGCGGATATCGGTGTCGATACCGCGGACCCGCGACGAGTTGGCATTCACGTAATCGGTGTTGACGGCCAGGATCGTGCCGCTGCCGGCAACGCCGTTGATGTTGTTGCTGTCGCGCAGGACGTTGCCGGCGGCGATCGCATCGGCGGTGCTGCCCTGGGCGATCTCGTTGGTGCGCTTGATCTCCCAGCCGTCCACCGTCAGCGAGGTGGTGGAGGTCGGTTGCAGCACGAAGCCGACCGAGTAGCTCTTGGATTCTTCCGGCTTCAGCGCCGAATTGGGGCGGGTGATGATGGCCACTTGGCGCGCACCGCATTCCTGCGGGTCGTTGCCACTGGCGGCGCAGCGCACCGGATCGCGGGCGTTGGAGAACGCTGCCAGGCCGCCGTCGCCGTTTTCGGCCGGGTTCGGGGCGCGGAAGCCTTCGGCATAGCTGGCGCGCACGGCGATCCAGTCCGCCGGCGTCCACTTGAAGCCTACCTTCGGGGTCGCCTTCCCTTCGCCGCTTTCGTACTTGTCATAGCGCAGCGCGCCGGAGAGTTCGAGCTGTTCCAGCACCGGCGCGGACAATTCGACATAGCCGGCATACACGTTCTGGGTGCCGTCATAGGCCGAATAGCCCAGCCCGATGATGTCGCCCTGGTCGGTGAAGGTCTGCGGCGTCAGGCTGTTGCTGGTACGACGCCATTCGGTACCGAAGGCCAGCCCGAGCGGGCCGCCCTTGAGGTCCATCAGGCTGCGCGACATGCGGAAATCGAACATGTCCAGGCTGGATTTGGCGCGGGCGCTGATGTTGGGCGAAATGTAGTCGTACAACGCCTGCGAATTCAGCCCGGCGTCGTCGCCGATGCGCCACACGCCGCCCGGGCAGGCCGGGTTGCCCAGCGCGCACTGCACGGCGCTGTAGCGCAGGAAACCGCTGCGCTCGTTGACCAGGTCGGTGCCCGAGTGCAGGTAGGCGGTGTCATAGCTCCATTCGCCCCAGTTGCCCTTGATGCCGGCAAGGAAACGATTGAACTCGTTGGTGTTGTTGGTCACGCGCGGACCGACATCCCAGGCCGAGTAGCGCAGGCGCGAGGCCTGGCCGGGGATCGGATTGTCCGGGTGGGTCGGGCTGAGCACGGTCGCGCCCGGGCCGCTGTTGGCGTTGACCGGACCGAGGGGGTAGCCCCAGCCGCCGGAAACGCCGGACGGCGTATTGCTGAAGGTGGTTTCCTTCTTCGAGTAGCCGATCTCGGTGTAGATCTCGCCGCCCTCACCGAAGGCGAAGCTGGCGCGGCCGAACACGTTGACGTACTTCTCTTCCGGGCTCAGATCGCGATACAGCTGCGCGGGATCCCACAGGCAGCCCTGCGCCTGCGCGGTGGCATCGGACTGCCCCGGGATGGTGGTCAGGCCGGCGCAGCCCGGCAGGGCCACCAGCTGGCCGGCGCTGTTGAACACCGACCCGTTCGGGCCGGCGCCACCGGCGGTACCGCCACTGAGGAAGGCGCCGCCCAGGAACTGCGCATCGGTGGCGGCATAGCCGTAGCGCCGGATGTCGCCGGTGCCGATCCACTTGCGGTCCTTGCGGTCGCTGATCTTGATCGCGTCGGTCTTGCCGACGTCCAGGCTGAAGAACGCGTTCCAGCCATCGGTGGCCAGATCGCCGGTACCGGCCGTCAGCGTGGCCTTCTTGGCATCGCCATCGCTGTCGCCGGACAGGCCGTAGGAGGCGCGCAGGATCGCGCCGTTGAAGTCGCTGCGCAGGATGATGTTGACCACGCCGGCGATCGCGTCCGACCCGTAGATCGCCGACGCGCCGTCCTTGAGGACTTCAATGCGCTCGACCGCATCCAGCGGAATGGTGCTCAGATCGGTGAAGACCTTCTGCCCGTCATCGGCCAGGCCGTAGGTCGCCATGCGGCGGCCGTTCAACAGCACCAGCGTGGAGCCGGCGCCCAGGCCGCGCAGCGAGATGCCCGCGCCGCCGCCGGCAAAGCCGTTGCCGAAGGTCTTGGGGATCGACCCGGCGCCATCGGAGGTCAGCGTCTGCAGGTACTCGGCGACCGTGGTCTTGCCGGTGCGGTCGATTTCCTGGCGGCTGACCACCTGGACCGGCGAAGAGGTCTCGGTGTTGGTGCGCGGAATGTTGGAGCCGGTGACCGTGATCCGGTCCAGGTTGGTGGCCTGCTCCTGGGCGAACGCCGAGGAAGCGCCAAGCGCACCGACCAGCAGCAGCGCGCTGCTGGCGAGGATGTGGGAAATGGAATGGGCCAAGCCGTTGCGGCGGCGGTCGAGCCGTTGGATCGGGTGTTTCACAGCATCTCTCCTGACTGGAAAACAGTGACGCCAGAAAAATGGCGCCGGGACGTGGCGCCAATCTAGGTTTCCAACAGGTGATACAAGTGTGAAAAATTGCTTAATTGGGGGCGCGGCGAAATCGTCACGATGTTGAATGGGGAGGGCGCGCTTCCGCCCTCCCCACGCGGCTCAGCGCGGCAGCGAGAATTCGACCGGCACGATCCCGTCCGCCTGCACCCGCTGGCCGTCCACCGTCGCCGGGACGAACTGCCAGTAGCGCAGGACCTGCTGGCGCGCAGCCTGGTCGAGCACGCGCGAGCCGCTGCTGGTTTCAATGGCCACCGAGACCGGCTTGCCGTCCACGCCGACCCGGATCCGCAGCACCACCGTCCCCTGCTGGCCCTGGCGGATGGCCTGGATCGGGTAGGGCGGCGGCGGCGCACTGCGGTACTGCAGCTGCGCGCCCTGCAGCGGGGCGGCGGCCGGCGCGGCCGGTTCGATCGATGGGGTCGCGACCTCGCTGGCCGGCAACGCCGCCAGGGCCGGTACCTCCTCCGGCAGCGCCGTGGGGGCCGGCAACGGTGCCGGTGGCCGCGGTGCCGCTACCGGCACGGTGGGAGTCTTGGGCAGCGCTTGTTCGGCCGTCACCGGCACCGGCACCGGCGGTGTCGGCGCAGGGGTTTCCATCCAGCGCACCTGCATGCGCTCGCGCGGGGCGGAGGTCAACGGTTGCGTGGCCGGAATCAACAGCAGCATCAGCGCCAGCACGTGCACCGCCAGGGCGGTGCTCCAGCCGAGCACGCGCGAGGCGTCGATGTGCAGCGGGACAGCGGGGGAATGCGTACGAACCATGATCCACCTCCATGCGTTGGGGTTGCCGAATCATCAACGTGCGGACGCCGCCAACGGGGTTGCCGGGTGCGGCGTCATGGACAGCAATACCCCAGCGGCACACGGGCCGGAAGTCGTGCGCCGGGCAGGCATTTGGCTGGCGCTCAGTTTGCTGCGACGGCCGGATGCGACAACGGCGCCCGAAGGCGCCGTTGCTGGCGGGTGCAACCGCGCTGGGATCAGCGGCCCAGGTCGAACACCACGTCCAGGTTGACCGAGACCGTGGATTCACCCGGCGACACCGGCGTGGCCGTATCGGCCGACATCGAGGCCGCCTGTGCGCGCATCATCACCGGGCGGAAGTTGCCGCCGCCGCTTTCGGAAATGCTCACGATCCGGCGCACGCGCAGGCCGAGTGATTTGGCATACGTTTCGGCGCGGGCTTGGGCCTTCTTCAGCGCCGCCAGGCGGGCTTCATCGTAGACCGGCTCGGGCTGGTCGATCTCGAACTGCGGGCCGTTGATCTGGTTGGCGCCCTGCGCGGCCAGCGCGTCGAGCACCTTGCCGAGCCGGGCGATGTCGCGGACCTTCAGGCTGACCGTGTTGCTGGCCTGGTAGCCGGTGATCTTCGGCGCCTCGTTGTCGGCGTAGCGGTACTGCGGGCTCAGGTTGACGCCGCTTGTCTGCACATCGCGCTCGGCGATGCCGGCCGCCTTGATCGCCGCCAGGACCTTGGTCATCTGCTCTGCGTTCTGGCGCATCGCGGTGTTGCCATCGGTGGCCTGGGTGACCACGCCGGCCGAGAGCGTGGCCACGTCCGGCACGCGCCGGGCCTCGGCATTGGCCGAAATGTTGAGCAGGGTGCCGTCGGCCGGGACGGCGATGGCAGGCTGGGACTGGGCGTGGGCGGTCATCGAAGCTCCCAGGGCAAGGGACAGGGCGAGCAGCAACGGGGACAGGGACGGGCGGCGCATGTACATCTCCTTGTGAAGACGATGAGGTTGGTGTCGTGGCGATGAACGCCCCGTGAGGTGGCGCGGGGTCGAGCGCATCCGGATGACGTTGCTTTCGATTCAGACAGTAGCCACAGGTTATGCTTCATCGATGCTTTATCTCGCCTCCCGATCTCCCCGCCGCAGCCAGTTGCTTTCGCAGTTGGACCGGCCCTTCCGCACGCTGGACCTGGACGTGCCCGAACAGCGTGGCGCCGATGAGCCGGCCGCCGACTACGTGCAGCGCGTGGCCGCCGAAAAGGCGCGGGCCGGGCTGGCGCGGGTCGCCGCCGATCCCGCAGCGGTGGTGCTGGGCTCGGACACCGAAGTGGTGCTCGATGGCCGCGTGTTCGGCAAGCCGGCCGATGCCGACGATGCCTGCGCGATGCTGCGCGCGCTGTCCGGGCGCACCCACCAGGTGATGACCGCGGTGGCGCTGGTTGCGGCCGGCCGCGAGCAGGGCGTGCTGGTGGTCTCGGAGGTCACCTTCGCGGTGATCGACCCGGCGCGGATCGCGGCCTACGTGGCCAGCGGCGAGCCGATGGACAAAGCCGGTGCCTATGCGATCCAGGGGGGTGCCGAACGATATATCCGCCATCTGGCGGGAAGCTATTCGGGTGTGATGGGTTTGCCCCTGCAACAGACCGAGCAGTTGCTGCAGGCGTTTGGCGTTCCGCCCGCCGCTACCACCACGCCAACGGAGGGTGTCGCCCGTGTCTGAAGAAATCCTGGTCAATGTCACCCCGCGGGAGACCCGCGTCGCCGTCATCGAGAACGGCATGCTGCAGGAACTGCACATCGAACGCGGCTGGCGCCGTGGCGTGGTCGGCAACATCTACAAGGGAAAGGTGCAGCGGGTGATGCCGGGCATGCAGGCGGCCTTCGTGGAGGTCGGGCTGGAGCGCGCCGCGTTCCTGCACGCCAACGATGTGATCCGGCCGGCCCCGGTGGCCAGCGCCGATACCGAGGGCACCACCCTGCCGCCGCCGTCGTCGGTGCCGATCGTGGAGCTGCTGCGGGACGGGCAGGACATCGTGGTGCAGGTGGTCAAGGATCCGATCGGGACCAAGGGCGCCCGCCTGACCACCCAGATCAGCATTCCCTCGCGCTACATGGTGCTGCTGCCGCAGTCCAAGGTGGTCGGCGTGTCGGCCCGGATCGAGGACGAGGCCGAGCGCGCGCGCCTGAAGACCCTGGTCACCGAACTGTCGGCCCAGCACGGCGGCTATGGCTACATCGTGCGCACCAATGCCGAAGGCCAGCCGGCCGAGGCGATCGCCGAGGACGTGGCCTATCTGTCGCGGGTGTGGAACGTGGTCGAGCGCCGTGGCCGCGATGCCGCCCCGTGCAGCGTGATCTATGAAGACCTGAGCCTGCCGCTGCGTTCGGTGCGCGACCTGATCCGCAAGGACGTGGACAAGGTCAAGGTCGATTCCAAGGAGACCTTCACCCAGTTGCAGGCGTTCGTGGCCAAGTACATGCCGGTGCTGGCCGAGAAGCTGGAGCTGTACAACGGCGACCGCCCGATCTTCGACATGTTCGGGGTCGAGGATGAAATCGGCCGTGCGCTGGACAAGCAGGTGCCGCTCAAATCCGGCGGTTACCTGGTGATCGACCAGACCGAGGCGATGACCACGATCGATGTGAACACCGGTTCCTTCCTGGGCCAGCGCAACCTCGAGGAGACGGTGTTCCGCACCAACCTGGAGGCCGCGCAGGCGGTCGCGCGGCAGCTGCGGCTGCGCAACCTGGGCGGCATCATCATCATCGATTTCATCGACATGGACGATCCCGAGCATCGCCGCCAGGTGCTGCGCACGCTGGAAAAGGCGCTGGCGCGCGACCATGCCAAGACCACCGTCTACGATTTCTCGCCGCTGGGCCTGGTCGAGATGACCCGCAAGCGCACCGTGGAAAGCCTCGAGCGGCAGCTGTCCGAGCCGTGCCCGGAGTGCAGCGGCCGCGGTTCGATCAAGACCACCGAAACGGTCACCTACGAAATCTTCCGCGAGATCACCCGCGCGGTGCGCCAGTTCGATGCGGCGCGCCTGCTGGTGATCGCCTCGACCAAGGTGGTGGCACGGATCACCGATGAAGAATCCACGGCCGTGGCCGAGCTGGAGGAGTTTCTCGGCAAGAGCATCCGCTTCCAGGCCGACGAGCAGTACCTGCAGGAGCAGTTCGATGTCGTCCTGCTCTGACCGCCGCCCCGCCGCGCCCACGCCTGCGTGCCAAGGCAACCGCGGGCAACGATGAGCACACCGCTGCGACTGCGGATGCGAAGACTACGCCGCCAGGCTGCCTACGCAGCGGCGGTGCTGCTGGTGTGCGTGGCGCTGCTGGTGGGCACCCTGAGCCAGCTGCTGCCGCTGGCCGAGCGCCACCCGGACAAGGTGGCCGCATGGCTGAGCGCGCGTGCCGGGCAACCGGTGCGCTTCGAGCAGCTGCGGACCGCATGGACCCGGCGCGGACCGCTGCTGCAGCTCACGGGGCTGCGGATCGGTGAGGGCGAGGGCCTGCGCATCGGCGAAGCCGAAGTGCAGGTGTCGCTGTATTCGGGCCTGTTGCCGGGCCATTCGCTGACCGAACTGCGCCTGCGTGGGCTGGCCCTGGTGCTGCAGCGGAGCGAAGAAGGGCGCTGGTCCGTGCAGGGTCTGCCCCGCGCCGGTGCAGGCGATCCACTGGATACGCTGCGCCGGCTGGGCGAGCTGCAGGTGGTGGGCGGACGGCTGGAGATCCAGGCGCCCTCGCTGGGCATGCAGGCCCGCCTGCCGCGCATCGACCTGCGCCTGCGCGTGGACGGCCAGCGCCTGCGCGTGGGGGCCCGCGCGTGGGCCGATGCCGCCGCGCAGCCGCTGACCGCGGTGCTGGACATGGAGCGTTCGCGCGGCGATGGCCAGGCCTGGCTGTCGGCCGAGCCGGCCGATTTCCGCGCGTGGTCGCAGCTGCTGCGCTTCGGCGGCGTATCGCTGCAGCAGGGCACCGGCGAACTCAATGCATGGGTGGACCTGCGCGATCATCGGCCGGTGATGGTCACCACCGATGCCAACCTGCGCGGCGTGCAGCTGCAGGGCGCCACGCTCGCCGACGGCAGCCATCCGCAGCTGGCCCTGGATACGCTGTCCCTGCGCGCGCGCTGGCGCTGGGTGCAGGGCGGCTGGCGCGCGGACGCGCCACGCCTGCGGATCGGCATGGAGGGCACGACCCAGCAGCTGGACGGGCTGCTGCTGGCCGGCGGCCAGCATTTCGCGCTGGCGGGCGACAACATCGATGCCACCGTGCTGCTGCGCGGGCTGGCGCTGACCGACCGGATCGAACCGGGCCTGCGTGCCTGGCTGCACGATGCCGCCCCGCAGCTGCGGATGACGCGCGTGCGCGTGGCCGGCGATCAGGGCGGGCCGTTGACGGTGGAAGGCGAGTTGCAGGACATCCGCTTCGCCGCGGCGGGCCAGGCCCCGGGCCTGAGCGGGGTGGGCGGCCGGTTCACCGGCGATGCGGACGGCTTCGCACTGGATCTCGAACCGGGCCGGGTGATGCAGTTCGACTGGCCCACCGGGTTTGGCCAGCGCCACGATGTACGCCTGGCCGGGCGCCTGGTGGGGTGGCGCGATGAAGCCGGCGGCTGGCGGATCGGCACGCCCGCGCTGCGCGTGCAGGGCACCGATTACGCCGCCGACGTGCGCGGTGGCCTGTGGTTCCAGAACAACGGTACGCGGCCCTGGATGCAGCTGGCAGCCAGGATCGACGATGTGCCGATGACCGCGGCCAAGCGCTTCTGGATCCATTCCAAGATGAGCAAGGCGGCCACCGACTGGCTGGATGCGGCGCTGGTCTCGGGCCAGGTGCGCGGCGGCGTGGGCCTGGTCACCGGCGATCTGGAGGACTGGCCGTTCGATCGCAACAATGGGCGCTTCGAAGCGACCGGCCATATCGACAACGGCAACATCCGCTTCCAGAAAGACTGGCCCGCCATGGAAAAGGTCGATGCGGACATCGCCTTCATCGGCCCCGGTTTCGAGCTGCACGGCAAGGGCGACCTGGCCGGCGTGGCGGTGGATCACTTCGATGCGGGCATCGTGGATTTCGGCCAGACCGGCCTGTATGTGAAGGCCAACAGCCGCAGCGATGCCGGCGCGCTGCTGGCCATGCTCAAGCGCAGCCCGCTGCACGGCACCTACGGGCAGACGCTGGACAACCTCACCGCGAAGGGCCCGGCGGCGGTGACCTTCGATCTGCTGCAGCCGCTGCAGCGTGATGACCACGGCGGTCATCTGCAGGGCACCGTCGATCTGGACGGGGCGACCCTGTCGGAGAAGCGCTTCGACCTGACCTTCGAGGCCATGCGCGGGCAGGCGCGCTACGGCCATGGCGGCTTCGATGCCGAGAGCCTGGCGGTGCGCCACCTTGGCCAGGACGGGCTGCTGAGCCTGCGCGCGGGTGAGTTCGTGCGCGACCCGCAGCAGGCCTTCGAATCGGAACTGAGCGCCTCGCTGGACGCCGGCGTGCTGCTGGACCGCGCGCCGGAACTGAACTGGCTCAAGCCCTATATCCAGGGCACCTCGCGCTGGGCGATCGGGGTGACCCTGCCGAAGGTGGCCGCGGGCGCGAAGACCGAGCCGCCGACGCTGCTGACGCTGCACTCGGACCTGGTCGGGACCACGCTGGGGCTGCCGGCCCCGCTGGACAAACCGGCGGCCACGCCGCTGGCGACCACGGTCAATGCGCAGCTGCCGATGGGCAGTGGGCGGGTGGATGTGGCCTTCGGCAAGCGCCTGGCCCTGGCCGCGCGCACCCACGACAACCAGACCGGCGTACAGGTCACGCTGGGCAGCGATCGCGTCGATCGCGATCCGCCCGCCAGCGGGCTGGTGGTGAACGGCCGCAGCGGCTCGCTGGATGCGCTGGAATGGATCGGCCTGGCCCGCTCGCCCGAAGGCGGGGACGGCAAGGATCCGATGCCGCTGCGCCACGTGGATGTGCAGGTCGGGCAGCTGCTGCTCGCCGGCGGTGTGTTCGAAAAGACCCGGCTGCAGCTGCGCCCGACCGGCACCGGGGTGGACGTGCGGATGGACGGGCCTTCGCTGGCCGGCAGCCTGACCGTGCCGAACGCGCCCGGGGGCACCATCGTGGGCAAGCTGGGCCGCGTGCATTGGCAATCGCTGCCGACCCCGGTCAAAGCGCCCGGCGACGGTGCGCCGATCGTGCTGCCGACCGAGGGCGCGCTGCCGGCGCGGGTGCAGGCCAGTGCCGAGGATACCGATCCGGCCAAGGTGCCGCCGCTGTCGCTGGATATCGATGATCTGCAGTTCGGCAAGGCCACCCTGGGCCAGGCCGTGCTGCGCACGCGCCCGCTGGCCAACGGCCTGAGCGTGGACCAGCTGCAGTTCCGTGCGCCCAAGCAGGCCATCGACATCAGCGGGCACTGGAGCGGCATGGGGCCGGCGGCACGCAGCCAGTTCAACGTGCAGGTCAAGAGCGAGGATCTGGGGGGGCTGATGCAGAACCTGGATTACGGCGGCCAGCTGCGCGGCGGCCAGGGCCAGCTGACCCTGGCGGCCGGCTGGCAGGGCGGGCCGTCGGACTTCCAGCTGGGCGCGCTGCAGGGCCAGCTGCAGGTGCAGGCGCGCAACGGCCAGCTGCTGGAGCTGGAGCCCGGCGCCGGGCGCGTGCTGGGCCTGCTCAGCGTGGCCCAGCTGCCGCGGCGGCTGATGTTCGACTTCCGCGATTTCTTCTCCAAGGGCTTTGCGTTCAACCAGATCGAAGGCCGCGTGGACTTTGCCGATGGCAGCGCGACCACCGACAAGGTGCTGATCGAGGGGCCGGCGGCCAATATCACCATCCGCGGCCAGACCGATCTGCGCCGCCAGCAGTTCGACCAGACCATCGACGTCAACCCGCGCGCCGGCAACCTGTTGACCGTGGTCGGCGCGGTCGCCGGGGGCCCGGTGGGCGCTGCGGTGGGCGCGGCCGCCAATGCGGTGCTGTCCAAGCCGCTGGGCGAGATCGGTGCCAAGACCTACAAGGTCACCGGACCCTGGGCCGAGCCCAAGGTCGAGGTGATCGACCGTGAAGACCTGCCCCGGCCCGCGCCGGTGCCCGCTGCGCCGGTCCGGCGCTGACCCTTTTCCCCGCGTCCGGGTTGCGATCGCAGCCGACGCCCATAGATCTGAGAGCATGAACGAGAACGCACTTTCGCTGGCCACCGACCGTCTGCTGCTGCCCGCCGGGCTGGATGCGAACGGTCTGGAACGCACGTTCGGCACCCTGCTGGGGCCGGGCATCGATTTCGGGGATCTCTACTTCCAGCACGCGCGCCGCGAGAGCTGGAGCGTGGAGGACGGCATCGTCAAGGACGGTGCGCATTCGATCGAGCAGGGCGTGGGCGTGCGCGCCATCGCCGGTGAGAAGACCGGCTTCGCCTACTCCGACGACATCCACAGCGACGCGCTGCTGGCCGCGGCCAACTCGGCCCGCGCGATCTCCCGCGAGGGTGGGGCGCAGTCGGCACGTTCGCTTGTGCGCGGCAGTGGCCGTGCGCTGTACCCGGCGCTGGACCCGATCGACGGCATGGGCAACGAGGCCAAGGTCGAGGTGCTCAAGCGCCTGGACCGCTACCTGCGCGCCGCCGACCCGCGCGTGCAGCAGGTGATGGTCAGCCTGTCCGGCGGTGTGGACACGGTGCTGATCGCGCGCAGCGATGGCGTGCTCGCGGCCGACATCCGCCCGCTGGTGCGCTTGAACGTGCAGGTGATCGTCGAGCAGCACGGGCGCCGCGAATCGGGCTACTCCGGTGGCGGTGGCCGTTACAGCTACGAGGAACTGTTCGCCGAGGGGCGCCCGGAAGCCTTCGCCCGCGAGGCGCTGCGCCAGGCGTTGGTGAACCTGGACGCGATCCCGGCCCCGGCCGGGGTGATGACCGTGGTGCTCGGCCCGGGCTGGCCCGGCGTGCTGCTGCACGAAGCAGTCGGCCATGGCCTGGAAGGCGACTTCAACCGCAAGGGCACCAGCGTCTACGCCGGCCGCATCGGCGAGCGTGTGGCCGCGCCGGGCGTGACGATCGTCGATGACGGCACCCTGGATGGCCGCCGCGGCTCGTTGAACATCGATGACGAGGGCCACCCGACCCAGTGCACCACGCTGATCGAAGACGGCATCCTGGTCGGTTACATGCAGGATTCGCTCAATGCGCGCCTGATGGGCGTGGCCCCGACCGGCAACGGCCGGCGCGAGTCGTTCGCGCACATGACCATGCCGCGCATGACCAACACCTACATGCGCGCCGGCCAGCACGATCCGGAAGAGATGATCCGTTCGGTCAAGCGCGGCCTGTACGCGGTCAACTTCGGTGGCGGCCAGGTGGATATCACCAGCGGCAAGTACGTGTTCTCGGCCACCGAGGCCTATCTGATCGAAGACGGCAAAGTGACCGCGCCGGTGAAGGGCGCGACCCTGATCGGCAACGGCCCGGAAACCATGCAGAAGGTGCGCATGATCGGCAACGATCTGGCCCTGGACCAGGGCGTGGGCATCTGCGGCAAGGATGGCCAGAGCGTGCCGGTCGGCGTGGGCCAGCCGTCCCTGCTGATCGATGGCATCACCGTGGGCGGCACCCAGGCCTGAGCCGGGATGCGCTCCCTCGTGCTGCCCGATGAAGCGGCCGCCAGCCTTGTGCTGGCGCCGCCACGTGAGCGCCGGGGCTCAGTCCTCGGCGTTCTCGTCGCTGTCGCTGTCGCTGTCGGTGTCGACCGCCTCGTCCAGCTCATCCGCGGACGCGGCGTTCAGGCCTTCCAGGCCGAGCGCGGCCGGCAGCAGCAGCGCACGCAGCAGCTGGAAGATCTCGCGGTAGGCGCGCGGCGGCTTGTTCTTGGCCTTTTCGGCCTGGGCATTGCGGACCAGCGTGCGCAGCTGCTGGCGGTCGGCGTGCGGGTACTCGTCCAGCAGTGCGCCCAGCGCCTTGTCGCCGTCCTTGAGCAGGCGCTCGCGCCAGTCTTCCACGCGGTGCATGGCCGCCACTTCGCGGCGCGAGGTTTCGCTGTTGGCATCGAGCGCATCGCGGATCGCATCCAGCACGGCATCGTCTTCGCGACGCATGTGCTTGGCCAGGAACGCCAGCTGGCGCTTGTGGGCGATGTGCGCGGTGATGCGCTTGGCCTCGGCGATGTGCGGCAGCAGATCTTCGGGCACCGGCAGGCGCGCCAGCTGGGCCGGGGTCAGCGAGACCAGCTTCTCGCCCAGGGCCAGCACGTCCAGCGCAGCCCGGCGGTTCTGGCTGCGGCTGATATCAAGGAATTCACCGGTTTCTTCGTCGCGTCCGCGCATCGTCTTATTTCCACATCCGTAAACTGTGCCGGCGTCGCGCCGGGCACTCACCTGTACAGGATAAAGCATTGAACGTGATCTCCCCTGAAGTCTCCCCGGCCGACGACAGCCTGCAGCGCCTGGAGCAGCTGGCCGACATCTCCCAGCGCCTGCTGGAGCGGGCCAAGGCCCTGGG
>Ga0308171_1000536_pt1 | contig 77467 bp, 81 predicted proteins | sample PhyGR1_FD_202135 | JGI IMG/M metagenome (GOLD analysis project Ga0308171, IMG submission 202135) | Phyllosphere microbial communities from UC Gill Tract Community Farm, Albany, California, United States - DLSLSG.R1 | ecosystem: Host-associated > Plants > Phyllosphere > Unclassified | place: USA...
CGTCATCGACGTCACCGTCAATCTCGACGGCACCGGCGTCTATCAGAACGCCACCGGCATCGGGTTTCTCGACCATATGCTCGACCAGTTGTCGCGGCATTCGCTGATCGACCTGTCGGTCAAGGTCGAAGGCGACCTGCATATCGACGGGCACCACACGACCGAGGACAGCGCGCTGGCGATCGGACAGGCCTTTGCCAAGGCGCTGGGCGACAAGCGCGGCATCTATCGCTACGGCGAGGCGCTGTCGCCGATGGACGAGGTGCTGACCCGCACCGCGCTCGACATTTCGGGGCGACCCTGGCTGGTCTGGAAGGTGCCGTTCACCAACCCCATGCTGGGTACGCTCCAGACCGAGATGATCGAGCACTGGTTCCACAGCTTCGCGCAGGAAGCCGGGATCACGCTCCACGTCGAGCTGCTCCATGGCCACAACAACCATCACATCGCCGAGAGCATCTTCAAGGGCCTGGCCCGCGCGCTGCGCATGGCGGTGGAGATCGACCCGCGCAAGGCGGACGCCATCCCCTCGACCAAGGGCATGTTGTGACGCTGGCGCTGATCGACATCGAATCGGGCAATCTCCGCTCGGTCGAGAATGCTTTGCGCGCGGCGGGGGCGAGCGATGTCGTCATTACCGCCGACCCCGATGTGATCGCCAAGGCCGACCGGATCGTCCTGCCGGGCGTCGGCGCATTCGGCACCTGCGCGGCGAATTTGCGCGCGGTCGACGGGCTGGAGGAGGCGTTGCGCGATGCCGCCCTCACCCGCGCGCGGCCCTTTCTGGGCATTTGCGTCGGCATGCAGCTTCTCGCCGATGGGAGCGATGAGATGGGCGAGCATCGCGGACTCGGCTGGATTCCCGGCCGGGTCGCGCGGCTAGCGCCCTCCGACCCGATGGCCAAGGTGCCGCATATGGGCTGGAACGATGTGCAGCCCTCGGTCGACCATCCGCTGATCGTACCGGGCGAGGCCTATTTTCTCCACAGCTATGCCTTTACCGGCAAGCATGTGCTGGCGACGACCGACCATGATGGCCCGGTGACCGCCGCCATCGGCCGCGAAACGGTGGTCGGCGCGCAATTCCATCCCGAGAAGAGCCAGCGCTATGGCCTCTCCTTCCTCACCCGTTTCCTGGAGTGGCACCCGTGAGCCTGATCGTCTTCCCCGCCATCGACCTGAAGGGTGGCCAGGTCGTCCGCCTGGCCGAGGGCGATATGGACCGCGCGACCGTGTACGGCGACGACCCGACGCATCAGGCGATGCTGTTCGCCGAGGCAGGGGCGCAGCATCTGCATGTCGTCGATCTGGACGGCGCGTTCGCCGGCGAGTCGGTCAATGGCGAAGCGGTGCAGGCGATCGTCAAAGCCTTTCCAGGTCACGTTCAGCTCGGCGGCGGCATTCGTAACCCTGAGAATGTCGAGCGCTGGTTCGACCTGGGCGTCTCTCGCGTGGTGATCGGCACGGCGGCGCTGGAAAATCCCGACTTCGTGCGCGACATGGCGAAAGCCTATCCCGGCGGCATCGTCGTCGCGGTCGATGCCAAGGACGGCATGGTCGCGACTCGCGGCTGGGCCGATGTGTCGGACGTGTCGGTCGAGGATCTGGCGCGGCGGTTCGAGGATGCGGGCGTTGCCGCGTTGCTCTTCACCGATGTGGGCCGCGACGGGATGCTGAAGGGCTGCAACGTGCCCGCAACCGTCGACCTCGCCCGTGCGGTGCGCATCCCGGTCATTGCCAGCGGCGGCGTGGCGGGGATCGGCGACATCCATATGCTGGCACTCCATCATCAGGACGGCGTCGAAGGCGTGATCACCGGTCGTGCGCTCTATGACGGGCGACTCGACCTTGCGGCGGCGCTGTCGGTGGCGGCGGCCGCATGACCGTCCGAGCGCGCGTCATTCCCTGCCTGGACGTCGCCAATGGCCGGGTGGTCAAGGGCGTCAACTTCGTCGACCTGATCGATGCGGGCGATCCGGTCGAACAGGCCCGCGCCTATGACGCCGCCGGGGCGGACGAACTCTGCTTCCTCGACATCACCGCCAGCCATGAGGCGCGCGGCACGATCCTGGACGTGGTGCGGCGGACGGCGGCGGTGTGCTTCATGCCACTGACCGTCGGCGGCGGGGTGCGCACGGCGGAGGATGCGCGCGCGCTGCTGCTGGCGGGGGCGGACAAGGTGGCGGTGAACTCCGCCGCCGTCAGCCGCCCGGAGGTCGTCTCCGACATCGCTGAGCGATTCGGCAGCCAGTGCTGCGTCGCCAGTGTCGACGCGCGGCGGACGGCGGGTGGCTGGGAAGTCTTCACCCATGGCGGGCGGCGCGCGACCGGGATCGACGCGGTGGACCATGCGCTGCGCCTGGCCGAACTGGGCGCGGGCGAGTTGCTGGTCACCTCGATGGATCGGGACGGGACGCGGGGCGGGTACGACCTCGACCTGATCCGCACCATCGCCGACCGGACCAGCGTGCCGGTGGTCGCATCGGGCGGCGTCGGCGGGTTGGACGATCTGGTCGCGGGGGTGCGCGACGGTCACGCCTCGGCGGTGCTGGCGGCGTCGATCTTCCACTTCGGCGATGCGTCGATCGCCGATGCCCACCAGGCACTGGCGGCGGCGGGGGTGCCGGTTCGGACGCATTGATCTTCGCGCGGAGGCGCGGAGAGGTTGGTTCCGGGGCGAGTGTCCGGAAAATCCACGATGCGCTTTCGTCTCCCGACCGCTGGCTTCATCTGAGCCTCCCGTTCGCGCTGAGCGAAGTCGAAGCGCACGCCCTGCCTTCGGTCACGCGGGATTCCCGTAGCCTTCGACTTCGCTCAGGCCGAACGGGGGTGGCATTGTGGGGCGACGGCTCTCGATCGGCAGACCTTCCAATCCCCGCGAGGAGGGCAAAGCGTCACCACGAAACCAAGCTCTCCGCGCCTCCGCGCCTCCGCGTGAACCAAAAAATCTTCGCGTCTTCGCGTCTTCGCGTGAACCGAAATCCCCCCGATGACCGCCGCCGAACACGCTGCTAAACTCCCCCCATGCCCCTCACCATCATGACCGCCGCCAACGGCCATAGCGATGTCATCAACGTCCGCACCCACCCCGAATGGTCGGACATCGCGCTGTTCGTCTTTGCCATCGGCGCGATCTGGTTCCTGCGCCGCGCCATGCGCCGCCGCAATCGCAAGGATTGACGCGGGCCGCTCCCCACGCCACCCAGCCGCCATGGACATGTTCGACCGCCTCGAAGCCACGATCCGCGCCCGCCGCGACGCAGGCGACGCCGCCGCCTCCTATGCCGCCAGCCTGTTCGCCAAGGGGCGACCCAAGATCGCGCAGAAGCTGGGCGAGGAGGCGGTCGAAACCGTCATCGCCGCCATGGCGCAGCCGGACAAGATCGTCTCGGAGGCCGCCGACCTGATGTTCCACCTGATCGTGCTGCTGACCGATGCGGGCCATTCGCTGGACGATGTCCGGGCCGAACTGGCGCGGCGCGAGGGCGTGTCGGGGCATGACGAAAAGGCCGCGCGGCCTCGCTGACCCCTTTTGCGGAGAGTATCGACCATGCCGATCGACGCCACCCTTCCCTATGACGACCAGAATATCTTCGCGAAGATCCTGCGCGACGAAATCCCGTCTAGCCGCGTGTATGAGGATGAATGGGCGGTCGCCTTCCACGACATCGCGCCACATGCGCCGACGCACATCCTGGTGATCCCGCGCGGACCCTATGTGTCGTGGGACGATTTTTCGGCGCGGGGCAGCGAGGCGGAGATCGCGGGCTTCGTCCGTGCCGTCGGCCATGTTGCGCGGGAAGCGGGCGCGGTGGCACCGGGATATCGGCTGCTGGCGAATATCGGGCCGGACGCAGGACAGGAAGTGCCGCATCTCCATGTCCACATCCTGGCGGGCAAGCCGCTGGGCCCGATGCTCGCGCGCTGATCGAGACGCTTGGCACACCCCTCCCGCCGGCGGGAGGGGATGGGGGAGGGAAAGCCACGGGCGATAGGCTCTATGAGACCCTCCCCAAACCCCTCCCGTTTACGGGAGGGGCTTACCGCGATACGGAATGGCAATCCCGTCCCTCGGTGCTGACAGGAGAAGCGCGGCAATCACCGCCTTTCCCCTCCCCTGAGCGCATCCCCGGCGTCTTAGGGATTGCGCGCAATAAAATTGCAGCTAACCTTCCGGATCATTCACCAAACACCGGGGGCGTTCCAAATGGGGTCGCCCTTCCCTTGGGGGGATTGGACATTCATGATTTTCGGGCGCGTTAAGCCTCTGGACGCCATTTTGGCGACCGCCGAGAAGAAGGGGCTGCAACGATCGCTAGGCGCGTTCCAGCTTACCATGCTGGGTATCGGCGCCGTTATCGGCACGGGCATCTTCGTTCTCACCTCCGAAGCCGCGCAAAAGGCGGGGCCGGGGATGATGCTGTCCTTCGTGATGGCGGGCTTCGTTTGCGCCGTGGCGGCGCTCTGCTATTCCGAGCTGGCCTCGATGGTGCCGGTCGCGGGATCGGCCTATACCTATACCTATGCGGTCATGGGCGAGTTGCTCGCCTGGATGGTCGGCTGGGCGCTGATCCTGGAATATGCGGTCGGCGCATCCGCCGTCGCGGTCGGCTGGTCCGGCTATGTCGTGGGGCAGATCCGCAATTTGCTGGGCATCGACATACCGATGGAGTGGGTCAACGGCCCCTCCTCGGGCGGATATATCAACCTGCCCGCCGTCGTCATCTCGCTGCTCGTCACCTGGCTGCTGGTCATCGGCACCACCGAGAGCGCGCGCTTCAACGCGATCCTCGTCGCGATCAAGGTCGCCGCGCTGACCCTGTTCATCGCGCTGTCGGTGCCGGTCATCAACGGCGCGCATTTCGAGCCGTTCATGCCCACCGGCCTGACCGGCGTCGCGGGGGCGGCGGCGTCGATCTTCTTCGCCTATGTCGGCTTCGACGCGGTTTCGACCGCCGCCGAGGAGACCAAGAACCCGCAGCGCAACGTGCCGATCGGCCTGATCGCCTCGCTGCTGTTCTGCACCGTCTTCTACCTGCTGGTCTCAGCGGGCGCGATCGGCTCGCCCTTGGGGGCGCAGCCGGTGCGCGATGCGGCGGGCACGGTGCTGTCGCCGGGTACGTCGGAACTCGCCGCCCAGTGCAAGGCGATCGTCGCCAGCGGCGTGGCCGAGCCCCTGTCCTGCTCGCGCGAGGCGCTGGCTCATGTCCTGCGCACCATCGGCTGGGAAAAGATCGGCAATCTGATCGGCCTGGCCGCGACGCTGGCGCTGCCCTCGGTCGTCCTGATGATGATGTTCGGCCAGACGCGCGTATTCTTCACCATGGCGCGTGACGGCCTGCTGCCCGAAAAGCTGGCCTCGGTGCATCCGCGCTATCACACGCCGCACGTCGTGACGATCGTGACCGGCATCGCCGCCACCATCGCATCGGCCTTCCTGCCGGTCGGCAAGCTGGCGGACTATTCCAACTCGGGAACGCTGTTCGCCTTCTTCATGGTGGCGCTGTCGGTGATGGTGCTGCGCAAGACCGACCCGACCCGCAAGCGTCCGTTCCGTACGCCCGCCGTATGGGTCGTCGCGCCGCTGGCAATGGTGGGTTGCGCCTATCTCTATTTCTCGCTGCCGCTGATCGCGATCCTGGTCCTGCCGGGCTGGGGCGCGGTGGGTCTGGCGATCTATTTCCTCTACAGCCGCAAGCGCAGCTATGTCGGGCGTGGCATCATCGACGTGGTCGAGGACCCCGCGATGCAGCCGGAAATCGCCAAGCCGATCGATCGCTGATCAGCTTTCGCCAAGGCATGAGAAAAGGGCCGGGGGAGCAATCCCCCGGCCCTTTTGCTTTGGGCTCGTTCCGGTCGAACCGTCACCCCGACACAGGCCGGGATGACGGCAGATCGGTTACAAGCTGGCGGCCAGCGTCTTCAGGTCGACCTGGGGCCGCGCGCCGAAATGGCTGATGATTTCGGCGGCGCAGGCCGCGCCCAGGGTCAGCGAGGCCTTCAGGTCCTGGCCCTGCGTCTGGGCATGGAGGAAGCCCGCCGCGAACAGATCGCCCGCGCCCGTCGTATCGACGACCTTGTCGACCGGATGGGCGGGCACCGTCACGCGCTCTTCGCCGCGCTGTGCCAGCGCACCCTTTTCGGCGAGCGTCACGACCAAAGTCTCGACCTTGTCCTTCAGCGACGCGATCGCCGCTTCGACATCGGCGGTCTCGGTCAGCGCGACGATCTCGGTTTCGTTGGCGAAGATCACGTCGATCATGCCGCCGTCGATCAGCGCATGGAAATCGGCGCGGTGGCGGTCGATCACGAACTCGGCCGAGGCGGTAAAGGCGATCTTGCGGCCCGCCGCGCGGGCGACCTCGATGGCGGCGCGCATCGCGGCGCGCGGCTCTTCCGGGTCCCAGAGATAGCCCTCGATATACAGATAGGCCGCATCGGCGATCAGCGCACGGTCGAGCGCCTCGGCGGGCAGATAGTGCGACGCGCCCAGGAAGGTGTTCATCGTCCGCTGCCCATCGGGGCTGACGAAGATCATGCAGCGCGCGGTGGTCGGCAGGCCCGACCGCGCCGGGACGTCGAAGCGGACGCCCGCCGCGCGGATGTCGTGTGCGAAGACCTGGCCCAGCTGGTCGTCGGCGACCTGGCCGATGAACGCGGTCTTGCCGCCCAGCGCCGCGATGCCCGCCAGCGTGTTCGCCGCCGATCCGCCCGAAATCTCGCGCCCCGGGCCCATCTTGGCATAAAGCGCATCGGCTTCCTCGGTCGAGAAGACCAGTTGCATCGCGCCCTTGGTCATGCCCTGCTCGGCGATGAAATCATCCTCGGCAGAGGCGAGGATGTCGACGATGGCATTGCCGATCGCCACCACGTCGTAAGTGGGCTTGGTCAAGTAACGGACTCCGGAGATAAAGCAGTTGGATGGAGCCGCCCTAGTCAGGGCCTACCCCCCGCGCAAGCCACGGTGCCGCACTGGGGCAACCATCCCCCCGCCGCATTGACTTGAGGGCACACGCCGCGCCATCCCGGAGGCATGTTCCGCGCCTTCTTCCTGTCGCTGGCCCAATTGGGCGATCCGGCCATCCGTCGGGTGCTGGTCCGTTCGCTGGCGGTCACCTTCGCGCTGTTCGCCGCCGCCGGCGTGGCAATGTGGTGGGGCGTCCGTGCGGCCCTGACCGGGTGGCTGGGCGCGCAGGCGGGCGGATGGTCGGCGGCGCTGACCCTGGTGGTCGAGTTGCTGGCGCTATGGCTCGCCTTTCGCGCGGTCGCGGTGGCGGTCGTCGGTATCTTCGCCGACGACATCGTCTCGGCGGTGGAGGCCAGGCACTATCCCCAGGCGCTGGCGAGCGCGCGGCCGGTGGCACTGGCGCGGGGCATGGCGATGGGCTTGGGATCGGCGCTTCGGGTGATTGCGGTCAACCTGTTGCTCCTGCCAATTTACATCGTCCTGCTCGCGACCGGCGTGGGGACGGCGGCGGCGTTCCTGCTGGTCAATGCCTGGCTGTTGTCGCGCGACCTGAGCGACATGGTGGCGGCGAGGCATATGGACGGCTCCGCCATGCGTCGCTGGCGCAAGGCGACCGGGCCTGCCCGCTTCCTGTTGGGACTTGCCGCCGCCGCCCTGTTCGTGGTTCCGGGGCTGAACCTGCTCGCGCCCGTCCTGGGGGCGAGCATGGCGACCCATTTCTTTCACAAGAGACGACAGCCATGATCCGGTTCCCCGCGCCGCTGCTGCTCCCCCTGATCCTGCTGGCCGGCTGTACCGTGCCGCAAACCGCCGCCCCGGTTCGCAGCACCGGCATGGCCCCGGTCGCGGTGCCCTATACCAGCGTCGGGCTGGAACGCGTGCTGGGCCAGGATGCCGCCGGGCTGACCAAGCTGTTCGGCAATCCCGATGCCGATGTCCGCGAAGGGGCGGCGCGCAAGTTGCAGTTCCAGGGCAGCTTCTGCGTGCTCGACGCCTATCTCTATCCCAAGGACGGATCGGAGCCGCGCGTCACCTATCTCGACGCGCGCGAGCCCGATGGCAGCGCGATCGACCGGGCGAGCTGCGTCGCGGCGCTGACCCGGCGCGACGGCGGACGCTGATGCGGCCCGACCTGTGGATCGCCTTCATCGCGGCGACTCCCGTGATCAACGGAGCAGCGATCCATCCATAATGAAACGATTTTTCCTGACGCTATAGTTAACGAAAATTTAGAATTCAAAAATGTTCCGTACAGTTGCAAAAAAATTGGTGCGGTGCAGGAACAAATTTACTGTGGCGCGCGTATGCGCTATCGGGACGATGAACACCACCGCGTCTTGGCGGTAGTTCGCCATGGGAGATTAAGTATGATGAAGTTCCTGTCTGCTGTTGCCGCCACCGCTCTGGTCGCTGCTCCGGTTGCTGCTGCTCCGACGAACCCGGCCGCCAGCCTGTCGGTTTCGAAGTCGGTCCGCGCGTCGGCTCCGACCGCCAAGAACAACAAGCTGGCCGGTGCGGGCATCCTGGCCGCGATCATCGCTGCTGGCGTCGTTGCCATCGGCGTTGTCGCGATCGTCAAGGACGACGACGCGGACAGCAACTGATCGTCGCGGGCGGGGGAAACCCTGCCCGGACCATTGGCGCATGGGGAACCATGCGGGGGAAGGGAGCCGGTTTCGGCTCCCTTTTTCGTTGGGCGATGACCGGAACGCGGATCACGCCCCCCATTCGGGACCGTCCGGATCGGGGTAGAAGCCATCGTCCCCCGACGACGCGACGGGATCGACCGGTTCGCGCTCCGGCGGCAAGGTGGGCGCGCCGCCGCCGAAACGGACGCGGATATAGGCGACCGATCCCCTCAGCCCCTGATAGACGGCGCTCACCTCTTCCCCACGCCGCAATCGCGCACCGATCAGCGGGGCCCGTTCGGCGGAGAGATAGCCGAGCTGCACCTCGCGCCGGCTGAACACCGCCACCGCATGGGGATCATGCCGGTTGCGCGGCTCGGGGCGCAGCGTCACCGGATCGCCGATCGCGGACGCCAGCCATTCGAAACGCCGGTTGCTCCGCGCCTTGTCCTCATTGGGAAAGTCGATCCCCACCACCGCCAGCGTCATCTCGTCCATGCGCCTTTAGCTGGTGCGCCCAAGTCCGTCCGTCCAGAGCCCTAACAATCCCGGACAATCCGGCTATGGTGCAATCATCCTGTCCCATTCGGAGTGCCCATGTCCCTGGCCGCCCTGGCGATGCTGCTCGCCGTTCAATCCCCCGCCGCCGCCGCGCAGACCGCGCCGGTGCTGACCAGCGCCGACGCGCGCGACGTACACAGCTTCGCCCGCCCGCTGGAGGCGCGGGTCACCCATGTCTCGCTCAACCTCTATGCCGATTTTGATAGCCATGTGATGCGCGGCATCGCGACCCTGTCGGTTGATGCCAAGCCCGATGCCAAGACGCTGGTCGTCGACGACAACGGCCTGCGCATCGTCACCGTCACCGATGCGCAGAACCGCCCCCTGCCCTATAGCATCGGCAAGGGCGATGCGGTGCACGGCGCGCCGCTGACCATCACGCTGAACGGGCAACGCATTGTGCGGATCGCCTATGCCTCCGCGCCGGGCGCCAAGGCGCTGCAATGGCTGTCGCCCGAACAGACGGCGGGCAAGAAGCACCCCTATCTGTTCAGCCAGGGCGAGGCGATCCTCAACCGCAGTTGGATCCCGACGCAGGATTCGCCGGGCATCCGCCAGACCTGGGACGCCACCGTCAATGCGCCCTGCGCGCTGACCGTGGTGATGAGCGGCGAGCGGGTCGCCAAATCCCCGTGCGAGGATGGCCGCCACACCGCCAGCTATCGCATGGACAAGCCGGTCGCCCCCTATCTGATCGCGATAGCCATCGGCGACCTGCAGTTCCGCCCGCTCAGCCGCAACACCGGCATCTGGACCGAACCCGCGATGCTCGACAAATCGGCCTGGGAGTTCGCCGGGCTCGACAAGTTCGTGACCGCGGCGGAAGGGCTATACGGCCCCTATCGCTGGGGCCGCTACGACGTGCTGGTCCTGCCGCCCAGCTTTCCGTTCGGCGGCATGGAAAACCCGATGCTGACCTTCGCGACGCCGACCGCGCTGGCGGGCGACCGCAGCCTGGTCAGCCTGATCGCGCATGAGTTGGCGCATAGCTGGTCGGGCAATCTGGTCACCAACGCGACCTGGGACGATTTCTGGCTGAACGAAGGCTTCACCAGCTATTTCGAGAACCGGATCATGGAGTCGATGTACGGCAAGCGCCGCGCCGCGATGGAGGCGGACCTCGCCTGGACCGACATGCAGAACGCCGTGAAGGAAGCGAGCGGCCCCGCCTCGCCCGACACCAAGTTGCATCTCGATCTCGACGCGAAGCGCGACCCCGACGATGGCATGACCCAGATCGCCTATGACAAGGGCGCGACCTTCCTGCGCACCATCGAGTCGGTGGTCGGGCGGGCGCGCTGGGACGCCTATCTGCGCAGCTATTTCGATCGCCACGCCTTCCAGCCGCAGACCAGCGCGGGCTTCCTGGCCGATCTCAAGGCGAATCTGCTCAAGCCCGGCGAGGCGGAGAGGATCGGCGTCGATGCCTGGATTTATCAGCCCGGCATTCCCGCCAATGCAATCCATGTCCGCTCCGACGCCTTCCCCGCGATCGATGCTGCGGCGAAAGCCTTCGCGGCGGGCGGCCCGGTGGCGGCGCTGCCCGACAAGGTCACGACGCAGGAATATGTCCGCTTCCTCGACCAGTTGCCGCGCCAGCTTTCCGCCGATCGGCTCGCCGCGCTGGATGGACGCTTCCACTGGAACGAGACGGGCAATAGCGAAATCCGCTTCGCCTGGCTGCGGCTGGCGCTCGCCAATCGCTATCCGCCCGCCGAGGCGTCCGCCGAGCAGTTCCTGACGTCGCAAGGCCGCCGCAAGTTCGTTGCGCCGCTATTCCAGCAACTTCAGGGACAGGGCGAATGGGGTCAGGCGCGGGCCAAGCGAATCTACGACAAGGCGCGTCCCGGTTATCATTCCGTCACGCAGGTTACGGTGGATCGCCTGCTCGGGCGATGAACCGAGTGCGTTGGGCGGCGAAACGAGGAACGAAATTTTCGTTTCGCCGCCGGATTTTCAGGTCACCGCCGCCGGAACACCGTTCACCGGATATGGTTCCGGCCCGCCTTTCCAAGCCGTTTAGCCACGGTTAATCGACACTCACACCGACATTCCGACCGGGGGGTCCTGTGAAGTTCAAGGCATTTGCAGTGCGATTCGCGCTGATGGCATCGTGCGGCCTGATGACGGCCACCCCTGCTGCCGCGCAGTTCTGGCAGTGTGCACCCTATGCCCGCGAGATTTCGGGCATCGATCTTCACGGCAACGCCAACACCTGGTGGGGCCAGGCCGAGGGCCGCTACGAGCGTGGCCACACTCCGCAGCCGGGCTCGGTCCTCGCCTTCGACGCAACCCGCCGGATGCGCGTCGGCCATGTCGCGATGGTCAGCAAGGTCGTCAGCGACCGCGAAGTCCTCCTCACCCACGCCAACTGGTCGCGCCGTGGCGGTATCGAGCGCGACGTCCGCGCGATCGACGTCTCGCCGAACAACGACTGGTCGATGGTCAAGGTGTGGTACGGCCCCAATGGCGACCTGGGCACCTCGGCCTATCCGACCAAGGGCTTCATCTATTCCGGCCACAAGAGCAACGTCGCCGACCTGCCTGCCACCCAGATCGCCTCGCGCGACACGGGCCGTGTCAGCGGCATCCTGACCTTCGCGGCTCCGGTCGAGTAAGTTTCCTGCTCTTGGGGCAGATGGCCCCGCCCAGCCGCAAGCGCGAACGGCAGTGGGTTTCGTATTCCGGCAAGGGGCCGGTTCAACAATCCTAACGCCCGTTCAGCCTGAGCGAAGTCAAAGCCTGTCCTGAGCATAGACGAAGGGGCCACGGGACCAGCCACTCAAGCGGTACGCCGGTACTCACGCCGCCCGAAACGTCATCGCCACGCCATTCATGCAATAGCGCTTGCCCGTCGGCTTGGGCCCGTCGTCGAATACATGGCCGAGATGCCCGCCACAGCGGCTGCAATGCACCTCCACCCGCGCCATCATCAGCGACCGATCGCTGCGCGTCCCCACGGCTCGGGGCAAGGGTGCCCAGAAGCTTGGCCAGCCGGTGCCGCTCTCGAACTTGGTCTTGGACGAAAAGACCGGCTGCGCGCATCCCTTGCAGGCAAAGACGCCCCTGCGATGCTCGTCGTTGAGCGGACTGGAATAGGGACGCTCGGTCCCCTTCTGACGCAAGACGTTATAGGCCGCCGGGCCCAGCTTCTGCCGCCATGCCACATCGCTCATCGCAACGGGAAAGCGCTCCGCCGCCTCGGCCTCCCGCCCGCAGGCGGACAGGCCCGCACCCAGGGCGCCAAGCCCCATCAGCGACAGAAATGCGCGGCGATCGGAAGGAGATGCGGTCATAAACCCAAGATAGGAAGGCACCCCACTCGGGATAAGGGCCCTTTAATCCTCCCCCAAGCATCGCTTGGGGAGGATCGGGTCACGCCCCCTTGCGCCGCCAGAAGGGCCGCACACTGCCCGACTGCAACACGCCCCGACGGAACAGCCGCGCGCCCATCGTCACGAAGATCGCCACCCACAGCGCCTGCCAGGCCAATGCCACCGCATGCGGCCAGAGCGAGTCGCTCGCCGCCGCCATCCCCGCCATCGCAAAGGGCGAGGAAAGCGGGAACACCTCGGCGATCACCGCCAGCCAGCTATCGGGCTTGGACAGGCCGCTCAGCGTCAGGGTGAACATGCCCACCTGCACGATGGTAATCGGCAGCGACAGCATCTGAATCTCTCGCATGGTCGAGGCCTGCGCGCCGATCGTCAGGAACACCGATCCGAGCAGCAGATAGGCCATGGTGAAATAGGTCACGAACAACAGGGTGAACATCGGCAGGCCGACCGCCGGGGACAGTTCGCCCACCATGCCGCTGAAGGCGGGCGGCAGCACGCTGGTCACCTGGCCCAGCACCGTGCCCCAGAAGCCGATGAACAGCACCGCCACCCCGAACATGCCGAGCAGCTTGCCCAGGAACACCGCCTCCAGGGGCACGGCGGCGGCCAGCACCTCGATCACCTTGTTCGACCGTTCCTCCGCCATGGTGCCGACAACCTGCCCCGCAAGGAACAGGGTCAGGAAGAAGACGCCGAACACCGCCAGGAAGGCGGTCTGGTTCTGCCCGCCCAGCGTCGCGCGCTGGCGACTGAACGGCACCTTGGTGGCCTCGACCCTGGGCAGTTCGCCGCCCAGCCGCTCGGCCGACAGCGCGCTGCTCGCCAGCACCGCCAGATAGTCCGCCGCCCGCGTGCCGCGCGGGCCATATAGGATCGTCGGCCGGTCGAGCGGGCCATAGAGCACCGCCGTCGCGTCATAGTCGCCGGATTCAAACGTCTTGCGCGCCTGGGCCGCTGGTTCGCCCGAGGGGCTGAGGATCGCCAGCGCGGGCGGTTCCTCGTCGCGGCGGAAGACGATGCGCGCGCGCTTGTCCGCCTCGACAAAGGCGCCGGCCACCGCGTTGGGCACGATGGCGACGATGCGCACATGGTCGGCACCGTGATCCGCCGCCTGCGCCGCGCCCATCGCGCCGATGGTGCTGAACGCCACCATGATCAGCGGCGCGAACAGGAACAGCAGGAAGATCGGCGTGAAGACGGTCGCGACGAAGTCGCGCCGGGCGATCGTCATGGTCTGGCGAAGCAATCGACGTGTCCGGCTCATGCCGCCTTCTCCTCAACCGGCTCGCCGACGATGCGGACAAAGGCCTCGTGCAGACTGGGACGCTCGATCGAGAGGTTCATGATCCCCGCGCCCGCCGCCAGCAGCCGTCCCAGCACCGGTTCGATCCCCTCATCGGGCAGGACGAAGCGCCAATCCTCCCCTTCCCGCACCGCGTCTGCGGGGAGCAGGTCGGGCGATGCCCGCTCGGGGTCGCGCGGGCGATAGCGGACGCGCGAACGCAACGTGCCGCGTGCCTCGTCCACCGTCCCCTCGAACCGCCGCTGCCCGCCTGCGATGATGGCCAGGCGGTCGCACAGCCGCTCGGCATGGGCCATGACATGGGTGGAGAACAGGATGGTCGCTCCCCGGTCACGCTCGCCCAGGATCAACGCCTCCAGCCGTTCCTGATTGACCGGATCGAGCCCCGAAAAGGGTTCGTCCAGCACCAGCAGCTTAGGCCGGTGGACGACCGAGCCGAGCAACTGCACTAGCTGCGCCATGCCCTTGGACAATTTGCGGATCTTGGTATCGGCCGCATGGCCCAGCCCGGCCTGGTCGAGCAGTTCGCCCGCCCGCGCCCGCCCGGTCGCCCGGTCGAGTCCCCGCAGCGCGCCCATGAAGATGATCGCGTCGCGCGCCTTCATCGCGGGATAGAGGCCGCGCTCCTCGGGCAGATAGCCGACCAGATCGCTGGCATCGCGCGGATGGGCGTGGCCGAGCAGCGTGCGGTGTCCCTCATCGGGTTCGATGATGCCCAGCAGCATCCGCAGCGTCGTCGTCTTGCCCGCGCCGTTGGGGCCCAGAACACCGTAAACCGCGCCGGTCGGAACCGCGATGTCGACGCCGTCCACCACACGCCGGTCGCCAAATCGCTTGGCGAGGCCCGAGGCGCTGACCGCCCACTGATTATCCACGCAACTGTTCCTCCCTGAACGCCTGTGGTAGCGGGCGGACGTGGCGCAAGACAAGCTGGAAACCCGGATCAAGGCGAAGGCGGCGGAACTGGGCTTTGCCGCGATCGGCATCACCCATGCCGACGCCGCGCCGAAGACGGTCGAGCGCCTCCACCAATGGCTGGCCGAGGGGCGGCACGGATCGATGATCTGGATGGCCGACCGCGCGCACCAGCGGCAAAGCCCGGCCAGCCTGTGGCCGGGGGTGAAGTCGGTCATCTCATTGGGCGTCAGCTATGCCCCCGCCGAAGACCCGATGCGGCTGGCGGATCAGGGGCGGATCGGCCGCATCTCGGTCTATGCGCAGGGGGCCGACTATCATGACGTGGTGAAGCGCCAGTTGAAGGCGCTGGGCCGCTGGCTGGCGCAGGAAGCGGGTTGCGACCTGAAGGTCTTCGTCGACACCGCGCCAGTGATGGAAAAGCCGCTGGCCGAGGCGGCGGGGCTCGGCTGGCAGGGCAAGCACACCAATCTGGTCAGCCGCGACCATGGCAGTTGGCTGTTCCTGGGGGCGATCTACACCACGCTGGAACTGGAGCCAGATGCGGTGGCGCGCGACACCTGCGGACGGTGCGACGCCTGTCAGCGCGCCTGCCCGACCGATGCCTTCCCCGCCCCCTATCAACTCGATGCGCGGCGGTGCATCTCCTATCTGACGATCGAACATGCCGGGCCGATCCCGGAGGAGTTCCGGGCGGCGATCGGCAACCGCATCTATGGCTGCGACGATTGCCTGGCGGTGTGCCCGTGGAACAAGTTCGCGGCGGCGGCGCAGGCGAACATGGCCTTTCACCCCCGCGCGGAACTGACCGCGCCGGAATTGGGGGATTTGCTGTCGCTGGACGATGCCGGGTTCCGGCAGGTCTTCTCGGGCTCGCCGATCAAGCGGATCGGGCGCAACCGGATGATACGCAACGCGGCGATCGCGGCGGGGAATAGCGGGGCGGCGGAGTTGGTGCCGGTGCTGCGGGGGTTGCTGGGGGATGACGATCCGGTGGTGGTGGAGGCGGCGGAGTGGGCTTTGGGGCGGTTTGGTGAGGGTGTGACCTAGCCCGCCGCCCTCCCCCATCCCCTCCCGCCTGCGGGAGGGGTGCGCCAAGGAGAAACGTTAAGCGCTTAAACAAGCGAAGCTTCTCTGGCTTACGCTGAACATTCGCCAAACAACGCACCCCTCCCGCAAGCGGGAGGGGATGGGGGAGGGCAACGGTGTCTCACCGAGCCCCAACCCAAAAAAATCAATCCACCCAATCCAAACCGATATCGCGATAAACCGACCGGTCCTCGTCCCAACCCGGCTTGACCTTCACATGCAGGTACAGGTGGACCTTCTGCCCCAGGATCCGCGCCAGTTCCTCACGCGCCTTGGCTCCGATCTCCTTGATTCGCACCCCATTCTTGCCCAGCACGATGGCGCGCTGGGTCGGGCGTTCGACCAGGATCTGCTGGTGGATCTCGACCGATCCGTCCTCGCGCTCCTTATAGGCCTCGGTCTCGACCGCGCTGGCATAGGGCAGTTCGGCGTGGAGTTGCAGGTAGATCTGCTCGCGCGTCACCTCGGCGGCCAGGGCGCGCTCGGTCGCGTCGGAGACCTGGTCCTCGGGATAATGCCAGGGCCCCTCGGGCATCAGCTTCGCGAAATGCGCCTTGAGTTCGGGCAGGCCGTCGCCGGTCTGGGCCGACACGAACCAGATTTCGTCGAACGGGACGACCGCGTTCAGCTTTTCGGCATGGCCCAGCAGCCGCGCCTTGTCGGCGATGTCGACCTTGTTGAGGATCAGGTGCTTGGGTTCGGGCCGGTGCGCGATCGACTCGGCGATGGCGGTGACCTTGGGGCCGATGCCGCCCTTGCCGTCCACGACCAGCGCCAGGATATCCGCGCCCTCCGCCCCTTCCCAGGCGGCGGCGACCATCGCGCGGTCCAGGCGGCGCTTGGGCTCGAAGATGCCGGGCGTGTCGACCAGCAGGATCTGCGCATCGCCCTCGATCGCGACGCCGAGCAGCTTGGCGCGGGTGGTCTGCGCCTTGGGGCTGACGATGGCGACCTTCTGGCCGACCAGCGCATTGACGAGGGTGGATTTGCCGGCATTGGGCGCGCCGACGACGGCGACGAGGCCGCAACGTTGTTCAGTCATGGCTGCCAGCGGTACAGGCCAAGCCCCCTTCCCGGCAAGGGAAAGCCCGCATGGACGCGATGTAATGGGGCCATCACGGAACGGCCACGGCGAAGCGCGCATTTTTCTCCCATGATTTCAGAGCAAGGAGAGACGTTATGAAGACCCTTCTCACCGCCTTGTCGGCCGCCGCGCTGCTGACCGTCGCTGGCCCCGCCTCGGCCAAGGGTTGCCTGAAGGGCGCGGCGGTCGGCGGAGTCGGCGGGCATTTCGTCGGCAAGGGCCATGCCGTGCTGGGCGCCGCGGCGGGCTGCGCGATCGGGCATCACCGGGCGAAGGTTCAGGCGAAGAAGGACGCGGCGGCCAAGCATTGAGGCGCGGGGATCGGTTCGAGCGGGGTTGCGGGCTTTCCGTAGCCTTCGACTTCGCTCAGGCTGAACGGAGGTTGGGAATGGACCTCCCGTACCCCCCGTTCGGGCTAAGCGAAGTCGAAGCCTGTCCTTATTCCTTCAACTTCACCAGCAACGCCTTCGCCGCAGCGGTTTCCGCCTCCTGCTTGTTGGCCCCCGTGGCCGTCGCCTCGCCCGACCGGTTGATCCGCACCGTCACGGTGAAGCGCGGCGCATGATGCGGACCCGAGCGGTCCGTCACCACATATTCCGGGGCCTTGCGGTTATGCGCGGCGGCCCATTCCTGAAGCGCCGACTTGGGATGCTGCGGCGCCTTGCCCTGCGAGTGCACGCGGTCCCCCCAGGCCTTGCGGACGAAGCCCCGCGCCGCCTCCAGCCCCGCCTCGCGATACCAGGCGCCGATCAGCGCCTCCATCACATCGCCCAGCACATTGTCGCTGTCCGACGCGCCATCGTCGCGCGCCTGCTTGCCCAGCCGCAGATGATCGCGCACGCCCAGGTCGCGCGCGACATCGGCACAGACCGCCCCCGTCACCAACGTATTCAAACGCCGCGACAATTGCCCCTCGGGCTCGTTCGGGAACTGCTCCCACAGCCATTCGGCCATGATGAGGCCCAGCACTCGGTCGCCCAGGAATTCCAGCCGCTCGTAATTCTCCGCCGCCTGGCTGCCATGGGTCAGCGCGCGCTGGAAGGGCGCGGTGTCGGCGGGTGCGCGACCGAATATCTCGGCCAGCCAGGGATCAAGCGCGCTCAAAACCCTTCTCCGATCCGGTTCCAGCGGGCCGCCGTCACCCAGGTCCAGGGCTTGATCCACTCCGCCGTGCCGTCGGTCGAGAAGAAGGTCACCGCCGCGCGGCCCTCCAGCCGGTTCATCGGAATATAGCCCATGCCCATGGGCGGCGCGAAACGGCTGTCCGCCGAATCGTCGCGATTGTCCCCCATCAGGAAGACATTGTCTGCCGGAACCGTGTAGACCACCGTGTCGTCGCGGTCGGGCAGGTCGCCCTGGTCGAGCACTTCATAGCTCTTGCCGTTGGGCAGCGTCTCGCGGAACCGGGGATATCGGCAGACGGGTTTCCCGGCGACCGTGTCGAGGAAGGGACCGCATTTGTCGGCATCGAAATTGGGAGTGAGCGGCAGGACGAAATCGGCGATCCGCTGCTTGGGGATCGGGCGACCGTTCAGGATGACCTGGCCGTTCGTCACCTGGATCGTATCGCCCGGCAGGCCGATCACTCGCTTGATGACGTCATGATCGTCCGGGCCCGGCGAGCGGAACACCACCACATCGCCGCGCGCGGGCGCACGGGCCAGGATATGGCCGGGCAGCAGCGGCAGGCCGAAGGGCAGCGACCAGCGCGAATAGCCGTAATTCCACTTGGTCACGAACAGATAATCGCCGATCAGCAGACGCGGCAGCATCGATTCCGACGGGATGACGAACGACGTCACGATGAAGCTGCGCAGGATGAAGACGAACAGCGCCAGCTTCAGGAAGAAGCGCAGCGTGTCCTTCGCCTCCGATTTTTGAGGTGTATCGGCCATGGTCAGCGGGTTCGCGCAACCCGCTGGTTCCGTCAAGCGGGCTTGGCTCTTTCCGATGCTCGTCGTGACCGGTCGACATTCACGCATTCCGCTTGAATGCCGATCCGACCTCTCCCCTGCACCGGGGAGAGGAAACAAATGCAGTCGCGTCAGGCCGCCGCGACGAAGCGCTGAGTCTGTTCGCCCAAGCCCTCGATGCCGAGCCGCACCGTCTGGCCCGCGCGCAGATAGGTTTGCGGCTTCTGGCCCATGCCGACGCCCTTGGGCGTGCCGGTCGAGATGATATCGCCCGGCTCCAGCGTGCAGAACTGGCTGAGATAGGAAACGATCTCCGCGACCGTGAAGATCATGTCGCTGGTGTTGCCGTCCTGATAGCGATGGCCGTCGACCTCCAGCCAAAGATGAAGCGCCTGCGGATCGGCGACCTCGTCCGCCGTCACCAGCCACGGGCCGGTCGGGCCGAAGGTGTCGCAGCCCTTGCCCTTGTCCCAGGTGCCGCCGCGTTCGAGTTGATAGGCGCGCTCGCTGACATCGTTGATGACGCAATAGCCCGCGACATGGTCCAGCGCCGATGCCCGGTCGACATAGCGCGCGCGGGTGCCGATCACGACGCCCAGTTCGACTTCCCAATCGGTCTTTTCCGAGCCGCGCGGGATTTCCACATCGTCGTTCGGGCCGACGACCGCGCTGGACCATTTGCCGAACACCACCGGCTCGGCCGGGATCGGCAGATTGCTCTCGGCGGCATGAAGGCGATAGTTGAGACCGATGCAGATGAACTTGCCCGGCCGTGCCACGCACGACCCCAGGCGCGGTTCGCCCTCGACCAGCGGCAGCGAAGCGGGGTCGAGCGCGGCGATCTCGGCGAGACCGGCGGGGCTCAGCCGTTCGGCGGCCAGGTCGCCCAGTGCCTCCGGCAGCGCGCGGATGCGACCATCGGCATCCAGAAGTCCCGCGCGTTCCCGTCCCGGTTCACCATAACGCAGCAGCTTCATCGATCGGGCTCCTTCTCCTACGGGTCGCCTCGCGCGCCCTTCCCTCGCTCCGCCCTCCTTACCGATGGCCGCCGCGCGATTCCACTTGCAAATATGATAGTGCAATTTTCCCGATGAGGATCAGGCGCGGCCTTGCATGGACTCGCCCAGCAAGGTGAAGAAGCTGTGCGCGACGCTGCACTGCGCGCCGTCCCATTCGGGATGCCACTGCACCGCCAGCACATCCGCGCCGCAGCCGGGCGCGCGAAACGCCTCGATCAGCCCGTCCTCGCTGTCGCGCGCCTCGACCACCAGACCATAGCCCAGCCGGTCGACGCCCTGCTGGTGCACCGAATTGACCTCCAGCCGCCGATGCCCGCTGCGCCCCGCCAGCACGCCACCCGCCGCCAGATCGACGGGGTGATGATGGCCGAACAGCGCCTCGTAATCCTCGTCCCACGATCCGCGATGGTGGCGCGGCAGGCCGCCCAGACAGGTCAAGGTGCCGCCAAACAACACGTTGATCTCCTGCATTCCCCGGCAGATGCCATAGACCGGCTTGCCCCGCTCGATCATCCGCCCGGCCAGCGACAGTGCGACGCTGTCCCGCTCCGGGTCGCAAAGATGGCGGGCGAGATGGCCGCGATCCTCATATTGCGCGGGCTCGACATGCGATCGCCCGCCGGTCAGCAACAGGCCGTCGAGCATGTCCGCCATCGCCGCCGGATCGACGGCCTCGCGCACGGCGGGGACCATCACCACGCTCGCCCCGCACAGCCGCACCACCGGCTCGATGAAGCGGGTCGCCACCGCCTGGATGGGGCGACCGGCGACCTCGTTCCCGCACATCAGTCCGACGATGGGCTTGCGTGTTCGCGTCATGCCGTACCCTCCAGCTCCTGTCGCAGCGCGCGCCCCTCCGCCCGCTGCAAGGCCCGCGCCTCGGGCTGGACCAGGACGCTGTCCGGCGCGACGTCGCTCAGCAGCCAGACATTGCCCCCGATCACCGAGCGCGCGCCGATCGTAACCCGACCCAGCACCGTCGCGCCAGCATAGATGATGACATCGTCCTCGACGATCGGATGCCGGGCGAAGCGGTCGCGCGGCGAACGCGGCGCGGTGCCCAGCGCGGAGCGCGCGCCCAGCGTCACATGCTGATAGACGCGCACCCGCTCGCCGACGATCGCGGTCTCGCCGATGACGACGCCGGTGCCATGGTCGATGAAGAAATGCCGCCCGATGGCCGCGGCCGGGTGGATGTCGATCCCGGTCCGCTCATTGGCGAGTTCGGAGATCATCCGCGCGACGATCGGCGCCCCCAGCCCGTTCAGCTCATGCGCGATCCGGTGATGCAGGCTGGCGACGGCCCCCGGATAGCAGAGCAATATCTCATCGACGCTGCGCGCCGCCGGGTCGGCCAGGAACGCCGCCTCGACATCGCTATCGATCATCTCCCGCACATGCGGCAGGGTCGCGCCGAACAGCCGGGCGATCAGCGCCGCCTGTTCGGGCGGGAAGGCCGTATCGGCATCCTTCTGCCAATAAGCGAGTTCGGCCCCGACCTCCCGCTCCAGCGCGGTCAGCGCGGCGAGCAGCTTGGCGGTGACGAAGCGGTCCTCCTCGACGGGCGTTCCCCGGAAATGGCCCAGACGGCGCGGATAGAGCGCGGCGGCGACCAGCGCGACGACATCCTCCACCCCGGCGCGCGAGGGGAAACGCTCGACATCCCGTCCCGCATCCTGCCGCTGACGCCAGCCATGGCGGGCCAGGCGCAGCGCGGAGACGATGCCGTCGATCCCGGTGGCGGCATCTTCCCCGTGGCGGGGGGCGGCGGTCAGCTTGCTGGTCGTCATCACGATCCTCCGACCCTCATCATATCCCACTTGGCGGATGGGATATAACAGAAATGCTACGTCCCTATAAAGCACGCGCTTGTCTTAACCTGCGGTTGCGGATGCGCCGGGGCTTGGGCATGGAGGCGCGTGCCACATGGCTCGGCCAGGCGGGACGGGAGCCCGCCCGGTCGATCGTCCCCATCCCTGTCCCCGGAGCCGTGCGACGATGACCACCCCGCGCCAGACGACGCTGACCCGTTTCCTGATCGAGCAGCAACGCCGATCGCCGGAAACCTGCCCGCCCGAACTCCGCCTGCTGATCGAGACGGTCGCGCGGGCGTGCAAGGCGGTGAACCAGGCGATTTCCAAGGGCGCGCTGGGCGATGTGCTGGGCTCGCTGGGCAGCGAGAATGTGCAGGGTGAGGTCCAGAAGAAGCTGGACGTGATCGCCAACGACCTGCTGCTCGACGCCAATGAATGGGGCGGGCACCTTGCCGCGATGGCGTCGGAGGAGATGGAGACGATCCATCGCATCCCCAATCGCTTTCCGCGCGGCGAATATCTGCTGCTGTTCGATCCCATCGACGGGTCGAGCAATGTCGATGTCGACCTGTCGGTCGGCACCATCTTTTCGGTCCTGCGCGCGCCCGAGGATTGCGCGGGGCGCGAGGTGACCGAGGCCGACTTCCTGCAACCCGGCCGCGCGCAGGTGGCGGCGGGCTATGCGATCTACGGGCCGCAGACGCTGTTGGTGCTGACCGTCGGCGAGGGGGTGTATGAATTCACCCTCGACCGCGAACTGGGATCGTGGCGGCTGACCGACGGGCCGATGCGCATTCCGGCGGGGACGCGCGAATTCGCGATCAACATGGCCCGCCGCCGCCAATGGTCGCCCGGCATCGCCCGCTATATCGAGGAGCGCATCCTGGGCAGCGAAGGGCCGTGCGGCGTCGACTATAACATGCGCTGGACCGCCTCGATGGTGGCGGACATCCACCGCATCCTGAAGCGCGGCGGCGTGTTCCTCTATCCCGGCGACCACCGCCAGCCGGGCAAGGCCAAGCTGCGGCTGTTGTACGAAGCGAACCCGATGAGCTTCCTGATCGAACAGGCCGGCGGCGCGTCGATCGACGGCGCGATCCCGATCATGGATGTCGAGGCGATCGGCCTGCACCAGCGGGTCGGTGTCGTCCTGGGGGATGCGGAGGAAGTGGCGTTGGTGGCGGAGTATGGCCGGACGGGGTGATAGGGGAGTGATGTCCCTCTCGATGCTTTTCTGGGGGGCGGGGATTTGCGGCGATGTTGGCGCGTGCACTTCGACTTCGCTCAGTGCGAACGGGCTGGATGGCGTGAACCCCAATCCCAACCTCCGTTCAGCCTGAGCGAAGTCGAAGGCCACGGGATTCGTGGAACTACCCCCGCCCCACCGACTCCCGCGTGACCAGCTCAAATTCCACCACCCGGTCCTCCACCTGCCGCGACCGGAGTGACGCCAGCACCTGCTCGACCGCGCGGAACGCCATGTCGCCGACCGGCTGGCGGATCACCGTCAGCGGCGGCCAGAGCCGCGCAGCGATCGCGGTATCGTCGAACCCCGTCACCGTCAGATCGCCCGGTAGGCGCAGTCCCATCCGGTGTGCCTCGCCGATCAGCCCCGCCGCCATGTCGTCGCTGCTGCACAGGATCGCACTCGGCCGGTCGGGGAGTGACAACAGGACACGCCCCGCCTCCGCCCCCGCCGCCGGTTCGAACCCGCCGCGCACGATCAGCGCAGGGTCGACCGCCAGTCCGCTCGCCGCCATGCCGTCATGGAATCCCGCCAGCCGCTCATCGGCGACCGAGAAGCTCTGCGGCCCCGCGACAAAGCCGATCCGCCGATGCCCCGCCCGCGCGACATGCATCGTCATCGCCGCCATCGCGGCGCGGTTGTCGACCCGCACGGTCGAGATGTCGGGCAGCCCCTGCCCCGTCGCGATCGCCGCCGCCGCGACGCCCAGTTCCTCGAACAGTCCCGATCCGCTGAGCAGTTCGGCAAAGGGCGGGACCAGCAGCACCCCCGCCGCGCCGCTCTGGACCAGCGCCCGCACCGCGGCCTCCGCCGCCTCGCGGGTCAGCCCTTCCTCGGCCTGGGCGATGAACTGCAACCCGCGCGCATTGGTCGCCCGGAGCGCGCCCAGCAGGACCGAGTCGATGAACGGCGTCCGCCTGTCGCTATAGAGCAGGCCCAGCATCGTCGCCCGCGCCTTGGCCAGACGGCGCGCGGCGATATTGGGGACGTAACCCAGTTGGTCGATCGCGGCGAGCACCGCCGCGCGGGTCGGCGGGCTGACCCGACCCACGCCGTTGATGACGTTGGACACGGTCATCGCCGACACGCCCGCACGCTCGCCGACCGCGCGGATGGTGACGCCCTCGGGTCGTTTAGCGACGGACATTCAACCTATTCCTCCCCTGGAAGGGGAGGTGGCAGGGCGAAGCATGGTCCCCCTCCCCTTGCAGGGGAGGAATTACGGGCGGCCGACCGCGATCGATCATTGCAAGGCTCAAACCGCCCCCGCCTTCAGCCCCTTGACCGCATGGTCCGCCGCGCGGGCGGTCAGCGCCATGAAGGTCAGCGATGGGTTGACGCACGACACCGACGCCATCTGCGCGCCGTCCGTCACATAGAGGTTGGAGGCGTCATGCGCCTGGCTCCATTTGTTGAGCACCGACTGGCGCGGGTCGGCGCCCATGCGCGCGCCGCCCATTTCGTGGATCGCGTCGCCGGGCACATGCTCCTGCTCGCCGCTGGTCACGTTCTTGAGGCCCGCCGCGCGCAGCATCGCCTCGCCCTCGCGCCGGGCGTCGGCCATCATCTTCAGCTCATTGTCGCGGAAGGTGACGTCGAACTTCAGCAGCGGCACCCCGAAGCGATCGACCTTGCTGCCGTGGAGCGAGACGCGATTGTCCTCATAGGGCAGGCATTCGCCGAACGCGCCCATGCTGAACTGCCAGGGGCCATAGCGGCGCATTCCGTGCTTCATCTCCGCCCCGAAGCCGACCGGCTTGGCGGCGTTGCGATAGGCCGAACCCTGATAGCCATAGCCGCGCTTGAAGCCGAGACCTTCGTCGCCCTTCAGATTGCGGAAGCGCGGGACATAGACCCCGCCCGGCCGGCGGCCATATTCGATCAGGTCGTCCATGCCCGGAATCTCGCCCGACACGCCCACGCGGAAGATATGGTCCATCACGTAACGGCCCAGCGTCCCGCTCGAATCGAAATGGCTCCGCTCCGAACCCGGCGCGCGCGAGTTCATCAGGATCTGCACCGACGCCATCGCGGAGGCGCAGACGAACACCAGGTTGGCGGCAACCGTCTGCGCCTGCCCCGTCTTGGCGTCGATATAGCGGACGCCGGTGACCTTCTTCTTCGCCGGGTCGTAATCGATCCCCGTCACTACCGCATCCGACTGGAGCGTCAGTCGCCCGGTTGCGCGCGCGGCGGGGAGCGTGACGGCCTGGGTCGAGAAATAGGCGCCGAACGAACAACCATTGCCACACTGGTTGCGAAACTGGCATTTGGTGCGGTTCTGGTCCGGCTTGTCCTCGGTCATGTTGGACAGGCGGGTGTGGATCAGCTTGCGGCCCGGAAACTGGCCCTCCAGCCGTTCCTTCAACCACTTTTCCGCGACGTTCATCGGGATGGGCGGCTGGAACTCGCTATCGGGAAGATAGGGCAGGTTCTCGCGCGAGCCCGACACGCCGATATATTTCTCGACATAGGAGTACCACGGCGCGACGTCGTCATACCGGATCGGCCAGTCGGCGGCGACGCCCTCGCGCTTGTTCGCCTCGAAATCGTCGGCGCTCCAGCGGAACGACCAGCGGCCCCAGATCAGCGACTTGCCGCCGACCGCGCCCGGCCTGATCCAGTAGAATTTGCTCCCCTCGTCATAGGCATAGGGGTTCAGCCGGTCGTCATTGTAGAATTTCTGGTTGCTGGGCGCGACATAGCCCTGCTTGGCGATGAAATAATCGCTCTCGACCAGAGGCTTGGGCATGATATTGCGCGCGGGCACCTCGAAGGCGGGCTTGCCGTCATAGGGATAGCCCTCGCCATGCTCGACCATGACACCCCGGTCGAGCATCAGGACGCGCAGCCCCTTTTCGGTCAGTTCCTTGGCGGCGAAACCGCCGCTGATACCCGACCCGATCACGATCGCGTCGAAACGGTTCGTCGCCGCCATGGCTATCCTCCCTTTATCGTTCTTTAAAAGCGCAAGGCGCGCAGCGTCCGGAAACTGGTGGTGATGTCGGGCAGATAGGGCGCAGGCGCCTGGTCGTTCTCGACATAGAAATGCTTCACGCCCGCCAGCCTGTTCAGCTTGAAGAGCGCAGCGAAGTCGATCTTGCCCGCGCCCACCGCCGTCATGCTGCCATCGGCGCGCGCATCCTTGACGTGATAGGCATAGATGCGACCCGCATGCCGCCGGATCAGCGCGGCGGCATCCTCGCCCGCATGGATCGCCCAATAGAGGTCGATCTCCAGCTTCACGAGCGCCGGATCGGTCGCCTTCAACATCCGCTCATACAGGCTGACGCCGCCGGGCTTGTTGGTGAACTCGAAATCGTGATTGTGATAGGCAAAGCCGAGGCCTGCCTTCTTCAACCCTTCGGCGAAGCGGTTAAAATTGGGCAGCGCCGCGTTCCACCCCGCCTCGGTGCGATGCTCGTCGGTCATATAGGGCAGGACGACGGTGTCCGCGCCCAGCGTCTTGGCCATCGTCACGCATTTAGCAAAATCGTCGCGCAGCAAATCATAGCCGATATGCACCGACGGCGCCTTCAGCCCCAGCCGATCCTGCGTGCGGCGGAGCATGGCATGGTCCATCGTATCATAGCCGCCACCGCCATATTCGATCTCGCGGTAACCGATCTTCGCCACCGCCTCCAAGGTCTTGACCGGATCGGCCGAGAAGAGTTCGCGGATGGTATAGAGCTGGAGCCCGATGGCCCCGAGCTGCGCGGCCTGTGCACTACCCGGCAGCAGCGCCGCCGCGCCCAGGCCCAGGCCACCCCCGATGAGCGAACGCCGATCGATCATGCCGAATACACCTTGTTGACCTGAGAATAGGGGAAGGCACCATTATATTCGCCGGGCACGGGCAGATATTCGCGCTCCTGGGTGATGCCGATTTCCGACGTGTAATAGCCGGTGATGACCAGTTGCCGGAACGGCTCGAAGAACGCCCGGCCTTCGGGCAGCACGCCCTCCATTGCCTCGGTCAGCAGCGTGTCCTGTTGCGCCGGGGTCGCCTTGGCGGCCGCGACCTTGTTGACGCTCTGGCTGCGCGCCTCGATCGCGTTCAACCCGGCGATGATCGGCACCCGGTCTTCGGGCAGCGACCAGTCGGCGAGCATCTTCTCGATGAACTCAGGCACCTTGGCCGCGATCGCGCCGGGGGTGTCGGTGGTCGGGATCACCCGCTCCGACAGGGCAACCATCGTCGCGCGCTGGGTCGGGGTGAAGACGGCGACGCTGGGCGGGCCGTCGGAGATGACGGGGATGGCCCCTCGCGTCTGCTCGACCGCGCCCGCCGCGCGGGCGATGGGCGCGAACAGCGCGGAGCCGAACATGGCGGTGATCCCCGCCAGGGCATGTCTGCGGTCGATATGGGGGTGGGCGATCATCGGGCATCCTCCGGCAGGTCCTGCGCGATCGCCTCCGGCGGCAAGGGGCGGACCCAGATGTTGCGGAACGAAACGGGCGAGTCGTGATCCTGAAGCTGGATCGGCGCGGCATCGCCATGCGCCTGGTATTTCTCCACCTGCCGCCAGATGGTGGTGCCCAGCATCGCCTGATGGTTCTGGACGACGATGCCGTTCAGCAGCGCGGTGACATAGGCGGGGCGCAGCAGCTTGCCATCGGGGCCGAAGCGCGGCCGCTCGAAGATGATGTCATAGCTCTGCCACTCGCCGGGCTTGCGCGCCGCATTCACCAGCGGCGGCTTCCAGGCATAGACCGCCCCGACCTGCCCATCGGCGTAAGTGGGATTGTTGTAGCCGTCGAGGATTTGGACCTCATAGCGCTGCATGAACCAGATGCCGCTATTGCCGCGATCCTGCGACGATTTCTGCGGCGGGTTGGGCGAGCGGAATTCGAGGTGAAGCTGGACGTCGCCGAAGCTCTGCTTCGACACCAGCACGCTCTCCGCCTTGCCGTCGCGCGGCGGCACGGTCATCGCCCCGTCCTTGAGCAACCATGGCTTGCCGCTGGGCGTCCAGGCATCCATCGAGCGTCCGTCGAACAGCACCACCGCGTCGGACGGCGCCCCGCCGGGTTGCGCGGCGGGCGTCACCACCTTGGGCGCGGGCCGGTCGGGATCATGGACATGCCACTTTCCGCCGGGCAGGATCGGCGTGTCGCGGAACCCCAGCCCCGGCTTATCCTGCGCCATGGCACCGCTCGCCACAGCCAACGCGATCAACGATAGCATCCGCATCGCTCCCCTCCTCATGCTGTCGGATCGATCGCGCGATAGGCGGCGATCAGCCTGTCTTCGCCTGCCCGGCCCTTCACCGAATTGCCATGCTCCATACCGATCAAGCCGGTGTAGCCGCGCTCTTTCAGGAAGCGGCAGACATTGGCATAGTTGATCTCGCCGCTGCCCGGCTCGTTGCGGCCCGGATTGTCGCCGAACTGGATATAGCCGATCTCGTCCCAGCACAGCTTCAGCGTCGGGATCAGATTCCCCGACTGGATCTGCTCGTGATAGAGGTCGGCCAGCACCTTCACGCCCGGGCTGTTCGCCCCGCGTGCGACGGCATAGCCCTCCGCGATCGACTGCATGAACACGCCCGGATGGTTGGTGCGGGTGTTGAGCGGCTCCATGACCAAAGCCAGCCCATGCGGCGCGACGATATCGCCCGCGCGGCGCATGACGTCGATAATCCGCCCCTGCTGGATCGCGGGGTGCAGCTTCTTGTCCATGAAGCCGGTGACGACGGTCATGTGCCTGGCCCCGACCCGCTTGGCGACGTCGACCGCGCTGCGGATATCGGCGAGGAAGCCCTGCCGCTCGGCATCGTCCTCGCCGCCCAGCAAGGGCCGCGATTCCGACCATTTGGGCATGGAGGCGACGAACACGCCCATCGTCATGTTACGCTGCCGAAGCGCCTTGGCGATCGCCTCCTGCTCCGGCACCGGGCGGAGGGCATATTCATTGTCCTCCCATGCCCAGAAGCCCTGATCGGCGGCATAGGCGATCTGCTCGACCGAGCTGCCGCCGCGGCTGGCGAAGCTCCCCAGATGCGGCGCGAAGCCCAGGGTGAAGCGCGCGGCGTTGGAGGATGGGCCCGCCTGCCTCTGCCCGGCCAGCGCGGCGGCGGCGGGAATGGCGGCGGCAAGGCCGCCCATCACGGTGCGACGCGACCAGCTCATGCGATATTCTCCGCTACGGGCCCGCGCGGGCGACGACGCTCGGCCAGCCAGATGCCGCCGAAGACGAACAACAGGATCACCGGCACCAGCGCCAACCGGGCGAAGGACTGCGACGCCGCCGCATCCTCAACCTGGCGCAGCGCCTCACCGGTCAGCCGCTTGAACGCCTCCGGCCCACCGGCCAGTTCGACCTTGGCAGCGTCGAACATCGCGCCCAGCCGGGGTAGCACGAAGAAGCTGGCGAGCGCGCCCGCCGATCCGACCAGTCCCAGCGCCCAAGCCCCGCCGCGCGGATAACGCTCGGCGACCGAGGCGAGCATGGTCGGCCACATCGCGCAGACGCCCAGCCCCCAGACGGTCGAGGCCAGGATCGCCGCCACCGGCGACTCGGCGCGCGACAAGAGGAACAGGCCGATCCCCGCCATCAGGCTCGACACCCAGAGCAGCCCCGGATTGGAAAGCCGCCCCGCAATCCGTCCCGCAAAATGACGGAACACGAACATTAAGGCGCTGACATAGACGAGCAGCAAAATGCCGCGCATCCCCACCCGGCTGCTGAGCGCCACGTCGAGCCACTGGCCCGGCGCCAGCTCGGACGCGGCGGTCAAGAACATGGCGGCGAACCAGACGAAGAAGCTCAGCCGCTTGAACACCTCCGCGATCATGCCGCCGAAGCCGACATCGCGTACTTCGCGCGGGACCGGCGGGAAATGCGTCGTCGCCGCCATCACCAGCACGCCCAAAGCGGGGATCAGCACCAGCGCCATGATCGCCTGCCACGACAGCATCTCCGCCAGCAGCACGCCCGCCAGCCCACCGACGATCAAGCCGCCGGGATACCAGGCATGGAGCACGTTCAGCCGGTGTGTCGTCTCTTCCGGGTAGAGCCGCGCGGTCAGCGGGTTGATCGACGCCTCCGCCAGACCCCAGCCGATACCGCTGAGCAGCATCCCGCCCCAGACGATGTGATAGACCGCCATGCCGGTCGCGACCTGCCCCGCCCCGATGATCGCCGCCGTCCCGACCAGGAAGCACAGGCCGCAGCCGATCAGCATCCGCCGCGCGCCGATCCGATCGAGCAGCGCGCTCGCCACGAACAAGGTCGCCGCGAAGCCCAGAAAGGCCGAGCCCAGGGCCGATCCGATCAACTCCCCCGCCTCGACCGGCGCGATGGGGTCGATCCACTGCGCCTTCAGGCTGCTCGCCACCGCCGCGCGCAAGGCCGCGCTCGCCGCCGCCGTGAACAGCGCCAGCACGCTCAGCCAGAACAGCCGCGACCGATTGTCCGGTATCGCTTCCATGCCCCCACTCCCGCTTCTTATATTTTTTGTCAGACTTTACCGTCCGGGGCGGATGGTCAAGCCTATGCAATCGTTAAATTCCCAGCCAGCGCCGATTGGCCGCCGGATCGCCGCCACCGGCGAAATCGTCGAAGGCGCGCTCGGCCCGGCGGATCATATGCGCGGCGATGAAGGGGGCGCCCTCGCGCGCGCCGTCCTCCGGGTGCTTCAGGCAGCATTCCCATTCCAGCACCGCCCAACCGGCATAGCCATATTGGGTCAGCTTCGAAAAAATGCCGCCGAAATCGACCTGCCCGTCGCCCAGCGAGCGGAAACGTCCGGGCCGGTCCACCCAGTCACTATAGCTGCCATAGACACCTGCGCGGCCGGTCGGGTTGAACTCGGCATCCTTGACGTGGAACATGCGGATGCGGTCGTGGTAGAAATCGATGAACTGGAGATAGTCCATCGCCTGCAACACGAAATGGCTGGGGTCGTAGAGGATGTTGGCACGGGCATGTCCGCCCACCGTCTCCAGGAACCGCTCGAAGGTCGTGCCGTCGTGCAGGTCTTCGCCCGGATGCAGTTCGTAGCAGAGGTCAACGCCTTCCTCCTCGAACGCATCGAGGATCGGTCGCCAGCGCTTGCCCAGTTCCGCAAAGCCTTCTGCGACCAGTCCGCCGGGCCGCTGCGGCCAGGGATAGACGAAGGGCCAGAGCAGCGCACCGGAGAAGGTCGCATGGGCGCTCAAGCCCAGCCGCCGGCTCGCCTTGGCGGCGTAGCGCAACTGCTCGACCGCCCAGGCTTGCCGCTCGGCGGGCCTGCCCCGCACCGCTTCGGGCGCGAAGCCATCGAACGCCGCGTCATAGGCCGGGTGGACCGCGACCAACTGCCCCTGCAAATGTGTCGACAGCTCGGTGATCGCCACCCCGGCATCGGCACAGCGCCCCGCCAAGTCGTCGCAATAATCCTGGCTCTCGGCGGCGAGCTTCAGGTCGATGCAGCGCGCGTCCCAGGTCGGGATCTGCACGCCCTCATAGCCCGCCTCGGCCATCCAGCGTGCCGCCGAGTCCAGTGTATCGAACGGCGCGGCGTCGCTCATGAACTGGGCGAGGAAGATGCCGGGCCCGCGCATGGCTGGCGCGGCGGTCACTTCGCCGTCTCGGCCTTGAGATAGGCGATCAAGGCGGCGCGCTTGGCGGGGTCGGCGACGCCGATCGGCATCCGCGTGCCGGGCACCTTCTTCATCGGCGCGGCGATGAACTCGTTGAGGGTCTTGTCATCCCATTTCAGCCCGGAGGCTTTCATCGCGGGCGAATAGTTGAAGCCCGGGACCGATCCAGCCTGCCGACCGATCACACCGTTCAGATTGGGACCGACGCCGTTCCGCCCGCCCTTGTTGAGCGTGTGGCAGGCTCGGCACGCGGCGAAGGCCTGGGCCCCCGCTGCGGGAGCGGACTGGGCATTGGAGGGTGCCTGCACGGCCAGAACCAACGCCACGGCGCCAGGCAATGCGGTCAGCCAAAGCAGCTGCCTCATGATCACTCTCCTGTATTTTTCTTTCCCAGACTCGCTGGTTCATCGTGAAGTTTAACGGTAAACCGCTGCCGTGCAAGCATCGAATGTCGCCGGATGAGCGATAGGTGGAGGAGAGGAATATGGCGGGACGCAGGCTGAAGCTGGCGATGGCGGGTGGTGGTGAAGGCGCGTTCATCGGCGGCGTTCACCGGATGGCGGCGGCGCTGGACGGCGACTGGCAGTTGGTGGCGGGGACGTTCAGCAGCGATGCGGAGCGCAACCGACGCAGCGGCGAGATGCTCGGCCTCGCCCCCGACCGGGTTCACGCCTCGATCGAGGCGCTACTTGCCGATGAGCGCACGCGGCCCGAGGGGGATCGGATCGACGCGGTCGCGATCGTCACCCCCAATCATCTTCACGCGCCGATGGCGATCGCGGCGCTGGACGCAGGTTTCCCGGTGTTCAGCGAAAAGCCGATGGCGATGAATCTGGCCGAGGCCCGCGCCATCGCCGACGCCGCGCGCCGGTCGGGGCAGCTTTATGCCCTCGCCTTCACCTATAGCGGCTATCCGATGGTCGAGGAGGCGCGCGCGCGCGTCGCGCGCGGCGATTTCGGCGCCATCCGGCTGGTCCATGTCGAATATGTCCAGGGCTGGCTCAGCAGCCCGCTCGACCGTGAGGGCAACAAGCAGGCCGAGTGGCGCACCGATCCGGCGCGGGCGGGGCTCGGCGGGGCGCTCGGCGATATCGGCACCCATGCCTTCCAGCTTGCCGAGCATGTCTCCGGCCTGAGGGTCCAGGCCCTGTCGGCGGACGTGACGACCCATGTCGCGGGGCGGATGCTGGACGACGACGTCAATGTGCTGCTCCGCTTCGCCGAAGGGGCACGCGGAACACTGCGCGCGACGCAGGTTGCGGCGGGCGAGGAGAATGGCCTGCGCATCCGCATTCATGGCGAAAAGGGTGGCTTGGAATGGTCGCAGATGGAGCCGAACACGCTTGTATTGCGCTGGCTCGACCGCCCCGCCGAGATCGTCCGCGCCGGCGGCCCTGGCCTCAGCCCCACCACCCTGCCCCGTCTGCGCACCCCCTCGGGTCATCCCGAAGGCTATATCGAGGCGTTCGGCAACCTCTACCGCGCGGTGGCGGGGACGCTGCGCGACGGCGGTCCGGCGGACGGCGGCGCATTGGGCGAAGCGACCTGGTTCCCGGGGCTGGAGCCGGGCCTGCGGACCATGGCCTTTGTCGAGGCGGTGCTGGCCAGCGCGGCATCGGAGGAGAAGTGGACCGCGTTTCCGGCTTTAGACGAAGCCGATTAAGTCGATCCCATTCCTCCCCTTTAAGGGGAGGGGGACCATGCTCAGCATGGTGGAGGGGTGTCTTCCCTATCGAGAGCGCGACACCCCTCCGTCAGGCCTGACGGCCTGCCACCTCCCCTGCCAGGGGAGGAATGGGGGAATGTCAATCAGATCGATTTCCGTCTCCGGACGATCCCCACTGCGCCCGCCAGCACGGCGGCGTCCTCGGCGAAGCCCGTCCTGGTCTGGCCGTATCGCCCCAATGTCGCCATCCGGCCGCGCCAGCCGGGATAGGAGGCGATCACCGCCGTCACCCCGCCGATTGCCGCGCCCAGCCAGCGGCGCTTCGGGTCGGCCAGCGCCGCGCCCGCGATGGCGGAGGTCGTGAAGCGCGCTGCGAGCCCAATGGGAATGATCCGGTCGGGCGCGGTCTTCTGCTTGTCGCCCGCCATCTCACCGATTGCGAGCGCCAGCGTCCCCGCCGCGACGACGGGGTTGCCCAACCAGCGCAGCACGCCCTTGCCCAGCGGCAATTCCCCTCGCGCCGCCGCGATCGACACGGCGGCCAGCGGCGTCATCGCGCGCTGTCCGCCGACCAGACCCATTTTGAACGATGCGAGCACGACGTCACCTCTCGGATACGGATAAGCACGCCGCGACAACGCGCGTCACCGGGCGAAGGGTTCCGCTCAGGCTTCGCAAGCCCCTTCCCCATCGGCCCCCGGCTGCGCCATGATGACGGCATGACCCGTATCCTCCTGATCGCCGCGCTGCTGTCGCTCGCCGCCTGTTCGTCCAGCGACCAGCCCACCGGCCTGAGCGCCGAAGAGAATCGCCAGCTCAACGAAGCCGCCGCGATGCTCGACGCCAATGCGGTCGATCTGAACGCGATGGCCCCTTCGGACGTTAAGGCGGAAAATCCCACCGACAATGAAAGCTGATCGTCCATGACCGACACGCCGCTTCGCCGCCTGGGCTCGACCGACCTGATGATCGCGCCGCTGGTGCTGGGCGGCAATGTGTTCGGCTGGACCGCCGACCGGGCGGCCAGCTTCGCGGTGCTCGACGCGTTCGTCGACCGGGGCGGCACGATGATCGACACGGCGGACGTCTATTCCGCCTGGGTCGACGGCCACCGGGGCGGCGAGTCCGAGACGATGATCGGCGAATGGCTGAAGGCCAGCGGCAAGCGCGACCAGGTGCTGATCGCCACCAAGGTCGGGATGCTGCCCGGCGAAGGCGGCGAGAAGCTGGCCCCCGCCCGGATCACGGCGGCGGCGGAGGCGTCGCTCCGGCGGCTGGGGACCGACCGGATCGACCTGTATTTCGCGCATCAGGATGACGAGGATCAGCCGCAGGAGGCGGTGATGGAAGCCTTTGCCAAGCTGGTCGAGGCGGGCAAGATCCGCGTCATCGGCGCGTCCAACTTCCATGCCGCCCGGCTGAAATCCGCCAACGAGGCCGCGCGCGACGCTGGACTGCCGCGCTTCCACGTCCTGCAACCCGAATATAATCTGGTCAGCCGCCACAAGTTCGAGGGCGAGCTTCAGGATTATTGCATCACCGAGAATATCGGCGTCGTCCCCTATTATGGCCTCGCCGCCGGCTTCCTGACCGGCAAATATCGCAAGCCCGCCGACTTGTCGCAGAGCGTGCGCGGCGGCCAGATGGGCGAGTTGCTGCGCGGCAAGGGCGCGGACGTCCTCGCCGCATTGGACCAAGTGGCGGAGGAGACCGGCGCGACGCAGGCGCAGGTGGCCCTGGCCTGGCTGATCGCGCAGGAACGCGTGACCGCACCGATCGCCAGCGCGACCCGCGTCGAACAATTGGTCGAACTGATGCCCGCCATGACCCTGTCACTGACCAGGGACCAGATCGCGCGACTGGACGAGAGCCGCGCTTGAGCCCGCCGCCAAGGCATTATCTCGGATCAATTGTTGGAACGGGCACCCCGACGGAGATTTATACCCCACTTATGAAGTCCTCTGCCCCTACCATCCTGATCGTCGAGGACCAGCCGCTGCTCTTGCTCCATGTGCAATTCGCGCTGGAGGATGCGGGCTATGTCGTGATCCAGGCGGCCAGCGCCGATGAGGCGCTGATCGCGCTGCAACGGCATCCGGAGATACGGGCGGTCTTCACCGATGTGGCCATGCCCGGCTCCCTCGACGGAGCGGCGCTGGCGGCACGGATCCACCAGACGCATCCGCATGTCGCCGTCCTCGTCACATCGGGCGAGCAGAGCTACATGCCCGACGGTCTGCCCGAAGGCGTGCACTTCGTCCCCAAACCCTATGCCGGGCATGACGTGATACGGCTTCTGACCCAGCAACTCGCATGGAGCCATCACGCCGCCTCGGATTGGAAAGCCATGGGGCGGCCGATCAGATATCCCTGAATCTGATCGCATCCCAACTGGCACAACATCGCATGTTGCGCCTCCGTCTCCACCCCCTCGGCGACGATCGGGATGTTCAGGCTGCGACCCAATCCGATCGAGGCACGGACGATCGACAGCGCCGGGCCATGCTCGCCCATCGCGCGGATGAAGCTGCGGTCGATCTTGATCTTGTCGAAGGGGAATTGCTGAAGGCTGCTGAGCGAGGAATAGCCGGTACCGAAATCGTCCATGACGATCCGCATGCCCGCACTCCTGAGCATGCTGAGATTGGCGGTCGCGGTTTCGCGGTGGTCGATCAGGACGCCCTCGGTCACCTCCACCTCGATCCGATGCGGGTCGACGCCCTGCCCGACGACCGTGGCGAGCATCCGCGTGGCGAGTTCCGGATCGCGCAGCTGCACCGGGGACAGGTTGACCGCCATCATCCAGTGCGCGGGCCATTGGCGCAAGATGGCCAGGGCCTGCAGGAACAGCCGCTGGCCGATCTCGACGATCAGGCCGTTTTCCTCGGCGATGGCGATGAAGACATCGGGGCTGATCGGCCCCAGCACCGGGTGCGTCCAGCGCGCCAGCGCCTCCTGCCCGATGACAGTGCGGGTGGCGCAATCGGCGATCGGCTGGAACGCCAGCCGGATATCGCCGCGCAGGCCCGCATCGCGCAATTCATGCGCCAGCCAGTTCCGCTGGCGGCGTTCCTCGTCCATCCCGGCGTCGTAATGGCTGGCGCGGTGGCGGCCATCGGCCTTGGCCCGGTAGAGCGCGATGTCGGCACAGGCATGGAGTTCGTCGCCCTCCTGCCCATGACGCTGGGACAGGGCGATACCGATGCTCAGGCGGATGGCCGGGCTGCCCGGATCGGCGTCGATGATGGCGTAGATCCGCTCGACCAGTGCCGAGGCGTCCCGCTCATCGGGTCGGAGATGATGGACGATGGCAAATTCGTCGCCGCCGATCCGCGCGACGACGTCGCCCTCGCGCGCCGCCTCGGTCAGGACCGCCCCCGCGCGTCGGAGCATGACGTCGCCCTGCGCATGGCCCAGCGTGTCGTTCACCCCCTTGAACCCGTCCAGATCGATGGCGAGCAGCGCGATGCGCCTTCCCGTCCGCAACGCCTCGGTCAGCCGCTTGCCGAAAACGACGCGATTGGCGAGCCCGGTCAGGCTGTCATGATGCGCCAGATATTCGACCTGCCGCTGGATACGTTCGCGCTCCTCGGCGGCGGCGGATAGCGCCTGCAGCCCGCGCGCCAGTTCGCCCAGTTCGTCGGCCCGCCGGATCGATGACAGGGGCGGCAGCGTACGCCCCACGCTCATCGCCCGCACCGCCGAGACGATCGCCATCAACGGCCTGATGATCCGGCGACGCAGCCACAGGAACAGCCCGCTCACCAATATCAGCATGAAGGTGGCGGCCAGTGCCATCTGGACGAGCGCCCGACGCGTCAATGCCTCGACCAGCATGGTACGCGCGTTCAATTCCTGCCTCAGCCGCTGGCGGAAGATGTCCCGGCGATATTCCAGTTGCCGCAGCGCGCCCTCGAAGCCCGGCAGGGTGACGGCGATGGTTTCAGGACGATCCTGCGCCCGCCGCACCAGAGCGACCGTCGCGCGCGCCAGGTCACGCTCGGCCCGGCGCACGTCCTCCTCCGACTTGCGAAGGCCGGAGGGCATTTTTTCGGCAACGGTATTTGAAGCTCCAAGCTGGGTGAAGATCGTCTGCCGCATCCGGTTCCACCGCGCATCCGCCGCCGGTTCCTGCGGGTAACGGGGCAGGATCAAGACCGACTTGTGCAACTGGCGCAAGCTGGCCTCTTGGGCGCCATAGGCTTCGAGCACCGTGGTGATCCGGCGGCTCGATTCGATCGTCGCCAGCAATTGCCGGTTGAGCAGCCAACTGGCCGCGCTCAGCGCCATGAAGATGCAGAAGACGGCCGTCAGCATCGCTGCGAAACGAAATTCAAGCGAACGGAACCGACGGGCTAACCAACTCATCCACCGGTATATAATATGTCAGGCCCTTATTTTTGGTGAAGGGCGGATGCTTTTAGTCGCCGGCGAAATGGAGGGCGTTGAGCGGACGCTCGCGCTCCTGGACCGACAAAGCGCGACCGATCGGGGGATGGGCACGCTGTGGGCAGTCGATCCGCAGGCAGCGGCGGCATCCCGGCCCGATCGGCGATGCTTCGCCGACCGGACCGCGTCCGCGCGCCATGGCGAGATGACCGGCGAGCCCGGCTTCCAGTCCGATGACCACCGCGAAGCTGGCGGTGACGCCCGCCAGCGATCGGCCTGCGCGCGCCCCCGCCTGGACCAGGGTGACGAAATGCGCGCCGTCGGGCATCGCCACCGCCTGATAGAGCGGCTCCCCCTGCCGACCAAAGGCATCGAAGACATTCCATAGCGGACACACGCCCTCCGCCTCGACCAGCGCGGCATCGGCGGCTCCGGCGAACCGCTTGGACACCTGCCCCGCCCGGTCGAGCCGCATGAGGAAGAAGGGCAGCCCCCGTGCGCCCACGCGATTCAAGGTGGTCAGCCTATGCGCCAGTTGCTCGAACGAAACGCCGAACCGCCGTTGCAGGATGGCGGTGTCGTAACCGGTCGCCTCGCAGGCGCGCAGGAAGCGGGCATAGGGCATGACCAGCGCGGCGGCGAAATATTGCGCCAGGTAGCGGCGGAACAGCCGCTCGGCGATGCGATCGCCAAAGGCCGCGCCCCGCGCCAGCGCCTCGATCTCCGCCCGCGCCTCCCATTGCCCCAGTTGCACCGCCAGCGCGAAGACGCGGGCGGGGCCTTCGAGCAATTCCGACAGTTGCAGCTGGCGCGCATGCAGGTCCAGCCGCACCAGCCGGTCGGGCAGGATATCGACCGGGAGTATGCGGATGGTCAGCGCATGGCGGACCCGCAGCCGCTCCGCCAGTGCGCCGTACAGGTCGCCCGCCGTCATCCGCAATTCGTCGGCCCGTTCCTCCGCCATTGCATCCAGATCGGAGAAGTGGTTGCGCCACCGCTCGATCTCACGCCGGACGAGCATGGTCGGGTCCGGTGTGGCGGACTGCGCCACTCCATCCCCCGCGCCACCACCCAGCCGGTCGAAGGCGCGGGCGAAGGCCTCGGCCCCGGCGGGCGCGGCAGCCAGCCATTCTTCCAGGTCGGTGCGGTCGATCTCCAGATCGGCGAACATCGGATCGGCCAGCCGCCGCCGCATCGCCGCCGCCCCGCCCCCCGGCGCATCCGCCGTCAGGCTGCGCGGATCGAAGTCGAACGCCTCGACCAGCCGCACGAGCAATGTCGAGGTGACGGGGCGCTGGTTGCGCTCGATCAGGTTGAGATAGCTGGGCGAGATATCCAGCATCTCCGCCATCGCCGCCTGCGACAGTCCATGCTGACGCCGCACCCGCCGCACCGCATGACCCGCGATCAACTTGGCCCCGGCCATCGCCGCTCTCCTATTGTTGAAAGTCAGGCTGCCTCGCCGTGTCGGGCCTTGTCAATTCTTTACAACAGGACATCGAAAGACCGGATCGCCACCGACGCGACGACGCCGAGAAACCTATGAACCTCATTCTCCGGAGCGATCGAACCGCCCACAAAGGGTCGTCAAGAACAGCAAATTTGTAAAGGACATCACGATGACCGGCTTCCAAGACCTCGTGCCCGCCCCCGCCGGTCGGTTCGACGGTATCGCCCGCCCCTATAGCCCGGACGATGTCACCCGGCTGCGCGGATCGATCACCGTCGAGCATACGCTGGCCCGGCGCGGCGCGCTGACGCTGTGGGAGTTGCTGAAGACCGAGGATTATGTCCATGCGCTGGGCGCGTTGTCGGGCAATCAGGCGATGCAGATGGTGCGCGCGGGATTGAAGGCGATCTATCTGTCGGGCTGGCAGGTCGCGGCGGACGCCAACACCGCCGGACAGATGTATCCCGACCAGTCACTCTATCCCGCCAATGCCGGGCCCGATCTGGCCCGGCGGATCAACGCGACGCTCGCGCGTGCCGACCAGATCGAACATGCCGAAGGTGGCGCGACGCGCGACTGGTTCGCGCCGATCGTCGCCGATGCCGAGGCCGGGTTCGGCGGGCCGCTCAACTGCCATGAGATCATGAAGGCCTATATCGCGGCAGGCGCGGCGGGCGTGCATTTCGAGGATCAACTCGCCTCCGAGAAGAAATGCGGCCATCTGGGCGGCAAGGTGCTGATCCCCACCGCGGCCCAGATCCGCAACCTGACCGCGGCGCGGCTGGCGGCGGATGTGGCGGGGGTGCCGACCGTCATCTGCGCGCGGACGGATGCGGAAAGCGCGCGGCTGATCACCTCGGACGTGGACGAACGCGACCGCGAATTCCTGACCGGCGAGCGGACGGCGGAGGGCTTTTTCCGACTGAAGGACGGGACCGGCGTCGACCATTGCATCCGGCGCGGCCTGGCCTTCGCCCCCTATGCCGACCTGTTGTGGTGGGAGACGTCCAAGCCCAACCTGGCCGATGCCCGCCGCTTCGCCGACGAGATCCGCCGCGAGCATCCGGACAAGATGCTGGCCTATAACTGCTCGCCCAGCTTCAATTGGGAGGCCAATCTCGACCGCGACGATATCGCCCGCTTCCAGCGCGAGATCGGCGCGATGGGGTATAAGTTCCAGTTCGTCACGCTGGCCGGCTTCCACCAGCTCAATTTCGGCATGTTCGAGCTGGCGCGCGGCTATTGCGACCGGGGCATGGCGGCCTATTCCGAACTGCAACAGGCCGAATTCGCCGCCGAGCGCCATGGCTATACCGCGACCCGCCACCAGCGCGAGGTGGGGACCGGCTATTTCGACCTGATCGCGCAAATGGTGGCGGGCGGCGACAGCTCGACCACCGCCCTCGCCGAATCCACCGAGGCGGCGCAGTTCGTCCGCGCCGCCTGACCCGACCAGCCAAGGAGAGTATGTCATGCCCACCGAACCGCAACGCAGCCGCGCCGTCTTCTCGACCGAGGACTTCGCCCTGATGAAGGAAGCCATCGCCGAACACGTCAAGCGCGTCGCCGACGATCCCCGCTCGATCAAGTTCGCGCATCTCTATCACCGACTGGGCCGGATCGCGTCCTGAGGTCGTCCCTTGGCCTTCGACTTCGCTCAGGCTGAACGGAGGTTGGTGCCGAGTTCCCCTCCGTTCGCACGGAGCGACATCGAAGTGCCCCCTTCTTCCTTGGGGAAGGAAGCGACCCCGCCGATGCCCATCGGCGGGGTTTGTTCGGGCAGCGGAACAAGCATTCCGGTCGCACGCTTATCCGCCCATGCCCGACACCGGCCTGACCGCGCGTATCCGCGAGAACCTCGTCCTCTATGGCGCGCTCGCCGCCAATCTGGGCATCGCCGTGGCCAAGTTCGTCGCGGCGGGGATCACCGGGTCCTCCTCGATGCTGACCGAGGGCGTCCATTCGGTGGTGGACAGCGGCAACCAGATCCTGCTGCTCTATGGCCAGAAGCGCGCCAAGCGCGTGCCCGATGCGGTCCACCCCTTCGGCTATGGGCGCGAGTTGTATTTCTGGGCGTTCGTCGTCGCGATCCTGATCTTCGCGCTGGGCGCGGGCATTTCGATCTATGAGGGCTGGCTGCATGTCCAGACGCCCGAGCCGCTGCGCGACCCGACGGTCAATTACATCGTGCTCGCCATCGCCTTCGCCCTGGAAGGAGCGTCCTGGACGATCGCGGTGCGGGAATTCTCGCGCGCCAAGGGCGATAGCGGCTGGTGGCAGGCGATCCATGAGTCGAAGGACCCGGCGGGCTTCATCGTATTGTTCGAGGATTCGGCGGCGCTGGCAGGCCTGGTCATCGCGGGGCTGGGCGTCTGGCTGTCGCACGCACTGGACGACCCGCGGATCGACGGCGTCGCCTCGATCCTGATCGGGATGGTGCTGGGGCTGGTCGCGATCCTGCTGGCGCGCGAGGCCAAGGGGCTGTTGATCGGCGAGCGGGCCGACCCCAAGGTGGTGGAGACCATCCGCACCATCGTTGCGTCGCGCCCCTGGATCACGCGGGTCAACCATGTCCGCACCATCCATACCGCACCCGACAGCATCTTCGCCGCGATCAGCGCCGATTTCGACGACAGCCTGCCCATGGGCGTGGCGGAGACGATGATCGAGGTGCTGGAGGACGATCTGCGCCGTGCGGTCCCCAGCCTGTCGTCCATCTATATCCGGCCGGAGAAGCATGAAAATGCCGCTCCGCCCGTGCCGCCCGCCGCGCTATAAGGATCGCCATGACGAAGCTGACGCGAATCGCCATCGCCCTGACGCTCTGGCTCGGCTGTGCGTTGCCCGCACAGGCGGCGGTCACGATCACCTTCTGGAGCCATGAGCTGGGGAACAGCTTCCCGCACAGCTTCTTTTCCCTGCGGGGAACGATCGATGCCAATGGCGCGCCGGTCGACGCCAATTACGGCTTCACCGCCAAATCGGTCTCGCCCGCACTGCTGATGGGCACGGTCAAGGGGCGGCTGGACATCTCCAAGCCCTTCTACATCTCGACCAGCGACGCGCAATTCTCCTATGTCATGAGCGACGCGCAATATGCCGATATCCTGGCGCTCGTTTCCGCCTGGGACGAGAAGACCGGCGACGCGCGCTACAATCTCAACAATCGCAACTGCGTCCATTTCGTGCAGGAGGCGGCGCGACGGCTGGGGCTGGTCGGGCTGGACCATCCCGAATTGATGAAGAAGCCGCGCTCCTATCTGAAGGCCGTGGCGCAGGCCAATGCCGACCGGGTCACGATCATCGGCCAGAACGGCAAGACCTATCTCGCCTCACTCCCGCCGCTGCCGACCGCAACGGCGGCGACCGTCGCCGCCCCGGCTCCCACGCCTCAGCCACCGGCGGGCACCAGTTCGAGTATGTCGACCACCGATTCATAAGCCGGATAGGGAAAGGCGATCCGCCAATGCTGGGCGTCGATCCGCTCCAGCACCCCCGCCATGTCGCGCGCCCGGTCGCGCCCATAGGCATAGGAGCGTTCCTCATCCCCCAGGATCAACGTGCCCAGGAAGATGCTGCGCGCATCGGTATCGGGAAAGATGCGCCCGCTCAGCCGCTGTGACCCGTCGAGCTTGGTCAATTGAGTACCGTTGTCCGCCACGCGGCACCGGAAATAGGGATAGGCGACATAGGTCAGCAGCGCGCGCCCCTGCGACCCCAGCTTGATCGTGCGACAGCGATAATCGCCATCGGGCAGGCCCGGCTCCGCGATCGAATGATCCGGGTCCGCCAGCGAGCCGAGCGCCGCGACCGCCGCCGCCGATCCGCCCGCTCGCGCCTGCGCGATGCCCTTCACCCAAGCGGTGCGCCAGCCGCGCAGGCGAACGCGATCGTCCTCGGTCGCCGCCAGCCGCCAGTCCGCCGCCTGCTCGACCCGTTGCGCCACCGCCGTACCGACCGCGCCGAACGTCATCGCCGCCCCCAGCAGGACCGCCACAGCCCTCATTGCGCGGTCCAGCCACCATCGACCGACAGGTTCGCGCCGGTGATCGACTTCGCCTCGTCGCGGCACAGGAACAGCGCCAACGCCGCGACCTGTTCGATGGTCACGAACTCCTTGGTCGGCTGCGCCTTCAACAGAACCTCGTCGATCACCTGCTCGCGGCTCATCCCCCGCGCCTTCATTGTGTCGGGAATCTGGTTCTCGACCAACGGCGTCCAGACATAGCCCGGCGAGATGCAGTTGGCGGTAATGCCGTCGGTCGCCACCTCCAGCGCCACCGTCTTGGTGATGCCGACCACGCCGTGCTTGGCGGCGACATAGGCCGATTTGTTGGGGCTCGCGACCAGGCTGTGCGCGGAGGCGGTAGTGATGATCCGTCCCCAGCCCTTCTGGCGCATGTGCGGGATCGCCGCGCGCATCATATGCCAGGCGGAGGACAGGTTGATCGCGATGATCGCGTCCCATTTCTCGACCGGAAATTCGGTGATGGGGGCGACATGCTGGATACCGGCATTGTTGATGACGATGTCGACCGATCCGGTCTCCGCCACCGCGCGTTCGATCATCGCGCAGATCTGTTCGGGCCGGGTCATGTCGGCGGGGTCGTAGAGCGCCGTCGCGCCGCTCAGCGTCTCCAGCGCGGCGCGCTCCGTCTCGATCGAGTCGGCGTCGCCGAAACCGTTCAGCACGACGCTCGCGCCCTCCGCCGCCAGCGCCTTGGCATAAGCCAGCCCGATCCCCGAGGTGGAGCCCGAGATCACCGCCGTCTTGCCCTTCAGGAACATGCCATTCTCTCCTGCCATGCGCCGCACCATGCGGCCAGACTTGCCGCCGTGCAACCGCCGGACGGCTTTGCGGGTTCATTCGCGCGGAAGACCCGGTAGGCGGGCGAGACGACAAAGGGGTGACGGTGCCATGCGGCTCGACGATTATGACAACGACATCAATGTCGGAGAGGCGCAACCCGGCGGCGGTTTCGGCGGCGGTGGCGGCGGCGGGCTGCTCTTCGGCCTGCTTCCGCTGATCGGCAGTCGCTTCGGATGCGGCGGGATCATCGTGGTGCTCATCATCCTGGCGGTGCTGGGGATGAACCCGCTCGGCCTGCTGACCGGCGGAGGCAATGCGCCCGTGACCCGGTCCGCCGACAGCGGCCAGCAGAACGCACGTCAGATCTGCGAAGCCTCGCCCGAGCGGCGTGAGGCCTGCCAGGCGTTCAGCAACGCCGACAACACCTGGGAGAAGATCTTCGCCGATAGCGGCCAGCGCTTCGAGGCGCCGGGCCTGCGCTTCTTCGTCGGCAACTCGGCCCAGTCGGGCTGCGGCGTGGCGCAGTCGGCGGTCGGCCCCTTCTACTGCCCGCCCGACCGCACCATCTATCTCGACACGCGCTTCTTCGATGAGCTGGCCAACCGCTTCGGCGCCAAGGGCGATTTCGCCCGCAACTACGTCATCGCGCACGAGTTCGGCCATCACATCCAGACGCTGCTCGGCACCTCGGACAAGGTCCGCCAGGCGCAACAGGCGGCGGGCAAGGCAGAGGGCAACGCCCTGTCGGTCCGGCTGGAGTTGCAGGCGGATTGCTATGCGGGCGTCTGGGCGGCCAAGAACCGCGACCGGCTGGAGCCCGGCGATGTCGAGGAAGGCATGACCGCCGCGCGCGCCATCGGCGACGATACGCTCCAGCGCGAAGCGACCGGGCGGGTCGTACCCGACAGCTTCACCCATGGCTCGTCGGAACAGCGGATGCGCTGGCTTCGTCGCGGCATGGAAACCGGCGATCCCGCCCAGTGCGATACGTTCTCGGGCGCAATTTGAGGCGGCAGGGATAGACCGGCTGTCTGCCGAAGGGAATTATCAAAGGCCCGCCGCCCGCCCAGCACACTCCCCCTCCCGCAAGCGGGAGGGGGTCGGGGGGAGGGAACGCCCCACAGGACGACGCTCGCGGCACGCCCCTCCCCCACCCCCTCCCGCCTGCGGGAGGGGCGCTTTCAATGCCCTTACAGCTTCACCAGCATCTTGCCCTTATTACCGCCCGAGAACAGCGCCAGAAACGCCCCCGGCGTCCGGTCCAGCCCCTCGAAGACCGTCTCCTCCCGCTGCAACTTGCCCTCGCCCAGCATCGCGACCATGTCGCGGTAAAAGCCTTGATGATCCTTGAAGTCGGAGACGATGAACCCCTGGATCCGCACGCGATTGCCGATCAGGCGGGCCAGATACTTCAGGCTGGTCGGCTTGGCGTCGTTATAGACGTCGATCATCCCGCAAATGGCGAAGCGCGCACCCGGCCGCGCATGGGCCAGCGCGGCGTCGAGATGGTCGCCGCCGACATTGTCGAAATAGACGTCGATCCCGTCCGGAGCCGCTTCGCCCAGCGCCTCGACCACCGGCTTGCCCGCCTTATAGTCGATAACCGCGTCGGCCCCCAGCAAGCGTACCCATTCGCCCTTGTCTGCGCCGCCCGCCGATCCGATGACCGTCATCCCCTTGGCCTTGGCGATCTGGACCACCGTCGATCCGACCGCGCCCGCCGCCGCCGACACGAACACCGTGTCGCCCGGCTTGGCCTCGGCGATGCGGAGCAGGCCGTAATAGGCGGTCATGCCCGGCATGCCGAACTGGCCCAGAAAGGCCTGCGGATCGACCGACAGATCGGGCAGCGGCTGGACCTGCGACGCCGGGATCACCGCCTCGTCGCGCCAGCCCGCCATATGGCTGACCAATGTGCCGACCGCGAGGCCGTCCGCGCGGCTTTCCACCACCTCGCCGATCGCGCCGCCCTGCATCGGCTCGCCCAGTTGGAAGGGCGGGACATAGCTTTTCACGTCGTTCATCCGCCCGCGCATATAGGGGTCGACCGACAACCAGCGGTTCGCCACCCGCACCTGCCCCTCGGCGAGTTCGGGCAGCGCCTGCTCGATCAACGCGAAATCCTGTGGCTTCGGCATCCCCTGCGGGCGGTTTGCCAGCGTCCAAGCTTTCATGCTCATATCCTTTTCATCGTCTGCGGCGGACATGGGAGAGGGCCCGGGTGAAGTCCACCCGAGCCCTCCAAGAAAAGTCACCGGTTAGTGACGTTTTTTTCTATCAGTAACCCCGGTTGGTGTCCGAGGTGCTGCCCGTGGTCGTGCCGCTCGTGCTGGTCGACGCCGTCGAACCGCCGGTGGTCGAGGTCGCCCCCGTAGCGCTCTGGCCGGTGGTGCCGGTCGTGCCCTGGCCGGTCTGGCCGTAGCTGCTCGACTGACCATAGGCGTTCGGCTGGCCGTAGCGGTTCGATCCGGTCTCGCTGGTGCGATCGCCGAACATGGCGCGGGCGTTTTCCTCTTCGCGCCAGTGACTCTTGGCCTCTTCGGCGGTCTTGGTCAGCGTGACCTTGTCCTCGACCGACTTGAGCCAGCGCGACGGGATCGAGTGGTGCTGGCCGTCCGCATCGCGGTCGTTCTTGGTCAGCAGGATGCGATCGCCGCGCACCTTGTCGACGGTGCCGACATGCGCGCCGTCCGAACCCAGCACTTCCTGATGCTCGGTCACCTTGGACAACAGGCCGCGCTGCCCCTCACGCTCGGTGCGCCAGCTGCTGAACTCGTTCTCGAACTTGGTGCGGTTCTCGCTGCGATATTCGTCATAATCGCGGTCGAGCGCCGCGATCTGGCCCGAGCGCCAGCTATTATAGTCGTGGTCCTGCGCGGCATAGTAACGCTCGTCGAAGCGGGCATCGGCCTCGCGGCGGCGCTCCGCCTCCTCGTCGCCGAACCATGAACGGACCTCGTCCCCTGCGCGGGCGAAGAAGCCGCGATCGTCATAGTCATAGCCCTGCGGCTGGCGACCATAGTCGCGGCCCGACTGCTGGCGGCCCTGATCGCCGCGACCCTGGCGGTCGTCCCGGCCATAGCGATCGCCGGTATAGCCATAGCCGCGCGAGGAATCGCCGTAACCGCGCGTCGTGTCGCTATAGCCCGAGGGTCGATAGCCTTCGCGGCCATAGTCGCGCTGGCCGCCACGATAGCTGTCGCGACCATAGGAGCCGTAATCGCCCGAGCCCGAACGCCCTTCGCCATAGCGGCCTTCGTTCTGGCGACCGCCGAAATCCTGGCGTGAGCCGCGATAGCTGTCGTCCCGGTCATAGCCCTGGCGGCCATAGCCCTGATGGCCATAGTCGCGTGCGCCGTAACCGCGACGGCTGTCGTTGCGGCTGTCATCGCGATCGTCGTCGAACGCGCCCGCCGCTTCGTAATCGCGCGCGCTGGAATAGGTGTAGTCCCGCCCCGAGCCGTAATCCCGGCCATAGTCGAAGTCGCGACCGCCACGATTGGCGTCGCGGGAATAGCGATCGTAAGCCATCCTAAACCCTCCTGAAAATCGGTCCTGCGGGGGCCGACGCCGCTCGTCCGGCGGGCCGTACCTTCCGACGGTTTCAATGAGGAAGATCAAGACATTGTTCCGTGGCCGGGGTGCTCCGCACGACGGAATGCCCGATGCAAAAGGCCGAAAGCGGCGGAAAAATTTTCGCAGCCCGCCGCTTTGGAGTGTTGCGTCGCCCCGGATCACCGGCTAATGGCGTCGCTCCCGACCACGGTCGGGATATGGGGCGGGGCTGTAGCTCAGATGGGAGAGCGCTGCAATCGCACTGCAGAGGTCAGGGGTTCGATTCCCCTCAGCTCCACCACCCCTTTCACCGGACGATATGCCGGTGCTTTTCTCTCCCATCGCTGACGCCGTTTGGCCCTTGCCCGATCCCGCATGCCATGCGTTGACGCCGCGATGATCCCCGATCCCATTCCCGCCGCCACCCTGATCCTGATGCGCGAAGGGGCGGAGCGCGACGCCTTTCCCGAAATCCTGATGGTCGAACGCGGCGCGGCGCTGGCCTTTCTGGGCGGGGCGATGGTCTTTCCCGGCGGTCGGGTCGATCCCGGCGACCATGGGATGGTGCCCGCCGATGCCGTCGATCCGGACGACAGCGCCGCGCGCATCGCCGCCATTCGCGAGACGATCGAAGAAGTCGGCCTGGCGGTCGGCCTGATGCCGAATCCCGATGAAAACACCGTCGCGGACCTGCGCGCCGACATGGCTCGCGGCCAGTCCTTCGCGGCGGCGCTGGCGATGCGGCGCCTGCGGATCGACGAAGCCGCGCTGACGCCTTTCGCCCGCTGGTGTCCCGAACATGTCCCCGTGCGTCGGTTCGATGCACGCTTCTATCTGGCGGAGGTGCCGCGCCACGCCTCCACCCCGATCATCGACGGGGGCGAAACCGCCGCCGCGCGGTGGATGACGGCGCAGGCCGCCCTGTCGGCGGCGGACCGGGGGGATATCCATATCATCTTCCCGACCCGTCGGACGCTGGAACGATTGGCCCAGTATCGGGATTTCCCCTCTGCCATGGCCGATGCCCGCGCCTGGCCGGTCCGGCGGATCGTTCCTTTCCAGGCGGAGCGTAACGACGTGCCATCGATCTGCATCCCCGACGATATGGGCTATCCGATCACCTCGGAGCCCGTCACCGCCGCCAGACGCGGGTGATGCGCGCGCTCCGGCGATGGACGACCGTCATGGTCCTGATCGCCGGAGCGGCGGTGCTGGCGCTGCTGATCTGGACTCTGGTGCGGCAGCGGCCACAGGACGTGCCCTGGGCGCCGCTCGATCTCGGCCAGCCGGTCGGGCTCTTCACCGGGCGCAAGCTGACGGCGTTGACCCAGGACCGGGCGGCGTGCCTGGCGCTGCTCGACAAGGCGGGAATCGCCTATACCGCCTTGCCGCCACGCTCGACGGGCGGACAGTGCGGCTATGACGATGCGGTGCGCTTCGCAACCGGCGGCGCGCGGTCGGTCGGCTATCGGCCCGCCTCGCTCGGCGTCTCCTGCCCGGTCGCCGCCTCGCTCGCCTTATGGGAATGGAACAGCGTCCAGCCCGCCGCCCGCGCGCTATTGGGGGCGGAGGTCGTCGCGATCGATCATCTGGGGAGCTATAATTGCCGCCGGATCAACGGTCGCAGTTCCAGCGACTGGAGCGAACATGCGCGCGCCAATGCGGTCGATATCGCGGGGTTCCGCCTGAGCGACGGTCGCCGGATCAGCGTGTTGCGCGACTGGCGCGATCCGGGAAAGACCGGGCAATTCCTGCGCCGGGTCCGCGACGAGGCATGCGATCTGTTCGCGACCACCTTGTCGCCCGACTATAACGCCGCCCATGCCGACCATTTCCATCTCGACCAGGCCTATCGCGGGCCGATGGGCTGGCGCGCCTGTCGCTGACCGGCGCGCTCTTCGGCGATCAATTGGCCAGCGAGGTGCCGTTGGTGTCCACCTTCTCCACCCAATGCGGGAAGAAGGCGGGCTGGCGGCTCGACCAGCCTGCCGCGGTCGCCGCCGCCTCGCTGATCGACTGGAGCAGCTTGCGTCGCAATTCGGGATGCAGATGCGGCAGCGCCGCCGCCGAACAGAAGACCGCCGGCAGCCAGGGCCGCACCTCGGCCCCGATCAGCCGCTCATAGAGGAAGCGGAAGGCCGAAAAGCTGGTCAGCCGCCCCTGCCCCAGGTCGAACGCCGCGATCGTCACGAAGGGGGCCATGAACGGCTCCAGCGATTCCAGGCCGCTGTCGACCGGGATCAGGTGCCGGATTTCGGGCAGGTTGCGGTACAGCCGGGCCTGGGCGCGGATGCTTGCCGCCTCGACCACGTCGCGCGACCAGCGGGCCATCGCATCCTCGCGGTCCAGCCCGATGTCGAGCGACCGGCGGATGTAACGCTGGGTCGCCGCCGCGAAGCCCGCAAATTCCTTCATCTCGGCCAATGTCATCGTGCCTTCGGCCGGTCTGTTCCTCGATCCCATATCCTTTACCCCGCCCATCGAAACTGCCCGATCATCATGCGCCGATCTGGTTAACGCAATGCTGAACGGGCTGAAGACAGACGACCATGAAATCCGCCGCGCCGCAACATTGATTGCGACGAACGGTGTTCGGGGCCATCATTTTCCGGATATTGTCCGCAGACGGGACAGAAATGGTCGTTTGGCGACATCCCGGTTCCGCATCCACCACGCGGCCCGGATGCGTCGCGACGAACCCATCGGGCGAGGCGGCGCGGTTGCGCCTCCCCACCCGGATCGGCGATTATTCCTTGTAACCCGACGACTCTGCCGGGCCGTCGCGGCCGGGCTGGGTGATCGAGGGCGGATCGCTGGCGTCCATCGATTCGTCGAGGCTTTCGTCGAGCTGTGCTTCGACATCCTCGGGGTTCTTCTTCAGGTCGCCGGTGATCTCCGGGTCCTGTCCAGCGTCCTGTTCGGGCGGACGCGGACGGTTGCCCTGCTCGGCCTGTTCGCCGCCCGGCGCCACCGACACGCTGTCCAGCGCGCGGTCGTCGATGCTGTCGTTCATGTCACTTCCCCATCACGAGTGGACAGGATCAACGAGCCAGCCCGCGCAAGCGTTCCTGCCCCGCCTCAGTCGAGACGGCGAACGCTGACCCGTTGATCGCAAAGCTGCGCCTCGCCGAAGACAGTCATGAAGGCGATGTCGGTGGCATCGCGCCCGACGCACACCCGCGCGATCTCGTCGGCGCGCGCCATGCCGGTCGCATCGACCAGGTGCCAGCTTCCCTCCAGCCATAATTCGGCAACGGCGTGGAAGTCCGGCGGGTCGACGCCTGGCGCATAGGCCGAGACGCAGCGCGCCGGGATCTCCGCCGCCCGCGCCAGGGCGACCAGCAGATGGGCATAGTCGCGACACACCCCGATGCGCATTCCGAAGGTATCGAGCGCGCTGGTCCCGCCGGTCGAACTGCCCGACCGATAGTCGAGGCGGGTCGACACCCAGTCGATCAGCGCAGTCGCCATCGCACCGCCCGACAGACCGGCAAAACGCCGTCGCACGAACCCCTCCAGCCGGTCCGACTCGCAATAGCGACTCGGCAGCAGATAGGGGATGAGGTCGCCGGTCAGCGCGCGCGCCGGGGTCGCCTGCATCCCCTCCAGCCGCAGCACGGGGCGGTCGATCGCCACCACCGCCTCATACCGCGCGACCAGGGCATGGTCCGCGCGCACCCAGCATCGCTGTCCGATCCCGTCCTCGCCCGGCACCGCCGTCACGCCGTGGTCGGACCAGATGGTCAGCGCCTGATGCTCCAGCCGCTGGTCGGCCATCGCCGCCACTTCGACCTGCAACAGGATATCCGCCGGTTCGCGAAGGCCATAGTCCAGCGTCACTTCGATCGACAGGCGCATGGGCCCGTGTTCCTTCCACGAAAAAAGGGCCCGGCGGACACTCCGCCGGGCCCCATGTCTAAACCCGTTATCCGACGATTAGTCGCGGCTAGAGCCGAACAGACGCAGGATGAACAGGAACATGTTGATGAAGTCGAGGTACAGGCTGAGCGCCGACATGATGACCACACGGTCCTGCATCGACGTGCCGCGCACCTGATAATACATCTCCTTGGTCCGCTGTGTGTCATAGGCGGTCAGCCCAGCGAACAACAGCACGCCGACGAAACTGATGACCAGCGCCATCGTGCCCGACTGGAGGAAGATGTTGATCACGCTGGCGACGATCAGGCCGACCAGACCGACGATCAGGAAGGTGCCGAACGCCGACAGGTCGCGCTTGGTGGTGTAGCCATAGAGGCTCAGCGCCGCGAAGCCCGCCGCGGTGGCGAAGAACGCGCCCGCGATCGACGAACCGCTATAGACCAGGAAGATGGTCGACAGCGACAGCCCCATGACGACCGCGAACGCCCAGAAGAGCATCTGCATCGTCGAGGTCTTCATGCGGTTGACGCCCATGCTCAGGGCGAACACGAAGCCGAGCGGCGCGAACATGATGACATATTTCAGCGGACCGCCGTTCAGGAAGACGTTCGCGGCCATGCTGTCCCGCCCGCCCCATGCGAAGAGCAGCGCGACGATACCCGTCAGCAGCACGCCCGACGTCATGTAATTATAGACGGACAGCATGTACGAACGCAGACCCGCATCATAGGCGGTCGAGCCCGTGGTGGCTGTGGTACCGAACGGCGCGGCGCTCGGCCGTGGATCAGACCAGTTTGCCATGGTGAAACATTGCTCCTTTGCCCGGCCAGATGCCGGTTATGGGAAATATCGCTCCGTTGGTGACTCATTTCAAGCGGGAGAGGTTCCCGTGACGGCAACAGAATGCGATAGACATGTTTTGTCATGGTCCGCCTGTTCGTCGCCCTTCGCCCGCCCCACGCCATTCGCGACAGGCTGGCCGATGTCATGGACGGCGTTCCCCATGCCCGGTGGCAGGATGACGACCAGCTTCACCTGACCCTGCTCTTCATCGGCGAGGTGGATCGCCCGGTGGCGGAGGATATCGCCGCCGTGCTGGGACAGGTCCACGCCCCCGCGCCGGTCGTCCGAATCGCCGGGGTCGGCGCGTTCGATCACCGCGGGCGGGTCGACACCCTATGGGCCGGGGTCGGCCCGCACGACGCGCTCGCCCATCTGCATCGCAAGGTGGACCAGGCCTGTGTGCGTGTCGGCCTGCCGCCCGAAGCGCGCGCCTATCGCCCGCATATCACGCTGGCCCGCCTGCCCCGATCCGCCGGGACCGCGCCCGAGATCGAGGGGTGGCGCGCCGTCCATGCCGGTCTGTCCAGCGACCCTTTCGCGATGGAGCATATCCTGCTCTATCAAAGCCACCTCGGCCATGGCGGCGCATCCTATGAACCGGTGATGCGTTGGCCGCTGGATACCGGCGGGTGACAAGCCGGGCCTTATTCGTTTCGTTCGATCAGGGAGCTTCCGACATGAAATATCTCGCACTCACGACCGCTGCGATCGTCGCGCTGGGCCTGGCGGCCTGCGACCAGGCCAAGATGGAAACGGGCTCCCCCGTCCCCGGCGGCCCGAGTGCGACCGCGAGCCTGCGTACCGGCACCGGCGTCGAGGCCGGTCGTGCGACCGCGACCGAGGTGGCGGGCGGGCTTCGCATCACGCTGGACGCGATGAACGTGCCGGCGGGCATGCACGGCGTCCATATCCACACGGTCGGCCGCTGCGACGCGCCGGACTTCACGACGGCGGGTGGCCATTGGAACCCCACTCAGCGCCAGCATGGCAGCATGAACCCGCAAGGGCCGCATGAAGGCGACATGCCCAACATGACCGTCGGCAATGACGGTCGCGGGACGCTGGGCGTCGTGTTGCCGGGTGCGACCATGGCGGGGCTGCTGGACGCGGACGGCTCGGCGATCGTGATCCACGCCGCCGCCGACGACCTGAAGACCGACCCCAGCGGCAATAGCGGCGGCCGCATCGCCTGCGGCGTGTTCCAGGCCAACTAAGCCTCTCGCCCCGCCGCCGACCGGGTGGCGGGGCCCCGATCCGGAGCATCGATGACCCACGCCTTGCCGACCCGCGCCTTTGGCGGCTTCCTGTTCGACATGGACGGAACAATCCTGAGTTCCATCGCCTCCGCCGAACGCGCCTGGACCCGCTGGGCCGAGCGGCATGGACTGGATGTCGAGGCGTTCCTGCCGACCATCCACGGCGTCCAGTCGGTCGAGACGATCCGGCGGCTGAACCTGCCCGGCGTCGACCCGGTGGCGGAGGCGCATGCGTTGACCGAGGCGGAGATGCTGGACGTCGCCGATGTGGTGCCGATCGGCGGCGCGAGTGAATTCCTGGCGGCGCTGCCGGCGGATCGCTGGGCCATTGTGACCTCCGCGCCCAGGCGGCTGGCGGAGGTGCGGCTGAAGGCGGCGGGTCTGCCCCTGCCGGGCGTGTTCGTGACGGCGGAGGACGCGGAGCGGAGCAAGCCCGCCCCCGACGGATTTCTGCTGGGGGCCGAGCGTCTGGGCGTAGCACCGGAGGATTGCCTTGCATTCGAGGATGCCCCCGCCGGAATCACGGCGGCCGAGGCGGCGGGAATGACGGTGCTGGTGATCACCGAGACGCATCGCGGTATGATGGATACCGCCCATGCAATGGTTGCGGACTATCGCGATCTGGCGGTGGAATGGGATGGTGCCAGTCTGAAGCTGGACCACCGGGTTTAAATCATGGCCGTACCCCGGCGGAGGCCGGGGTCCAGTTGCGGTGCATTTTCGTTGGCGGGGGAGCGTTGCCTCCCACGCGCCTCCGACCCGCAATCTCGACCCACAAGAAACCGGACCCCGGCCTTCGCCGGGGAGCAGGAGTTGGGAGGCACCTTCCCCCCCAACCTCCGTTCAGCCTGAGCGAAGTCGAAGGCCACGGGATTCCGGGCCGAGTTTCGGGGCGTGCACTTCGACTTCGCTCAGTGCGAACGGAGGTAAAGCGTGGGCACGGAACGCCCCTTCCCCTCAAACCGTAAAGCTCTCCCCGCACCCGCAAGCGCCCTTGGCGTTGGGATTCTGGAACACGAACCCGGCGGTGAAGTCGTCCTCGACCCAGTCCATGGTCGACCCGATCAGATACAGGATCGACCCGCCATCAACATACAAGGTACCGCCGGGCGTATCGATCTTCTCGTCGAACGCCTTGGCTTCGGTGACGTAATCCACCGAATAGGCGAGGCCGGAACAGCCGCGACGCGGAGTCGACAGCTTGACCCCGATCGCCCCCTCCGGCGCGCGCGCCATCAGCTCGGCGATCCGCGCCTCGGCGGAGGGCGTCAGATTGAGCGCGGCAGGGCGCGGGCGCAGCGTGGTGGCCATGGTCAGAGCATCCCCAGTTCGAGCTTGGCCTCGTCCGACATCTTCTGCGGGTCCCAGGGCGGATCCCAGACGAGGTTCACGTCCGCCGTCGCGATCCCCGGCACGGCCGAGACGCGCAATTCGACCTCGCCCGGCATCGACTCGGCGACCGGGCAGTGCGGGGTGGTCAGCGTCATGGTGACGACCGCATGGCCGCCCTCGGTCACTTCCACGCCGTAGATCAGCCCCAGGTCATAGATGTTGACCGGGATCTCGGGATCGAAAATATCCTTCAGCGCGTCGATGATCCCGTCATAGAGCGCGCCGCCCGGCTGGGTTGGATCATCACTGGTCGGCTTTTGCGAGAGGAAGCCCGACAAATAATCGCGCTGCCGTTCGGCGGGGGCTTCGACCACATCCTGCACGCGCGCCTTGGGCGGCGGCGCGACGCTGTCCACTTGCTCGACCTTGAAATCGCTCATCCGAAAATCCTCGTGACCCGCCGGACGCCGTCCACCAGCGCCGCGACGTCATCGGGTCCGTTATACACGCCGAAGCTCGCCCGCGCGGTGGCGGGCAGGCCGAGCGCCTCCATCAGCGGCTGGGCGCAGTGATGGCCTGCGCGGATCGCCACCCGGCTCTCGTCCAATATGGTGCCGATATCGTGGGGATGAACCCCCTCGACCGCGAAACTGACGATTCCCGCCGAGTCCTCCGGCCCGAGCAACCGCACCGAGTTGATCGCCGACAGCCCTTCCCGCGCCTGCGCGACCAAAGCCGCCTCATGCGCATGGATCGCGCCCAAGCCGATGGCCGAGACATAATCGATCGCGGCATGGAGCCCCAGCGCGCCGACGATATGCGGCGTCCCCGCCTCGAACCGGCCGGGCGGCGGGGCGTAGGTCGTCTTCTCGAAGCTGACCCGGTCGATCATCGACCCGCCACCCTGATAGGGCGGCATCGCCTCCAGCAGCTCGGGCCGCGCCCACAGCACGCCGATCCCGGTCGGGCCATAGAGCTTGTGCCCGGAAAAGACGTAGAAGTCGCAATCCAACGCCTTCACATCGACCGCGATGCGCGGCACCGCCTGGCACCCGTCGAGCAGGATCTTCGCGCCCACGCCATGCGCCAGATCGGCCGCCCGCCGCCCGTCGAGCACCGAGCCCAGCACGTTCGACACATGGCCCAGCGACACCAGCTTGTGCGCCGGGGTCAGCATGCGCTCCATCGCGTCCAGGTCGATGCGGTGGTCGGCGGTCAGCGGCAGCACGTCGATCGCGACGCCCAGCCGCTCGGCAACCATCTGCCACGGCACGATGTTGGAGTGGTGCTCCAGCATCGACAGCAGGATGCGGTCGCCCGCCTTGAGATTGGTCGCAGCCCAGCATTGCGCGACCAGGTTGATCCCCTCGGTCGCGCCGCGGGTGAAGACGATCTCGTTCGCCGATCCAGCGCCGATGAACCGCGCCGTGGCCTCGCGCGCCTTCTCATAGGCGACCGTCATGTCCGCCGAGCGCTGATAGACGCCGCGATGCACGGTGGCATAGCTGGTGTCATAGGCACGCGTGATCGCGTCGATCACGCTTTGCGGCTTCTGCGCGGTCGCGGCGGTGTCGAGATAGGCCCAACCGTCCGGGATGGCGGGGAAATCCGAAACGCGGTCGAGCGGGGATGCCATCGCCATCACCCATTCCTCCCCATCTTCGATGGGGAGGGGGACCGCCGCGAAGCGGTGGTGGAGGGGCAAGCCCCTCCGGCCCCTCCACCCCTCGGCTGACGCCGAGCGGTCCCCCTCCCCGCGCTACGCGCAGGGAGGATTGGGGTGGTCGCCGTCAAAGCGCCGCCTCCAGCCAGGCGTCGGCATCCGCCGCAAAGGCTTCGCGCACCACCTCGTTGCCGATACGGTCGATGGCATCCGCCACAAAGGCGCGCGTCAACAACGCCTGTGCGCGAGGCTTCGGGATGCCACGGCTCTGCATGTAGAACAGCGCGCGGGCATCCAGTTCGCCCACCGTCGCGCCATGCGCACACTTCACGTCGTCGGCGAAGATTTCCAGCTCGGGCTTCAGATTGACCGTCGCCGTCCGCTGGAGCAACAGACCGCGCAAGGACTGCTCGCCATCGGTCTTCTGCGCATGACGCGCCACCTCGACGCGAGCGGCAAGGCTCGCCTGGCTGCGGTCGGCAGCGACCGCGCGCCACAGCTGGTGGCTCTGGCCGTTCAGCGCGGCATGGCGCAAGGCCACCGCGCATTCCTGCTTCAATTCGCCCTTGGTCAGCAGCGCGCCGCCGAACTCGGCATAGGCGCCGTCGCCGGTCTGGGTGATCCCGCCATCGATCCGCGCGCCCATATTCCCCGCCGCCAGGAAGGTGGCCGTCAGGCTCGCGCCCTCGCCCAGCTCGGCTTCCTCGCGCAACGATACGAAGCCGTCGTCCTGCAACAACCGCACCGCCCGCATTAGCCGCGCTGACGCCGCCAGCTTCACCCGGGTCAGCCGGTTGGTCCAGCCGCGCCCGACATAGGTCTCATAGACCTGCGCCGCCGCATCCTTGGCCAGTACGATCTCGGCGGGCAGGTGGTTGGCCGCACCGCTGGCGACATGGACGATCTGCACGGGCTCTGCGACCGCATCGCGCTCCAGCCGCAGCGACCAGCCACGGCCCAGCGCTTGGCGCCCGAGCGGATGATCGCTGGCGTCGATCTGGGTCAGTTGGACGAGGCCGAGGGTGCTGGCGCTCTCGTCCAACGCACCGTCCACGAACAGCAACCGCGCGCCGGGCAGGTCGAGGAAGCGATCCGCCCCCGCCACGGCTGGCGCCCGCTCGCTCTCCGCCGCGCGCCGCAGCGCGTCGAGATCGGCCCAGCGCCACGCCTCCTCACGGGTTGAGGGGAGTTCCAGCGTGACCGTCACGCCGCGGCTCCCTCGACGCCCGCATAGCCCTCACGCTCGAGTTCATGCGCCAGTTCGGGACCGCCCGAGCGCACGATGCGGCCATCGGCCAGCACATGCACCCGGTCGGGCTGCACATAGTCGAGCAGCCGCTGATAATGGGTGATCAGCAGCACCGCCTTGTCGGGCGCCCGCATGATCCGATTGATGCCGTCGCCGACGATACGCAGCGCGTCGATGTCGAGGCCGGAGTCCGTCTCGTCCAGAATCGCGAACTTGGGGTTCAGGATGCCCATCTGGACCATCTCGTTGCGCTTCTTCTCGCCGCCCGAGAAGCCGACATTGACCGGACGCTTGAGCATGTCCTGGTTCAGCCCCAGCCCATCGGCCTGCGCGCGGGCCAGCTTCAGGAACTCGGCCCCCGACAGCGCGGCTTCCTCGCGCTGGGCGCGCTGGGCGTTCAGGCTCTCGCGCAGGAACTGGACGTTGGACACGCCGGGGATTTCGACCGGGTACTGGAAGCCCAGGAACAGCCCGGCGGCGGCGCGCTCGTTCGGCTCCAGCTCGAGCAGGTCGACCCCGTCGAACGTCACCGAACCCTCGGTCACTTCATACCCCGGACGGCCGCCCAGCACATAGCCCAGCGTCGACTTGCCCGCGCCATTGGGGCCCATGATCGCATGGACTTCGCCCGCATTCACCTCGAGCGTCAGGCCCTTGAGGATCGGCTTGCCGTCGATTTCGGCGTGGAGGTTTTCAATTTTCAGCATAGTCATCCGTCCAGGGAATAGCGCTTGCAGATGCGACCGACCGAGCTTCCGTCCGCAAGCGGCACGGGCGGTTTCACCGCGTGGTCAATGAATCCCATCTTTGCATAATATGTCTGCCCGCCGACATTATCGGCGCGAATGGTCGCGTTTAAGGCCTTGATCCCTGCGGCACGCGCCTTGTCGCACGTCGCCGCGAAGAGCGCCCGCCCGACGCCACGCTGGTTTCCGTCGATCCGGGCGTATGTGCCGATGTCAGCGACACCATCGGGCAAGACATCTCCAAAATCGCCAAGGATCTGGAAGCCTTCCAATCGGCCGCTCGCAGGATCGACGGCGACCACCGCGGAAATCATGTGCGGCCCGATAAGATACGCATCGCGCAACGCTTCAGCGGTAAAGGGCTGCTGAAAGGCGGTCGTACCACCACGCTCGATGATCGCGTTGATCAGATCGGCCAGTTCCTGTGCGTCCTCAGGCCGAACGTCACGAATTTTCAGGTCGCTCACCCCACGCTCCCTTCCAGCGAAATCCCGAGCAACTTCTGCGCCTCGACCGCGAACTCCATCGGGAGTTGCTGTAGCACCTCACGCGCAAAGCCGTTGACGATTAGCGCGACCGCCGCCTCCTGATCCAACCCACGGCTCATCGCGTAGAAGAGCTGGTCCTCGCTGATCTTGCTGGTCGTCGCCTCATGCTCGATCTGGGCGCTGGGGTTCTTCACCTCGATGTACGGAACCGTGTGCGCGCCGCACTGGTCGCCCAGCAACAGGCTGTCGCACTGGGTGAAGTTGCGGACATTCTCGGCGGTCGCCGCCACGCGGACGAGCCCGCGATAGGTGTTGTCCGAGCGCCCGGCCGAAATCCCCTTCGACACGATGGTGGACCGCGTGTTCTTGCCGAGATGGATCATCTTGGTGCCGGTATCGGCCTGCTGACGGTTGTTGGTGACCGCCACCGAGTAGAACTCGCCGACCGAACCGTCGCCCGCCAGCACGCAGGACGGGTATTTCCACGTCACCGCCGAGCCGGTTTCGACCTGTGTCCACGACACCTTGCTGTTCTTGCCCTGGCAGAGGGCACGCTTGGTGACGAAATTGTAGATGCCGCCGACGCCATTCTCGTCACCCGGATACCAGTTCTGGACGGTCGAATATTTGATCTCGGCATCGTCCAGCGCGACCAGTTCTACCACCGCCGCGTGGAGCTGGTTCTCGTCGCGCATCGGCGCGGTGCAGCCTTCGAGATAGGAGACATAGGCCCCCTTGTCCGCAACGATCAGCGTGCGTTCGAACTGGCCGGTATTCTCCGCGTTGATGCGGAAATAGGTGGACAGCTCCATCGGGCAGCGGACGCCCTCGGGCACATAGACGAACGTGCCGTCGGAGAAGACCGCCGAGTTGAGCGTCGCGAAATAATTGTCACGCTGCGGCACGACCTTGCCCAGCCACTTGCGGACCAGATCGGGATATTCCTTGATCGCCTCGCTGATCGAGCGGAAGATCACCCCCGCCGCTTCCAGCTCCTTGCGGAAGGTCGTCGCGACCGAGACGCTGTCGAACACCGCGTCCACCGCGACCCTGCGCGCGCCCTCGACGCCCGCAAGCACTTCCTGCTCGGCGATCGGGATGCCCAGCTTCTCGTAGGTCCGCCGAATCTCGGGATCGAGTTCGTCGAGCGAGGCGATCGTCTTCTTCTGCTTGGGCTCCGCGTAATAATACGCGTCCTGATAGTCGATCGGCGGGATGTTGAGCTTGGCCCAGTCCGGTGTCTCCAGCGTCTGCCACAGCCGGAACGCCTTCAGCCGCCAGTCGAGCATCCATTCGGGCTCGCCCTTCTTGGCCGAGATATAGCGGACCGTATCCTCGCTCAGCCCCTTGGGCGCGAAGTCCTGCTCGATCTCGGTGGCGAAGCCCCACTCATATTTCTTGTTGGCGGCGGCGAGCGCCTCTGCATTCTTCGTGGCCATCAGGCGAATACCCCCGGGCGCGGCAACGCGCCCATCACTTGCGAATCAACAGGATCGGCGGCGAGCGTCGCGAGCGTCACCCCGGAAAAGGCGGCGCGTACCGCCTGATTGACGACATGCCAATGCGGCCGGACGCGGCATTGCATTTCCAGGCCGCAGTCATGTGCGGCCCCCTCGACACAGGCGGTCAGCGCGATCGGGCCGTCCACCGCCTCGACGATATCGGCCAGGCTGATCGTGTCGGCCGCACGGGCGAGGCGGATGCCGCCGCCGGTGCCGCGCGTGCTCTCGATCAGGCCCGCGCTCGCCAGACGGCTGACCAGCTTCTGCGCGGTGGGAAGCGGCACACCCGTCTGCCCGGCCAGCAGAGTCGCATTGCTCCGCCCGCCCACGCCTTCGCGTGCGGCGGCGGTCATCATCACGACCGCATAATCGGCCAGGCTGGATAGGCGCATGATCTCCCAATCGGATGGATTTGATCCGATTGGCAAATGGGCGCGGGGGGACGGTTCGTCAACCGCGAATGCGCACGGGAATTTCGATGGGTGTGAGTGAGGGAGTGTGGCTTGCCCCTCTCTTCCTTCTTAAGCCCCTCCCGCAGGCGGGAGGGGTTTGGGGAGGGCATGGGGTCTCACGGAGCCTGTCGCCCGTGGCTTGGCCCTCCCCCCATCCCCTCCCGCTTGCGCGAGGGGCGTGGGACTCAGCGGCGTGAGACTGCCTTACCGCCCGATCAGTCCTTGCGCGATCTCGTCCGCGACGTCCGACGCCGGATGGCCGGTCTCGGCCGAACGCTGCCACACCTGCTCCAGCCGCTCGGGGATCTTGGCGATGCGCGCCATGACCTCGGCCTCGTCGCCCTGGCCCAGATACTCCAGGCCGACATTGATGATGCCGCCCGCGTTGATGACATAGTCGGGCGCATAGAGGATGCCCGCTTCCGCCACGCGCGCGCCGTCTTCGCGAGTCGCAAGCTGGTTGTTGGCACCGCCCGCCACGACCTTGGCCTTCAGCCGCTGGATCGAATCGGCGGTCAGCACCGCGCCCAGCGCATTGGGGCTGACGAGGTCCACGTCCGCGAACAGGATTTCGTCGGCCGGGGCGACGCTGGCGCCGAGTTCGGCCGCCATCGCTTCCGCGCGTGCCTGGTTCACATCGGCGATGGTCAGGATCGCCCCATCCTTCGCCAGCAGCTTGGCGAGCCCGCCGCCGACCGAGCCGACGCCCTGGATCGCGACGCGCACGCCCTTCATGTCGGTCGCGCCCAGCCCGCGCTCGGCGGCGGCCTTGACGCCCAGATAGACGCCGTGCGCGGTGTAGGGGCCCGGGTCGCCGCCCGCCGCCCCGCTCGCCACCGGCAGGCCGGAGACATAGCGGGTCTGGGTCGCGATGACCTTCATCCGCTCCTCGGACATGCCGACATCTTCCGCCGTGACATAGCGACCGCCCAGCGACTCGACCGCGCGGCCGAACGCTTCCAACTGCGCGGTGGTGATCACGTCGCCCGGCTTGGCCGCCAGCACCACACCCTTGCCACCGCCCAGCGCCAGCCCCGCCATCGCATTCTTGTAGCTCATGCCGCGCGACAGGCGCAGCGCGTCGGTGATGGCGAGCGCGGGCGTGGCATAGTGCCAGAAGCGCGCGCCCCCCGCCGCCGGGCCGAGATGGGTGGAATGCACCGCGATCACCGCCTGCAATCCCGAGGCGGGATCGGTGAACAGGTGCACGCCCTCATGCGCGTCGAAATCGGGAAAGCCCCAGTTCGTCATGCTCGTCCTTCGGTCCGACAAAAGCGGAACCGGACCGAGTCTGACGACCCGGCCACCCTATCGGTGAGGATTGAGGGGGGACACGGGCGTGAGTAGGGCCGGTGCCGTGGCCAGGATATGGCCGAAAAGAATGGGGCGACCGACGGGACTTGAACCCGCAACTTCCGGCATCACAAGCCGGCGCTCTAACCAATTGAACTACGGTCGCCGCGAAGGATTGCGCCCCTAAACGGGATGAAGCCCCTTCGTCAAGCGGTCAAAAGCGCCCCTCGGCCGAAAGTCGATATCCGCCACCCGATGCCGCCACGAAGCCCAGTTGCTCCAGCTTCGCCGCCGCCGCCGGATCGCCGGGCGTCAGGACCAGGTCGGCGGTGTAGCGACCATCGGGCCGAATGCGCAGATTGACCGACTCCGTACCGCCCTGCCCGGTCATCGGCAGCAACAACGCACCCGCCTCGCACCGCGCATTGCCCATCATCGTCGGCGGGAGCGGCAGACCGCCCGCATCGCCCGTCACGGTCGCACGGACACGCCCGCCGGCTTCCTCGCACATGCCGTCGCGGAACCTCACCGTCACGTCCTCCAGCGCCAGGGTGGTGACCGGCAGGGGGGCGAACAGCGCGGCGGCGGGCAAGCTGGCGGTGACGCCGTCGATTCCCATCGCATGGCGGCTGATCGTTGCCGCGCCCATGATCGGACGGCCATCCACGCCCGCCCCCTCGAAGACGAGCTTCGCCCGCCCCACCAGCAGCGCGAAGGGCGAGAGCGACACGCGCAAATCGCCTAGCGCGACGTCGCCGAACCGTGCCTCCAACAGGCTGCCGCCCCAGATGGTGCCGCCGACCCGGCGGGCGCTCAGCCCTTCCTCGGCCAGGCCCGTCGCGCCCAGTGCGAGCCGCATCGGCAGGAAGACGATCAGCGCCACGACCAGCATGGCTGCGAACAGCACCGAAGGCCGCGTGGTCATCCGCAACCGCATCACGACACCCGCGTCCGCAGGATCAGCGCCACGCCCACCGTCCGGTCGCCATTGTCGGTCAGCGTCGCCTGCTCGACCAGCACCCCGCCCCGCTCCAGCCGGGCCAGCCAGGGAGTCAGCGCGGACGCCCGCGCCGACGCGATCTGCGCACGCACCCGGCCGGGGCCGTCCTCGGTCAGCGCGGACAGGGTGAAGCCCGCCTGCTCCGCCGACAGCCGCACCGTATCGGCCAGCGTTCCCGCCAGCGCGGCCGGACGCCGCCGCCCTGCCCGCAGTTCGTCGGCGATGGCCTGCGCCTCGCCCAGCCGGATCACCGCATCGGCATGACGCTCGCGCGCGCTCGACAGGCCGTCACCCATGGGCCGCAGGATGCCACCCCAGACGATCGTCACGATCAGCAGCGCGCCCATGACCAGCAGCAGCCGCTTCTCCCGAAGGCTGCGCCCGTCGAACCAGAGTTTCAGCGCCTTCATCGTGCGCGCACCGTGAATTCTCCCGTGATCCGGCCATTCGCCGCAACGAAGGTGCTCGGCTGGACGGTGAAGCCCTGGGTCTCGATCGCCCGCTTCAGATCGGTGGCGAGCGCCTCGCGGTCCACCGCGACGCCCAGGCGGATGTCACCGCTCGGCTGGAAATCCATCGCGGTCAGTTCGGAGCCGGGCACGCTGCGCACCGCCGAGAACACCGCCGCCGCCGTCCGGCTGAACCCCTGGCCCGGCCCGCGTATCGCCGCCAGCCGCTCGGTCAATTGCCGGTCGGCATCGACCAGCGTCTCGCCACGCGGCAGGGCGGTTCGCGCGACCTGCTCGATCTTCGCCTCGGTCGCGTCGGCGGCGAAGCTGTATTTGGTCCAGCGCACCAGATCGATCGCCAGCGTCACCGCGACGATCGCCAGCCCCAGCCAGCCGAGCCGCCGCACCAGCCGCCAGTCGATCGTAAAGCTCCGCCGCCGCGCGAACAGCCCCTGCCGCAGATCGAGCGCCGGCGCCGCCACCGCCGCGCCGAGCGCGGTTTCGATCCCGTCGGCATCCAGATCGGCGAGCGATTCCTCGCCGGTCACGATCTCGGTCAGGCCGGGTTCGTCGGCAAAGCCCGAGCTGCGTCCGCGCACCACGCCCTGCCCGGCCAGATCGCCGCGCACATAGCCCTCATCGGGGCGCGGCAGCAGCAACGGGGCCGGGACGACCGCCACCGGATCGATCCCCTTGCCCGCCAACAGGCTGAGCCATCCGGCCATCGCGCCGCGATTGACGATCCCGATCGCGCGCGCGCCGGCTTCCTCCTCGCCGACCGCGACATGGAGTTCGTCCATCGGCGCGGCGCTCACCTCGGCGGCGAGCAACCGCGCGGCGGCGGCGGCCTGCGCGGTAGAGCGGGCGGGAATCTTGGCCCAGTGCAGCGACACCGCATCGGCGGGCGCAACCGCGATGACGTCGCCGTCCCCCTGCGGCAGGCCCTCCCCCGCCGCCGCGACGCGCGCATCCTCGATCCGCATCCAGCGATAGTCACCGCCCTCGCCCGGCGGCAGGAACAGGAGGTTGGTCGCACTCATCACTCTTCCCCCCAAATCCGCGCCACCAGTTGCGGCGGCTGACGCGACGCATCGACCAGCGCACGCTCGTCCACCCTCACGCTGCCCAAGGTCACCGCGATGCGCAGGTTGAACCAGCGACTGGTCGTCGCCACGCCCCCCGCACCGCTCGCCCCCGGAATCTGCGCCCAAAAGGCGCCCGCGTCCGCATAGCCTTGCGGCGGGCGGCGCAAAAGGGCCTGGGCGATGGCGGAAGGCGAAATCGTATCGACCTGCGCCATCGCGACCAGGGGTGCCTGTTCGGGGGCCAGCGTGTTGATGTTGACCGTCGTGGGGCTGGCATCGGGCAACGCGCAGAGCCAGGGGCGGAGCTGGGCATAGAGTTCGGGCGTGACGCCGTTCACCATCCGCATCTCGCTGACATCCGCCATCATCGTGCCGCCGGTCCGATAGGGCGGATCGCGCGCCAGATAGAGCGCGTCTTCCGCGCCGCCCCCTTGCGGATTCTGGTCGCTGTCGATCCAGTCGGAGGTCGCAGTCGCCACCTGCTCGGCGACCTGGCCGGGTATGCCGATCAGCCGCATCAGCTTGGCGAAATGCGCGGTCTCGATCGCGTTGCCGGTCAGCACGCCCGGCTGGCCGGGCACGCGCTGGGCCAGGCCGTTGAGGTTGAAGCAGTTTCCGCCATCGGTGACGCGCGCCACCGCGGTCGCCCCGCCCGCGGCATCGCCCAGCGGCAGCGCGAAGGGCCGGTCGCTCCATCCACCCAGCAGCGACACCCGCCCCTGCGCGCGCTGGAGCAGGTCGCCGATCCGGATCACCGCCAGCGCCTCGGCCGCATAGGCATAGCCGCGCGCCTGCTCGATCGCGACGGCGTTGCCGCCCAGCCGGGTCGACAGCCGCAGCTTTTCCAGCGCGGTCGCCGCCATCACCGCGATCACCGCGACCAGGATCAGCACGGTGAGCAACGCCGCGCCGCGCTCGCGGGAGGGAGGCCGCCGCTCACCCATTGGGAGTCGGGGTCGGGCTGGGATTTGGGGTGGGAGACGGACTGCCCAAGGGCGAGGCCACCATGTCGCCGACATAGCCGGTGCCGACCAGGAACAGCTGGCGAAAGATCATGCCGTCATCGCGCACGATCGTCACCTCGGCCGCCTGGGGCAGCGCGACGCCCGGCTGCCCCTGCCACTGATCGAGCCATGCGCCGTTGAAACGGTATCGCAGGTGCAGCTCGCGGACATGATCCATCAGCGCGGCGGGCTCCATCGGCGCGGTACCGTCGAGCAGCGGCCACGCCACCCGCTCCAGCACATTGCCGTTGAGGCGATAGGCGACCTTCTGGAGCGACGGCCGCTGCGCGGCGTCCAGATTGCTCCATCCGGCCCGGACGAAGCGCATCGCATCGGGCCCGGCGACCATCGCGGGGGTCAGCACCGCGCCCTCGTCCCGCGTCGGCCGGTCGAGCGCCTGCGCCAGATCGGCGGACAAGATCGCGGTCGTCCGGCTGACCGCCGCCATCGCATCCAGCTTCTGCCCCGTGACCGCCTGGGTCCGGACGCTCAGCGACAGGATCGCGACGGCGGCGGCGGCCAGCATCGAAAAGATCAGGAGCGCGACCATGACTTCGACCAGAGTGAAGCCATTGCCGCAGCCGCAGCCGCCGCCACAGCCGCCGCCGCGCGCCTCATGATGCGCGGTGCGGATCACGACGTCGAAACCCCGACCGGCGGCGCGGCCATGGGCGGCCGGACCATCGTCATCCGCCCGCTGATGCCGCCGCTCGCATTCGCCACCGCGACGTCGATCCGCACCACGCGCGGATCGCCCGTGCCGCTGACGATCCGCGTCCATTTCCAGCTGCGCCCGCCATTCACCTCCGCGCCCGTCGTCCGCCCCAGCGCCGGGGCCTGCGGATCGGTGACGGCGGCGATGGCGATGTTGCGCGCGACCATCTGCGCCACCAGCGTTTCGTCCAGGATCGAGGCCCCGCGGATCGTCGCGCTCTCCAACCGGACGATCGCCATCGCGGCCAGGCTGAAGACGGCGAGCGCCACCATGATCTCGATCAGCGTGAAGCCATCCTCCCCGGCACGGGGAGGAGGACCATGCGCAGCAAGGTGGAGGGGGCGTGCCGCAACGGGTGTCCTTTGCGGAAACCCCCCTCCGTCAGCGCTGCGCGCTGCCACCTCCCCGTGCCGGGGAGGATGGAAACTCCCCTCACCCATCGACGCGCACCGTGCCGTCGGCGGCGATCCGCACGATGCTGCTCGCCCGGTCCCGGGTCAGGCGCAGCTCGACCGGGCGATCGGCCAGGCCCGTCACGTCGAAGGTGATCCGCACCCGGCCGCTGGCATCGGGGATCTGCGCCTGGGTGCCGTCCTCCCACTGGGCGACACGCAAGGGCTTGGCGGTCATCGGGCTCCACGCGCCGTCCGCGCGCCGGTCGAAACCATAGCCACCACGCGTCACCCAGATGCTGACGGGTGACGCCTCGACCACCGCCACGTCATGCGCGGCGCGGACGCGCGCGGCGAATGTGAGCGCCTCGTCGGTCACGCGCCCGCGCCGGTCGGGCAAGGACCAGACCGCGATCGCCGAGGCCAGGCCGATGACCGTGATGACGATCATCAGTTCGACCAGGGTGAAGCCGTTCGGTCTCTGTGGGGAGAGGTCGACCCGTGCGCTTCGACTTCGCTCAGCGCGAACGGGGGTTGGGGGCAAGTTCCCCGCTCCGTTCAGCCTGAGCGCAGTCGAAGGCCACGCGGACACGTCACCTCGTGCACTTCGGCGTCGCTCAGGCTGAACGGAAGGCGAGGAGAATCCGCCCAGCAGGCCCCGCCCGCCGCCGTCCCCGGCATCCAGGCGAGGTGGTGCGCTCATTTATCCCAGTTGCCGATATCGGCATTGATCCCCTCGCCGCCTTCCTTGCCGTCGGCACCATAGGTCCAGACGTCCGCCTCGCCATGCTGGCCCGGCGCGGCATAGAGATAGGGGCGGCCCCAGGGATCGTCGGGCAGCTTCTTCAGATAACCACCCTTCTGATACCGCGACGGATCGGCGAGGCCAGCGGGCATCGACACCAGCGCCTGAAGCCCTTGCGACGTCGTCGGGAAGGTCAGGTTCTGGAGCTTGTACATCTCCAGGCCGCCCTCGATCTGCGCGATATCGGCCTTGGCCTTCTGCACCCGCGCGGTGTCGCCCGAGGGCAGGACGTTCAGCGCGACGATGGTGGCGAGCAGGCCGATGATGACGATCACGACCATCAGCTCCACCAGCGTGAAGCCGTTTGCCGGACGCTTGCGGCGGATCGGACGGCAATTTTGGGTACGCATCAACATGTCCTCTTATTGACCGGCCAGCGTGTTGAGCTGGAGGATCGGCAGCAGGATGGATAGCACGATCGTGGCCACCACGCCGCCCATCACGACGATGATCGCCGGTTCGAGCAGCGAGAGCGCGGTGGCGGTGAAACGGTCGAACTCGCGCTCCAGATAATCGGCGGCGCGCTCCAGCATCTCGTCCAGCCGCCCCGCCGCCTCACCGCTCGCCGCCAGATAGGTGAGCAGCGGCGGAAACACCCCCGCCCGCCGCATCGCCGCCGAAAGGCTGCCCCCGCCGCGGATCGCATCGACGATCGCGTCGGAGGCGACCCGCAACCGGCGGTTGTGGATCGTGCCCGCCGTCAGGGTCAGCCCTTCGAGCAGCGGCAGGCGGCTCGCCACCATCGTCCCCAGCGTCCGCGCCATCCGCGCGGCGTGAAGGTCACGCAACAACCGGCCGAGCAAAGGCAGCTTGAGCAGCCAGGTGTCGAAGGACAGGCGGATTGCGGGCACCTTCAACGCGCGCCAGAAACCGACGCCCGCAACGACCACCACACCCGCCATCAGCCACCACCAGCCGACCAGCAGGTCCGACACGGCGATCACCATGCGCGTCAGGAAGGGCAGTTCCTGCCCCACCGTGTCGAACTGTTCGACCACTTGCGGCACGACGAACATCATCAGCGCGGTGACGACGCCCATCGCGACCACCGCCAGGATGGTCGGATAGGCAAGCGCGGTGATCAGCTTGCCGCGAATCTCCGCCTGCCGCTCCAACAATGCGGCCAGTCGTTCGAGGATCGTCGGCAGCGTCCCCGAACTCTCCCCCGCTGCGACCATCGCACGGTAGAGCGGGGGGAAGCTCTTCGGCTCGCGCGCCATGGCGTCGGCGAGGCGACGGCCTTCGGTCACACCCTGGTGGACCGTCGCGACGATGGCGCGCACCCGCTCCTGCTCGGTCTGGCGGGTGATGGTGCGCAAGGACTCCTCCAAGGGCGACACGCGGTTGAGCGTGGCGAGTTGGCGGGTGAACAGCGTCAGTTGCTTGACCGACATGCGCGCGCGGCCGAGCTTCAGGCCGAAGAGCGGACGCCGCTCGGCGGTGTCGCCGCTGCCCGGCTTGACCGAGACGACATAGAGCCGCTGCTTCTCCAGCGCGGCGCGGGCGGCGTCACTGGTCTCGGCAGGGATGAAGCCGCGTTTCTCCGCGCCCTTGGTGTCGATGGCGACATAGTCGAACCCGGCCATGTCAGCGCCCCATCTTCACCGCCCCGGCGAAGCCTGGGGTCCGGTGGCGCTTCATCAAGAAATCTGGTTCACGCGAAAACGCGAAGACGCGAAGAAGAAAACAATGATGTTCGCGCGGAGGCGCGGAGGGCGCGGAGAGGGTGCGCCTGCCGCGCCAGCGGCCCTCGTGCCTCGGTCGATGGGAAAAGCTGTTCGCTGCCGCGGGCCAGACACCTCCGCGTTCTCCGCGCCTCCGCGCGAACAAAAAATTTTCTCTTCGCGCCTTCGCGGCTTCGCGTGAACGCAACTGGCCCCCGGCCTTCGCCGGAGTGGCACGGAATAGAGGAAGAACGGCGACCACCCTCACCCCGCTTCGGAATCGCGGCGGGACACGCGGATGGCTTCCTCCGCCGTCGTCACCCCGTCCAGCACCAGCGCGCGCGCGGTCATGGCCAGCGTCGGCTGGCGGGCAAAAGCGTGCGCGGCGATCGCCTGTTCGTCGCCGCCTTCGTTGACCAGCCGCCGGATCGTGTCGTCGACCCGCACCGCCTCATAGACGCCGGTGCGCCCCTTATAACCGGTGCCGTTGCACTGCGGACAGCCGACCGCCTCGTACACGACCGCCTTGTTCTCGATGCCGAGCAAGGGCGCGACGGTGTGCTTGGCCTTTACCGGCCGCTTGCACGCCGGGCACAGCCGCCGCACCAGCCGCTGCGCGATGACCGCGCGCAAGGTGGAGGCGAGCAGGAACGGCTCGACCTTCATGTCGCGCATCCGGGTGATCGCCCCGACCGCATCGTTGGTGTGGACGGTCGACAGCACGAGGTGCCCGGTCAGCGAGGCCTGCACCGCGATCTCGGCGGTCTCGCGGTCGCGGATTTCGCCGACCATCACCACGTCCGGGTCCTGGCGCAGGATCGCGCGCAGGCCCGCCGCGAAGGTCAGCCCGACCTTGGCGTTGACCTGGGTCTGGCCCACCCCCTCGACCGCATATTCAACCGGGTCCTCGACGGTCAGGATATTGCGGCTGCCATCGTTCAGCAGACGCAGCGCGGCATAAAGGCTGGTGGTCTTGCCCGATCCGGTCGGGCCGGTGACCAGGATGATGCCATTGGGCTCGCTCAGCGCCTCGCGCAGCAACGCGTACATGGCCGGGTTCATGCCCAGCGCGTCGAGATCGATCCCCGCATTCTCCTTGTCGAGGATACGCAGCACAACTCGCTCGCCCGCCCGGCTGGGCAAAGTCGAAACGCGGACATCGAGCAGCTTGCCGCCCAGGGTCAGCGCCATGCGCCCGTCCTGCGGCACCCGCCGCTCGGCGATGTCGAGCCGGGCCATGACCTTGATACGGCTGACCACCACCGGCGCGACATGCGGCGGCATCCGCAAGGTCTCGCGCAGCACGCCGTCGATGCGCATCCGCACGACCAGGCCGGTCTCGTACGGCTCGATATGGATGTCCGACACGCCGTTGCGCGCCGCGTCGGCGATGATGCCGTTGATCAGCCGGATCGCGGGCGCGTCGTCGGCGGTGTCGAGCAGGTCTTCGGCGGTCGGGATACCGTCGGCCAGCATGTCCAGCTCGTCGCCCATGCCCACCGCCGCGATGGCGGTCGCCTGCCCGTCCATCGCATAGGCGTCGGACAAAAGGCGGTCGAAGGCGGGGGCCTCGACACGGGTGATGGCGAAGGGACGCCCAATATGGCGGCGCAACTCGATCAGCGCGCGCGGGTCGGCACCTTCGCGCAAGGCGATGGTCAGCGGGTCGGCGGTGTGGACGACCGTGCCGAACTTGCGCGCGAAGGCGTAGGGGATGGTCAGGGGTGCGACCAGTTCCAGCGTTTCGGGGACTTCGTCTACCGATGGCAGGGGGAGAGCGGCGGGCCCTCCCCCATCCCCTCCCGCTGGCGGGAGGGGCGTGCCGAGCGGCAGGGGCACGGTGTCACCGGTTGGAAGGGGTTGCGGCTCGTCAGTCACGGCGCTTGATCGGTTCGACCGGCTTGGCGACGGGGACGGCAATGCGCGGGTCCTCGATATTGCCGGGCATCGGCGCATGGGGGATGGGCGGCGCGGCGTTCATGTAATCGCGCACCAGCTCGTCGATGGAGGGCTCGACACCCGGCTGGGCATAGCCCTGAAGCTGGCGGAGATAGCCGTAACGCTGTTCGGTGACGCGGCGGCTGTCCTCGGGCGTGCGCAAGATGGTCGGGCGGATGAAGACCATCAGGTTCGTCTTCGACCGGCTGCGCGCCTTGGACCGGAACAGTGCGCCCAAGCCCGGAATGTCGCCGAGCAGCGGAATCTTCTCGATGGTGCGGCGCTCATTGTCGTCCAGCAGGCCGCCGATGACCGTGATCTGGCCATCGTCGGGCGTGAAGACATTCTCGAAGGCGCGCTTGTTGAGGATCAGTTCGCTGTTGTTGCTCGACACCGGCCCGGCAATCGAGCTGACTTCCAGCCGGACATAGAGTTTCAGCGAGCCGCCCGCATTGACCTGCGGCTTCACATCGAGCTGAATGCCGACATTCTGGCGCTGCACCGTGCGGAAGGCATTGTCGAAATTGTTCGACAGTGCCTGGCCGGTCGTCACCGGGATTTCCTGGCCGACCAGGCTGTGCGCCTGCTGGTTGTCCAGCGTGATGATGTGCGGAACCTGCAGGAGGTTGGACGTGGTGTCGCTCTTCACCGCGTTGATGATCGCGCCGAACACCGTGTCGCCGATCTGCCCGCCCCAGCCCGCAAAGCCGCCGGTCGTGCCCAGGATCGACTGCACCGCCGACTGGGTGAGCTGGTTATAGGCCTGGTTGGGGACGTTGGTCTCGGTCCGCGTCCCGTCCGGCGCGGTGACGATGGTGCGGGTGCCGCCGATCGTCTGCGCACCCACCGCGCCCGCGATCTGGAGGATGTTGGGCGCGGTATTGCCGTAGGTCGAGGCGGCGAAGGCCCCGCCCGAGAGACTCCCGAGCAGGAACTGCGCGCCCAGCCGCCGCGCGGTCTGATCGGATACCTCGGCGACGATCGCTTCGATCAGTACCTGTTCGCGGCGCACGTCGAGCTGGCGGATTACCTCGCCGATCTGGCGCTGGATATCGGCGGGACCGGCGATCACGATGGCGTTCGCGCCGGTGAAGCGGGTGACGACCGCCGCGGTGCGACCGCCTTGGGTGCTGATCGCGGGCTGCTGGCCGTTCTGGCCGCCCGCGCCCGGCGCGCTCGATGCCTGGGGCTGGGCGACGGGCTGGATACGCTGTGCGATCGAAGTGCCTGCGGCCGAGCCCGCCTGGCTGTTCGTCTGGGTGAAGCTGCCGCGCGACAGGGTGGTTTCCTGTACCGGATCGGGCTGTTGCCCGACCAGTTGCTGGAGCACGGGCAGAAGCTGCTCCGCGTCGGCATTTTGCAGGAAGACGACGCGGATTTCGGTGCCGCTCTTGGCCTTGTTGTCCAGGTCGAGCGCGATCTGGGCGAAGCGTGCGACGCTCGACGGATCACCGCGCAGCGCGATCGAGTTGGAGCTGTCGATCGCGACCACCGACACGCCGGTGCCGCCGGGGGCCGCCCCGCCGCCCTGCCCGGCTCCACCGCTGCCACCACCGGCCAGCGTCTGAAGCGCGGTCGCGATTTCGCGCGCGCCCGCATTGCGAAGGGCGATGACGCGGGTCGAGGCATTGTCCGCGTCGATCCGGCGAACGACCTCGCGGATGCGGCGGATATTGTCGGCGAAGTCCACGACGACCAGGCTGTTGCCCGCACGGTTGGCGGTCACCGATCCTTGCGCGCTGACCAGCGGGCGCACCGTCTCCAGGGCGCTCGGCGCATCGATGGCGCGCAGGCGGATGATCTCGGTGACATAGGCGTTGCGGTTCGCGCCCGCCGACCCGATCCGGCTGGGCTGCGATGCGGCATTGTCGACCGGCTGCACCCGGAACGCCCCGCCCGAGGTCGGCACCGCGACCAGGCCGTTGGAGCGCAGGGTCGACAGGAAAATCTCGAAATATTCGGACCGCGACAGCGGCCGGTCGGTCACCACCGTCACCTTACCATTGACCCGGCTGTCGATGATGAAGGTCCGCCCCGTCACCTTGGCCGCATCGGCGATGAAGGCGCGGATATCGGCGTCGCGGACATTCAGCGTGGTCTGGGCCTGCGCCCCCGCCGCCAATGCCAGCGCCAGAACCGAACCGAGGACGAGCTTCTTCATGGCCGTGGTGCCGCAATCTGAAGGGAGAGCGGCAACGTCTGATCGCCCCGCTCGACCGTGATGGAAAGAGAACCGCCCTGTGCGAAATCCGCCGCCAGACGGTCAAGGTCGCTCGCGCCCGTGACGGGTCGCCCGCCGAGCGCGGTGACGATATCGCCCTCGCGAAGCCCCGCCGCCCGGAACGCCGCGCCCGAGCCCTGCGGCCGGACGACAAGGCCCGAGACGCGCCCGCCGTCGAGCCGGGGGATGAAGCCGATATCGGTGCGCAACTGCGCGATGGCGACCCCGCCCTGCGGCGGGACCGGGCCGGACAGCGGCACGGACGGACCGCCGGGGGCCGGCGCCGGTGTCGTCGTGGCCGGGGCGTCCGACTGATCGAGATACAGATCCTCGGAACGGCCGCCGCGATCGATGGTGATATGGTCGAACGCCACGGCCTTCAGCGTGACGCCGGGCTGGATTTCCTCGCCGACCGATACCGAGCGCTGGACGCCGTCCGGCCCCGCCACGATCGCCGATCCGCGCCCCGACGCCTCGTCGATCCGCGTGCCGAACAGGGTGAGTTGCAGGCTGGTCACGGCGGCGGGAGCGGCCTGTGCCCCCTGGAGGCGGAAAAAGGGATCGAAGCCTTCGAGGATCGCGCCGGGCGATCCGGCGACGACGGGCGCGACGGGGCGCCACTCGCCCAGGGGCGATATGGGGGTGACGATCACCCAAAGCAGCCGCGCGCCCTGAACGGCGAGCACCGCCATCAGGGCCAGCTCGGCCACCGAATAGACATTCACGACCGGCAGACGCCGCAACAACCGGCGCCCGCGCGCGTCGAGCTTCAACCGCATGAAACCAGACCCCATCCGCTTTTTCGGCCACTAGGCATGGCATGTTACAGTCCCGCGTCAAAGTGCCGAAACATGTTCGTCATACTGGTTTCACATGGACGATCCGATGAACCCCGAATTCGCCGACCCGCCCGCACTGGGCAATGGCCTTGATCCGACGCCGATTATCGCGCGGCTGATCGCCACGCCGGGGGTGCAGCGGCTCCCCAATCCGAAGCTGACGCTGTTCGTGAAGCGCGACGTTCTGCCCCCGACGCTCTGTACGGACCTGATGGCGCGAATCGATGGGGTCCGCCGCCCCTCGACCATCGCCGACGCCAATGGCGACGCCGCCTATCGCACCAGCGAAACCGGCGACCTGCCCGCCGACGATCCGGCGGTGATCGAGACCGAGCGGCGAATCGCCATGCTGACCGGCCTGTCCCCCGATCATGGCGAGCCGATCCAGGGCCAGCGCTATGCCGTGGGGCAGGAGTTCAAGCAGCATACCGATTATTTCGAGCCCGAGGGGCTGGACTATCACCGCTATTGCGCGCTGTCGGGCAACCGGACCTGGACGGTGATGCTGTATCTGAACGCACCGGAAGCGGGCGGCGCGACCCGGTTCAAGGTGGTGGACAAGATCATCCAGCCCGAGCCCGGCAAAATGGTCGCCTGGAGCAACCGCCGCGTGGACGGTTCGCCCAATCCGGCGACGCTGCATCAGGCGATGAAGGTGCGCGCGGGGGTGAAATATGTGATCACCAAATGGTATCGGGAACTGCCCTGGCGGGGATAGCCCTCTTACTCCTCCCTACATCCGTTCGTGCTGAGCGACGTCGAAGTGCACGCCCGGCACCTTGCCACCGGGCGGGATTCCCTTGGCCTTCGACTGCGCTCAGGCTGAACGGAGGGAGAGCGATCCCCAGCCCCCACCTCCGTTCGCACTGAGCGAAGTCGAAGCGCACGCCCCGCCGCAAAAAGGCCGCCGCCCGGACACCCGGACGACGGCCCTTCGCTTGGCAACCCCGGAAAGGATCAGAAGGTCGTGCTGATCCCCAGCGAGAACACCCGGCCCAGATTATAGCGGTTCAGATAGACGAACCGGCCATTCCCGAAATCCTGCCGCTCATTGTAGCGGGTGCGGGTCAGGTTGCGGGCCTCGGCCTTCAGCTCGAACTTGCCGCCCGCCAGCTCGAAGCCCTGGCGCGCGACGAGGTCGAGGCGGATGCCCGGTACTTCGACGATATCCGGCTGGAAGCCGGTGCCCGACAGGTTGGACGGACCGCGATTGGTCACGCGGTTGCTGGCATAGTTGAACAACAGGGTGACCTGCGACAGCGCCGCCGTATCCTCGACGCCCAGTTGCAGGTTGACCAGATGGTCCGACTGGCCGGTCAGCGACGCGCCGTCGCGGAACAGCAGCCGCGCCGGACCGAAGCCCGAAGCGCAGCCCGCCAGACCGGGCGAACCCGCCGCCGCCGCCGGATTGGGCACGCAGGACGCGTCCGCGTTGATCTGCGACTTGGTGTAGGTGTAGTTCGCGATCGCGACGAGGCGGCGCGTGGCGAAGAAATCGCTACCCAGGCCCGCCAGGGGCACGTACTTCTGCAACTCGACTTCCGCACCGTATAGCTTGGCCGAGGGCAGATAGGTGAAGCCCGTCTGCAACCGGTCGTCCGCGCCGGTGTAGAAGCCGACCTGTTCGATCGGGTTCTTGATCCGCTTGTAGAAGCCCGCCAGCGTGAAGCGCTGGTCGCGCGCATAGAACCATTCATAGCGCGCTTCGAGATTCCACAGCTCGCTGTCGCGCAGGTTCGGGTTACCGAAGAACAGGCGGTCCGAGTCGGGATCGCGGAACTGTTGCGGCGCGAGTTCGCGGAACTGGGGACGCGAGATGGTCTTCGCGCCGCTCGCCCGCAACTGCATGTCGGCGGCGAAATTCCAGGTCAGCGTGCCTGCCGGCAGGAAATAGTCGTTCTTCAACCGCGTCGTCGCGCTCTGCACCGGCGTTACCGTCTCGACGGCCGTTTCGTAGCGGACACCCGCCACCGCGCGCAGCCCGTCCATCACCTCGGCCTCGGCCTGGACGTAACCGGCATGGACATTCAGCTTGGCGTCGTACGCATAGGCACCCGCCTGGGTCGAGAATTGCAGCTGGAGCGTACACGCCCCCTGCCCGCGCAAGGGGCAGGCGTTGTTGATGACGTCCGGGCTCAGCAGATAGTCGGGGCGATAGAGATTGTACGGGAAGCCCGGCGCGGTGCCCGCGCCGTCGCTGGTCTGGTAATTGAACTGGATACGGCTCGAATAGCGGTCCGTGCCCTGGTAGAAATAGCCGGTGCTCAGCGTGATCGGACGGTCGCTGTCGATCTTGTAGGAAAGATCGGCCTGGCCGGTCCACAGATTCTCGTTCAGTTCCGAGAAGATGATCGAGGCGAAGGGGGTGAAGCGCTGCGTCACCTGATAGGCGCCGTTGCACTGGAACCCGCCCGCCCCGTTCGCGCCGTCATAGCTGATGGGCAGGCCGTTGCTGGTCCGTGCCGAGCAGAGATAGTCGAACTGGCGCTCATAGGGCGCGTTGCGCTTCGAGTTGGCGAAGGCGCCGCGCGCATCGAATTTCAAGGCATCGGTCAGCTTGAACTCGCCGACCAGCTGGCTTTCGATCAGCTGGCGCTCGAACCAGTTGGTGTTCTGCTGGAAACGGAGCCCGCTGGCATTGTTGTAGACTTCCGCCGCCGATCCGCGCCCCTGCTTCAGCGTGTCGTGGATATAGACATTGGTCCAGCGCACCGTGTTGTCGCCGAACTCATAGCCCAGACCCACCAGCGCGTTGGCGACGATGCGGTTGTCGGTCAGCAGGGTGCGGAAATCGTTGCGTATCGTGCCGTCCGGCGACACCGAGTCCTGCTGGATCGCCGAGCGGGTGCGGAAGGTGTTGGACAGGCTGAGCGACGAGATCACGCCCAGACGGTCGCTGCCGATGTCAAATACCGAGCCCGCGGACAGCTCGCCCGACCAGTTGGCGGGCAGCTGGTTGTTGCGCTGGAGCAACGTGGTCGAGGCATTGGACAGCTGCGCGACCTGCGCGGCGGGAACGATGCCCGAGCCCTTGCCCGCCTGCACGTCGCGGACGAACTGCGGCACGCCGCGCGTACCGTCGTCGAAGCCGATCCAGTCGGCATCGCCGCCGCGATAGGTATAGCCCAGTTCGCTGGTCGTCGCATCGTCGGCGGAGATGGTCGCGCCGCCCGAGATGAAGTTCTTGTTCGGGATCGCCTTGGTCGTCAGGTTGATGACGCCGCCGCCGAACTCGCCCGGATAATTGACCGAATAGGTCTTCTGGACCAGCGCCGAGCCGACGATGGTGGTCGGGAAGATGTCGAGCGGGACCGAG
>Ga0308171_1000537_pt1 | contig 77272 bp, 75 predicted proteins | sample PhyGR1_FD_202135 | JGI IMG/M metagenome (GOLD analysis project Ga0308171, IMG submission 202135) | Phyllosphere microbial communities from UC Gill Tract Community Farm, Albany, California, United States - DLSLSG.R1 | ecosystem: Host-associated > Plants > Phyllosphere > Unclassified | place: USA...
ATGGCCCAGAACTCCATGTTCAGGCCCGGAAACTCACCGGCAAGATGCAGCGCAAAAGCGCCCGAGCGCTCCATCTCTTTCCATAGCTCGCTGTTCTTATCCAGTTCGAAATAGCTGTATCCGGCATGCCACGGGATCTGCGGCGGCGCGCCAGGCATCGCCCGAAGTGCCAGACCCGGCAGCTGCAGCTGCACCAGATCGCGGATTTTGCTGACCGGCGCGACTTTCATCTGCGCCGGGAAGTGGGTTTTGAGGGTGTCGGCCGGTACGCTGGCTTTCACCGCCAGCACAAAGCCAAACTCGTGCACCATGCTGCTCTCCGGCACGGTGGCGACGTTCAGGCCGTGCGAACGCTGGGTCAGCGGCAGCTGAATGGCGCTCTCTTCCATCACCTGCGACAGCCCCTGACGCAGCAGCAGCGACAGACGACTGAAGCAGCTGTGCAGATCGTCATGATCGTAGAGTGGCAGCGAATCCGGTGCGCGGGCTGGCGTCCAGGTGCTGAGTTCCGCCGCCAGTTGCAGCCAGTGGCTGTAGAGCGTTTCAGGATGCAGCAATGGCAGATGTTGCAGATGGCTGTGCAGGCCAAGCTGACGATTGAGCAGCGCCAGCAGCATAAAATCGACCATATCCGCGCTGTTAAAACGGCCGGTGCCCGGTGCGCGCTGGCTCAGCTGCTGACTGCGCTGCTGGATCAACCCGTGCAGATCGTTAAACATGTTCTGCAGCGGACGGCTGCTGTTCAGCGTCAGCATCGGTGGGATGTAGTCGCTGTCGAGCCGGATATGGTTGTCGCTGCGTTTTTCAATCACCTGCGCCACACCCATCGCGGTCCACTCGGCGGTCAGATCCTGTTCCAGCATCAGACGCAACCGCAACTTGCCGAACTGCACCGTGGCGCTGCCCACCGCCTGCGCGTTGTCATCTTCCACATCCGCTTCCCAGGCAAGATAGCGCGCCAGAGAATCCTGCGACTCCTGAAACGCGACCGCCTCGCGGCCATTGCGCCGGGCCGGTATCGCCAGCACCACTTTGCTGCGGTCAACAGAGGCCGGCAGATCCAGGGGGGCCGGGCCATGTTGCGGCTGGCTGAAGGAGAAGAACGTGCCGTCTGGCAGACAGCCGCTGGCTGCACTCAGCGCCAGTTTTCCCTGGCGCAGCAGCGCTTCATCGAACTCCAGATCGTAAAAGCCCCACGTATAGGCGCGCTGAGACTGGCCCCATTCACGCAGCGTGCTGAGAAGATAATTTTCGGACTGCTGGAAATGGTGAGGACGCAGAAACATCCCCTCGGTCCAGACCACCTTTTCGGCTCTGTTCATAGGCATCACTGTTTTTCCACGCGAAGGCCATTAATCCCCGCCACGATGCGGGCATTCAGCTCGCTATCGTTACGTTTCCAGAACGCCCAGAATGACGGCGACTCGCCTTCGGGAACCGGCAGAGAGAGACGCCAGACCTTGCCGTCCAGCGACTGATATTCCGCCATGATGCCGATAAAGCGCGCTTCCGGCAGACTGCGGATGCGCAGCGTTTTGCTGCGCTGTTCTGGCGTCAGGAAGAACTGCTGGGTGTTGAGCTGGGCGCTACCCAGCGCGGTTGCGGACTGGTTTTGCAGGGAGTAGAAGTCCGCTGACATGAACTCTGCATCGGAGCTCAGTAACACCACGCGGACTTTCAGCGGCGCGCCGCCGTTAAGCTGATTCTGCCCCTGCACATCCAGGTTGTAGTAAGTCACCGGTGGTGTGCTGTTGCTGCTGCACGCTGCCAGCAGCCACACCAGCAGCACGATCAGCCCACGACACAGTTGTGTTGTTCTCATCATCAAGCCCTCCCTGCTCAGTGCGATTAGTTAATGATCCAGGTTCCGTTACTGCTGTTCTGACAGGCGGTGCTGTCACCGTTGACCGCGACGCAGGTTTTCTTCTTGCTGCTGCTGCGCGCGCGACGTTTTGGCTGATCGGCTTTAACGGTCTGGTCGTAAAGGTCGCTTTTCACCACGGCGCGGAACGGCACATAGCCCGTCAGCTGCACGGTTGCCTGCGGTGCGGCAGGCTGAGCAGCATCTTTCACGGCAGCGGTGGCGTTCTCTGGTTTAGCTTCTGCAGCGGCCTGGGCGGGTTCACCCAGCGCCAGCCAGTTGTTCTCTACCTGGCCAATCACGGTGTAGCTGTCGCCGGTTTTCAGCGTTTCAACGACCTTGCCGCCGTAACCTGGCTGGCTCATTACCGAGCCAGGATAGAGCGCGCGGTAGGTTTCGTTTACCGGACTGAACTGCGCGGGCGGTTTAACGGCATAACGGTGGCTGATGGCCACACCGTCTACCGTGCTGGTGACCAGCGTGTCATCGGTCATTTTTGGCGGTGTTTTACAACCGGCGACAGAGAAAACAAACATCAGGCCTAACGCAATACGGAGCTTCACCATTTTTTTCATGTTGTGTTCCATTCATATCCTGGAGAGTGGCCAGAGGCCGGTTGTCAGTGTTGAAAATCGGGAATAGGTCTTTAAAAATTTGACTTAGTGCCACGCAAAAAGACAATTCTTAAACAAACAGCGCAAAACTCTCGCGTGATGAGACGGAAAACGATCAGCGAAAGTTAAGTATAAAAAAGCATCACTGGAGACATACGCGGGAAACGGGAGGAATCTGACCTGGCAATAAACGATCAGAAACATGATCAATTTTTTCCCGGCAAATTTGAGAAGGCAGGCAAAACCCAAGCTTTACTAATGCCATCCCTGGTCGAAAAACCAACATACTGGATAAGATTCCCAATAACAGAGTTATTCGCTTACGAAATAATATGACTTAACACATCTGCCATACATCTCATTAAAGCGATCTTATTCAATAACTTACAAAAATTTTGTCATTTCATAGCTACCGCACGAGCCAGGTAGTCCCTGCCCGTGGGTTAGCGATTACAATCCATGTGTAAATATAAGCTGCGAGTTTACAGAAGATTGACAAAATTTCAACGGGCCACTTTCAGAAGAATTTACTTTAGAAACACTTAAGAAATTAAGTTAATCCAAATATGCTTCCTTTTTAAGTACCCGATCAGGACAAAGCTCAACAACCTGCAAAAATCTGAAGTATTTTTACACATTCATCCGTTTATTTCGGTATCACCATTAAAAATACTCATGTTAAGAATGGTTCTGATTGTGGAGGAGAGAAAAGCCACGAGCCTCAACAGGTCGTAGTGATGAGCCGTTCCGGGCGAAGATATCCTCCAGAAACCTGGTGTTATCAGGGTGTTAACAGATAGGAGGGCATAAAAGCAGCGGATATAAGCTGGAGAAGAGCAAACGGCGTTAAGCGAAACGCTAAATGGGCCAGCTGCCCGTTCAGGTATGACTGATTAATTTTTCTTTAGAAAGCACGATTACCGATAAGTTTAAGTGTGTCAGCAGGTTACAGCTGAATGAGCACAAAAAAACCACGCCGGAGCGTGGTTTTGGTGGCTGTAACGGGTAACCCGACAGGGGTATAAAATCAGAAAAAGCCTAGCGGCTCGATGCTGTAGCTCACCAGCAGGTTTTTGGTCTGCTGATAGTGATCCAGCATCATTTTATGCGTCTCACGGCCGATACCCGACTTCTTGTAGCCGCCAAAAGCGGCGTGCGCCGGATAGAGGTGATAACAGTTGGTCCAGACGCGACCGGCTTTAATCGCCCTGCCCACCCGATACGCACGGTTGATATCGCGGGTCCACACGCCCGCACCCAGCCCATAAATAGAGTCGTTGGCGATGCTGATCGCTTCCGCTTCATCTTTAAAGGTTGTGATGCCGATAACCGGGCCAAAGATCTCCTCCTGAAACACCCGCATGCTGTTGTTGCCTTTCAGCAATGTTGGCTGGATGTAGTAGCCGCTGTTGAGTGAGTCATCCAGCTTCTCTACGCCGCCGCCCACCAGCACTTCGGCACCCTCCTGACGGGCAACCTCAAGGTAAGAGAGAATTTTATCGAACTGTTGTTGCGACGCCTGCGCGCCCACCATGGTCTCGGTATCCAGCGGATCGCCTCGTTTAATGGTTTTTACGCGCTTCATCACGGCCGCCATGAACGGCTCGTAGATCGACTCATGCACCAGCGCGCGCGACGGACAGGTACAGATTTCGCCCTGGTTCAGGAAGCCGAGCACCACGCCTTCGGCAGCTTTCTCAATAAAGCTCTCTTCCGCCTGCATGATGTCTTCAAAGAAGATGTTCGGTGACTTACCGCCCAGCTCAACTGTTGACGGGATCAGGCTTTTCGCGGCCAGCTCCAGAATATGACCGCCGGTGGCGGTAGAGCCGGTAAAGGCGACTTTGGCGATGCCGGGATGAGAGGCCAGCGCCTCACCCGCCTCTTTACCGAAACCGTGCACCACGTTCAGCACGCCCGGCGGCAGCAGATCTTTAATCAGATCGACAAAAATGGTGATCGACAGCGGCGTCTGTTCTGCCGGTTTCAGTACGACGCAGTTTCCCGCACCCAGCGCCGGAGCCAGTTTCCAGGCTGCCATTAAGAGCGGGAAGTTCCACGGAATAATCTGCGCAACCACGCCCAGCGGCTCATGGAAATGGTAGGCGGCAGTGAACTCATCAATCTCTGCCGCACTGCCCTCCTGCGCCCGGACACAACCTGCAAAATAGCGGAAGTGATCGACAGCCAGCGGCAGATCGGCCGCCAGAGTTTCGCGCACCGGTTTACCGTTATCCCAGGTTTCATAGACCGCCATGGTCTCCAGATGCTCTTCCAGCCGATCTGCAATTTTCAGTAGCAGCAGAGAGCGTTGTTGTGGCGAGGTCTTGCCCCAGGCATCAGCTGCCGCCGCCGCAGCGGCCACAGCGTTATCAACATCGGCAGCGTCTGAGCGCGGAAACTCACCCGCCGCAGAGCCGTTCACCGGCGAGGTATTGGTGAAGTAGTTGCCTTTCACCGGCGCGACGAATTCACCATTAATGAAGTTGCCATAATTCTTTTGTAGTGTGATCAGAGAACCCTGTTCTCCGGGGGCGGCGTAACGCATGATCATTCTCCTGACAGGTGACTGATGTAACAATGATGAAACTTATTATTAACATGAAGGATCATTGAGAGCCTGTCAGGTCTGTTATCCGGAAACTGTGACCGCCCCGAAGGAATAGGCGTTTGCGCTTCGTCTTTAGATAATTCCGACTTTTCCCCAAAAGGCTGGCAAGGGAGAAACTTGTGCGGCACAAAGGAGTCAACCTGAGGATGAATTCATTCTGGAGATGAGCATGCTGGCTTCAGCTATTACCCTGATGCGCGCTAAAGCCAATTTCGTGCATCAGTTTATCCGCAACCCACGCATGATGGGCAGCATCACGCCCTCGTCAGAGGCGCTGTGCCGCACCATGATCGAATCGGTGGAATGGCCTGAAAAATTACGTATTGCCGAACTCGGCGCGGGCGACGGGGTGCTGACGCGGCGGATACTGGCGCAGATGTCAGCTGACGCCACCCTCGATGCCTTTGAAATCAGCAGCACGCTGGCAGACAAGCTTGTTGAGTTGGACGATGCGCGCATGACAGTGCGCACCTGTTCCGCTGAGTACCTGAGCGGCGAGTATGACGTCATCTTCTCCGGCCTGCCGCTGCTGTCACTGCCGCCTGAACTGCGAGAGGCGATTCTGCGCGCGGTCTATAACGCTCTCGGCCCGAACGGTATTTTTGTGCAGTTCCAGTACACCTCGCTGACCCAGCCTGATCTGTCACGTTACTTCACCTGGGAGCGCCAGCGGGTGCTGAAAAATGTTCCCCCCGCCTGGGTCTATCGCTGCACGCGCCACTACGCGCCCTGAGCATGCTCCACTGCCGGGCGCGTCTGTTGCCAGAACGTCACCAGCAACTCTCGTGCCCAGTCTTTCCCCTCAATCTCGTTTGCCCCATCCTCTGTGCAGCCCTGCGGCGTACAGATGGTCATGATGTGCCGTGAAAATTCAGGATGAAACTGCACGGAGAGCGCCTGCGGCGTATAGCGCACAATCTGGCAGCCATCGCGCGCAGACGCAGCAAGCACCTGCGCCTGAGGTGGCGCGCTGATAACCGACTGGCGATGCGACAGCCAGACGCTGAAATCCTGTGGCAGTTTCTGCAGCAGCGGATCGCGCTGCGCCTGAGCTGAGCAGCGGATTGGCAACAGACCGCGCTCCCAGCCGTTGGGATTATCTGCGACTTCACCGCCCAGCGCATAAGCCATCAGCTGATGACCGTAGCAGACGCCGAGCAGCGGCAGATCATGATCAATCGCTGCCCGAATCCATGCGGCGCTGCGTTCGCTCCATTCAGCGTGGTCGGTGACCATCGCCCAGGAACCGCTCAGGATCGCCCCGGAAATCTGATCGAAATCGGGTAACGCTTCGCCCAGATGGGGCCGGACAATCAGGTATTCATCGGGTTGCAGGTTTAACGCGTCGATAAACCAGCGCGGCTGTTCACCAATCTCTGAGACGACGTTTGCGGGTGGGACTTCAAGCTGAATTAACGCAAGGGGTAAGGCGGACGTTTGGGTCATACCGAATCGGTTCCTTTAAGAAGTCGTTTTAAATCAGTCTGCCAGCATCGCGCGCGAAAGTCTCATCAGGCTGCGCCGCAATTGCAGAAAATTTGTCGCTGCGATTGGCTGGAATGCCGCAGTTCGTGCCATCATTAGCGGGCTAAGCAAAAAATCATCGAAAGGATATTATCGTGGCTGTGCGGCATTTTTTTCTGATTCTGATGGTGGTTTCCATCTGGGCCTTCAATAACGTGGCAGTGAAATGGGGCCTGCTGGAACTGCCGCCCCTGTTTCTGACGTTTATGCGCTTTGTGGTCGTAGCCATCGTGCTGGTGCCGTTTTGCCGGATTAACCGTCAGCAATTGCCCTGGCTCTTGCTGCTGGCGTTTACGTTCGGCTTCATGCACTTCTCGCTGCTGTTTGTCGGCCTGCGCTATACCGATGCCGGCACCGGTGCCATTGTCGTGCAGCTGGGTACGCCGATTGCAATGCTGCTGGCGATGGTAGTGCTGAAAGAGAAGCTGAAGCTGGTGCAGCTGATGGGCATTATGATCTCGCTGAGCGGCGTGGTCGTGCTCTCCGGTAGCCCGACGATTCCGTCCTGGTGGGTGCTTTGTCTGCTGCTGTGCAGTGCCACCGGCTGGGCCGTCAGTAACCTGATTGTGAAGAAGTCACCGCCGATAAAGCCGCTGACGATGACCGGATGGATTGCGTTTCTGGCGATTCCGATCGTAGGCGTTTCCAGCTTTGTGATGGAGTCAAACCAGCTCTATGCCCTGCAACATGCAGGCTGGCACGGCTGGTTCGCGATTCTCTACAGCGCCATCGCCTCATCGATTGTGGCTTACACGTTGTGGTATATGCTGCTGAAGAAATATAACGTCAATCTGATCATGCCCTACTCGCTGCTGACGCCGGTTTTATCCGTGCTGATGGGGATTGTAGTTCTGGGCGACAGCCTGAACAGCTTTAAGATTATTGGCGCATCACTGGTAATCCTCGGCACGGCTATCGCAGTGATCAACCTGCGTAACCTGCGGATGCATGCCCGCTTCCCGCGCCTGCGGCGGCGTTAATTCCGCGTGCTATGCTTGAGAAATGACCTTTCTCAGGGGGCACAACATGGACTTAAAGCTCGCCGCTTCGTTGTGGCAGCAGATGCAGCAGGGATTGCGGGGTCGCGACGACGCCTTGCCTCTTCCCGCTTTCGTTGATCGCGCCACCTTCTCTTCTGCCTTTGCCGTCAGTGAACTGGCGGCCACCAGCATCGGTCTGGCAACCCAGGCTGCTGCCGATTTAATCGCCACCTCCCGCCCTGAATTTCCTTCTCCACCCATCACCGTCAATGTGCGACTGGCGTCGCGCTGGTTTCAGCAGAGCTTTCATCCGCTGAACCGCGCTTCGCCCGTGATGTGGGATGCGTTTGCCGGTGACTACCGCAGCCGCGATGGCTGGATCCGCCTGCACACCAATGCCGCGCATCACCGGCTGGCGATGGAGCAGGTGCTGGGCGCGCACGCCAATCGCGCGGCGCTGGCAAAGCAGGTCCGGCAGTGGCAGGCCAGCGAGCTTGAGCATGCAATTATTGATGCGGGTGGCTGTGCCGCAGAAATGCGCAGCGCCGCTGCCTGGCAGCAGCATCCGCAGGGTCAGGCTGTGCAGCATGAGCCGCTGTTTAGCTGGCAGGCTACCCAGCCCGCGATTGCGCCGGACTGGCCGCTGGCCAGAGCGCGTCCGTTGCTGGGCATTAACGTCCTGGATCTGACGCGGATTATTGCCGGGCCGGTCGCCACCCGTTTTCTTGCCAGCCTGGGCGCCAGCGTACTGCGCATCGATCCGCCCGGCTGGCAGGAGCCAACGCTGGATGAGGAGATGAGCTGTGGCAAGCGCCGTGCGGTGCTCGACCTGACTCAGCCCGCCGATCGCGAGCAGTTTATCCGTCTGCTGCGTGAAGCCGACGTGCTGGTGCATGGCTATCGGGCGGATGCGCTGGAACGGCTCGGGTTTGACGCGCAGACCCTGCAGTCACTCTCACCTGGCCTGGTTGATGCCGGGCTTAATGCCTGGGGCTGGCAGGGGCCGTGGCGTAACCGCCGGGGCTTTGACAGTCTGGTTCAGATGGGATGCGGCATTGCTGAAGGGGGCATGCAGTGGCAGCAGAGTGATAAACCGGTCCCGCTGCCGGTGCAGGCGCTGGATCATGCCAGCGGCTATCTGCTGGCGGCGGCGGTACTGGAGGGATTACGACGACGCATCACTGAGGGGCACGGCAGCCAGGTCCGGTTGTCGCTGGCCCGCACCGCGTGGCTGTTGCAGCAGCACCCCGCAGGTCAGAACGCAGCTTCCGGCATTGTGCCGCAGAATAAAGACAACCAGCCCTGTTACGAGTTAACGCCGTGGGGGTTTGGCGTGAGGCTGCAGGCCGCCGCCTGGCTGCCCGGCACCCCGCAGATCTTTGCAACGCCAGGCTGTACGCCGGGAACGCACCCGGCGAGGTGGTGAATCAGAACATTAGATAATTAGACAATCAGCCTTGCTGATATTAGGTTGTTATCTTATCATTTACCCATGATACATGGATGATGTTCATTATAAATGGGGTGTGGAATGGTCAGGGTGGACTGGTCCAGACGGGCTTTGAAGCACCTTATGAAGATTGATAAACGTTATCAGAAAATCATTTACCAGAAGGTAGGTGAATTGGTCAGCTTCCCGGTTGTCACCTTAGACATCAAAAAAATGCAGGGCAGCGATAATAACTATCGGCTGCGCGTTGGCAATTACCGGGTCCTTTTTACGTTAACCGGGGGCGAACCGGTAATTCTGGAAATTACAGAGGTAGCCCGGAGGACGTCAGTCACTTACTGAAGTCTGTTCACGCCCGGCGGTTTGATCCTGGCCACACGCACCCATAATCCCTGCAGCGACTTACAGAGTCCCGGAAAAACCATGTCAAAACAGTACATCTATGATGAAAGAGGCAGACCCCAGTTTGTGGTCTTGCCAGTGGCGGAATATGAAAAACTGCTCCTGGCCAGCGATGGCGAATGGGAGACTATTTCAGTAGAGGCTGACGAGCACGACGATGAGACGATCCCGCACGGCGTTGCAGGGATCATGATTGAGCAGGAAGTGAGTCTTCAGGCGGCCTGGCGCATCTGGCGGGGGCTCAGCCAGCATGACGTGGCTCAGCAGTTGGGAACCACGCAAAGTGCGATCTCTCAACTGGAGCGTATTGAAAGTAAGCCGCAGAAAAAGACGCGTGAACGTCTCGCAAAACTGTATGGCTGTCGACCTGAACAGTTAATTCTGTAAACCGCCAGAATTAAGGATATTCATCAGCCTGAGCAAGGTCACGCCGGGCACGCACCCGGCGAGGTGGTGAATCAGGCTTCAGGCGTTTCTTCGCTGCTATCCAGCAGTTCGTTGTACATCGCCTGAATCGCTTCGCGGCTCAGCATCGCCAGGGTGCGATAAAACGCGGTGGTCGCGTGCGCTTCCACTTTGCCCAGGAACGTACCGCACCACGGCAGCAGATACTCTTCAAACAGCGCCATCTGCGCTGCGCTCTCATCTTCCGCGGACTGATCTTCCAGCCATGATGCAGCCAGCAGCAGCACACCAAAATGATCGGCAGGCGCATCGCTCAGCGGCATGCCGCGTGAGGTTAAGAACGCACGGACTTCCGGCTCCGTTTTACCTTCCGGCCACTGTGAAGCGTAAGGCGGCACATTACAGTCGCTGCCAACAAACAGCGCGTTGTAATCGGCGGCCAGCGCCTGCGGATCGCTGTTCTGTTGCAGACGGGTCAGCAGCTCATCCTGCTCCAGCGGCCACTGCGACTGCAGTTTGCCTTCACGCAGCAGTGTGAACAGCGGCACCAGCAGCGGGTCCTGCGGCTGACGATTAAACAGTGAGCCGATCACGCGGCACAGAATGGAAAACTCATTCATGAGTCAGATTTCCTTGAGGCAATATAAATTAAAAGTCAGCCAGTTCAGCAATATGTTTGCCGCTACGCATTTCCAGAAAGTCGAGCAGGCGACGCGGCGTGACATTTAACACCCGATCCTCGGGAAAATCCACCTCGCGAGCAATTCGCAGGCAGTGATCGAAATGACCGAGCGTAAACGCGGTGTGGGAATCGGAACCAAACGCCAGCCGTCCACCGGCATCGCGCACGGCGGCGGCGATCGCCCGGCAGTTAGGTTCACTGCCCGGACGCGAGTGGGTAAAGGAGGAGTTGTTCAGCTCCAGCGCCACGTCGTAATGCGCTGCGGCCTCGGCAATCGCCGGGATATCGACCGGGAATTTTGGGTTGCCCGGATGGCTGATGATATGAACCAGTCCGCCCGCCATGGCGGCGATCATCGCGTCCGTGTGATGCTTTCTGTCGCGCGGCGCATAAACCGGCTCGTGAAAACCGGCGACGATCAAATCCAGCGCGTCGAGCATCGGGCCAGAACAGTCGATCTCGCCCTGCTGGTTTTTAATATTGGCTTCGATACCGCGCAGAATCCCCACGCCATCGATCACGCGCGGCCAGACCCGCATATTAATAAAGTGCCAGTAGTGGGGCGCGTCGGCCATATCGGGGCCGTGATCGGTAATGGCAAACAGTTTCAGGCCGGTTTGCTTCGCCTGGGTGACGTAGTCGTGCAGCGTGCTGTAAGCATGCGTGCTGGCGATGGTGTGCATATGCAGATCTACCGGATACATCCTCTTCTCCTGCTGAGTGCCCCTGACGGGGCCGGTTCATTAATAGCCGCGCTGCCGATCAACCTTGCCCTGCGGCGGCTCGCCTGCCTGATCCTGATTGATGGCGCGGGCGATGTAGTCGATAGCTTCGTCGATCAAGGTTACCGCCGCATTATGGGGCGTAATCGTGACACGCGGATGTGACCAGAGTGGATGCGCCTCCGGCAGCGGTTCAACCTGAAAGACATCCAGTGCCGCCGCTTTCAGCTGCCCGCTATTGAGCGCGGCCAGCAGGTCATCTTCCACCACCTGCGCGCCACGCGCGATGTTGAGGAAGAACGCGCCGTGCGGCAGCTGCTGTAAAAAGTGCTGGTCGATAAGATTAATGGTCTCGGGCGTGCTTGGCAGCAGGTTGATGACCACCCGCGTCTCCTGCAAAAAGGCAGGTAGCGCATCGCGACCGGCAAAGCTGGTCACGCCGTCGATTTCTTTGGGTGAGCGGCTCCAGACGCGTAACGGGAATCCCCAGGGTTTCAGGCTCTCCGCCACACTCTGTCCCAGCACGCCCGCGCCCAGAATGCCGATAGTGAAGTTTTCGCGCGTGTAAGCGGGCAGCGGCTGCCAGCACTGTTGCTGCTGCTGAAGACGGTAGTCGTCAAAACGACGGAACCAGCTCAGCACGCTATGCACCGCATACTCCTGCATCTGGCGCGCCATACCGGTATCTTCCAGCCGGTACAACGGCACGCTGTCGGGCAGCATCTCAGGATGCTGTTGCAGCTGTTTCAGAATTTCGTCTACGCCTGCACCCAATGCAAAAACGCCGCGCAGTGTGGCGCGTCCCTGTAGCATCTCGTTGGGCGGGGAGCGGACCAGCGCGTAATCGGCAGGACCGTTGTCGCCTGGCTGCCAGGCACGTACCCGCGCCTGGGGCAGACGCTGTTGTAAACCGTTAATCCAGGCCGCTGCAGACTGCGACGGGTGATACCAGATGATCTCCATCCTGCTCTCCTTTTTTTCTTTCAGCGTCGGGGAAAAGCGGAGTGAGAGCAAGAAAAAACCCGCGTGATAAAGCGGTTTTTTCCATAAAAATAATTCCCGTGGCTTCACATTTCCGGCTCGCTTCAGGGTGAAGTGGTCAGTTTGCGTCTAAAGTTGGTCCTGTGGTCAATGCGTTACGCGCGGCCGCGTTTCGGACAAGGAGAAAAACCGATGACAAAAATTGAGGTAAACGCCGATCAACGGCGTCAGCGTTATGCGCCCTTTCTGCTCACGTTGCTGCTGAGCGTCCCCGCTTTCACCACGCATGCCGACGACAACAGCCGCATGCTGAATAATCAGCCGCAGCCGCCGGACGTTCGTTTAGGGCCGCTGTTTAATGCTGTGCAGCAAGCGAAGTTCTATCCCGATCAAAAAACCTTTGCGGATGCGGTGCCGAAATTCGATCCCGCCTCGATTCTTGCCGACTGGCAGATGCAGAAGAAACAGCGCAACTTCGATCTCAAACATTTTGTTGATACCAACTTCACCCTGCCCGCAGCCGGTGACAAATATGTCCCGCCCGCCGGACAAAATCTGCGTGAACACATTGATGGCCTGTGGCCGGTGCTGACGCGCACCACCGGCAGCGCGGGTCAGTATGATTCGCTGCTGCCGTTGCCGAAGCCCTACGTGGTGCCAGGCGGTCGCTTCCGCGAAGTCTATTACTGGGACAGCTACTTCACCATGCTGGGGCTGGCCGAGAGCGGACACTGGGACAAAGTGCAGGATATGGTGGACAACTTCGCCTCGCTGCTCGACCGTTATGGCCATATCCCCAACGGCAACCGCAGCTACTACCTGAGCCGCTCGCAGCCGCCGTTCTTCAGTCTGATGGTCGATCTGCTGGCAACACACGATGACGGCAAAGCCTATACCCGCTACCTGCCGCAGTTGCAGAAAGAGTATGACTACTGGATGGCCGACAGCGATAGCGTCGCAGCCGGTGCAGCCAGCAAGCGGGTGATTAAGCTGGCGGATGGCACGCTGCTGAACCGTTACTGGGATGCGCGCGACGTGCCACGCACCGAATCCTGGATGGATGACATTGTTACCGCGCAGAAAGCGCCGCAGCGTAATAAAGCCGAACTCTATCGTGAGCTGCGTTCCGGTGCGGCGTCGGGCTGGGATTTCAGTTCGCGCTGGTTTACCGATGCGCACAACCTGTCGACGATCCGGACTACTCAGCTGGCCCCGGTTGACCTTAACAGCCTGATGTTCCATCTGGAGCAGACGCTGTCGAAAGGTTATCAGATGAACAAACAGAGCGATCTGGCGAAGCATTTTGCCGATCGCGCGGAAAAGCGCCAGGCGGCGATCAACCGCTATCTCTGGGACAGCAAACAGAACTGGTACGCCGACTATGACTGGCAGAAAAAACAGGTCCATCCGCAACTGACGGCGGCGGCCCTGTTCCCGCTCTATCTGCAGGTCGCCAGTGATAAGCAGGCTGAAAGCACCGCCAGCGCGGTAGAAAAACAGCTGCTTAAACCCGGCGGTCTGGTGACCACTACCGTGAACAACGGCCAGCAGTGGGATGCGCCGAATGGCTGGGCACCGCTGCAGTGGGTTGCCGTCGAGGGTCTGGAGCATTACAACCAGCCAAAACTGGCGAAAGAGGTCGGCTTACGCTTCCTGCAAAACGTTCAGAACACCTATGACCGTGAGCACAAGCTGGTAGAGAAATATGTCGTTGATGGCAAAAATCTCGGCGGCGGTGGCGGCGGTGAATATCCGCTGCAGGATGGCTTTGGCTGGACCAACGGCGTCACGCTGAAACTGCTGGATAAGTACTGCCCGAAAGATAAAACCTGTAACAGCGCCCACGATATTTCTCAGGCGTCTGCCTCGCAAAACTGATCCACTCTGGATACCTCTGGCCCCGCCGGAGGTATCCGCACCCCCTTTCAGCGAATTTTACTTGACCTTCTTACATCAACAGGCAAAATTGCAGCCAATTTACAAAAGGTAATAGTTCTCATTATGATAATGAGATTGCCTATCAATAATTTTATCCCCCTGCCTGAACCTTTGCCAAGAAAGGAATTTTGATGAAACTGTCATTGTCGCTGAAAGGTTATATTCGCCTCTGCACCCTGGCGCTGACTGCGCCTGCTCTGAGTTATGCTGCCGATATGGTGGTCACTGCACAACCGCAGGAAGATTCGACCTCGCCGACCCAGGGTTATCTGGCGACCACCAGCCAGGGCGCAACCAAAAGTGATCGTCCGCTGATCACCACGCCGCAGTCGATATCCGTGGTCACCCGCCAGCAAATGCAGGATCAGGGTGCGCTGACCCTGAATCAGGCGCTGGGTTACAGCTCCGGCGTCTTCACCAACTTCGGCGGTGCTGCTACCCGTTACGACACCATTGCCTTACGTGGCTTCCACGGCGGCGATGTCGATAACACGTTCCTCGACGGCATGCGGCTGATGAGCGACGGCGGCAGTTTCAACGGCCTGCAGGTAGATAACGCCTTCCTTGAGCGCATTGACGTGATCAAAGGCCCCTCTTCTGCTTTATATGGTCAGACGGTGCCAGGCGGGCTGGTCAATATGGTGACCAAACGTCCTCAGTTCAGCGAAGAGGGTCACATTCAGTTGCAGGCGGGCAGCAACGCCACCACCGGCACGATGTTTGACTACACCAATGCCATCAATGATCAGTGGGCGTTTCGCCTGACCGGCGTGACCCGCAACAGCGATACCCAGTACGATCACACCCGCGAAGAGAAATATGCGCTGATGCCGCAGCTGATGTGGCAGCCGGATGAAGATACTCACCTGATCCTGAAAGCTTATCTGCAGAAAGATCCGTCGGGCGGTTATCACGGTTCCGTTCCGGGTGACGGCAGCCTTACCGAACACAATGGCTACAAGCTGAGCAACGGCTTTTATGAGGGCAACAGCGATCTCGATCAGTTCAAGCGCCGCGAGCAAATCTATAGCTTCGATTTCGCCCATCGCTTTAACGACGTCTGGTCATTCTCCTCGACGGGCAGCTACAGCCACTCGAATGTCGATCTCGATCAGGTTTATCAGATTGGCTGGGATGAAAATAATCCCGATCTGCTGAACCGCTACTACTCAGGGGAGCGCTCGTCGCTCTCCGCCTGGTCCACCGATAACCGTTTAACGGCAGAGTTCAATACCGGCGAACTGGAGCACCGCGTGACGCTGGGTGCCGAGTATCATCGTTACAAAAATGAGATCAGCGCGGCGGGCGGCTCGGCTAACCAGCTGAATGCCCTGACCGGTGAGCAGGTGGGCGACATGCCGGATTACACCTGGGCGGACAAAACCCGTCGCTACTATCAGACCGGCCTCTATCTGCAGGATGAGATGAAGCTGGATCGCTGGCATCTGGATCTCTCCGGCCGCTATGACCGCATCGTCGCCAATAACAGCGGCAGCGATCGTCGTCAGGATGATCACATCAGCGGACGTGCGGCATTGCTCTATGCCTTCGACAACGGTATCTCGCCTTATGTGAGCTGGAGCCAGGCGATTACCCCGACCGCGCTCACCGATCCCAACAATAATCTGCTGAAGCCGACTACCGCTGAACAGTATGAAGCCGGGGTGAAATATCAGCCGGTGGGCACCCGCGATCTCTATAGCGTGGCGGTCTATGACCTGACGCAGAAGGATGTGGCAAACCGCAACGTGCAGACGGCGACTTATTCGCCATCGGGCAAAGTCCATTCACAGGGTATCGAGCTGGAAGCGCGTAATCAGCTCACCCCGCGTCTGAGCACCGTGGCAAGCTATACGCTGAATCATCTGCGCTTCAAAGATTCGGTGGATGGCAACAGCGGTCATACGCCATACGTCACCCCCAACAGCATGGCTGCACTCTGGGGTCACTATCAGTTTGATTACGGTCTGAGTGCGGGTGCGGGCGTGCGTTACATCGGCAAACAGTGGGCAGACAATCAGAACACCACGCGCGTACCGTCTGTGACGCTGTTTGATGCGTCAGTGCGGGCCGACCTCGGCGTCTGGAACAGCAGCCTGAAAGGGGCATGGGTGCAGGTCAATGCTAATAACCTGACCGACCGTACCTATGTGGCGGGCTGTTACGGTACGGGCTTCTGTTACTGGGGCGCGGAACGCAGCGTGATGGCGACAGTCGGTTACGACTTCTGATAGCAGAGTAAAAGATAAAAAAAGGGGACGAATCGCTTCGTCCCCTTTTTTGTTGAAACTGTTACGGTTAACTGCGTACTTTACGGTAAACGAACAGCACCACAATGGCACCGATCACTGCGACCACGAAGCTTCCGAAGTTAAACCCATCAACGCGGCCGAAGCCAAACAGCGTACTGATCCAGCCACCCACTACGGCACCGATAATACCCAGAACGATAGTCAGAATGAAACCGCCACCGTCTTTACCCGGCATAATCCACTTCGCCAGAATACCTGCGATTAAGCCAAAGACGATCCAGGAAATAATACCCATCTGTTGCTCCTTCCTTTTTATGATTAAATCGTGAACGCCTGATTTATCAAGCGGTTTACCGCGATAAGTATAGCCAGCTTTTTGAAAAATGCTTGCCCGCTCACACTTATTATTCATGAATAGCAAATTAAAGCTTTTTTTAGTCGCGCCGATAACCGAAACGAGACAAAAAAACAGCATAAAAACAGTAACCCCCCTTGTGGAGCAGGACGTGAAAGAAGCCGACCAGGAACAATACTTAAAACGTGGCACGCTGGCGGTTCTGGGCGTTATTAAAGACCTGCTGCGGCATCAGACGCCGCTGCTGGTGCGCTTTCCGCGTGGGCAGTTTATCAGCCGGATGCTGACTGCCGATAAAGATCGCCTGGTGTTTGACCTCGGCAGTAATAACCTGGACAACGACTACGCGCTGACCAGCGACGATCTGAGCATCACCGCTGAAACCTTTGGCGCGAAGATAGAATTCAGCCTGGCCTCACTGGAAAAAGTGAAGTTTGAAGGCTTACCCGCATTCAGCGCGCCGCTGCCGGACCTGCTGTGGCAGATTCAGCGACGGGAATTTTTTCGGGTCTGCGCCCCGATGGAGCCGCAGTTCTGGTGTCACACCGTGTGGCCGGATGGCAGTAAAACGCGCCTGCGGTTACAGGATCTCTCCCTGGGCGGTCTCGGCGTGCTGGTGGATGAACCGCTGCCGGAAGGCTTGCAGAACGGCGACAGCTTCAACACTTTCCGGGTCGAACTGGGTGAATATGGCATTTTTGAAGTGCCGGTGAAGCTGCTGAACATTGGCGAGCGCTGTGTCGTAACCCGCAAAAATGAAACCCTGATTACACCCCGCCTGAGCTTTCGTTTTGCCACGCTGAATCCGGCGCAGGAGCGACAGCTTCAGCAGATTATTTTTGCCCTTGAGCGCCTGGCGCGCGATAAATCGACCCGATTCCAGTAACTGCTTTATGGGTGCGCCACACAGGTGGGCCGCATCCAGGCTATGCTTCTTGCTTGTTTTCTTTTAAACCGGAACCCAGCAAGGAGACCCTCCCCAATGGAAAACTGGCTCTCTTCACGTCGTTTTCAATCCCTCTTTTTTAATCAGGAACTCTGGCTCAACAGTGCCATCGTGGTGGCCTCCACCCTGGTGATTTACTGGGTGTTGCGTACCCTGATCCGCTTTATCTCCAACCGGATTGCTCTTTACAGCGAACATCGTCATGTCCGCGCCACCGCGATTCTGGTGGAGATATTGCGCAGTACCAGCCAGACCCTGCTGCTGATCTTCTCACTGCTGATTGCCCTGAAGTTTGTCGACCTGCCTGCGTCCTGGAGCGTGACCATCGCGCACGGCTGGTTCCTGGCGCTGATTGTGCAGCTTGCGCTGTGGATCGACTGCGGCATCCGGCTATGGCTGAAAAGCCTGTTGCGCGATCCGCTGCATGTGCGTAACCCGGTGACGACAGTCATCCTCGGCATTCTGCTGCGGGTAGTAGTCTGGATCATGATGTTCCTGGCGATTCTGTCGAACGTCGGCATTAACATTACCGCGCTGGTTGCCAGCTTGGGCGTCGGCGGTATCGCGATTGCGCTGGCGATTCAGACCGTGCTGAGCGATGTCTTTGCGTCGCTGGCGATAGGTTTCGATAAGCCGTTTGAGCATGGCGATTTTATTGTCTTTGGTGACATTGCCGGTTCCATCGAGCATATCGGCCTGAAAACGACCCGGTTGCGCAGCCTGAGCGGTGAGCAGATTGTCTGCTCAAACACCATTCTGTTGCAGCAGACTATCCACAACTACAAACGCATGCAGCAGCGCCGCATCGTGTTTAAGTTTGGTATCAGCTACGCCACACCGTCTGAGCAGGTCCGGGAGATCAGCCCGCTGGTGAAAGAGATTATTCAGGGCGTTGAGACCACCCGTTTTGACCGCGCCCACTTCCTGGCTTTCGAGGACTCAAAACTGACCTTTGAAGTGGTCTATTTTGTGCTGGATGCGGATTACAACAAGTACATGGACATCCAGCAGGAGATTAACCTGCAGCTGATGGCGGCGCTGGAAGCACGCAATATCCGCTTCGCCTTCCCGATTCGTCAGGTTGAGTTCAGCGGCGGCAATCTGCCACCGGTGGATCTGGTGGCGGTAGAGAATGAAGATGGCGAGGTGCGCAGGATGGCGCGCTAAGCCGGTGCCCGCTTTCCCCTGAGCAGGAAGGCGGGCATTCAGCCTTACCGCTTACTGATGCCGATAGCAGCTCACCCCGAGATACTCACTGAACGCCTCCTGCAATACACCGGCCGTGGCTGAGTGGTTCATCGCCACGTGATGCTCAAAGCCATTCCGGCAGATCCACGCCAGCAGCGTTTCCAGCTGCGGCACCTGAATCACTGCACGACAGCCCACCGTGTCCAGCGGATCGGTGACCGACATCCCCTCGCCCACATAAGCTTTGATTTCGCCGCTGAAGTCGTCGGTTGAGAGGCGGAAGTAGGTCAGATCGCCCTGTTTCATCCGGCCATGTACCGCACCGCAGGTGTTCTCTTTGCCCACGGTGGTGCCGATGATATCCGCCGTACCCATGGTCGGTGACTCCAGGCTGGCGCTGGCGAAGTTACCGCAGTGAAACAGCACGCATTTATCCCGTTCATCGCCGAAGTTGTTGTTCCAGTCCGCCAGCGAGGCGGGACTCAGCGAACAGCTGGCGAGCGCATACATCGACAGCGCACCCATCACATCCACTTCACAGGCGCTGGGCATCAGCTGGCCCGACATCACGCTCATAATCGAGCAGACGTTAATGCCCAGATTCTCCTGCAGGGAGGTCCAGCACTGAATGGCGGTGGTATCAATATCGTTGTCGCTGATCCACTCGCTGATCACCACAAACAGTTTGGCCATGGTCACCAGTTTGTCACCCGGAATGCCGCGCGCATCGGCGTTGGCCTCCAGAATTTCACGCTTCTCTGCTACGCGGATATCATCATCGCGCAGCCGGTTGGTGCGGGTAAAGATCTCCGATAAATCCAGCGTTTCCACCGCGATGCCCATCTTCTCCAGCAGCTTTTCGCTGTAGCGCACGGTGTTGAATCCGGCGGGCCGCGCACCAATCGCCCCGACGCGCACCCGCCGCATGGCATTCACCACCCGGCAGAGCTGGCTGAACCGTTGCAGATCCTGCATAAAGACCTCACCGCTCAGGGCGCAGACGTGCTGGCGCGTCAGGGTAAACGGGATGCCATACTGGCGCAGGTTATTGCAGAGCGAAATTTTGCCGCAGAAGCTATCGCGGCGGGTCGCCAGCCCCATTTTATCGAGGTTGTCCTCTTCCGCCTGCACCAGCACCGGCACATTCAGCCCGGCCAGACGCAGCGCCTCGGCAATGGCTTTTTCATCGCCAAAGTTAGGCAGCAGCACCACAATGCCGTGAATTTTCTCACGGTGCTGACGAAACAGCGCGGCGCAGATTTTCGCCTCCTGCCGCGTTTCGACGCCACCCAGATTGGTCCGGGTCTCATCCAGCATCACCGTATTGATGTTCATCTTTTCAAACAGCGCGATCGCCTGCTGGCGCGCTTCGCCCACCAGATAGCTGGGGAAAAAGCCCCGGTTGCCAATAATGACACCGAAGGTTAACTGCTGAGGGAGTGTTGACATGGCTCTGCTCCGGATAGGGATTAATGTGGCTGATAACGACAGCGTGCAACGGCATCGATCCAGCCTTTATAGTTTTCCTGCATACGCTGCGCGTTCTCTTCACGCGGCATGATGACGCTGCCGCCCTGCAGCGCCTGCATATCACTGCCCTGCTGCCACCATCCCAGCACTTTGCCTGCCAGCAGCGCCGCGCCCAGCGCGGAGACCTCGGCGGTGGGAACCCGCTGCAGCGGCCGCTGTAATACATCCGCCTGCAACTGCATCAGCCAGTTATTTTCGGTGGCGCTGCCATCCACACAGAGCGCCGGAAGCTGCTGGCCGCTGGCCTGCTCCATCGCAAAAAAGACGTCGGCGATTTGCCAGACGATTGACTCCAGCGCCACCCGCGCCAGCACGTCGGGCGTGGCGGCATCCGTCAGGCCGCACACCATGCCGCGCGCCTGCAGATCCCACCAGGGCGCGCCCAGGCCAGAAAGCGCCGGGACAAAATAGATGCCCTGATTGTCATCGCAGCGCTGCGCCATTGCGGTCAGCGCGCGCGGATCCGACACCCCGAGCAGTCTGCCCAGCCAGGCGGCGCCGGAACCGGTGTGGGTGATGTTGCCTTCAAACGCATAGCGCAGCGTGCCGTCGTGCCACGCCACCGTGGTGCTGAGGCCGTTTTCCGTCAGCAGGGGTGTCGCCATGGACATCATCAGTGACGACCCGGTGCCATAGGTGGCTTTTACCACTTCAGACTCGCCGCGCCGCTGCGCCTGTAAAGCCGCGTGGGAGTCACCGATGCGCGCCAGAATCGGCGTGCCTGGCGGTAAGCCATGAATATCGCTTACCGCGACCACGCCCTGTTCACTGGCAGAGGCGGTGATGCGTGGCAGTGCGGCGCGCGGCAGCTGAAACAGCGCCAGCAGTTCGTCGTCCCAGTCGTTGAGGTGCAGGCTGTAGAGCTGCGTGCGGGAGGCGTTGGCATGATCGGTAATAAAGACTTCGCCTGCACTCAGCTGCCAGCTGAGCCAGCTGTCGACCGTTCCGATACACAGCTCACGGGCTGCGGCCCGCGCCGCGCCGTCCGGGATGGCGGCCAGCATGCCGGTCAGCTTGGCGGCCGGAAACATCGGGTCAACGGCCAGGCCGGTTAAGCCGGTGATGCGTGGCGCTTTGCCCGCCTGACGAAGATCGCGGCAGAAGGACTCGGAGCGTCGATCCTGCCAGCTCACCAGCGGCGTCAGCGGCTGACCATCACGCCGCTGCCAGATCAGCACCGACTCACGCTGATTACTGATCGCCACGGCCGCCACAGGCGCACCGTCGCAATCCGCCAGACAGTGGGTGATCGCCTGTTTTACCGCCTGCCAGATCGCCATAGGGTCCTGCTCGGCCAGTCCGGGCTGCGGATGTTGCAGGGTTAAACTGTGACTGCCGCGCGCCACCACCCGGCCATCGCGATCAACCGCAATCGCCTTGGCATTGGTGGTGCCTTCGTCGATCGCCAGAATCAGGGGTCCCACCATTTTTATGCTCCTGCGCAGATGCGCGCTGCACTGTTGACCACGCTGCGGGCATCAATGCCATGATGGGCGCGGGTAGAGGCGCGATCGCCTGCAATCGCATATTCCCCATCCGGAATGCCGAGCCGTAACAGCGGGATGCCACAACCGCCTTCCGCCAGCACTTCGGCCACCAGACTGCCGACACCGCCATTGACGTTATGCTCTTCAACGGTAATCACCGCTGGGTAGTGATTTAACAGGTTGCGCAGCTGTTGGGTATCACAGGGTCGAATCGATGGAACCGCGATCACACCGGCTGAAATCCCCTGTTCAGCCAGTTGCTCAGCAGCGTGAACCACCTCGTGAACCGTCGATCCCATCGCCACCAGCGCGATGTCGCTGCCTTCCCGCAGCACATCGATCGCGCCCGGTCTGAACCGGTAACTTTCATCGTGCAGCTGCGGCAGATCTTTGCCATCCAGACGGATATAGACCGGCCCGACATGCTCAAGGGCATAATCGATGATCTGGCGGCACTCCAGCGGGCAGGAAGGCGCATAGATCTCGATGTTGCCGAAACCGCGCATTACCGCGATGTCATCAATGCTGTGGTGGGTGCTGGCTAACGGGCCGTAGCTGGCCCCGGAATTCAGCCCGAACAGTTTGACGTTGGTGTTGTTGTAGCAGACATCGACTTTGACCTGCTCATTGGCGCGAGACACCAGAAACGGCGCGGCATTACAGGTCACAGCGACTTTGCCGCCCAGCGCCAGACCGGCCGCTGTGCCCACCAGCGTCTGCTCGGCGATGCCGACGTTTATCAGCCGGTCGGGAAACGCCTTAATAAAGGGGGCGATTTTGGCGGTGGAGGTGGAGTCGGCCACCACCGGCACCAGATCCACCCCGCGATTGACCGCGTCGATGAAAGCCGTGACCATGACGTTGGCTAAATGTTGTGCATTACTCATCTTTCAGTTCCTCCAGTGCCTGCGCGATCTCTTCGCCTTTCGGCACCCGGTGATGCCATTCCGCCTTGCTCTGGATAAAGGAGACGCCAAATCCCTTCTCGGTATGCGCGACAATCACCTGTGGCTTACCGTTCTTCGGCAGGTTTTCAATGGTGTCGACGACGGCTGCCATGTCATTGCCGTTGCACTCCGTGACCTCCAGGCCAAAGGCGCGCCATTTTTCCGGCAGCGGATCGGTATTCATGATGTCGCGGGTCGCGCCCGCCAGTTGCAGCTTGTTCTTGTCATTGATGATGATCAGGTTGTCGAGGCCGTAATGCGCCGCGACCAGCGCCGCTTCCCAGTTGCTGCCTTCCGCCAGCTCACCATCACCGGTGACCACAAAAATGCGGCGCGAACTGTTATCTTTTTTCGCTGCGATGGCGATGCCCACCGCCACCGGCAGACCGTGCCCCAGCGCGCCAGTGTTCAGCTCGACGCCCGGCGTTTTCTGCCGGACCGGATGGCCGGGCAAATGCGAGTCGGCGTGCTGATAGGTCGTCAGCCAGTCGGTCGGGAAGTAGCCCGCCTCCGCCAGCACGCAGTAGTAGCCCCCCACCGCGTGGCCTTTGGACTGGATGTAGATGTCGCGCTGATGATCGTCCGTGCGATCCGGCGCGCAGTTCAGAATGCGGAAGTAGAGCGCGGTGAGGATCTCCACCTGCGACAGGTCAGCACCCGTATGACCGCCTGCCGGGCTGCCTGCGTTAAGCTGGATGATGCGGCGGCGGATAGCCCGCGCCCGGCGCTCAAGATCATCGACCGGAAGATTGAAAGGATTCATACACTACCTCTGAATTTTAAATCGGTTATGAATATATATTCACGTCAGTTAAAAAAATTTGTCCGCGAAACTGCCTGTTAAACCGGGCAGGCCGATCTCTGCTCAGCAGCCCGGCCAGCCCGGTTCAGTGCCATCAGGGTTTAGCCGGTGTGCCCTCCCCGATTAACGCTTTCTGCGCCACAACTGCCGCCTTCTGCTGCATCCGGCTCTGGGTCTGGTCGATAATGACCGCGATGATGATGACGATGCCTTTGATCACCATCTGCCAGAATTCACTGACGCCCATCATGATCAGCCCGTCCGCCAGGAAGCCGATGACAAACGCGCCAATCAGCGTGCCGACAATTGTGCCGCGTCCGCCCGCCAGCGAGGTGCCGCCCAGCACCACAGCCGCGATGGCGTTCATCTCAAAGGCGGTGCCGTTCGCCGGATGGCTGGCGACCAGTTGCGAGGAGACCACGATGCCCGCAATCGCCGCGCAGAAGCCCGACAGGGTGTAGACCAGAATTTTTACCTGCCGGGTTTTCACGCCCGACAGTTCCGCGGCGCGCTCGTTGTCACCGATGGCATAAACCTGGCGGCCAAACGGCAGACGGCGGGCGATATAGGCGATGACCAGTGCCAGCACCACCATCATCCAGATGGCGTAAGGCAGCCCGAGAAAAGTCCCGGCACCAATCCGATCAAAGCCGGTGTTCCCCAGAAGCGGGTTGCCCTGCAAACCGGGAAAGGTCTCGCCGCCCGAAGTGAGCATCGCCGCGCCGCGCAGGATGTACATGGTGCCCAGGGTGCAGATAAAGGGAGCGACGTTGTAGCGGGTAATGATCCAGCCGTTGCCCGCGCCAATCAGCGCGCCGATGAACAGCACCACCGGCACAATCACCCAGACGCTGGGGAAGATGGCGATGCCAAACATCGGCAGCACAATCCCTTTGGTGATCAGCCAGCCGGCGATCATGCCGCACAGCCCTAAAGTGGCCCCAATCGACAGGTCAATTCCCGCAGTGATAATGACAAAGGTGATACCCAGCGCCAGAAAGGCGTTGATGGCGATGTGCTTCACCATGATCACCAGACTGCCGGTGGCGAGAAAGTCCGGCACGGTGATAGCGAAGAAGCCGACGATCAGAATCAGCGCAATGAAGGTGCGCAGCTTCAGAAGCAGCAGCAGAATGCTTTCACGTGAACTGAACGCTTTAGCCGGAAGTGTGTTCAGCGCGACGCTGTTATTGCTTTTCATGCTCAGAACCCCTGCGCACTTGCTTTCACCAGCGCTGCCTCTTCCGCCTGGTCGCGGGGAAGATCAGCCGTAAGTTTGCCGCCCGACATCACCAGGATGCGGTCGGCAACCGCCATAATCTCTTTCAGGTCTGAGGTGGAGAACAGCACGGCAATGCCCTGCTGCGACAGCGCCACCATCATGCGAAAGACTTCTACTTTGGCGCCGACATCAATGCCGCGACTCGGCTCATCCAGCAGCAGCAAACGGGGACGGGTCAGCAGCGCGCGGCCAATCACCACTTTCTGCTGGTTGCCGCCACTCAGCGCGCTGATGGCGACGTCCGGCGAGGAGATTTTGATCGCCAGGTTGCCCACCGTCCGATTCACCGCCTGCTGCTCCGCCTGATGCGCAATGGCAAAGCGGTGCGACAGTCGCCGCCACAGACTGGCGATGGTGAGGTTACTGGCGACCGACGAGACCGGGAAAATCCCGGCGCGTTTGCGATCTTCCGGCACCAGGCTCATGCCCATGCGGATACGATCGGCGGTCGGCAGGCGGGTTGGCAGCGGTTTGCTGTCGAGCCACAGCTTGCCCAGATAGTGGCGCTGGCTGCCGAGCAGACATTCAAACAGCTCGGTACGGCCTGCCCCCATCAGCCCGTAAATCCCGACGATTTCCCCGGCCCGCACCTGAAAACTGACATCATCGACCAGGGTATTGCCGTTGGGGCTCACGCAGGTGATGTGCTGCGCCTCCAGCACCGGGGCGCCAAACTCACGCTCATCCGGCAGGAAAGTGGTGACCGGTTCACTGCCCAGCATCTCGCGCACGATCCACGGCACATCGATGGTGCTGACCGGCGCTTCGGCCTGAAAGCGTCCGTCGCGCAGAATGGTAATCACATCGCCAATCGCCATCAGCTCTTCCAGCCGGTGGGAGATATAGATCAGGGTGACGCCCTGTTGCGTCAGGTCGCGGATCACCCGGAACAGGATCTCCACTTCGGTTTTACTCAGCGCGGAAGTCGGCTCATCGAGGATCAGGATGTCTGCATCCTCGGCCAGCGCTTTGGCGATCTCCACCAGCTGCTGCTGACCCACTTTGAGATTGCCGACCCGCTCGCCGGGCGAAATGGGCTGGTCGAGACGCGCCATCAGTGCGGCGGTGCGGCGTGCCTGTTCAGCTTCGTTGATGGGTGCCAGGCCACGCTGGATCTCCCGGCCCAGAAACAGGTTCTCCGCCACCGTGAGGTTTTCAAAAAGGTTCAGCTCCTGATGCACCATACCGATGCCGTGCCGGGCGGCGTCACGGGTGCTGCTCAGCGTCAGCGGCTTACCATTCAGGAACAGCGAACCGGCGGTAGGCTGCTGCACGCCCGCCAGAATCTTCATCAGCGTCGATTTGCCCGCGCCGTTTTCACCAATGATGACGTTAACTTTGCCACGCCAGACCCGGTAGTCGACGCGATCCAGCGCCAGCGTGCCGGGAAACAGCATTGAGATCTGTTCGGCCCGCAGAATAATTTCATCGTCCATCAGGGCGTCCCCCGCTTCAGCTCAACCGCCACCACTTCTTCAACGCTGTTCTGCCCGATGCTGACGGCCAGCAGCGCCTGCACCGGCTGGTTGACCCAGCTGGCATCCAGCGGCGGCAACTGCTTCACCGCATGACGGTTCAGCGCCCGGGTCAGCTGGGCGTACTGCACCTGATTCGTGAATTCGTCGAAACGGAAACCGGCGGCATCCCGGATAGCATTACTGCGCAGCACCGGCCCGACGCTGACCTCCACCGGTTTACCGTTGATCATCAGCGTCAGCGTGCGTTCACGTGGGTTACTCTCATCAAAGGCGCTGGCCGTCCCGCTGGCCCGCACGAAGACGCTTTCACGCCCGCCGGGTTTAACCGTCTGGCTTTTCGCCTCCATGTCGGCCCAGCTCAGCGCGTGACCGTTCGCGGTGGTCATGACGCGCGGCTGCCAGGTCTCCTCCGCGATCTGCTGCGGCGTCTGGGTGGTATAGCTGGGTTTCGCGTGCGGATCTTTTGGCATGATCGGGTTTCCATCCGCATCCAGATCCACCACGGTGCAGGCGCTGAGCAGCGCCATACCGGTCAATACCGCCAGTATCCGTTTCATCGTTATTTCGCCAGGTTGAAGTTTTTCAGCTTCGCGGCATTGCTTTCGTCAATCAGCACGCAGTCCATCAGCTGCTTCTCCTGTTTCTGCGCTTTGCCGTTCTTCAGGTAGTAATCCGCCTGCGTGACCGCCATCTGCGCCTGATCCCAGCCCGGTTGCAGCACCGTCGCTTTGATATTGCCTTTGTTGAGGATGGAGTCGCGGGTGTAGTCGCTGCCGTCAAAACCCACCACGATCACCGAGGTTTTCCCGGCGGCCTTCAGCGCGGCTTCCGCGCCCAGCGCCATCGTGTCGTTACCGGAAATCACGCCCACGATGTTGGGGTGTTTCTGCAGCAGGGTTTCCATGCGGCTGAAAGCTTCGGTCTGGCTCCAGTTGGCGCTCTGCTGCGCCACCATTTTCATGTCGGTGTAGTCATCCAGCACGTCGTGATAGCCCTGCGACCGCACGCCCGCGTTGGTGTCAGACTCTTTGCCCAGCAGTTCGACATAGTCCCCTTTGCCGCCCAGCAATCTGGCAAACTTCTCTGCGCCCAGCTGCGCGCCCTGGTAGTTATTGGAGACGATCTGCGCCACGGCGATGCCGGTTTTGTTGATTTCCCGGTCAATCAGGAAAACAGGAATACCGGCATCTTTGGCTTTCTGCACCGGCCCGACGGTGGCATCTGCACCGGCGTTATCCAGAATGATCGCTTTGGCTTTGCGACCAATCGCGGTTTCAATCAGCTGGTTTTGCTTGTTCACATCATCGTCGTGCGACGCCACCAGCGTGGCGTACCCCAGCTCTTTGGCACGGGCCAGGGCGCCTTCCGCCTCGGCTTTAAAGAAAGGGTTGTCATGGGAAGGAGTGATAATCGCCAGCAGGCCTTGCTCAGCCGCCAGCGCCGTTGCAGAAAAAGCGATCATCGAAGCCAGCAGGGTCAGTTTAATCAGAGGACGAGTCATTATTTTTCTCCGCTTGAATATATATTCATATGCGATTTTATATGCATAATGACTATGCGCCTGCGCTGGCACGGCGTCCAATGCGCGATCGTTAAAAAGCGAAAACGATCACAAATTAGCCTGCGTTGTGATTTTGATCATCCTGGTTAACAATACCGGGCAGATTCAGAGAAGGAAAAACCGATGGCAAAACAGGATGAACAGCGACTGATGGTGAAGATTGCCACCCTTTACTATGTCGAAGGGTTGAAGCAGTCAGAGATTGCGCAGTCGCTGACCCTCTCGCAGTCGTTTGTCTCACGCATTCTTAATCGCAGCGTGAAAGAGGGTGTGGTCAAGATCAGCGTGGTGCCACCGGCGAACGTCTATCCGGAGCTGGAAAAGGCGATTGAGCAGACCTATAACCTGCCGCAGGCGATTGTGGTGGATGTGCCGGATCAGGCGTCGTCGCTGCAGATTAAGCAGGCGATTGGCTCAGCGGCCGCTCATTATCTGGAGACCCGGCTGCGCAACGATGAGCTGATTGGCATATCGTCATGGAGCGGCACTATCCGGGCGATGGTGGATGCGCTGCATCCGCTTAACAGCGCCTGCAAAGGGGTGATCCAGCTGCTTGGCGGCGTCGGGGCCAACGGCAACGTGCAGGCGACGATACTGACGCAGAACCTGGCCGCGCTGCTGAACTGCCCCGCCTGGCTGCTGCCGTCGCAGTCGATTGAGCATTCGGTCAGGGATCGCCAGCGACTGTCGGCCAATGCAGAAGTGGCCGAGGTGCTGAGTAAGTTTGAGCAGGTCGATCTGGCGATTGTCGGCATTGGCGATCTGGAGCCGTCGGCGCTGCTGCGCAATTCCGGCAACTACTACGATGGCAAAATGCTGCAGACGCTGGCAGCGCGCGGCGCGGTCGGGGATATCTGCCTGCACTATTTCGATGCCTGCGGGGAGCCGGTGCTGAAAGCCGAAGAAGATCCGGTCATTGGAATGGAGCTGGCGCAGGTGAAACAGTGTCCGCAGGTAGTCGGTCTGGCAGGCGGACGGGAGAAAGCGCAGGCGATTCGCGGTGCGCTGCTGGGTGGCTACATTAAGGTGCTGATCATCGACTATCCCACGGCGCGGCTGCTGCTCACGCCGCAGGATTAATCATTTCCGGTCAGATGGTGCGGTAGGCTGTTGTGACTTTCCACAGATAGCGCGGTGCCTGCGCGGCCGGATGCTTGTTCTGCACATGCTGATAGAACTCATCCGGTGACATGGCGTTGATCATCGCAATGGCCCGATCGCGATCGCTGGAGAAGGTCCGCAGCAATGCGCCTGCGCCGTTAGCATAAGAGACGATGGTGGCGTAACGCAGCGTCAGCGGATCGCGAATGCCCGACAGGGCGGAATTCTGCAGAATACGGATATAGGCGGTGCCGATATCGATATTTTTGGCCGGATCGCGCAACTCCGCATTCGACGGCTGACCCCGACGGCCCAGCGTGCGATAGACTTCGCGCCCGGCGGTTGAGGCTTTAATCTGCATCAGTCCCACCGCATTAGAGCGGCTGACTACGCCCGGATTTCCACCCGACTCGACACTGATAATGGCGCTGATCAACTTCTCATCAACGCCATAATGACTGGCGGCATCTTCGGTAAACATTGCCCATGTCCCATTAACACTGGATGGGGGTGCCTGAGTTAGCGGCGTGTTGCGTTGCTTAACGGCCTGGTGCGGTGGCTCGCTGGCACAGCCGGTCAGGAGTAACGCTGAGAGTATAAGATGTCGGATTTTCAGCAATTTTTCGTCTCGTAGCTGTTGTGGCGAATGCTATCATACCCATGCAGCCTGAGAGCAAAATTACCGTTTATCCTAAATGCACGAAAATGCGGCGCGTACCGTGACTTCAGCGAGGCTTTTCGCCATCATCGCCGTAAGTCAGACGCTTACAGCAGGAAAGTATGATGATTTCACGTTCAGTTCGTCTTATCTCCCCCTCCGGTTACTGTCACAACCAGCCTGCAGCCCTGCAGGGCATTGCGCGCCTGCGCGCGGCCGGTCATCAGGTAGAGAACGAGCAGGTGATCACCCGCCGTTTTCAGCGTTTCGCCGGAACAGACGCAGAGCGCCTGGCGGATATCAACCAGCTTGCCAGCCTCAGCACCCTGCCCGATATCGTGCTGGCGGTACGCGGCGGTTATGGGGCCAGTCGTTTGCTGGAATCCATCGACTACATTGGCCTGCAACGCCGCTTGCTGAACCAGCCGCTGGCACTGTGCGGTCATAGCGATTTCACCGTCATTCAGCTGGCGCTGCTGGCGCAGGTTGGCCTGATTACCTTCAGTGCACCGATGCTGGCCGGTAATTTTGGTGCCGCGACCTTATCTGAATTTACCCTGCACCACTTCTGGCAGGCACTGACATCACCTACAGTAGAGGTGAAATGGCAGAGCGAAACGCCAGATCAGGGTGAATGGCAGGGTACGCTGTGGGGCGGAAACCTGGCGATGATCTGTTCACTGATTGGCACGCCGTGGATGCCGCAGATCGAGAACGGCATTCTGGTGATCGAGGATGTAAATGAACATCCGTTCCGCATCGAACGCATGCTGATTCAGCTGCAGCAGAGCGGCATTCTGGCGCGACAGCGAGCGATCGTCACCGGCAGCTTCACCAGCACGTCTCTGACAGAGTATGACAATGGGTTTGACTTCGATACCGTCTGGCAGCACGTGCGCGACACTACCGGTCTGCCGGTCATCAGTGGATTAGATTTTGGTCATGCCGCTGATACTGTCACACTGCCGCTGGGTGCCAGCGCACGATTAGCCGTCAGCCAGGGCAATGCCCATTTGCAGGCGACCGGGCACCCCGTCCTGCGGGAATAGAGAGCGTTTCAGGAGATCGACATTGAAGCCGTTGTATGACGATTTGTGGATCTCAACCCCGGAATTCCCGGTGGAAGATGCCGTTAATGACCTGATGATGCATGGCTTTATGCTGCGTCATCCGCGCGGCAATCTGTTGATTGGCCGCGTAGAAAACCCACTCGATCATGAAGTGATTGCCGAATCCGGCGGCGTGATCCGCCACTATCTGACCCACTGGCACGAATCCGCGCCCGGCGCGGCGGTGATCCAGCAGCGCTTCAGCAGCGCGCTGTATTGTCACAGCCGGTCGCTGGGCCCTGTCAGCCGTTTTGCTGAGCCTGATGACACCTTTACACAGCAGGAGACGCATTTCGGGGATTTCCATCTGCTGCCGACGCCCGGACATACGCCAGGCAGCTGCAGCTATCTCTATAGTTCGCCGCTGGGGCTGACCTATCTGTTTGTCGGCGATACCGTGACGCGGTCGCACGACAACTGGATCTCAGTGCTGGTGCCGGAGAGCAATCCGGCTGAGCTGAGCCAGACGCTGGAGTTTTATCGCTCGCTGCGTCCCGACGTGGTGCTGATGAGTACCACGCGCGGGCATCTCTCCTGGAAAAAAGTCACGCTGCAGAGCTGGCTGGCGGCGATTGATGAAGCGGAACAGCATCCGCTGGATCTGCGGGAGAATCCGCTGTTCTGACTACAAAATTTTAGTCAGATAGTGCCGCTGATAATGATCCACATAGTCCGCCAGCGTCAGCCGCAGGGTGTAGCCGAGTTTTTCATAAAACGGCCGCGCCTGAAAACTGGCGGTATCGACCTGCGCATAGCGGCAGCCGCGATCCCGCGCTTCCTGCTCGGCGGCCTGCATCAGTTTGCTGCCTGCCCCCTGTCCGCGTAACGCCTCACTCACCCACAGCATATCTATCCGCAGCCAGCTACCGGTGGTTGAGCCGGTCAGCCCGGCCAGCTTTCTGCCCTGCTCATCACGAATAAAAACGCCAATCGACCTGATCGTATCCACATCATAAAATTTGCTGTTAAACGCATTCAGGCCCAGCCGGACCTCATCCAGATCCTGTGCCGTGACGTTGTCGGTAATCTCAGGTTGCATAATGTCTCCAGGGCGGTTAACTGTCGGAACGCTGACGATCGTCATAGCGCTCCAGGCTCAGCGCATCCACATCGCGTTTTTCGGTGCGGCTGCAGGGCAGCAGTTTATCGCTGTCACGATAGACAAAGAAGGTGGCCTGGGTGCGCTGGTTCACAATCAGCTGATCGCCATTGCGAAAGCGGGTAATCGCCACCTTATCGCCCGCTTCTAAGCGGGTACGCTGCTGACCGGCGGCAATCTGGAAGTGATTTTCCGGCCACATCAGGGTGGTTAAGCCATATTCGGCACGTGAAACGGTCATGGTCGCCCGGCCGGGACAGTTAAGCTGAAATTCGGTTTCGCTCCAGGCGGGTGCGACGTAACAGGCCAGCAGGCCCAGAGCAATTAACGCAGCCTTCATGCTGTGTCTCCGCTGATTTTATTAGAGATTTTTAGCTTAACACATTAAAGAAAAGAGGAGTGGCGCAGGGAAAATGAAACCAGACCATTAAAAGATGGAATCGGAGTGCGAAAAAGCTGAAAGTTGAGAAAAAATAAAGTAACCCGGTCAGCGTAGCAGGCTGCCACACTGGCCGGGTAGTGATCATTCAGCGGCCACCTCGGCGGCCACTAACATCAGCGCCAGCCCGGCATTCTCAGTGTCATAAGCCTGCATTGCTGCACGAATATCCGCTGAGCAAGCGATCACCTGTTGCTTCTTATCGGCTTCTAACTGGTCAATCGCATGGCGAATAATCATTAGACTTGCTTCTTCTTCGTTCATCATTTATCCCTGAATTTGCCTAAGTGGTGCGCAAAGGAGCCAAGAATAACGTTTATTCATAAGCAAAGTCACCCCTTTACATTCCTGTTGCTTAACGATTAAACAAATCTCAAACAGGAAGCGCAACGGAAACTGCTATGATTAAGGGATTAATGGCGCGGCAGGATAGACTCTGCGCCAGGAAACTCCCAGGGATTGAAGCAGGTAAAAAATCATGATGCGATTCAGCATTTTTATCCTTATCGCGATGCTGACTGGATGTTCATCTGGCCCGAAAGGGGTGGAATGTCCGGGTGAGGTCTCGACAATTTATGGTCAGTCGATGGGGCAGACCCAGGGCGTGATTTTTGATCTGGTTAGCAGCTTCACGGTGACCCGGGATAATGTCAGCGTGAAGAGTGGCCCCCTGCAGTCGCTGGATCGGTTTAAGTATGTCCCGTCGGCCGTGACACCCGAAGGCTACTATGCGCAGCGCCTGTCCGATAAGCAGTTCCGCCTGATTAATCCTTACCAGGACACCCAAATCACCTGGACCTGTCCATAAGGGATGAATCCTGCTGCCAGATGGTTTATTGTCAGGAAACGTCAAGCAGCAGGTCTCCCCGATGGAAAAGCGTCTGGATAACAACGGTTATATCGACTTCCCCTTTCCTGCCACCCGCAATGCGGATGGCTCAGTGAATCCGTGTGGTTTTGATCTGACGCTGGAAACCGGTCGCCTTGAGGAGATCGCGGTGCTGAACCGCTCAGCGAATCTGCGGCGGCTGGTTGAGGAGATCAATCTGCAGGAAGGGCTGTTTATGACGCTGGCCTGTGACTGGCAGCAGCAGCCTGATGCGGTCTGTGGCTTTATTGACGTCGCTTTTCGTCCCGATCTGCCGCAACACGGCTTTGATAAGGCTCTGCAGCTGGAAGCGAATTTTTATCGCTACCTGACCGGGCAGGAGAAGCAACATCAGATGCCCGCAGAGACGCTGGTCAATTATGCCCGTTCGGTTCTCGACTGGAGCTGGTCGCCGCTACGCCAGCGTCAGCGCGAGTATGAAAAGATCACTATTCAGTTTTATTGCCCGCAGGCGGATGACGCCGAATGGTGTTTTGATCACCTCCGTCATTTCCTGGTGAGCGTCTATCCGGCCTGCGTCGCCGGCCGTTCACTCTGATCCCCACGTCTCCCGGAGTCGCTATGCGTTCTGCTGCGCTGTCTGCTTTCACGCTGTTCTGCTCACTGTTTTTTGCCGCCGCGGCCCAGGCCGATCGCTGCCAGCAAATCCGCGCCGGTCTGGATATCGGTTCCGGCACCACCAAAATTGCGGTTGCGCGCGTCAATGTCTGCCAGTTGCGCATCGAAAAAGTGCTGTATCAGGATCAGCGCGCCGTAGCCTGGAACGACGCATTAGCGCATTCAGCAGATAATCAGCTGAGTCCGGCGATAGCCCAGGAAGGCGCAGCCGCCCTGCAGCAGCTCGTTGCGCACGCTGAGCGATTTCATCCCCAGCGCATCAGCGGCGTGGCTACGGCGGTGTTCCGCAATGCCACCAACGGGCAGGCCGTCATTGACCAGTTGCAGCGCCAGAGCGGTGCACAAATCAGCATTATTTCACAGCAGCAGGAGGCGAAACTCGGGTTTCTCTCTGCTAAAGCCGCGCTTAACGATCCGGCGATCCACGATGATCAGTTGCTGGTCTGGGATATTGGGGGCGGGTCGATGCAGATGACCGCCTGGCGACAGCAGGCAGGCAAGCCGGTGGCCGATATCTATCAGGGCAAGCTGGCCTCAGTGACGCTGAAAAACTTTATTCTGACCGTGCTGAAGAACAGCCCGGAGGCTAAATCCCCGAATCCGATTGGCTCGTGGCGGCAGTCGGTGCTGCGCTTTGTGCAGTTTTACGCGAAGAATGAGGTCAGCCCGCAGATTAAACAGGATGTGGCGGGTCGTCGGGTCATTGGCATCGGGGGCGTGCACGGTTTTTCGATCCGCAATCAGTTACCGGGCAAACCCAACCGCTATACGCTGGCGGCGTTAAGCAAGCTGTCGCAGCAGCAGGTCTGGAAAGGTGACAGCGAGTTATCTGGCGACTATCGAGCCACCGACGTCAGTAATCTGTTACTGGTGGAAGGCTATATGCAGGCGCTGAAGATAGATGAGGTCACGATTGTTGAGGCCAGTCTGATTCAGGGCGTGCTGCTGCAGTAGCGCAGCGCTCCCCCGCTATACGTCGGGTTTGACCAGCCGGATGGCATGATCCAGCATCCGCTGCTCATCCCGTTCACTATGGGCGCGCTGCTGGCGGGTACGTTTTAGCAGGTCGTAGATTTCGCCCCGTCGGGTGTCATGGCCGCGCTCCATCAGCACAATCACCGCATCGCCAATCACCCGGCAGACTTCGTCATAGTCATCATCATTCAGTGCATCACGTTTCATCGCTTCTCCTCCGGCTGTGGCTGCCTGTGCCGCCTTTTCAAAGGCTAGACAGGAAATGGCTGGCCCGCAAACACCGCGCCATTAACAGCCAGAAATGATTTTTTAGCCCGATATTCATCGCTGGAAGAGCAGAATTCACTATCTTTGCTACGCTTTGAGGGTCTCACTCAAAACCAAGGAGCAATAAATGTCAGGAAAAATCGAAGATAAAGTAAAAGAAGCCGCTGGCGCAGTTCAGGAACAATGGGGTGCAGCAACCGGTTCATCTGAGCATCAGGCTAAAGGCGCAGCACGCCGTTACACCAACCAGGCAAGCTATGCTGCCCGCGACGCTGCTGAAACCATCCGCGATCAGGTTCAGTCCAATCCTGTCGCTGGTCTGGCCGTTGCTGCAGGCGTTGGCGTATTCATCGGCTTCCTGCTGGGTCGCAAGTAATACCGCTGAACGTCATCAGAACGGGAGCCACTGGCTTCCGTTTTTTTTTGCTCCGACGCGCTTCGTCCGCTGAGAAACATCTGAAAGATAAGCCTTTTCAGACCAGCGTGCCGTGAGACTCTATGCTTAATTACGTTCTCTTTCTGACAACATCAAGGTGACCTTATGAAAACGATTTCTGCTCTGCTGCTGGTTGCAGCAACTTTCACCTCTCTGGCGGGCTGCTCGCAGAAGAGCGACGCGATTAAAGACGATGGACGCCCTCATGCACCAAGCGGTCAGTCTTCACCGGGCGGTACGCTGGGTTCCGGTCCGGTGGGTCAGCCTCAGTCGTGATGCCCTGCCCCGGCATGCATGCCGGGGTTTGTTTTATACTCCTGCAGCACATCGTTCTCCTCACAAAATCTCGCTAATAATTACCCCGCTATTAATTTTCCATGAAATTAAAATCACTCTCTTTCATTAAAAAAATTACCCATTATTTTTTCCATTTAATTACAAAATTCAAAGTGCATTTTTATTTAAGTAAAAAAATCGGGTGAAATTCAAACAAAAATTAAACAGTTCAAAAAAACATCCTGCCATAATGAACTTTCGCTATAGCGTTAATCTCTAACCTTCCATAATATTTTTGATTAAATAACATTGGTAATTTCAAGAGAATTCAGACGTGAAGAAAAAAAAGATTTATCTGATAGACCGACTTTTAACGCTTTATTCTCGATTCTCCAGCAGAACTAAACCACAGGCCTTACAGACGCTGGCACCCGCCACGGTGGTGATTTACTCGACTACGGCACTGGGCGACTTTCTGATGAATACGCCGGCTATCTGGAGCCTGAAAAATCGCTTTCCCACCAGTCAATTTGTTCTGGTTTCCAGCAAGAAAAATAAAGACCTGGTCAGCCGTTATAACTGGTTTGATAAGATCTATATCTGGGATAACAAGATTGCGAATTTCCTGCCGCTTTTTTTCAAACTGCGCCGCCATAAACCCGATCTGTCAGTAATATTACACGCTCATTTCCCTTACGATATTATGAGTTCAGTACTGACCGGCAGTCAGGTGATTGTGCGCGATCATTACGGCAGCGAATCACCTGTACTGAATAAATATCTCGATCACTATTCAGGCTATTTCGACGACCACACTATCAAACGTAAGCTCAAACTGATTGAAGCCCTGGGCGCAGAGACAGAACCGACCCGGATGCATCTTCCGGAACTGAACAACGGTCCGACTGCAAAGGCTGACCATCGCCGTATCGGTTTTCAGTTAGGGGCATCAAAAGATATCCGTCGCTGGCCGCTGGCCTCTTTCAGCCAGCTGGCGACAGCGTTGCTTGAACGCTGGCCTGATACTGAGATTGTCGTCACCGGCACCGCCGCTGAGCAGCCTCTTGAAAGGGAATTTATCGAAAGCCTGCCTCTGCACTGCCGCGCGCGCGTGACGCCGATGGCGGGTAAAACTAACCTCGGCGGCCTGATTAGCCTGATTCAGACGCTGGATGTGCTGGTTACCGGAGATACCGGTCCGCTACACATCGCCGTGGCCGCGCAGACGCCAACGGTCAGCCTGTTCTCCACCGCCAATCCGCGCTATACCGGCCCCTGCCAGGACAGCGATCGTCACATCATTATTCACCGCCCGGATAAAACCTCGTCTCAGCATCCGATGGCGTCGATCAAGGCCGAAGAGGTCGGGCTGGCCGTGGCGAAACTGGTGGGATAATGAACGATCTGACTCAAGCCATCATTGCGCTGATTGAATACCACAATCAGCCAACCCTGCTGGGCTGGTTCCGCAAAGTGGATGGGGCAGATTTTCATCTGCAGCAGCTACCGCTGAATGAAGTAGAATTTGCGATTCTGATGAGCGATTTTTTTGCTACCTTCGGCGTCAGCTCAGAGCATTACGATGAAACACGCTACTTTCCGGCGTCGCATTCGCGGCGCTTTACGCCTGCCGGATGGTTTAACGCAGGCGGATATTATCCCTTAACGGTAGCCATGCTGTGTGAAGCGGCCAGCCTGGGACGCTGGCCTGAAGGGGATTACTGAATAATGGTATGGGCGAAGGCGTCATAAACCTCGCGGCTGCTCAGCGCGTTGACATCACGTGACGCCGGTTGCAGCACCTGATAGTTAACCTGCCACGGATGCCAGCACGCCGGATCGCTGTCGCCAAACAGCGCCACTACCGGCAACCCCAGAGCGGCACCAATGTGCATTGCCCCGCCATCACTGCTCACCAACCCCTGACACAACGACATGGCCGCAATCAGCTGCGGCAGGCTGGTGGTTGCCACCGCCTTGATTGGCAGGTGCGGGCAGAGCGCCATAATCTCACGCGCTTTTTCATCATCACCCGGATGACGCGGATTATCGCGGCTGCCGGGTGACCACAGCAGCATAATCTGGCAGGAATGACGGGCCGCGATTTTTTCGATCAGCCCGGCAAACCGCGTGGCTTCCCATTGCTGGCTCGGCTTACGGGCACTGATTTGCAATGCATAGACCGGCACGGTGGAATCAATCGCGTGGGTGTCACGCAGGCTGGCCGCAATCGCCGCATCCGGCCGCAGCGTCAGTTTGCCTGGCGCGGTGGCGCTGAGACTGAAGGGCCGCCCCAGACTGAACAGGGTTTCACTGATATGGCAAGGCGACTGGCCTGGCGGTGGTAACAGATCGGTAATCAGCGGATGCGACTGTTCACCCAGGGCAATCACTCTGACAGGCCTGACAGTTTTGACCCACTTCATACCATGCTGATCCCAGCGGCTTTTAGCCAGAATCACGGCATCGTAGCGCTGCTTTTTCAGGGTCAGCATCAGCTTCAGTCGCTGTAATACACAGGCCAGTCGTCCCTGCCCTGCCTCACGGTGATGCAGCTTGGTGTAATAGAAGAGCTGCCTGATATCGGGATTATGCTGCAACACAGGCGCAGCGTAATTGTTGGTCAGCACATCAACCTGATGCTGGCCCGACTGCGCCAGCGCACTGATTAGCGGCGTGGTCAGCAAAGTGTCGCCAATATTATCCCGGCAAATAATTAAAACCCGCATGTCTGACATCCTCTGCGCACAGGCTACGCCGTACTGGCTGAATAAAAGTGAGACTCACCCGGTTAACGTTCTGAAAACGATAACGTAACGGTATAGTCAGCAAATTAGTCAGCTGAGTGTCAGATTGGTTCCATTGTTGCGGCACGGTTAAAAGAGCGGAGCCAGCAAAAAAGCCTGGCAACGCACCTGAATGATTAGCCGGGCTATTCTTCGCAATCAGCAAAGTGATTATCTGTTGAATACGCAATGAGTGAGCAGCTGGCGTAAAAGGAATGCAAAACCGTGAATAGCAGACACAAAAAAGCCCGCACAGCGTTTAACGCTATGCGGGCTTAAGCAGATATTACATATTTTCGATGATCGCGTCACCAAACTCTGAACATTTCAGCAGTTTAGCGCCATCCATCAGGCGTTCGAAATCGTAAGTCACAGTCTTGTTAGCGATAGCGCCTTCAACACCTTTAACAATCAGGTCAGCCGCTTCGAACCACTCCATGTGACGCAGCATCATTTCTGCTGACAGAATCACTGAACCTGGGTTCACTTTATCCTGACCGGCATACTTCGGTGCTGTACCGTGAGTCGCTTCGAACAGTGCACATTCGTCACCGATGTTAGCGCCTGGTGCGATACCGATACCGCCAACCTGCGCCGCCAGGGCATCAGAAATGTAGTCACCGTTCAGGTTCATACAGGCGATAACGTCATATTCTGCCGGACGCAGCAGGATCTGTTGCAGGAACGCATCAGCAATCACATCTTTAACGATGATCTCTTTGCCGGTGTTCGGGTTTTTGAACTTCATCCACGGGCCGCCGTCGATCAGTTCGCCGCCGAACTCTTCTTTCACTAACTGGTATCCCCAGTCTTTGAAAGAGCCTTCGGTGAACTTCATGATGTTGCCTTTGTGAACCAGGGTCAGTGAATCACGATCGTTGGTGATGGTGTATTCCACTGCCGCGCGCACCAGACGTTTGGTACCCGCTTCTGAACACGGCTTAACGCCGATACCGCACTGCTCAGGGAAGCGAATTTTCTTCACGCCCATCTCTTCGCGCAGGAACTTGATCACTTTGTCCGCTTCGGCAGAGCCCGCTTTCCACTCGATACCTGCATAGATATCTTCGGAGTTTTCACGGAAGATCACCATGTCGGTCTCTTCAGGGCGTTTAACCGGGCTTGGCGTGCCTTTGTAGTAACGCACAGGACGCAGGCAGACGTAGAGGTCAAGCTCCTGACGCAGGGCTACGTTCAGTGAACGAATACCGCCGCCGACCGGGGTGGTCAGTGGGCCTTTGATAGCCACGCGATATTCTTTGATTAAGTCGAGAGTTTCCTGTGGCAGCCAGACATCCTGGCCGTAGAGTTCAACTGATTTCTCACCGGTGTAAATCTCCATCCAGGAGATCTTACGCTCGCCGTTGTAGGCTTTCTTCACCGCTGCGTCGACCACTTTCAGCATGACCGGGGAAACATCAACACCGATACCGTCACCCTCAATGTAAGGAATGACTGGATTGTTTGGCACTGTAAGCTTGCCCTGATTCAGGGTGATTTTCTGACCTTCCGCCGGAACAACTACTTTGCTTTCCATTAACCTCTCCTGGGCGTTTGTTAATGATTTGTAAGATGCGCGTCAATACTACTTGAATATTTCCGTCACGCCAATCACCGCAATTTCACGTTATAATGCGCCGAATGTTTCTTACTGCAAAGCCCATGCGAAAAACAACTCAACGAATTCACCAGGATAAACGATTCAGCCGCCCGACGCGTGATGCAGGGCGTGCCCCTGCCCGCCCTGCGGCTCCGCGCCGCGTGATCTTATTTAACAAACCGTTCGACGTTCTGCCCCAGTTCACCGACGAAGCGGGCCGCCGCACCCTGAAGGATTTTGTCAGCGTCGCAGAAGTCTATGCCGCCGGTCGCCTCGATCGCGACAGCGAAGGATTGATGGTGCTGACCAACGACGGCGCCCTGCAGGCCGCGCTGACGCAGCCCGGAAAACGGACCGGCAAGATCTATTATGTGCAGGTGGAAGGCGAACCGCAGGAGGCGGATCTGCAGCCTCTGCGGGATGGGGTTAATCTGAAAGATGGCATGACCCTGCCGGCAGGCGTAGAGAAAGTGGCTGAGCCTCAATGGCTTTGGCCACGTCAGCCGCCGATCCGCGAGCGTAAAAACATCCCGACGCAGTGGCTGAAAGTCACGCTGTATGAAGGCCGTAATCGTCAGGTGCGCCGGATGACCGCCCATGTCGGCTTTCCGACCTTACGGTTAATTCGCTACGCCATGGGACGTTACACGCTCGACGATCTGGCGCCGGGTGCGTGGCGCGAACTCAGCGATAGCGCCTCTTAAGAACCGGTTTTTTATAACCTCAGGTTAACAATTGCGGAGAAGAGATGTTTAAACCTCATGTTACTGTCGCCTGTCTGGTCCAGGCCGAAGGTGAATTGCTGGTGGTGGAAGAGACGATTAACGGTCGTGCCACCTGGAACCAGCCTGCCGGACATCTCGAAGCGGATGAAACGCTGCTGGAAGCCGCCGAACGCGAACTCTATGAAGAGACCGGCATCGCGGCATCGATGCACTATTTCATCGGGATAAACCAGTGGATCGCGCCCGACAGTACGCCTTTTGTGCGTTTTCTGTTTGGCGTAGATCTGGCGGAAAAAGCGCCAACCCAGCCGCAGGACAGTGACATCGATTGTTGCTGGTGGCTGCCGCCAGCGCAGATTCTCACTGCGTCTAACCTGCGTTCGCCGCTGGTCGCTGAAAGCGTACGACTGTGGCAACAGGGCACGCGCTACCCGCTACATCTGGTCAGCCCGTTCCAGTGGCCGTTTCACGAGGGTGCGCGCCTGCCTTCTGCATGATAGAATGCGCCGCCTGTTTTTTTATCGTAATGCGAGCGTGTCATGTCTGACAACAGCCAGAAAAAAGTGATCGTCGGTATGTCCGGCGGCGTCGATTCTTCCGTTTCCGCCTGGTTACTGCAGCAGCAGGGTTACCAGGTTGAAGGCCTGTTCATGAAGAACTGGGAGGAGGACGATGGCGAGGAGTATTGTACCGCCGCGGACGATCTGGCGGATGCGCAGGCTGTGTGCGACAAGCTGGGTATGAAGCTGCACAAAGTTAACTTTGCGGCTGAATACTGGGATAACGTCTTTGAGCATTTCCTCGAAGAGTACAAAGCGGGCCGCACGCCGAACCCCGATATCCTCTGTAACAAAGAGATCAAATTCAAAGCGTTCCTGGAGTTCGCCGCAGAGGACCTGGGCGCAGATTTCATCGCCACCGGTCACTACGTGCGTCGTCAGGACGTAGCCGGCCAGAGCCAGCTGTTACGCGGTCTGGATGGCAACAAAGATCAGAGCTACTTCCTCTATACCCTGAGTCACGAGCAGATTGCTCAGAGCTTGTTCCCGGTCGGCGAGCTGGAAAAACCGGAAGTGCGCCGCATTGCCGAACAGCTGGACCTGATCACGGCGAAGAAGAAAGATTCGACCGGTATCTGCTTTATCGGCGAGCGCAAATTCCGCGACTTCCTGGCGCGCTATCTCCCGGCTCAGCCAGGGGAGATTGAAACCACGGAAGGCCAGATCGTCGGTGAACATCAGGGGCTGATGTACCATACTCTGGGACAGCGCAAAGGCCTGGGTATCGGCGGCCTGAAAGAGAGCAAAGATGATCCCTGGTATGTGGTCGACAAAGATGTGGCGCGTAACCGCCTGATTGTCGCACAGGGCGGCGATCATCCGCGTCTGATGTCCGTTGGCCTGATTGCGCAGCAGCTGCACTGGGTCGATCGCCAGCCTATTACCGCCCCGCTTCGCTGCACCGTGAAAACCCGCTATCGTCAGACCGATATTCCCTGTGAGATTATTCCACACGGCGACGATCGGATTGAGGTGCGTTTCGACGAGCCGGTTGCGGCGGTCACGCCCGGCCAGTCCGCGGTGTTTTACCTTGGCGACGTCTGCCTCGGTGGCGGTATTATCGAACAGCGCCTGCCGTTAGTGGCGGAGTAATCGGGCTTAGCCCGCGTTGATGACGCGTAAACAGGAGTAACCGTGGCGAAAAATTATCAGGAAATTACGCTGGCGCTGGCGGGCATCTGTCAGTCCGCCCATCTGGTGCAGCAGCTGGCTCAGCAGGGTCACTGCCAGCCAGAGGCGCTGACCGTTTCCTTGCGCAGCGTGCTGGACCTTAATCCTGGTTCCACGCTGGCGGTGTTTGGCAACAATGAAGCCAACCTGCGTCTCGGACTTGAAACGCTGATGTCGGTGCTGAACAGCAGCAGTCGTCAGGGCGCAGGCGCTGAACTGACGCGTTACACACTGAGCATGATGGTGCTGGAGCGCAAGCTCAGCGCCAGTAAATCCGCCATGGCGACGCTGGCACAGCGCATCTCTCAGCTGGATCGTCAGCTGGCGCATTATGACCTTGAATCAGACACCATTCTCAGCGCGATGGCGGCCATCTATGTGGATGTGATCAGCCCGCTGGGCCCGCGTATTCAGGTCACCGGTTCACCCGCTGTGCTGCAGAATACGCAGGTGCAGAGTAAAGTTCGTGCCACGCTGTTAGCCGGTATCCGCGCTGCCGTATTGTGGCAGCAGGTCGGCGGTGGCCGACTGCAACTGATGTTCTCGCGTCAGCGTTTGCTGCGTGAAGCAAAAACCCTCTTATCCCGGCTGCCACTGACTTACTAAGTCGGTGCGGCAAAACACTGCTAAATGAATCAGGAGTTGCACTGATGGAATTATCCTCTCTGACCGCCGTCTCACCTGTCGATGGTCGTTACGGCGATAAAGTCAGCCCGCTGCGTGCGATTTTCAGCGAATTCGGTTTGCTGAAATTCCGCGTTGAGGTTGAAGTTCGCTGGTTACAAAAACTGGCCGCGACCGCAGAGATCAAGGAAGTTCCTGCATTTGATGCCGACGCAAACGCTTTCCTTGATGCGATTGTCGCCGGTTTTTCAGAAGCAGATGCAGCACGCATCAAAACCATTGAGCGCACCACCAACCACGATGTGAAAGCGGTTGAGTATTTCCTGAAAGAAAAAGTCGCCGATCTCCCTGCCCTGCACGCTGTTTCTGAATTTATCCACTTCGCCTGCACCTCAGAAGATATCAACAACCTGTCGCATGCACTGATGCTGGAAACAGCCCGCCGTGACGTGATCCTGCCTTACTGGGACCAGCTGATCAGCGCCGTGAAAGGTCTTGCCAGCGAATACCGTGATATTCCGCTGCTCTCACGTACCCACGGCCAGCCGGCAACGCCGTCGACCATGGGTAAAGAGATGGCTAACGTTGCTTATCGTCTGGAGCGTCAGTTACGTCAGCTGAAGCAGATTGAAGTGCTGGGCAAAATCAATGGTGCGGTCGGTAACTACAACGCCCACATTGCCGCCTATCCCGAAGTGGACTGGCACGTGCTGAGCGAGAATTTCGTCACCTCGCTGGGGATCACCTGGAACCCGTACACCACGCAGATTGAACCGCACGACTACATCGCTGAGATGTTCGACTGTATCGCCCGCTTTAACACCATCCTGATCGATTTCGATCGCGATATCTGGGGTTATGTGGCGCTGAACCATTTCAAACAGAAGACCATCGCGGGCGAAATCGGCTCCTCCACCATGCCGCACAAGGTCAACCCGATCGACTTCGAAAACTCCGAAGGCAATCTGGGTCTGGCAAACGCGGTGATGCAGCACCTGGCCAGCAAACTGCCAGTCTCACGCTGGCAGCGTGACCTGACCGACTCTACCGTGCTGCGTAACCTCGGCGTGGGTGTCGGTTATGCGCTGATCGCCTATCAGGCGACACTGAAAGGTATCTCCAAGCTGGAAGTTAACCGCGACCGTCTGCTGGACGAGCTGGATCACAACTGGGAAGTGCTGGCAGAACCGATCCAGACCGTAATGCGCCGCTACGGCATTGAGAAGCCGTATGAGAAGCTGAAAGAGCTGACGCGCGGCAAACGCGTGGATGCTGCCGGTATGCAGGCCTTTATCGACAGCCTGGCGCTGCCGGAAGAGGAAAAAGTGCGTCTGAAGCAGATGACGCCTGCAAACTATATTGGTCGCGCTATCCAGATGGTTGACGATCTGAAATAATGCCCGCCGCAGACCGGCCCGGTCCGGTCTGCGTTAACATCTTGTTTAATACATTTCGCGTATACTTTCTGCAGGTTGACTCAAACAGAGTGTAAGGAATTTCTATGCGTGTTCTGGTTGTTGAAGACAATGCCCTGCTGCGCCATCATCTCGCCGTCCAGTTACGTGACATGGGCCATCAGGTCGATGCCGCCGAAGACGCCAAAGAAGCCGACTATTTTCTTCGCGAACATCTGCCCGATATCGCACTGGTCGATCTCGGCCTGCCGGATGAAGATGGCATGTCGCTGATTCGCCGCTGGCGCAGCGATGCCGTGCGCCAGCCGATTCTGGTGCTGACCGCCCGTGAAGGCTGGCAGGCGAAAGTTGAAGCGCTGGAAGCCGGTGCGGATGACTACGTCACTAAGCCGTTCCATATTGAAGAAGTCGCGGCACGCCTGCAGGCGCTGATGCGCCGTAACAGCGGTCATGCGTCGCAAATCATCGATATGGCCCCGTTTCAGGTGGATCTCTCCCGCCGTGAACTGACGGTTAACGAAGAGCCGGTGAAGCTTACCGCCTTCGAGTACACCATTGTCGAGACGTTGATCCGCAACGCGGGCAAAGTGGTGAGTAAAGACTCGCTGATGCTGCAGCTCTATCCTGACGCTGAACTGCGCGAAAGCCACACCATCGACGTCCTGATGGGTCGTCTGCGCAAAAAGATTCTGGCGTTGCACCCCACCGACGTGATCGCCACCGTGCGTGGCCAGGGTTACCGCTTTGATCTCTGACCATGTCCTGGTTTAACCGTTACCGCCCTATTTCGCTGCGAGCCCGCTTTCTGCTGGCCTCCGCAGCGATAGTTCTGTTCCTCTCCCTCTCTTATGGCATGGTCGCGGTCATTGGCTATGTGGTGAGTTTCGATAAAAACACCTACCGCGTGATGCGCGGCGAGAGCAATCTGTTTTTTACGCTGGCGCAGTGGCATGACAGTAAGCTCACCATCGCCCAGCCGGAACGGATGACACTCAACTTCCCGACACTGGTGTTCATTTATGATGAGCACGGCAAGCTGCTGTGGCAGCAACGCGATGTGCCGGAGATCCGCAAAAAGATCCGCCGTGAATGGCTGCTGAAGCCCGACTTCTACGAGATTGATACCAGCAACCGCACCAGCATGGTGGCGATGGGCAATAACGTGAATGCTAAGCAACGGCTCAACGACTGGGATACCGACAGCAACGATACCTTTACCCACTCGGTCGCCGTTAACCGTTACGATGCCACCACCAATCTGCCTGCACTTACCATCGTGGTGGTCGACTCGATCCCGCAGGAGTTGCAGCATTCTGATGTGGTCTGGTCATGGTTCAGCTACGTGCTGGCGGCAAACCTGATACTGATTATTCCGCTGCTGTGGCTGGCGGCACACTGGAGTCTGCGGCCGATTGGCGCGCTGACACAGCAGGTGCGCGAACTGGAGACCAGTCAGCGCGAGAATCTGGCGGATAATCCGCCGGCAGAGCTGCGCAGTCTGGTGCGCAACCTCAATCTGTTGCTGACCAATGAGCGGCAGCGCTATACCCGCTATCGGACGACGCTTTCTGACCTGACCCACAGTCTGAAAACGCCGCTGGCCGTGCTGCAGAGTACTCTGCGTTCGCTGCGTAACGGCAAAGAGCTGACGGTGGAACAGGCTGAGCCGGTGATGCTGGAGCAGATAAGCCGCATCTCACAGCAGGTCGGTTATTATCTGCATCGTGCCAGCATGCAGGCCGACCACAATCCGCTACAGCGCGATATCCATTCCGTTTCCGGTCTGCTCGACAAACTCTGTTCGGCACTGAATAAAGTTTATCAGCGCAAAGGCGTGGCGATTACGCTGGATATCTCCCCGGAGCTCTCCTTTATTGGCGACCAGAATGACTTTATGGAAGTGCTGGGCAACGTGCTGGATAACGCCTGCAAATATTGCCTGGAGTTTATCGAAGTCAGCGCTTTTCAGAGCGAAAATGCACTCCATCTCTATATCGACGATGATGGTCCGGGCATTCCCGAGAGCAAGCGCGATTTAGTCTTTGTCCGGGGACAGCGCGCCGATACTCTGCGTCCCGGTCAGGGACTCGGTCTGGCGGTGGTGCGCGATATTCTTGAGCAATATGAGGGTAACGTAATCGCCTCCAGCAGCACGCTGGGCGGAACACGCATGGAAGTGGTCTTTCAGCGCCAGGAACCCGAACATCACCGCGAGTAGAAAACCCTCAGGGCTGTTATACTTGCTGGCATTTACAGCCCTAAGCGGAACCCTTTTATGGACTATCAGCTCGATATTAACTGGCCCGATTTTATTCAGCGCTACTGGCAGAAACGCCCGGTCGTGCTGAAGCGTGGTTTTAAAGACTTTGTCGATCCTCTTTCACCGGATGAACTCGCCGGTCTGGCGATGGAAAACGAGGTGGATAGCCGCCTGGTCAGTCATCAGGATGGCAAATGGCAGGTCAGCCACGGCCCGTTCGAGAGCTATGATCATCTGGGAGAGAACAACTGGTCGCTGCTGGTCCAGGCGGTCAATCACTGGCATGAACCCTCTGCCGCGCTGATGCGCCCTTTCCGTTTTCTGCCTGACTGGCGTGTGGATGACCTGATGGTGTCGTTTGCCGTGCCTGGCGGCGGCGTCGGTCCCCATTTTGATCAGTACGATGTCTTTATTATTCAGGGCTCCGGCCGCCGTCGCTGGCGCGTCGGTGAGAAAGTGCCGCTGAAGCAGCACTGTCCGCATCCCGACCTGCTGCAGGTAGAACCGTTCGACGCCATCATCGATGAAGAGCTGGAGCCGGGCGATATTCTCTACATCCCGCCTGGATTCCCGCATGAAGGCTACTCGCTGGAAAACGCTCTGAACTATTCCGTCGGTTTCCGCGCACCCAGCGGCCGCGAATTAATCAGCGGCTTTGCGGATTATGCCCTGGCCAATGAGCTGGGCAGCCTGCGCTTCAGCGATCCGGATGTGCCTTCGCGAGACTGCCCGTCGGAGATTCTGCCGCAGGAGATTGAAGGCGTGCGTCAGCTGATGCTGGATGTGGTCAATCAGCCGGCGCATTTCGCTCAGTGGTTTGGCGAATTTATTTCGCAGTCACGTCACGAACTTGACGTCGCGCCGCCGGAACCGCCTTATCAGCCTGATGAAATTTATGATGCGCTGCAACAGGGTGATGCCCTGAGCCGGTTAGGTGGCCTGCGTGTTCTGACGATTGGTGGTGCGGTCTATATCAACGGTGAGCGGGTTGAGTGTTCACGCCCTGATGTGATGGCGGTTCTGGCGAATCACTATCGCATCACGCTGGAAGATCTGGGGGATGCGCTGGATGATCCGGCTGTGCTGGCGCAGATCGCCGGTCTGGTGAATGCCGGTTACTGGTTCTTCGGCGACGAAGAATAAAACACAGAGCGCCATCCTGCGCGGCTGAATCAAGGCTCTCTGTCCGTGGTGGCAGAGAGCCTTTTTAATTTAACCCTTCTTCTGCGCAGCCAGTTCTGACAGACGCACAATCACTTCCACCGACTTCGCCATAATATTCAGAGACGCGAACTCATGCTTGCCGTGATAGTTATAGCCACCGGTGAAGATGTTCGGGCAAGGCAACCCTTTCCACGACAGTGAGGAGCCATCTGTGCCACCGCGAATCGGTTTCACTACCGGTTCAATATCGCAGTCACGCATCGCCTGTAAAGCCAGGTCAATGATGTGCGGGAACGGCTCGACCTTTTCACGCATGTTGCGATAGCTGTTAGTGATCTCAACGGTGACCGAGCAGTCAGGATGCAGGGTTTTGTTAATCTCCGCAGCAATCTGCAGCAGCGTCTGTTTACGTTGTTCGAAACTCTCTGTTTCGAAGTCACGAATGATATAGAGCATCTCGGCGTGTTCTACGCTGCCCTTGATCTGATGCAAATGGTAGAAGCCCTCATAACCGTCGGTGTACTGCGGTTTTTCGCTGGCCGGGACGGCGGCATGAAACTGATTTGCCAGCTCAAGCGCATTCACCATCACGCCTTTCGCGGAGCCCGGGTGCACGTTGTTACCGACGATTTTGACGGTGGCCGAGGCGGCATTGAAGTTCTCATACTCGAACTCGCCCAGATCGCTGCCATCAATGGTGTAAGCCCAGTCAGCGGCGAACGCTTCCACATCAAAGTGAGAGGTGCCGCGACCGATCTCTTCATCAGGCGTAAAGGCGACGCGGATCGCACCGTGCGGCGTATCGCTTTTTGCCAGTTGGGCCATCGCCGTCATGATCTCGGCGATACCCGCTTTGTCATCCGCACCCAGCAGGGTTTTGCCATCGGTGGTAATCAGCGTATGCCCGATCAGCTTGTGCAGCACCGGAAACATCACCGGCGACAGAATCTCGTTGCCATTTCCCAGCGCAATATCGCCACCGCGATAGTTTTCGATGATCTGGGGATTCACATGTTTCGCCGTAAAATCAGGCGAGGTATCCATGTGGGAGATGAAACCGATAACCGGCGTCGGCCAGTCAACATTGGCGGGCAAGGTGCCCATGACGCAGCAGTGATCGCTTAAGGTGACATCGACAAAACCCAGCGCCAGCAGCTCTTCCTGCAGCTGACGCGCCAGCGTCCACTGCCCTTCACTGCTGGGCACCTGGCGCGCCTGCGGCTTAGCCTGTGTCTCAACTGCCACATAACTCAAAAAGCGCTCAAGTAACTGTTCCATAGCCCATCCTTTATAAGTGCCGTCCGGTATTATTCACAGACCCGGCGGTCACAACGTTGCGTAAAATCATTCGCAGACAGGTTAGCGCTGTCGATGACCTTTGGGAAAGCAATAAGCCCGAAAAAAACGCCTGGTGACGAGATCGTTGCGGCAAACCTCGCAATGTTGACAACAGGGGGGCGGTTTAACACGATGAGACGGGCAAAAAATCAGGGGCGGCCATAGCCGCCCCCGCTTATTTATAAAGACCGCGCAGCAGCTTATGCACGAACTCCGGCACCACTTCGCTCGCCAGACCGTAATGCCGCTCGGCAAATTCGTTGCCCACCTGGCTCGGCTCCAGGTTCAGCTCAACGGTGTGCGCGCCCTGCAGTTTGGCTTCATGGACAAAGCCCGCAGCGGGATAGACATGGCCTGATGTGCCGATAGCGATAAAGTAATCGGCCTGTTCCAGCGCCTGATAAATCTGCTCCATGCCCAGCGGCATCTCACCAAACCACACCACGTGCGGCCGCAGCGCAGAGGGGAACTGGCAGCAGGTGCAGCGATCGTCCGGCGTGATATCGCCGGTCCACTCAATCACCTGACCGCTGGTGACACAGCGCACTTTTAACAGCTCACCGTGCATATGCAGCACCCGGTTGTTGCCGGCACGCTCATGCAGATTGTCGATGTTCTGCGTGACCAGCAGGAAATTATCGCCTAACACCTGCTCCAGCTCAGCCAGCGCCAGATGGGCGGCGTTTGGCTGAATCTCCGCCTCCTGCAGCTGCTGGCGGCGCGCATTGTAAAACCGCTGCACCAGCGCAGGATCGCGCTGAAAGCCTTCAGGCGTCGCAACATCTTCAACGTGGTGCTCTTCCCACAGGCCATCAGCCGCGCGGAAGGTCCGGATGCCGGACTCCGCTGAGATACCTGCGCCGGTCAGCACCACAACGTGCGGCTGAGGATGGGCGGCCAGTTCGGCCTGACGATCGCGCTCAAAAATGCGCTGGCGAAAGCGCTGATGCACTTTTCTCCGGGTTTTCTTCAGGCGGGCAAGTCGTATGCGGCGACGTGGTGTACGCATAAAATCTCCTGGCGTAGCAGCTGCGGCGAGCCGCTCTTAACAGATTCCGGGTCAACATCTCCCGATAGTAACGGTTGCTGAGGGCACTACCCAACAGCAAAGGTCTTAAACAGATGCGGCGCGAAAAAGATTCGCGCCGCATTTTATTACTGACCGCTTAATACCCGAGCCGGGTCAATTCGGCTGGCGCGTCTGGCGGGATACCAGCTCGCCAGCAGACTCAGCAGAATCGCGGTAATCAGTACTGAGAACACATCAATCCAGTGCAGTTCCGAAGGCAGGAAATCAATGAAGTAGATATCGCCTGCCAGCAGATGGTGGCCGGTAATCGATTCCAGCCCGCGCACCAGCGAGGTCAGGTTCAGCGCCACCAGCACGCCCGCGACCACGCCGCTGACGCTGCCCAGCAGACCGGCCAGCAAACCGTACCAGATAAAGATGGCGCGAATCAGCCGGTCTTTCGCGCCGAGGGTGCGCAGCACCGCAATGTCACTGCTCTTATCTTTGACCGCCATCACCAGCGTGGAGACGATGTTAAAGCAGGCGACACCAATCACCAGCACCATCGCCAGATACATGATGGCGCGGATCATCTGAATATCGCGGTACATGTAGCCGTAAGTGCCAATCCAGCTTTTGATGTAGACGTAGGAACGGGTCGCTTCACCGGCATCGCGCACTAGTTTCACCGCCTGGAACGGGTCGGTCATCTTCAGGGCGATGCCGGAGACGCTGTCTCCCATCTCCAGATAGTGCTGCGCATCGGCCAGCGGCACCAGCGCCAGACTGTGATCGAGCATGCCGCTCAGCTGCAGAATCCCGCTGACCTGCAGCCGGATACGTTTTGGCTGCAGCAGTTTGTTATCACCATCGTTGTTAGGGATCATGATGGTGATCCAGTCGCCCTGCTTCACGTTCAGCGATTTCGCAATGCCACCGCCCAGAATGATCTGCTGCTTACCGGCGGCAAAAGAGGACCAGGCGTTATCGGCCACAAACTGTGGCAGTGCGCTGAGGCGCGGCTCCTGTGCGGGATCCACACCTTTGACCTGCAGCGCCTCCAGCCGGGCCCCGCTCTCAATCAGGCCGGTGAAGTTCACGTAAGGCGCAGCCGCGGCAATGCCGGGCACCTTTTCAATCGGGGCGATCATCGACTGCCAGTGCTGGAACGGCTGATTGACCGCCTCGATCTCGCCGTGCGGTACCACCGCCAGAATGCGGTTGTTCAGCTCACGCTCAAAACCGTTCATGGCACTCAGGCCGATAATCAGTACGGCCACGCCCAGCGCAATCCCGATGGTGGAGATCACCGAAATCAGCGAAACCATGCCGCCACGACGGCGGCCACGGCTAAAGCGCAGGCCCAGCAACAGGGATAACGACGAACCCATTACAGCGCTCCTGCCATAGTGAGCTGATCGCTTAACTGACCATCACGCATCTCCATCTGACGCGTCATGCGTTTTGCCAGCATCAGGTCGTGCGTCACCACCAGAAACGCGGTGCCCTGACGGACGTTCAGTTCGCCCAGCAATTCAAAAATAGCGTCGGCGTTACGCGCATCCAGGTTGCCGGTTGGTTCATCCGCCATCACCAGACGTGGACGGTTCACCAGCGCACGAGCGATCGCCACGCGCTGGCGTTCGCCGCCTGACAGTTCAGATGGCCGGTGCGCAGCGCGATGGTCCAGCCCGACCGCAGCCAGCATCTCACGGGCGCGATCCTGTGCTTCCGCTTTGGCGGTTTTACCAATCAGCAGCGGCATCGCCACGTTTTCCAGCGCGCTGAAGTCCGGCAACAGATGGTGGAACTGATAGATAAAGCCCAGCTCGCGGTTACGCAGCTCGGCTTTGGCCGACGAGGACATGGCATTCAGTGACTGGCCATCAAACACCACGTCGCCCGACGTCGGCGCATCCAGGCCGCCCAGCAGATGCAGCAGCGTACTTTTACCGGAACCGGAGCTGCCGACAATCGCCGTCAGTTCACCGGGCTTGAGGCTGAAAGCCACATTGCGCAGCACATCGGTCTGCACGCTGCCTTCCTGATAGCGTTTGCACAGGTCGCGGCACTGCAACAAAGGAGTGTTACTCATAACGTAAAGCCTCAGCAGGTTGAACGGCGGCAGCGCGCCACGAAGGATAGAGCGTAGACAACAGCGCCACAATCATCGCGCTGAGGGCGATGGTGACGACCTGCCACACATTAATATCAACCGGCAACGCGGCACCATCGAGGAACAGGCCAATCACCGGCATTAAATTGTTGAGCTGGCTGGCGAGCAGCACACCGAGCAGCGTGCCAAGCAGCGTGCCGATAATCCCGGCGCTGGCACCCTGCACCATAAACACCGCCACTATTTGCCGGCGCGTCAGGCCCTGGGTTTGCAGGATCGCCACTTCGCCCTGCTTCTCCATGATCAGCAGGCCCAGCGAGGTGATGATGTTAAAGGCGGCCACGGCAATGATCAGGCTCAGCAGCAGGCCCATCATATTCTTCTCCATGCGCACCGCCTGGAAGAGATCGCCTTTGCGCTCACGCCAGTCTTTCCAGACCAGCCCCTGGGGCAGTGTCTGCTGACTCAGACTGTCAACCGACAGCGGTTTATCCAGCCACAGCCGCCAGCCGGTAATATTCCCGGCCGGATAGCGCATGACGCGCGACGCATCCTGAAGATTGACCAGAATCTGATAACCATCGACTTCACTGTTGGCAGCATAGGTGCCCGCCACGGTAAACAGACGCTGGCTCGGCACACGTCCCATCGGCGTGAACTGGCTGACCGACGGCACCATCAGACGCAGCTGATCGCCACGTTTTACGCCAAGCTGTGACGCCAGCTGTTCCCCGAGGATCACATTGTACTGTCCGGCCTGCAGCACGCTCTGCTGGGTGTTTACCAGGAACGGCGTCAGCGGATCTTTTTCATCCGGATTAATGCCCAGCATCACGCCAACGGAGACGCTGCGCGGACTTTGCAACACCACATTGGCGGTGGTCAGCGGCGCAATGCGGTTAACGCCCTGCAGATTCAGCGAGGCGGCGGGTTGCTGTTGGGGATTGAGACTGCCTTTGTCACTGGTAATCAGCGCCTGAGGCATCAGGCCAAGAATATTGCCTTCAAGTTCACGCTCAAAACCGTTCATCACCGATAAGACGGTGACCATCGCCAGCACGCCGAGCGTAATGCCAATCGTTGAGAGCCAGGAGACAAAGCGACCGAAGCGATCCGATGCTCGTCCGCGCATGTAACGCAGACCGATAAATAGCGCGACAGGTTGATACATGGAATCCAGTAAGCCGTTGCCTGAAAATAGGTAGTGGGATGATAAAGGAGCGGCTGGCTTTATGAAACCTCTAACCCTCTGAGTCGGCAGCAAAGTTGCATCCGGATGCGTCACCTTCAGCGTCAAAGCCGCGGAATAGCCGATAAAGCCGCCGCTTATTGACTGATTATTCAGCGCCATGGCGGGTAGACTACAATCAGTCAGTGAGTAAAGGGTGATTCTTCGCCATGCAGTAGAGGGTGCGACCATGTTGAAATTTCCCAAAGGCAGCATCGTTAAACATAAATCCGGGGAGATCAGAGGCGAAATCATCAACGTCTTTGAGCAGGGAGATGCACCCGCCGGCTACTACGTGAAGTGGGATGACGGCAACCTCAGCTATCATCCTGAGCAGGAATTATCCTGGGCAAATATCGACCGCCCACGCATGCATTACACACAGCAATCCATAAAATAAAATGCCCGTTTAACCCCGTCGCTGGATGGCGACGGTGGTTTTTTCCGATCTCTCCCCAGACTCCGTCTATCCTCTCTCTATCCGCTGCATTACCCCTGACGCCAGGTAATGGCTGACCGATCTCCCGGTTGAGCGCGGTGCGGCAGGAAAATTGTGCCGCAAAGGTGATCCCCCTGACATAATATGGAATGATTACGTCCTGGAAAAATGGAGCAACCCCGAGATCCCATGCCCGAACAGACTCGTTATACCCTGCCCGTTAAATCCGGCGATCACCGTCAGCTCGGCCAGTTAATCGGCGCTGCGCACGCGGTGGAGTGTGCCAGCATTACCGAACGCCATGCTGGTCCGGTATTGATGATTACCCCCGATACCCAAACCGCCCTGCGTCTGCTGGATGAGATCCGCCAGTTTACCGATCTGCCGGTGGCACACCTCGCCGACTGGGAAACGCTGCCCTACGACAGCTTCTCGCCGCATCAGGATATTATCTCTGCCCGCCTGTCGACCCTCTACCAGCTGCCGGTGATGCAGCGCGGTATGCTGATCATGCCGGTTAATACCCTGATGCAGCGCGTCTGCCCGCACAGTTTCCTGCACGGCCATGCGCTGGTGATGAAGCAGGGACAAAAACTGTCACGCGACCGCCTGCGCGATCAGCTTGAGCAGGCCGGTTATCGCCATGTCGATCAGGTGATGGAGCATGGTGAATACGCCACGCGCGGCGCCCTGCTCGACCTGTTCCCGATGGGCAGCGATCAGCCCTATCGCATCGACTTTTTCGATGATGAGATCGACAGCCTGCGCCTGTTCGACGTCGACAGTCAGCGTACGCTGGAAGCGGTGCCAGAGATTAACCTGCTGCCTGCGCATGAGTTCCCCAGCGACAAAGCCGCCATCGAGCTGTTCCGCAGCCGCTGGCGCGAAATTTTTGATGTGCGCCGCGAGTCGGAGCATGTCTATCAGCAGGTGAGTAAAGGCACGCTACCTGCGGGCATCGAATACTGGCAGCCGCTGTTTTTTGAGCAGCCGTTACCCAGCCTGTTCAGCTATCTGCCGGACAACACCCTGATTGTGAACTGCGGCGATCTGGAAGGCAGCGCCAGCCGCTTCTGGCAGGATGCCGAGGCGCGTTATGAGAACCGCCGCGTTGACCCGATGCGTCCGCTACTGGAACCGGTCACCCTGTGGCTGCGCCCCGATGCATTAATGGGTGAACTGAAAGCCTGGCCACGCATCCAGATGACCAATGAGGTGCTGCCCGCCAAAGCAGCCAACACCAACCTCGGTTATACCCCGCTGCCAGACCTGTCCGTTCAGGCGCAGGCTAAAGCCCCGCTGGATCATCTGCGTCAGTTTATTGAGACCTTCAGTGGCGCAGTGGTCTTCTCCGTAGAAAGTGAGGGCCGCCGCGAGAGCCTGCAGGAGTTGCTGGCCCGCATTAAACTGCGTCCTCAGCCGGTGCATCGCCTTGATGAAACCGTTGACGATCGTTTCAGCCTGATGATTGGCGCCAGCGAGCGCGGCTTCATTGATACCCTGGGCAACCGGGCGCTGATCTGCGAAAGCGATCTGCTGGGTGAACGCGTCAGCCGTCGCCGTCAGGATACCCGTCGCACCATCAATCCAGACATTCTGATCCGTAACCTGGCTGAGCTGAGTCCCGGCCAGCCGGTGGTGCATCTGGAGCACGGTGTCGGTCGCTATATCGGCCTGACGACGTTAGAAGCGGGCGGCATTGAGGCAGAATACCTGATGCTCTCCTACGCCAACGACGCCAAACTCTATGTCCCGGTTTCATCGCTGCATCTGATCAGCCGCTATGCGGGTGGCGCGGACGATAACGCCCCGCTGCACAAACTGGGCAGCGATGCCTGGTCACGCGCACGGCAGAAAGCCGCGGAGAAAGTGCGTGATGTGGCGGCTGAGCTGCTGGATATCTATGCTCAGCGCGCCGCCAAAACCGGCTTTGCCTTTAAGCACAATCGTGAGCAGTATCAGCTGTTCTGCGAGAGCTTCCCGTTTGAGACCACACCGGACCAGGCGCAGGCAATCAACGCGGTGCTGAGTGACATGTGCCAGCCGCTGGCGATGGACCGTCTGGTGTGCGGCGACGTCGGCTTCGGTAAAACCGAAGTGGCAATGCGCGCGGCGTTTCTGGCAATCGAAAACCATAAACAGGTCGCCGTGCTGGTACCAACAACCCTGCTGGCACAGCAGCATTACGATAACTTCCGCGATCGCTTTGCCAACTGGCCGGTCCGCATTGAGATGCTCTCCCGTTTCCGTACCGCCAAAGAGCAGGCGCAGGTGCTGGAACAGGCCAGCGAGGGCAAGATCGACATTTTAATCGGCACCCATAAGCTGCTGATGAGCGACCTCAAATGGCACGATCTCGGTCTGCTGATTGTCGATGAAGAACACCGCTTCGGGGTGCGTCACAAAGAGCGTATCAAGGCGATGCGTGCCGATGTGGACATTCTGACCCTGACCGCAACGCCGATCCCGCGTACGCTGAATATGGCCATGAGCGGCATGCGCGATCTCTCTATTATCGCCACGCCGCCTGCCCGCCGTTTAGCGGTAAAAACCTTTGTGCGGGAATTCGACGATCTGGTGATCCGCGAAGCGATCCTGCGTGAGGTTCTGCGTGGCGGCCAGGTCTACTACCTCTATAACGACGTTGAAAATATTGAGAAAGCAGCACAGCGTCTCAGCGATCTGGTGCCCGAAGCGCGTGTCGCGATTGGTCATGGCCAGATGCGTGAGCGCGATCTGGAACGGGTGATGAACGACTTCCATCATCAGCGGTTCAACGTGCTGGTCTGTACCACCATTATTGAAACCGGGATCGACATTCCGACCGCCAATACCATCATCATTGAGCGGGCCGATCACTTTGGTCTGGCACAGCTGCATCAGCTGCGCGGTCGCGTTGGCCGTTCGCATCATCAGGCTTATGCCTGGCTGTTAACGCCGCATCCGAAGTCGATGACCGCTGATGCGCATAAGCGCCTGGAGGCGATCGCCTCACTGGAAGATCTGGGGGCAGGTTTTGCGCTCGCGACGCACGACCTGGAGATTCGTGGTGCCGGCGAGCTGCTGGGTGATGAGCAGAGCGGACAGATGGAGACGCTGGGCTTCACACTCTATATGGAGCTGCTGGAGAATGCGGTCGATGCCCTGAAAGAGGGACGCGAGCCGTCACTGGAAGATCTCACCAGCAACCAGACGGAAGTCGAACTGCGGATGCCCGCCCTGCTGCCCGAGACCTTTATCCCGGATGTCAGCACCCGTCTTTCACTCTATAAACGCATCGCCAGCGCAGAAGCTGAAGAGGAGTTGCAGGAACTGAAGGTTGAGATGATTGACCGCTTCGGCCTGCTGCCCGATCCGGCGCGTAACCTGCTGGATGTGGCGATTATCCGGCTGAAGGCCCGCGCTGTGGGTCTGCGTAAGATCGAAGCCAGTGACAAAGGCGGTTATTTCGATTTTGCGCCTAAAAACAACGTGGATCCGGCCTGGCTGATAGGCCTGCTGCAGAAAGAGCCTCAGCAGTGGAAGCTGGATGGGCCGACACGACTGCGATTCACCCGTGAGCTGTCGGAAAGAAAGATTCGTATGGAGTGGGTGCAGGGCTTTGTTTCACAACTGGCTGAGCATCAGGCGTAACCCTCCTGCCCGCGCATTGCTGAGCTAATCGGTAAAGCGCGGGAGAGGAACACAAAAAAAGGCGCATCATCCGATGCGCCTTTTTCATTACTTATATTATGTCGTGCTGTGTGGCCGCGAGTGCGGCAAAGCTTTGCCCAATTACGCCTGGTCGCCGTTGAGAACGAGCTGACCATTGCGGTCCAGTGGAATACGTGTGCCGGGGTCATTTTCCATACGGATTTTACCCTGCTGATCGCCTATTTTATAGGTCACGTCATATCCCAGTTTTTTCTCTTGTTTGTCATACACTGTTTTGCAGCGCTGTTCGGTTGTGGTGTAAGTATCCCGATCCTGCAGTCCGCCCTGGACCTGATTACCGGCATAACCCCCCGCGACCGCACCTGCTACTGTCGCCACATCCCTGCCGCGACCGCCACCAAACTGGTGACCCAGCACGCCACCTGCCACTGCACCTAATACAGAGCCAGCAAGACGGTTTTCATCCTGTACGGCCCGACGGTGAGTCAGAGTGACATTACGGCACTCCTGACGTGGCTGTTTGATGCTCTCTTTGATTGGTGTTGCAGAGAGTACCTGAGCGTATTGAGGACCGCGATCAAACACATTCATGCCTGCTACGGCTGCAACACCCAGCGCTGCTGCCACACCAATACCGATACCCGCTAACATTGATTTATTCACAGGAAGTTCCTCCTGAAAAGTGTTACCGCGCAATCCTGCTGTTAAAGCATCCTCGTTAACTGAGGTATAACCGGCGTGCGCGACGCGCCGTGTTTGTTGAGATGAAGTTTTACAGATGGACCGAAAATGCAACATCAGACAAATGGAGGAAATTGGTTACTTTGCTATCAGGGCCAGTTTTTAGGAGAGTTCTGAGGTGAAGGGAGTTGTTAATAATGCTTTTGCTCTGAGAATTAAATTGATCGAATCAATAAGATATCGTTTTTATGGCGTTATACAGAAGCTTACTGCCTGTAATGATAACGGCCTTTTCATCGTCACCCTAAGATATCCTCTTTTATGTCCCGTTATCGGGAACCTTCATTTCTGAAGCACTCAGACTTCAGGAATGAAGAAAAAGGAAACCCATCAAAATGCTCCCGGACGGACATTCCATAACCTCACCCGAGCCCACAATGGTGCTATCAGCGGTGAGGTCTTTGACGGAAACGCTATCGCCTGAATAGTCGGACCCTCTGACCACAATATTCTAGTCATGGTTAGCCTGAGGAAAATTCAGCAGTGGCAGATTTTTGAGCGTTCGGATAGTACTCAGCCTCTGTCCAGTAGTGAATGACAAGAATCATTTTCCTGGCAGCAGAGTAAATTCATTGATGAAAGCCTCTTGTTTTCAGACGAGGCTGGCATACCTGTCTGTAATGTTGTGGCAAAACAATGAAACGAAAAGGCTCGCAGAATCAATGCACAAAGACTTTATTAATTCTGCTGGAAAAAATAAAATACGGTATCCATATCAGACAACTGATTGAGGCCCGGGCCAGCATACTGATAGCAGGCTGTGTAAGGGTTACGTGTAAAACCAAAGCAGGATAAAGTGTGCAAAAAGTCGCAAAGATAAGACCATATAAATAGTACGATATCATCATATATCTTGCTTTCACTTTCTTCTTAAAGAAGAACCAGCACGCCAGCACTGTTACCGGAAGATTAATAACAGATAACGCTAACAGTATAATACTAAAACTATTAATCATACCTTGTTTCTGGTAGGTGTCGGCAATCAACGAGACAATACTAAAACCATTATATAGCACCGTAAAAAAACTAACAATTAAACCTAAGGCTGGCAGATATAACACGCCATTAATCCTGCCCTCTTCTTTTTTTTCACAATTATCACAAAACCCTGACTCTTTGTTCTCTTCCGCTTCCTGACACTTAATGCATAACATATTCGCCTCCCTGCAGGTGTAATTATTTTTTTAATAAGATTAAAACCGGTTAATTCAGAAAGCCGACGTCTCTGGTCAGACAGCATCGGGTACTATTTTTTCAATATATCTAAGAACTGCCTTATTTGACCTTTATAAAAGACGGTTCTTTCCAGAGTGCAAAAAAACAACCCTGACCAGATGATCAGGGTTGTGAATTTTAGCGTTTAATCAGAAACGGTAGCCGATGCCGATGTTGAAACCATTGATGGCAACATCCTGGTTATATTTCACGCGCGTACCTTCATAGCCCACGCTCACAGAGAGATTGCTGATCGGATTAACGACGACACCTGCACCGTAGGCAAGAGAGGTTTTATTTTCGCTGTACTCTTCGGACCAGGCGCCGAGATACGTCACGTTCTCATCCACTTTGGTATGGGCAACACCAATCAATCCATAGAAGCTGACATAGTCATTGATGCGATAGGCCGGACCTGCCATCAGTGAGTAATATTTCAGCTTGGTTTTTCCGTCATATCCACTGACATCGCCATAAAAATCTTCGCGCTCAGAAAAGCTTTCATCGCCTTTCATATAACTGAATGAACCAATAACACTGAGAGGAGAATCCCATTCATAGCGATACTGAACATTGACACCACGAATGTTTTTGAAGTCTTCAACTTTGCTTTGAGCATAGCCGATAGAGACCGTGTGATTATCAGCCAGCGCATTGCTGCCCGCGAGCAAACCGCCACACAGTAATGCCAGCATCGTTAATTTAGAGGTCATCTGATTAATTCCTTTTCATAATTTAACATTATTTCCCTGCGCTTATCGCAGGACTTCGTTCCCTGAATCACCCATACCCGACGGAGTGGTTATCGCTTTATCTATCCGCCTGTACCGGCCAGGAATTTCCTGTAGCGCTCCGTGCCTTATGCTCAGATCGGCCGAAGTGCATCTGTTTATACCCGGATATCGTTAAAACAGGCTAGCCTGTGGAAATGTGGAGTTTGAATTACACTATTAGAAAATAGCATTTCGTCCATTTAATTTGAGTTAAGTCAGGAATTTCACCACCTGAATAACTGATGTACTTTATTTATTAATCCATTTTCAGGGCATTATTAGACCAAAAATAATCAGAGGTATCAATACCGCATCGCCACAAAAAAAGCAAAATCACTGAAAATATCATTGCTAATACATCCAGAAAACCACACCGTTTTATACAGTCTATTAACACAGATTATCAACTTACCTGCATATCCCCCGATATTGCTGAAGCCCCACGTTCCGGTGTCGGAACGATTTTATTCGCTATAGCCGTGGAAGCAATCATCACATCGTTCTCCCGTTTGCGATCTATGGAAGTCACATCAGAACTGCATCACGCGGCAGGCTTTATTACCGGTTCTGCTGGAGATATGGGCGTAATCAATACGACAGAAGACGGCTTTCTGTCGCAAATTGACAGCATGAAACTCCACCCACAACGGAATATTCCAGATGGCGACAGGACCAGGAGATAATTGAACTCACGTATCTCCTGTTACCCGGCCGGGTTGAGCGTTACTTTTTGATGAGGGGTGTAAATATCCAACTAAAACTTATGCTGCAATGCACGAGGCGCCTTTCACATCCATATTGAATTGATCAGGATAGCCGTTATTGATTGCGACTATGCCCTCGTCATTACAAAACGCCCCTCTCCCAGCTTCGGCGTTAAATGGCTGTTGAGGGCATAAAAAAAGCCCCCTCAGAATCGAGGAGGCTTAGCAGGCTTAACGCGGTTGCTTAGTGCAGCTTAAGTCGCGGGCGAATGACCCGGTTAATGCTGCCCACCAGCATCATCAGACCGGTTTTGAAGTAGCCATGCAGTGCGACCTGGTGCATACGATAGAGTGAGATATAGACAAAGCGTGCAATACGCCCTTCCACCATCATCGAGCCGCGCATCAGGTTGCCCATCAGGCTGCCGACGGTACTGAAGCGGGAAAGCGATACCAGCGAGCCATGGTCTTTATAAACATAGGCTTTCAGCGGTTTACCGTGACGCTGCGCCAGGATGTTATCCATCGCGCGTGAGGCCATCTGGTGCGCCGATTGCGCGCGAGGCGGAACAAAACCGCCGCCCGGCAGGGCGCAGGAGGCACAGTCGCCAATCGCGTAAATGTCATCGTCCAGCGTGGTCTGCAACGTCTCTTTCACCACCAGTTGATTGATGCGGTTAGTTTCCAGTCCGCCAATCTCTTTCAGGAAGTCGGGCGCTTTAATCCCTGCCGCCCAGACCATCAGATCGGCTTCGATAAACTCACCGCCTTTGGTATTCAGGCCCTTAGACTCAGCGCTGGTGACCATGGTTTGCGTCAGAACGCGCACGCCCAGTTTGGTCAGCTCCTGATGCGCTGCGGCAGAGATGCGCGGTGGCAGTGCAGGCAGAATACGTTCACCCGCTTCCACCAGCGTCACATTGAGCGCTTCGCGTCCCAGGCCTTTGAAACCGTAACTGTGCAGCTGTTTCACCGCGTTATGCAGCTCCGCTGACAGCTCAACGCCCGTTGCACCGCCGCCCACGATAGCGATATTAACTTTCTCGACCTTGCCTTCGCTCGCCGAGAATTTCAGGAACAGGTTGAGCATTTCGTTGTGGAAACGGCGCGCCTGATGCGGGTTATCCAGGAAGATGCAGTTATCTTTAACACCCGGCGTACCGAAATCGTTTGAGGTACTGCCCAGCGCCATGACCAGCTGGTCATAGGCTACTTCACGCTGTGGTACCAGCACTTCGCCCTGCGCATTCAGCACTTCAGCCAGACAGATCACTTTGCGGCTGCGATCGATATCGGTCAGCGAACCGAGCTGGAACTCGAAACCGTGATTGCGGGCATGAGCCAGATAGCTCAGCGCATCAATGCCTTCGTCCATTGAACCAGTGGCAACTTCGTGCAGCAGCGGCTTCCATAAATGGCTGTGGTTACGATCAACCAGGATAATCTCGGCCTTCTTTTTACGACCCAGTTTATGGCCCAGCTGCGTTGCCATTTCCAGGCCGCCGGCTCCCCCTCCGACAATAACAATTCTCTTAACAGATGTAGTCAACTAAGACCCCCTCAAATTGTGAACCAAAAGTTAACCAAAGGTTAAATTAAACCTTAAGAAACATAGGGTTGGCGAAGTTAAAATCGCAATCTGCGGGCAGAATAGCATGGCGGGAAGAGGAGAACATAAGAATATTGATATACATCAAAGCGCGGAAATAAAACTCAGATAATTACGTAACGAAAACAGGCACCTTGCGGTGCCTGACGGGTTTAACCTAATGTTTTAAAAGCTTTTATCCGCTGAAGATGTGGGGATATGTTTTTGAATTTGTGCCCTTCTGTCTCATCCCAGACGATTTCATAAAACGGATGCAGCTGGTCGGCGATGCGCTGGCTGTCCAGCGCCTCATCATGACGGGAAAGAAAGGTCAGACAGCGGTCACGATTGCGCTCGCGAAAATCGCTGACGCATTTGGTGGCGATGTCCTGATACTCCTCGGGCCGGTCGATCTTCCCTTCCATATTCTCCTGTGGAAAGAGGTTGGGATTGAAGATTGCCTGGCGGATGCCGCACAAAAACCCGATGCGCTCTGACCAGAAGCCACCCAGCCCGACGCCGCAAATCAGCGGACGGTCGTCGTCGGACAGCGTCAGCATTTTATCAGTCTCTTTCAGCAGAAACTGCATGTCATGTTTCGGATGGCGGGTGCTGTAACTGATCAACCTGACGTCAGGATCGATAAATTGCAGTTGCAGCACCTTTTCGTGATTGCCCGGACTGTTGGAATCAAAACCGTGCAGATAGATGATCATGATAATCCTCAGGGTTGAGATAGCGCCGGGCAGTTACTGCTTACCACGTCGCCTTATGAGCCAGCCAGCGTTCCTGAAGCGCACTCAGTTGCTGGGCATTGGTTTTCCAGCGATGCGTAGCCTGCAGCTCATCGCGGGTAAACCTGCCCTGATGATACAGCTGCGTCACGCGCTCTGACCCGACCGGGATCAGGTTATCCAGCACACTGATGGCTCCCTGACGCTGATTACAGACCAGAATCATGTCACAACCGGCAGAAAGGGACTGCTGCGCCCGCTCCGGATAGCTTCCCATCACGGCGGCGCCCTCCATTGAGAGATCGTCAGAGAAAATCACGCCGTCAAAGCCCAGCTGCTCGCGCAACACGGTTTTCAGCCAGTAGGGCGAACCACTGGCGGGCAGCGGATCCACGTCGGTGTAGATGACGTGGGCAGGCATGATGGCATCCAGCGCCTGCTCAGTAATCAGCTTGCTGAAGATCGCCATGTCATGCTCACGCAGCGTTTTTTCGTCGCGCGGATCGCGTGGCGTCTCTTTATGCGAATCGGCGCTCACCGCACCATGTCCCGGGAAATGTTTGCCGGTGGTCTTCATGCCCGCCTCGTGCATCCCCGCAATAAAGCGGCGGGCGACGGCAAGGGCAATGGCCGGATCGGCGTGGAAAGAACGGTCGCCAATCGCGGCGCTGATATGACCAATGTCGAGTACCGGCGCGAAGCTGATATCGATATCCATCGCAATCATCTCGGCCGCCATCTGCCAGCCAGCCTGCTGCGCCATCTCACCTGCAGTTTCTGCATCGTGAAGCGCGGCGAAGGATTGCATCGCGGGCAGCTGGGTAAAGCCGTCACGGAAACGCTGAACGCGACCGCCTTCCTGATCCACCGCCACCACCAGCCGGGAGTGAGAGGCGGCGCGGATTTGCCGCACCAGCTCCGCCAGCTGCGCCGGATCGTGATAATTCCGGGCAAACAGAATTAAGCCGCCGACCAGCGGGTGCTTAAGGATATCGCGCTCTTCGCCATCCAGTTCATAGCCTTCGACGTCAAGCATCAGAGGGCCGGGTAAATGTGATCTCATAACCTTAATCCTGTAGCGTTACGCTGCTGCATAACGCGATTAAATCTGTTCCCAGCTCTGTCGGGCCAGCTGGTGTAATGTTTCGTCGTCGCCCTGTCCGGCACGAAGCTGATACCAGCTGGCCATCAGTAACCGCAGCCAGGGTTGCCAGCGTCTGACCTGCTGCACCAGCACGGGAAGCGGCAGCTGCATCGCTGCGGCATAGTCTGCCAGCCAATCGGGCTGATGCTGCGGATCGCTGGCACAGACGGCCGCCAGCTCAAGCGCCACGTCGCCATCGGCGGCATATTCCCAGTCGATCAGACGCAGTCCTTCAGGACCCTGTATAACATTTCCGGCATGCAGATCCATGTGCAGCGGGGCCAGCCTGAGGGGCCGGGGTTCACCCTGTTGCGTCAGCCGCCTGAGCGCCCGTAGCCAGCGGTAATGCCGCTGTGGCGTCAGCTGCCAGTAGTGCCATAACAGGGATAACATCGGCAGACGATAGCCGGTCAGCGGCTGTTTATGCAGCTGTTGCAGCAGCGCCACGATCTGCGGACGCTGCTGGCTGAAGCGTTGTTCATCCAGCGTATCACCCGCGCACCAGGTCAGGATGATCCCCTGACGATGCCCCGCCACGGGCTGCGGAGCCAGACCGCTGTTTCGCAGCTTCTGTAACAGACGGAATTCACGCTGCCGATCCACAAACGGAATGGCCGGTTGCGGTGCCGCCCGCGCGATAAAAGTGCCGCGCGGGCTGACAATCTTCTGGCTGTGTCCGGTCAGACCCGCCAGCGGCATTATGGATGCCCTTTCTGGTTCGCCGGTGACCTGCTGAATTAACCGCTGGAAAGCCGGATTAATTCTGTGCAATGCCGTTGCCGGACCAGATGATCTCGCCGGTCTGAACCAGCATCAGCTGCATCTGCAGGGTCGGCGCTTTAACATCGCCACGCGCGTTGCTGTAGAGCACATACTGCGCGTTAACGTTGCGCGCCAGGCCGATCGCTTTGCTGCGCGAGTTCAGGCTGTCATCCGGTGATAATCCCAGCGTCTGCTTTGCCTGCGCCAGTTGATCGGCAGAGACCAGGGTGAATTTACCGTTATTAGCCAGCGCATTCTGGATAGCCGCTGTGGCTTTGTCGCTTTGCAGCGCGCCATTGGTACTGTTTTTAATCCGATCTACCAGCAACACGCTGCCCGGCTCGGCGCTGGCGGCCTGTAACATCTGGGCCACCAGCGGCTGAACGGTCGCATCCCAGTTGATAGTGACCAGCTTCGGTGGCTGCGGTACAGGCTGAGGTTGCGGCACGGGCTCAGGTTGCGGAACAGGCTGCGTTGGCTCTGCAGGCTGGGTCGGTTCAACCGGTGCAGGCTGCTGCTGCTGTTTCAGGACACAGCCGGTCAGAATGAGCGCCATCAGGAGCGTTCCGGTACGATTAATACTGCGTATCACGATGAAAATCCTTAAAGATAGAGATAAAGACGAACCTTGCTGGCAGTCAGGTTACCCATTTGCGAAGCGGCGACAATGCTGCCCTGCGGTGGAACGGTGACGGTCTGCGCCGGTTCCTGCGGGGTGATTTCCAGCCCTTTGTCGTCGTACCAGTAGTAACGATAGTGCACAACAACCGGTGTTTCGCGCTGATTATAGAGCACGCTGGTGGCACGTTTCAGTCCATCGTTCTCATCCAGCGTCGGCTCATCGGTGATGATCCCTGCTGACAGCACAGAGGACTCCATCACCAGTGACTGTGAGGTATTGATCATTGGTTTATCACTGCTACAGGCCGTCAGGCAGAGCAGGATCGGCAGGCCAGTCAGCCAGGATCGCATAGCACGTTTCCGTTATCAGTTAGAGAGCATCGGACCCAGCGGTTCACCGCCCAGCAGATGCATATGAATGTGATAAACCTCCTGACCACCATGTTGATTGCAGTTCACAATCAGACGATAACCATTTTGATCGATGCCTTCCTGACGGGCGATTTTCGCCGCCGTGGTAAACATGCGGCCCAGCGCGTGCTCGTGCGCCGCTTCCGCCTCGTTGACCGTTGGGATCAGGACATTCGGCACGATTAAAATATGGGTCGGCGCTTTGGGCGAAATGTCGCGGAAGGCGGTGACCAGCTCGTCCTGATAAACCACATCAGCGGGGATTTCGCGGCGGATAATTTTACTAAAAATGGTTTCTTCAGCCATGGTGCAATTCCTTTAGCCTGAGTCGTAATCAATCAGTATGCGGGAGAAATTTGTTTTCTTTCAACCTCAGGACCACTTTTCTTGCATTGTTCGCCTGCCTTTGCAGCAGCCCCTCACTCCCCTGCCCGAAACGTCGTTCTGAATGGCAGTAAAGCAGCCGTCATCACAGAAAAATGAAACGCTGTTTTATAAATTAGAATTGCGCCCCCCTTTTCTTTATCTGATTGCCACTTCAGCGCCAGCGCTTGCCAGATTGCGAAGGTTTAGCCCCTGCGTCAGCTCTACTTTGCTAATCAGTCCGGATGAGATGTCCGGCATCACCAGGGATAAACCGCCATAAATTATCAAGGAGCATCAGACATGCGCTCACGTAAAATTGGTCTTGGCCACTATCTGGCCTATGGTTCCGGAGATTTTCTCGGAGCGGGCACCACGGCGCTGACTGCCGCCTGGTTGCTCTATTTTTACACCACCTTCTGTGGATTAACCCCGATTCAGGCCACGCTGATCTTCGCCGCTGCCCGCGTGCTGGATGCTGTGGTCAGCCCGCTGATGGGCTTTCTGACCGATAACTTCGGTTCAACCTGGCTGGGCAAACGCTTTGGCCGCCGCAAATTCTTTATCCTGCTCGGCATACCCTGTGTATTCAGCTATAGCCTGATGTGGGTCAGCGACATGAGTTTCTGGTGGTATCTCTGCACTTACCTGCTGTTTGATATCGTCTACACCATGATTCTGGTGCCTTATGAAACGCTGGTGCCGGAAATGACCGACGATTTCAAACAGAAGACCCGCTTCTCCGGTGCGCGCATTGGCCTGGCACAGCTCTCTGCCATTCTGGCGGCGTTTCTGCCCGGCATCCTGCTGGGAATGCTGGGCAAAGATAATCCGGACTCCTTTTTCTACGCCAGCCTGGTCTTCTCGGTGATTTGCGCGCTGGTACTGACGCTGGTGTGGTGCTTCACCTGGGAGCGTCATCCGGATGACTTTTCGGCTGAATCACGTCGTGCCGAACAGGAGAAGCAGCAGCTGACGCTGATGCAGAATATCAAACGGCTCTATGTCGAGCTGGCCTCCACCTTACGTATCCGTATCTTCCGCCAGCACCTTGGCATGTATCTCGGCGGTTACATCGCCCAGGATGTGTTTAACGCCGTCTTCACCTGGTACGTGGTATTTGTGCTGATGCAGAGCGCGCAGGTCGCCTCCAGCCTGATGGGCACCATGGCGGTCTTACAGTTTATTGCCGTGATGGTGATGATCCCGCTCTGCATCCGTATGGGACCGGCCCCGGCCTATCGTCTGGTGGTCATCCTGTTTGGCCTCGCGGCGCTCTCTTATGCCGGATTGTGGTATGCCGGAATGAACGACAACATGTCGCTGCTGCTGGTGATCTCCGCCGTCGCAGGCCTGGGACGTGGCGGCATCAATTATGTGCCATGGAACACCTATACCTATATCGCCGATGTGGATGAGGTGATCACCGGTCAGCGCCGCGAAGGAATCTTTGCCGGCATCATGACTCTGACGCGAAAAGCGTCGCAGGCTGGTGCCGTCATGCTGGTCGGTATCGTGCTGCAGCTCTCTGGCTTTGTCTCTGGCCAGGCCACTCAGGTACCCGGCGTCAGCCACACTATCCTGGTGATTCTGAGCATCGGCACCCTGGCCGTGCTGACCTGCGGCTTTCTCGTTTCACTGCGCTTTAAGCTGAATCTGCAGACGCACACCGTGCTGCGCCAGGAGACGCTGAAGATGCGCGACGCGGGCCGCATCGTGCCGGAGAGCATCACCCCGGAAGCGCGTGGCATTGTTGAAACACTGGCTGGCATGCCTTACGAGAACCTGTGGGGGAACAACAACATTGGCTTCCTCAATCGCAACAAGCCCGCACCAGCAAAACTCGCCGCACATTCCGCTCTGACCCCTTCTTTAAACCCGACCTTAAAACGACAGGAATAACCCATGACTGTATTTCCCGTTAAACACAGCAAATTATTGTGCCAGCCTGAGCATCTGCTGCCGCGCAGCGAACTGGTACAGCTGATTCAGAAGCTGACACAAAATCTGGTTAACATCACCGATGAAACAGGCGAATTTCTGTTGCGGCTGGACGATGGCCGGGTGATTGATACCAAAGGCTGGGCGGGCTGGGAATGGACACACGGCATCGGTCTGTATGGCATGCTGCACTACTATCAGCAGACCGGCGATCAGCAGACGCTGGCGATCATTGATGACTGGTTCACTCAGCGTCTGGCGGAAGGCACGCCGACCAAAAATGTGAACACCGCCTGTCCCTTTCTGACGCTGGCCTGGCGCTACGAAGAGACCGGTAACGCGGATCTTCGGCCGGTACTTGAGCGCTGGGCCGAGTGGATGATGTATGAGATGCCGCGCACCGAACAGGGCGGCCTGCAGCACATTGTCTATAACAACGAAAACACGCAGCAGCTCTGGGACGACACCCTGATGATGAGCGTGATGGCGCTGGCTAAGATTGGCCAGTTGCTGAAACGCGATGAGTGGGTTGAGGAAGCAAGCTACCAGTTCCTGCTGCACACCCAGTATCTGATGGATCGCAAAACCGGTTTATGGTTCCACGGCTGGAACTTTGATGGCCGCCATAACTTTGCCGACGCGCGCTGGGCGCGCGGCAACAGCTGGGTGACGATTGTCATTCCCGACTTCCTGGAGATGATGAACTGGCCAGAACATCACGCGACCCGCCGCTTCCTGCAGCAGGTGCTGGAGAGTCAGGTCAGGGCACTGAAGGCCTGTCAGCACAGTAGCGGATTGTGGCATACCCTGCTCGATGATCCACACAGCTACCCGGAAGCCTCCGCCACCGCCGGGTTTGCCTATGGCATTCTGAAAGGGGTGCGCAAGCGTTACCTGCCCGCTGAGTATCGTGAGGTGGCAGAAAAGGCGCTGCGCGGCGTAATGGCCAATATCGATGAGGATGGCGAGCTGAAGCAGGTCTCCTTTGGTACCGCGATGGGCAGCAATCTGGATTACTACCGGACGGTTCCCCTGACCTCCATGCCTTACGGACAGGCGATGGCCCTGCTCTGCCTGACCGAGTATCTGCGCATTTACCTCTGAATCCCGGCCAAAAAAAAGCCCCGCTTAGCGGGGCTTTTTCATCTCAATACATCATTACATGCTTCGGATGTAATCATCCATATCGGTTTTCAGGTTATCGGATTTGGTTCCGAAAATTGCCTGTACACCGGAACCGGCAACCACTACGCCACGGGCGCCGAGGTTTTTCAGTTCAGACTGATCCACTTTCGCCACATCGGCGACGCTGACACGTAAACGGGTGATACAGGCGTCGAGGTTAGTGATGTTCTCTTTACCACCAAACGCGGCCACCAGTTTGCCCGCCATCTCTGTACCGGTCGCAGTAGATTGCTCGCTGCTGCTGCTCTCTTCACGGCCAGGCGTTTTCAGATCCAGCTTGGCGATCAGAACGCGGAACACGGTGTAGTAAATCAGGCCGTAGATGATACCGATAATCGGGAACAGCCAGATTTTGCTGCTGTTACCGCTCAGCACGATAAAGTCGATCAGACCGTGTGAGAAGCTGGTGCCATCACGCATGCCGAGCAGGATACAGATTGGGAATGCCAGACCGGCCAGCAGCGCATGGATCACATACAGGATCGGCGCGACGAACATGAATGAGAATTCAATGGGTTCGGTGATACCGGTCAGGAACGAGGTCAGCGCAGCAGAGATCATGATGCCGCCGACTTTGGCACGGTTTTCAGGTTTCGCTGAATGCCAGATAGCAATCGCTGCCGCTGGCAGACCATACATTTTGAACAGGAAGCCGCCAGAAAGTTTACCTGCGGTCGGGTCACCTGCCATGTAGCGCGGGATATCGCCGTGGAACACCTGACCTGCCGCATTGGTGTATTCACCAATCTGCATCTGGAAAGGAACGTTCCAGATGTGATGCAGACCAAACGGCACCAGTGCGCGCTCAACGACGCCATAGATACCAAAGGCCACAACCGGGTTCTGATAGGCAGCCCACTGTGAGAACTCCTGAATCGCGGCACCAACAGGTGGCCAGATAAACGAGAGCAGCACACCCAGCACAATCGCCGCCAGGCCAGAGATAATCGGCACAAAGCGTTTACCGGCGAAGAAGCCCAGATATTCTGGCAGCTTGATGCGGTAGAAGCGATTGAACATGTAAGCGGCAATGGAACCGGCAATAATACCGCCCAGTACCCCGGTGTCAGCGAGGTGTTTAGCCTCGATCTCCGCCGCAGGCAGATGCAGCACCAGCGGGGCAACGACCGCCATGGTTTTCACCATGATGCCATAGGCAACAACCGCTGCCAGCGCCGAAACGCCATCGTTATTGGTGAAGCCCAGTGCCACACCGATAGCGAAAATCAGCGGCATGTTGGCGAACACCGAACCACCCGCTTCTGCCATCACATGCGAAACCACTGCAGGTAACCAGCTGAAGTTGGCTGAACCGACCCCTAACAAAATCCCGGCGATCGGCAGAACCGATACCGGCAGCATCAGCGATTTACCGACCTTTTGAAGGTTGGCAAAAGCATTTTTGAACATAGCGTGAAGCTCCTGAGTATGAGTGCATATTTGCGCAGTGCGCGTGGCAAAGAGGGAGGATTCTTTGCCGGGCTGGCGGTGACCGCCTTTTGATTTATTACGAAGGGTAAAATAAATCCCGTTTTGTTACTTTGACGGCTATCACGTTTCGACAATCACAAGTGCGCACTTTGCGAAATTTCTGACTGATCCGTTCAGGTAATCGGCGATAAAAAGCTGACCCTGTCTGAAAAAACAGGGTCATATAAGCAGGTTACAGATTAATTACAGAGGCTGAAATAAAAGCCTGTCAGGCGCCCAGCTTGCTCATGGGAATATGAAACAGCGTGGAGAAGTTCTGAGTGGTGGTGGCGGCCAGTGTTTCCATATCCACGCCTTTTAAAACCGCCAGATATTCGGCAACATCGCGCGTATAAGCGGGCTGATTCTCTTTGCCACGGTAAGGCACCGGTGCCAGATAAGGCGAATCTGTTTCGACCAGCATCCGATCCAGCGGCACATAACGGGCGGCTTCGCGCAACTGTTCAGCATTGCGGAAGGTTACGATGCCGGAAAAGGAGATGTAGAAGCCCATATCCAGCAGTTTCGCGGCAGTTGGCTGATCCTCAGTGAAGCAGTGCAGCACCCCGCCGCAACGCTCAACCTGCTCTTCACGCAGAATCGCCAGCGTATCTTCGCGTGCATCCCGGGTATGAACGATGATCGGTTTGTTCAGCGCGATACCGGTACGGATATGTTCCCGGAAGGAGCGCTGCTGCTGTTCTTTGGTTTCTGGCTGATAGTGATAATCCAGCCCGGTTTCACCCAGCGCCACAACCTGAGGATCGGCAGAGAGCCGGCGAAACGCCTCAACGTCATAGGCCTCTTCCTGATTCAGCGGATGCACGCCACAGGAGAGCGCAATATTTTTCCGATCGCCAACCAGACTTTTCAGGGTGTGAAAACCGGGCAGCGTGGTGGCGATGGCCAGCATAAATTTCACATCACGTGCCGCCGCTTTGGCAATCACATCATCAAGGTCGCGATGGTTCTTTTCATAGTCCAGGCCATCGAGATGGCAATGGGAATCCACAATAAACATAATGACTCTCAGATAGGTTTAGCTGACCAGCGCAGGTTTCTGTTTATCCGCCCAGCTCAGGAGCTGATCGGTCAGCAATAATTCGCGATTGACTGACGCCACATGCAGTAACTGCTCGCGACAGCGCATCCACTCCTGGGTGCTGCTGTTGAGCGCGCTGGCTGAAAAGTATCCTGCCAGCAGCTGCACCACATCCTGGCGATCGATATTACTCAGCCACTGACCGGCATTTTGCTGCCATTTCATCGCATCCAGCAGCAAAGAGAGCAGCCAGCCGATACGCGCTGCGGCATCGTCCGCGTTCAGCGCAGGCAATAGCTGCAGGATATCCTGCTGCAACGCCGCGGGCAGCGCATCACAGAGCTTCTGGCGAGCCTGCCACGGACCGTTTTCCAGCAGGCTGAGTGCCGCACCAGGTGCGCCTGCGCTGAGGCGCAACGCTGCCAGCAGCATCTGCTCATCGTGCGAAGACTGCTTCTTCAGCCAGAGCAGACTTTGTCCTTCGTCCGGTGGCGTCAGATGCAGCGTCATGCAGCGACTGCGCAGCGTGGCCAGCAGCCGTGAGGGATCACGGCTGCTGAGGAAGAACCAGCTGTTGGCAGGCGGCTCTTCCAGCGTTTTCAGCAGGGCGTTGGCTGCCGCTTCCGAAAGCTGTGCGGCATCCGGCAGCCAGACGACTTTCGCACCACCCTGCTGACCAAAGTGATACATCTTTTCCGTTACCTGGCGCACCGCATCGATGCCCAGCGTACTTTTGCCCTTCTCAGCTTCCAGGCGATACCAGTCAGGATGGGTATTGGCCTGCATCAGCTGACAACCGTGGCATTCTCCGCAACTTTTCAGGCCATCCCGCTGCTGGCACATCAGCCAGCGGCTCATCCCCCAGACCAGCGCCTCATCGCCCATACCAGCCATCGCCTGGATCAGCAACGCGTGATGCGCGCGATTCTCCTGATGCTGGCTAATCACCTGACGGTAGGGCTGATTCAGCCACGGATACCAGTTCATCACGCCTGCTCCGCCAGCCAGCTATCCAGCGCTGTCTGAAGTGATGTGGTCACATCCGTCAGTGACTGAGTGGCATCGATAGTGAGGATGGTGGGATCCTCTGCGGCCAGCGCCAGATAGCGCGCGCGGGTGCGTTCAAAAAAGCGCAGCGACTCCTGCTCGATACGATCCAGCTCGCCACGCGCACGGGCGCGCTGCAGACCGATGTCCGGTGTCACATCCAGATAAAGCGTCAAATCGGGGCGGAAATCCCCTAAAACGGCGTCACGCAGCGTCTGCATCAGTTCGCTGTCGAGTCCCCGGCCGCCGCCCTGATAAGCCTGAGAGGAGAGATCGTGACGATCGCCAATCACCCAGGCGCCGCGAGCCAGCGCCGGTTTGATCACGGTCTCCACCAGCTGAACCCGCGCCGCATAGAGCATCAGCAGTTCCGCTTTGTCCGTCACCTGCTCACCCTCAATCCCCTGCTTGACCAGAACCCGCAGCTGCTCGGCCAGCGGCGTGCCGCCAGGCTCTCGGGTAAAGACCAGATCGGTAATGCCACGGGCATGCAGCGTGGCGACAATGGCATCACGCGCAGTGGTTTTTCCGGCGCCTTCCAGGCCTTCAATGACGATAAACTTACTGTTCATTTTTTTCCTTCAGCGTCTGCCGGTAAACCTGCACCGCCCTGTTATGGCTGGCAAGATTGGTGGTAAATGTATGCCCGCCCTTGCCGTCTGCAACAAAGTAGAGATAGTTGGTTTTCTCGGGATGGGCCGCTGCCTGAAGTGAGGCTTTGCCCGGCATGGCGATCGGGCCAGGCGGCAGACCGTTAATGATGTACGTATTATACGCGCTGGCGGTCTCAAGATCTTTACGGGTCAGCGTGCCGTTATAGCTGTCGCCCATGCCATAGATGACGGTGGGATCGGTCTGTAACCGCATGCCGGTGCGCAGGCGATTGATAAACACCGAGGCTACGCGCGCGCGCTCTTCGCTGACGCCGGTCTCTTTCTCAATGATCGAGGCCATAGTCACCAGATCCTGTGGCGTTTTATAAGGCAGATTATCCGCCCGTCCCTGCCACACCTCATCAATGGTTTTTTTCATCCGCTCATGCGCGCGCTGCAGCAGCGACATATCGGTGGTGTTCGCCGTATAAAGATAAGTATCCGGGAAGAAGTTGCCCTCCAGTTGCTCAGGATCCACTTTGAGTGCGCTGGCAAGGGTGGCGAACTGATCGTCTTTCAGGGTGTGGCGGATATAGGGCGCTTTACGCAGCTCACTCAGCCACTCTTTCAGCCGCTGACCTTCCACGAACCGCACCGGGAACTGCGCCTCTTTGCCGCTGGCCAGCAGCTGTAACAGCGAGCGTACCGTCATGGTCGGCTCAAGCCGATAGGTGCCCGCTTTGAAGGTCGCCAGTTCCGGCTCCAGACGCAGCAGCGCACCAAACCAGAGGCTGTGCGGAATGATCTTTTTCTCTTCAAGCTGCGCTTCAAGCGCGACCCGGCCCGTGCCGGCGGGCAGTGTGTAGATCGTTTCCTGCTGAATGGTTAATGGGGTGGCCGCAAACTGCTTAACCTGCCAGTAACTCAGCACCGCCGCGAGACCCACAATCGCCAGCAGGCCGACGAGAATTTTTTTGCTTCGAATCATGATGCATCCATTATCTTTTCACAGCTTGCCTGCAGCTGATTAAACAGCGAGCGCTCAGTAAACTGTACCGCTTCAATCTGTCGGACCGGCAGAACCGGCATCAGCGCGTTACATATCACCACTTCATTAGCGGCGAGCAGTTGCGCCGGTTCGCTTTTTACAACCTGGCAAGCCTGACCTGCGGCAGCGAGTTGCGCCATCAGACTCCGCCGCATAATGCCATCCACCCCTGACGCTGAGAGATCGGGCGTGAAAATCTGCGTACCCTGACGCCAGAATAAATTGGCCGCACAGCATTCCACCACCCAACCTTCAGTGTCAAGCACCAGCGCCTCGTCGGCGTCTGTCTGGTCAAGATGAGCACGAATCATCACCTGCTCCAGGCGATTAAGGTGCTTGATACCGGCAAACTGGGGGTTGCGCGCCAGACGGATCGGGCTGAGCCGGAGCGACGCACCCCGCTGCTGTAGATCGGCGTAGTGTTGCGGCCACGGCGCCAGCGAGACGATTCGCGTGGGTTCACCACAGCCGTGTCGGCTGTAACCCCGTCCGCCGCTGCCCGCGCTGATGATGACTTTCAGCACCGACCGGGTTTGATCCTGCGCGGCCTGTTTCATCTCTGTCTCAAGCTGATGCCAGTCCACGCCACCCATCCATAACCGCGCACAGCTCTCTTTGAGGCGCTGGATGTGGCGCTCCAGCAGCACAATTTTACCCTGGCGCACGGCGGCGGTAGTAAAACAGCCATCCCCGAACTGCAGGCCGCGGTCGCTGGCGGCAAGCGTCGATTGTTTTAACCCGTTAATCCACATCGTTCTCTCCTGAGCGTGACCCGTGATTTCAGCGCATTTTGCAGGATAAAAAAAGGCCCGCATCGCGGGCCTTTTTAGCAATCTACAACGATTACACTTTACGGAAAATCAACGAACCGTTGGTTCCGCCGAAACCGAAGGAGTTACACAGCGTGTACTCCAGTCCAGGAACCTGGCGCGCGGTGTGAGGGACGAAGTCGAGATCGCAGCCCTCATCCGGATTATCCAGGTTAATGGTCGGTGGAATGGCCTGGTCGCGCAGAGCCAGAATCGAGTAAATCGATTCCACAGCGCCTGCGGCACCCAGTAAGTGTCCGGTCATTGATTTGGTTGAGCTGACCATTACGCTGCTGGCTGCTGCCCCAAAGACCGATTTCACCGCCTGCGCTTCCGCTTTATCACCGGCTGGCGTGGAGGTACCGTGCGCGTTGACATAGCCGATCTGCTCTGGCGTAAGCTGAGCATCACGCAGCGCATTGATCATTGCCGCCGCGGCACCTGAACCATCTTCTGGTGGTGAAGTCATGTGGTAGGCATCGCTGCTCATACCAAAACCTACGATTTCTGCGTAGATTTTTGCACCACGTTTCTTCGCATGTTCGTACTCTTCGAGTACGACAATACCCGCGCCGTCACCCAGCACAAAACCGTCACGATCTTTATCCCACGGGCGGCTGGCCGCTTGCGGGTTTTCGTTACGGGTTGAGAGAGCACGTGCGGCACCAAAACCACCGACGCCTAAAGGCGTACTGGCTTTCTCTGTGCCACCTGCCAGCATCACGTCAGCATCGTTATAGGCGATGATACGTGCGGCATGACCGATGTTGTGCACACCAGAGGTACAGGCTGTCGCGATAGAGATGCTTGGACCTTTCAGGCCATACATGATGCTGAGATGACCCGCCACCATGTTAACGATGGTTGAAGGCACAAAGAATGGGCTGATTTTGCGCGGGCCGCCGTTGACCAGTGAAGTATGATTCTCTTCAATCAGACCTAAACCACCGATGCCGGAGCCAATTGCTGCGCCCATACGGCCTGCGTTTTCGTCGGTAATCACCAGACCACTGTCCTGCATGGCCTGCATACCGGCCACAATGCCGTACTGGATGAAGGCATCCATCTTGCGCTGATCTTTGCGCGAGATGTAGTCATCACAATTAAAATCTCTTACCAGACCTGCAA